>SXGQ01031933.1_pt1 | contig 24055 bp, 10 predicted proteins | sample 3178371 | NCBI WGS metagenome assembly SXGQ01 (sample SAMN11356859, study PRJNA531348) | freshwater metagenome | isolation source: freshwater sample F1-20 | place: China: Fuxian Lake, Yuxi | collected 2017-12-25 | reverse complement strand
CGGCTCCCGCAGCTTCATCGAATCCATCGCGCTCCATCACCAGAATTGGCTCCAACGAAAACGCCAACCCAACCCTCATCCAGTGCCCGACTTGGAAAAATTCATGATCTTCAGCCTCCGCCCGTTGCGGGGTATGTCCGGTTGTTGAATCCCACCCCATGGCACCAGCAATTTCGCCATCAATAGAGAAGACGCCGCCTCAACGCCTCGCATAAAAATGGCGACGACCCATATCAGCCCCTCTCAATGGCAAAATTCAGCAAGTCTGCCCACGTGTAACACCTGACACCTGATAAAATCGGTCGCACTTCTGGCCACTTTTCAGCCTATCCGTCCGCAAGGCTCGCAACAGCAGTCTTTCAGACCAGGCGCTTGATCCTGTGAGTCGGATCAGAGTCTCCTTATAGCAAGCCCATGAATTTTTCGATGTCTACCGCAAACCGCCCTTGGTACGAGCTACCGAGCCTGTCCCTAGTTCTGATTTTTGCGTCTCTCCAAGTGATGACGATGAGCCTCTTGGCTGATGGTCCAGCAGACAATTCGCCCGACACCGTTCGAAGAGTCCCACCGGTGGGAATCGCTATCTCCGAATCGGTCCGGCAAGAACTGAGTGCTGAAGTAAAAGCTCTGGAAACTAATCTCGCCGAGGCTCGGTTACGCTGGTCCCGGAATCCACAGCAACTGAAGCATTGGGCGGACATCGCTATTTTCGGCAAGTCAGTGGACTGGGCGCTGCGTTACCGGGAGATCTTCAAGACCAATGAGGTGGATTCGGCCCGTTTGCAGTTGAAGACCGCCACCGAAAGATTGCAGGCGCTGGATAAGGGACAGGCTCCCTGGACCGAGATTCCCGGACCCTCGGTTGGAGGCTATGTGTCCCGGATCGATGGATCCGTTCAACCGTTCGGGTTGGTTATTCCGAAAGGTTGGCGCCCTAACTCAGGCAGACAATGGCGCTTGGATTTCTGGTTTCATGGACGGGGCGAGACTCTCAGCGAGCTGGCTTTCATCGCCGACAGGATGAGGAATATTGGTGAATTTTCCCCTCCGGACACATTTGTACTGCACCTTTATGGACGTTACTGCAATGGCAGTCGATTCGCCGGCGAGACCGATTTTTGGGAGGCGCTCAAGGAGGTTCAAGGACGCTATCCGATTGATGAAAACCGCCTGATCGTTCGAGGATTTTCGCTCGGCGGCGCGTCTGCTTGGCACTTCGCAGTGCACCACGCAGCCCTATGGGCCGCTGCCGCCCCCGGGGCCGGATTCAGTGAGACAGCTGAATTTCTTCGAGTTTTCCAGCAGGAGCAACTTCGACCCGCCCCATGGGAACAGAAGCTTTGGCGACTGCATGACGCGACAGCCAACGCGGTCAATGTATCTATGGTCCCGCTGATCGCCTACAGCGGGGAGGAAGATAGCCAGATCCAAGCTGCAAACGCCATGCGGTCAGCATTGCGAACCGAGGGCATCGAGCTGACCCACCTGATCGGCCCCAAAACAGGGCACAAATACGAGGCGGGTGCGAAGGTCGAATTGAATCGTCGCCTGGATGCACTGGCGGCAGTAGGCCGCACCCGGGTGCCGCGTGAGGTTCGAATGGTGACCCATTCCTTGCGATATCCACAGATGGCTTGGGTCACTGTCGATGCACTAACCGAACACTGGGAACCGGGCCGTGTTACTGCGCAACTCCCGGATGGGGACAGGCTCCTTCGGGTCGAGGCGGACGGTGTGGAAGCACTAACTCTTGAATTCGGCCCGGGCGAGGCTCCGTTCCCTGTCTACCAACCCGTTCGGGTGGCTTTCGCAGGAACAGACAACACGGTGATCCTGGAATCCACCCGACCGGGAACCGACCGTTCTTGGAAGGCCAGCTTCCACCGCAAGAACGGGATTTGGAGAACCGGACCGGACCTGACGGTCGGGCTTCGGAAACGTCACGGTCTTCAGGGACCTATCGACGACGCCTTCATGGATTCCTTCATGATGGTGCTGCCAACCGGAATACCACTCAACACCGCGACCGGCAATTGGGTGAAGAGCGAGTCGGTCCGAGCCATTGAGCATTGGCGGCGTCACTATCGCGGAGATGCCCGACAAAAATCCGACAAAGATATTTCTGAGGCGGATATCCGCGATCACAACCTCGTTCTGTGGGGAGATCCTTCGAGCAACCAACTGCTCGCCAAACTAGCCCCTTCACTGCCCATTCGCTGGGAGAAGGATCGCATCGTGGTGGCCGGGCAATCCTTTGCCACCGATACCCACGTTCCGATCCTGGTATTTCCAAACCCCTTGAATCCCGCCCGCTATGTCGTGCTGAACAGCGGATTCACTTTCCGGGAGTACGACTACCTCAACAATGCGCGCCAAACCCCTAAGCTTCCGGATTGGGCCATCATTGACCTTCGGCAACCACCCAACGCCAGAACCCCAGGCGGGATTTCCGCCGCAGGATTCTTTGATGAACGTTGGGAACTGCGCTGATCTTGAAGGATCCGAGGGAATGCTTCAGAGGAGAGTCCTGGCCTTGGCCAGGGCTTCTTCCAGACGAGAGGCGTCCTTGCCACCACCACGAGCCCCATCCGGACGCCCTCCGCCTTTCCCTCCGATGATCGGAGCGATGGTCTGGATGAGCTTTCCAGCCTGCACTTTGGCGATGAACTCCGGAGTCACCGCGGCGACCAATGCGACGGCACCATCCGAATGACCTCCCAGAAGAATAACCCCATTAAACTGAGACTTGAGCGCATCGACCACGGTCTGAAGGGTTTCGCCATCGGCCTCGCCCAAATTTGCGATCAATGCCGGGACACCGTTCAAAGTCTCGGACTTAGCCAACAAGTCTCGAGCCTTGCCAGACGCCTCGCGCTGGGAGGCTGCTTTGAGGGATTTTTCCAACTCGCGACTGTGCGCCAAGAGCCCCTCAAGCTTCTTCTCCAATTCACCGAGAGGGCTGTTGAGTTTGGCTGCTAATGAGCGGATCAGGGCCTCGTCTGCGCGTGCTTTGTCGAGGGAGGGCAACCCGGCGATGGCTTCAATGCGGCGCACTCCGGCGGCTACTGCCGATTCACCAAGGATGCGAAACATTCCAATCTCACCCGTGGCCCGGGTATGTGTTCCGCCGCAAAGCTCCATAGAATACCCATTGAGCTGGGCAGCCTGTCCGCCGATCTGCACGACACGAACAATGTCGCCGTATTTGTCACCGAAGAATTGGAGCACATCCTTGCGGTTCTTCACTTCGGCGTGCGGCACCTCGACCCATCCCACATGGGCGTTCTCTAGGATGCGCTCATTGACCAAACGCTCGATGTCGACAACTTGCTGAGAGGTCAGCGCGGCGCTGTTGAAATCGAACGTCAGCTTCTCAGGAGTGACATTGGACCCCTTCTGGGAGGCCTCCTTGCTAGCGACTTCGTGCAGCGCCCAATGCAGCAGGTGAGTCACCGTATGGTGACGCTCAATAGCATGCCGACGGTCTGCATCGACGCGGAGACTCACCGATGAGCCAACCACCGGAGCCTCCCCGCCTTCAATAAAATGCAGCCAGACGTTGCCGGATTTTTGGGTGCTGGCGATGCGCCATAGCTGTCCGGAGCCACTCATTTCCCCGGTGTCGCCCAATTGCCCGCCCATCTCAGCGTAGCAAGCGGAAGCGTCGAGAATGATGGCAATTTTGTCCTTCAGCTCGACCACTTCCAAAACTTGGGCATCGATTTCCAAGGTGTTATATCCGAGGAACCGGGTCGAAGACTTGGTCTCAATTTGCGAGAGTTCAATGACCTGCTTTTTCTGGGAGGCTCGGGCACGGGCTCGTTGCACATCCATTAGTTCCTCAAAGCCAACCTTGTCCACCGACAGTCCGCGCTCGCGAGCCATGAGTTCGGTGAGGTCGATCGGGAAGCCCTGCTCGTCATACAAACGGAATGCGAAGGCTCCAGAGATTTGCGAACACCCGGCCTGAGAAGACTCCTTCTCGAACAGCTCGATACCGCGATCCAAGGTGCGATTGAAGGCTTCTTCCTCAAGGCGGAGAACATCCTTCACCTGCTGCTTGCGGGTGCGGATTTCCGGAAACACATCGCCCATGGTTCGGACCAGCACGTCAACGAGCTTGTAGAAGAACGGCTCGTGAAACCCGAGCGTCCGCCCGTACCGCACCGCGCGGCGCAGGATTCGGCGCAGGACATAATTGCGGTCGGTGTTGCCCGGTTGGATACCGTCGGCGATGGCAAAACTCAGCGTTCGAATGTGGTCGGCGATGACCCGGAAGGCCACGTCCACCTTCTCCTGCTCGGTGTCTCCGGTGCTGCCCTGCTTTGGCAACGTGGAACCGTATTTCTGGCCGCTGAGTTGTTCGATCTCGTCGAAGATCGGGCGGAAAATATCTGTCTCGTAGTTGGAGATTTTCGCGTTCTGAAAATCCGTGAGCCCTCGTGTTCCCTGAATGATCGAAGCCACCCGCTCAAAGCCCATACCCGTATCGACGTGCTGCGCCGGCAGCGGCGTAAAGGTACTGTCCGGATTGGCGTTATACTGGATGAAGACGTTGTTCCAGATCTCGATGCATCGAGCGTCGGACCCGTTGACTAACTTAGCTCCCTCGGATTGCTCCTCAATCGAGGTCTCGCGAGGGCCGGGGCGTAAATCGACATGGATTTCGGTACACGGACCGCAGGGGCCAGTTTCGCCCATCATCCAGAAGTTGTCCTTCTTTCCGCCGTTGACGATGTGGATTTCCGGATCCAGACCGACCGCCCGAAACTTCGCTGCCCACAGTTCCCAAGCTTCCTGATCGCGCTCGGCCGGATCTTTCTTGGCCGCATTGGGCTGGTAAATCGTGGCGTAGACGCGCTGGGGCGGAAACTTCCAGACCTCGATCACCAACTCCCAGGCCCAATCGATGGCGTCCTTCTTGAAGTAGTCGCCGAAGGACCAATTCCCCAGCATCTCGAAAAAGGTGTGGTGATAGGTGTCCAGGCCGACGTCATCCAAATCGTTGTGTTTGCCACCAGCACGGATGCACTTCTGGGTGTCTGCGGCCCGAGTATCAAGTGCCGGAACCGAACCGGCCCACTTGGAGACATCAGCTTTTCGTTCGCCCAAGAAAATTGGAACGAACTGATTCATGCCAGCATTGGTGAACAGCAAGTTGGGGCTGTCCGGCATGAGGCTGGAGCTGGAAACGATCGTGTGCTGCTTGGAACGGAAGAAGTCCAAGAACGACTGGCGGATCTGGGCGGACGTCATGGTATACGATTTTGGGATTTCAAAACACCCCGGAAACAGGCAGCGAAGAATAGAGATTGGCCGAAAAATAGGAAGAACCCTGTTTGAGTTGGTTCCGCGAATTGGCGGCGCGGCCCGTGGGTTTCCCCTTCCACTCGCGGAGGGGATAATGGTGTCTCGAAGAGTTTTACTGGTTTGGCTCAAGCCTTTCGGTTGAGCGTCCGATAACCCATCCACATCAAAATCGAAGGGTGTCCGCCACAAAACCATCCAAAGCTCTGATCCTCCTAGTCGATGACGACATCGACTTGCGCGGCATCATTCATCGTTTTCTGGAACGATCCGGATTCTCCGTCGTGGCCGCAGGCAACGGTCGGGAAGCTTTGGCGTGTTTGGAAACCCAGCGCGTCGACCTGATGTTGACGGACCTGATGATGCCAGAAATCTCCGGGATCGAGCTCATACAAACCGTGCGGCAAACCAGTGCATTGCTCCCGATCATTGCCATGTCGGCCGATGCGGACCTGCGAAACGATCGTTCCCTGGAATTGGCGGCTCAAGCCGGAGCGCAAGTGGTCCTAGAAAAACCGTTCGCCATGAACCGTCTGATTCGGGAGATTCAACGCCTTCTGGCGACCCCTGAAATTCATTGAGGAGCGCCAGTCGTTGTATGACTGGTTCACAACTCTCGTTTTTTTTACTCGCGGTAACCCTGCTCTGTGGATGCGGATCCCTCAGCGGCCCGTCCGTGACCTACACAGCGGCTCGAATGAGCGGCCGAATCACCGACTCGGTCACCGGGAAGCCTGTCCCCAATGCCATGGTGGGGCGAACTCTCTGGACCCACCGCCATGCCACGGGTGGTTTCCTGAAGGCGGCCGAAGAACAGGTGTTGCGACAAGATTTTGCCAACAGCGACGCCGACGGGAGGTTTGTGCTTCCGGAGCAACGGGTCGCCCTACTGTTTTCCTTAGGCGAAACCCGGCCTAATCTGCGCCTTGCAGTGAGTCATTCTCGATACACTTCCTGGACGACGAACTACCCCGTTTCGGCTCTGAATAAAGACCCGAATCGCCCCAGCCTGGATACCGGTTCCTTGTTACTGGTTCCCCGCAAGCCCTGACTCAAGCCTTCGGGAATATTCTCCAGTTGTTTGATCCCAAAACCCGCGGCAACAGCCTGTCCTCGCCAAAAACAGCCTGTCCCTTATCTGGTAGTGTCCGACCAACCACTGCACACCGTCAGGACTTTCCATTTCCATTGGTTGATAGCCGACCCCTAATTCACAAAGTCACCCGCGCACCTTAGCCTGTCCCTTCCTTTCAATAGCCTGTCCCCCTCCTCTCATCATGAATCTGCGAAGAAAACTGGGTTGGATCCTGATCGCTCTATTAGGGACAGGCTCTTTTTTGACCGCGCTGGCTGGAAAACCAGCCGACCGCCCCAATGTGGTCCTGATTCTGGCGGATGATTTGGGGTTCTCGGATCTCGGGTGTTACGGAGGCGAGATTCCGACACCCCACCTCGACGCTCTCGCCTCGGGCGGACTTCGCTACACCCAGTTTTACAATACGGCTCGCTGTTGGCCCTCCCGCGCTGCTGCCCTGAGCGGGTTCTACGCGCAGCAGGTGCGACGGGATGCCGTCCCCGGTGTCCCGAGCGGCACCAACGGAAAACGCCCCTCCTGGGCCAAACTCCTGCCCGAATACCTGAAGACCCTGGGCTATCGCTCCTACCATTCCGGGAAATGGCATGTGGATGGCAAGCCGCTGGCCAATGGATTTGAGCGGTCGTATCGATTGGATGATCACGACCGGTATTTCGCACCCCGGTTCCATTCGGAAGATGATGTCGCGCTAGAGCCTGTCCCCACCAACTCGAATTATTACGCCACTACAGCGATCGCAGATCACGCGATCCGGTGCCTGAAAGAACACGCAACCCAGTTCCAAGATCGGCCGTTCTTCAGTTTCGTAGCGTTCACGGCACCGCATTTCCCGGTTCAGGCCCCGGCCAGTGATGTGGAACGCCATCGCAATCGCTACCTGAGCGGATGGGATCAACTCCGGGAGGAACGCTGGAATCGAATCCAATCATCCGGCGTGGTCTCCGGAACGTTACCGCCGATAGAACGCGAAATCGGGCCTCCCTACGACTTTCCCGATGCCCTCAAATCTCTGGGTGCCAACGAGGTAAACCGGCCACTGCCTTGGGGGGAACTGTCCAGCAGCCAACGCCGTTTTCAGGCCGACAAGATGGCGGTCCACGCGGCCATGGTGGATCGGATGGATCAGGAAATCGGCCGGATCGTCCGCCAACTCCAGACCATGGGCCACTTCGAGGACACGCTGATTTTGTTCCTTTCGGACAATGGTGCCAGCGCAGAGATCATGGTGCGCGGCGACGGACATCATCCCGATGCGCTGTGCGGAACCGGAGCAACTTTTCTCAGCATCGGCCCAGGTTGGTCCTCTTTGGCCAACACGCCGTTCCGCCGTCACAAGACCTGGGTGCATGAAGGGGGCATTGCTACTCCATTCATCGCTCATTGGCCTCAAGGCATCACCCACCACGGCGCGTTGCGAAAGACGCCGGGCCATCTCATCGATCTGGTCCCCACGGTTCTGGAATTGGCCGGAGGGAACTGGCCAGAAAAGGATCATCCCCCGGAAATGCCGAAGCCGCCGGGGCTCAGCCTCGTCCGAACCTTTGCTCAAGACACCGATCTGAAGCGAGAAGCCCTCTGGTGGCAACATGAAGGCAACCGAGCCCTTCGGGAGGGTGACTGGAAAATCGTAGCAACCGGCGCACACAGCGCATGGGAACTCTACAATCTCGCTCAGGATCGGTCTGAAACCATCAATCTGGCCTCCAAGCATCCTGAACGGGTTCTGGCCATGGCCGCGCGGTGGGAGTCCATGACAGCATCGCATAGGGCCACGGCAACCACCCGCCCGAGCGCCTCCCCCCTATTTCCTGAATGGAAACACTCCGCCTCTCTATTCGTCCTCACAACACCGGATGGAGCCGACCTTCCGGATGGGGTCACGCTCGAGTCTTTTCCCCTCCTGGTCCGACTTGGCCGCGACGACTTCGACTTCACCCAAGCCTGTCCCCATGGGGAGGACCTGCGCTTTTCAACACACGAGGGACAGGCTCTTCCTTTCGAAATCGAATCCTGGGACACCGACAAGGGTTCCGCTGCGATTTGGGTGCTGATTCCCCAGATCCGCGGCAACCAGCGCCAAGAACTCCGCGTTCACTGGGGAAATCCGACCGCCCCAACCGCTTCTAGCGGATCCCAGGTCTTCAACCCATCCCATGGATATATCGGAACCTGGCACCTCGGAGAGTCGATCCAGGACACCACCGGAACCCTGGCTTCGGAAAACCGTGGAACCACCCCGAGGCCCGGAGTCATCGGAACCGCCCGACGCTTTAAGGAAGGCCAAGGCATCTTTGGAGGGAACACCTCCAACCGCTACCCGGCCGGCGCTGGCCCGCACACCTCGCAAGCATGGTTTTGGGCGGATCAACCCAACGGCCGGATCCTGGCTTGGGGCAATGAACACAACCAAGGTAAGGTGGTCCTCCACTACACCAGCCCACCTCAAGTCCGGTTGGACTGCTATTTTTCCGGAGCCAACGTCGCAACCCAGAACCCGGTCCCTGCCCATCAGTGGACCCATGTCGTCCACACCTGGGAAGCCGGTGAATCCAAGGTCTACATCAACGGAATCTTGGACGGAGTCTCCCGGACACCCAGAGCTCCATTGAACCTACGGCAACCGGCCAGGCTGTGGATTGGGGGGTGGTACGACCACTTCGATTTTGACGGCGTTATCGATGAAGTTCGCGTTTCAAATCAGGTTCGCAGCCCAGATTGGATCCGATTGGAGTATCAGAACCAAAAACCGTTACAAACCGTCGTCGGGCCCCTCGTTCAATCCGGTCGCGATTTCAATGCCGCGGTGGATGTAACGACCGAAACTTCCAAGGGACAGGCTATCACCAAGGGACAGGCTATCACCAAGGGACAGGCTATCACCAAGGGACAGGCTATCTCCAAGGGACAGGCTACCTCCAAGGGACAGGCTCCGGTTTTCTTGGAGGAGGGACAGGCTCTGGGGTTGATGGCGAGGGCCGGCGGGGCGCAGAGGGTGTGGTGGACTCGACGGGAAGCCGACGGGAAGCCGGTGGTTGTGGCGGTGAACCAGTTCCGTTACCGGCTCGAGGCGGGTCGGGTTTCAGGAGACTCATCGGTAACCCTGACTTTCCATGCAGCGTACCCCGAAGGAATTCGCCAGCAGGAGATCCCTGTCACCCTTCGCGAAGCCATCCCGGATCCGGAGTTCTCACTAAGGGCACCCAGTCGCTGGGACGGGCGCAGTCCGCTACGATTGAAGGCCCAACTAAAATCGACCGAAGCAGCACTCATCGCTGCCGGAGCTTCAAAACTGAAGGTGACCTGGTCTGTGGAGCCACTGGCCACGGTCCGGGAAATTCAGGGCCATGACCTCATCCTGAAACGGGCACTTCATGAGGGCCACTTGACCGTGACCGCCACAATCGACAATGGGGGCACGCCGATCCGCCGATCAGTAACGTTAACAGTCCAACCTCCGAGCCATGATGGGTGGGTTCAACGATCCCCCGAATCCGCAGAGTTGCCACAGGACAACCAGTTCTACGCCCGAAACGACCGCAATGAGGGAACCCTGGTCGCGACGGGCTCCATCCAAGAACCCGCCGAGGCGGTGGTGGTTCGATTGTTTGCCCAAGATACGTCGGGGAATGCGGGGGCTAGGGACAGGCTCGTGACGCAACGCCGGGAACGGGTGAAGGCGGATCGGTCTTTCCGCTTCGATCTACCCCTCAAGCCCGGGCTCATCCAATACCGTTTCGAATTGGTTCGCCTCCATGAGGGGCGGGAGACACGAGTTCATTCAGCTACAAATATCGCGTGCGGAGATGCCTACCTGATCGATGGACAATCCAATGCGGTTGCCACGGATTGGGGCCCGGACAAACCCGACTTCCGCAGCAATTGGATCCGATCTTTCGGCAGCATGGGGAATGAACCCGCTGAGGCAGGATCTTGGGGCACGGCCTTCCATCGCGGGCGGGACAGTGAACGCCATCAAGTCGGCTATTGGGCCATGGAATTGGTCCGCCACTTGGTCGAAACCCACCAGATCCCGGTTTGCTTCTTGAATGGAGCCGTGGGGGGCAGCCGTATCGATCAGCATCAGCGCAACCCAACCCATCCAACGGACCCAACCACGATCTACGGTCGCTTGCTGGCTCGAGCGCGCGCCGCACGGCTAACCCACGGCGTCCGCGCGGTGATTTGGCATCAGGGCGAAAACGACCAAGGCGCTGACGGCCCCAGTGGTGGCTATGGTTGGGAAACGTACCGATCACTCTTCATCGACCTCGCCGCGGCCTGGGCCACCGATTACCCGAACCTACGCCACCACTACGCCTTCCAGATCTGGCCCAAGGCCTGTTCCATGGGCACCGATGGATCAGACAACCGACTCCGAGAGGTGCAGCGAAATCTCCCCTCGGCCCTGTCGCACCTAACAGTGATGTCCAGTCTGGGCATCCAACCTCCCGGAGGATGCCACTATCCGGCCCAAGGCTATGCGGAGATGGCCCGCCTCATCGCCCCGTTGATCGATCGCGATCTGCACGGGCTAGAACCCAAGAAATCCATCACGGCTCCCCACTTGTTGCGGGCCGCCTATGCGGATTCAACCCACTCCCAATTGGTGTTGGAGTTCGATCAACCCGTGCGCTGGGATCCTGCTCTAATCCGCGATTTCTGGCTCGATGGCAGCAAGGATCGCATCGCTTCCGGTAAGGCCGACGGCAACCGGTTGATCCTAACCTTGCAACAACCTTACGAGGCCAAAACCCTCACTTACCTCGACAGCGCGTCTTGGGATCCGGAACGCCTGTTGCGCGGCCTCAATGGCATCGCTGCGCTCACCTTCTGCGAGGTACCGCTTAAAGAAACCCTGAAAGCAGCCTCCCCGAGGAAGACCGCGCGCTGATTCGGCTAGGCTGCGCCGGACGCAACCCATTCGCTCGATACCTTCAACGGCGCCCCGCGTTAAACGGGGCAGTTCAGCTGTCAGTGACGAAGTGAAAACCGACGGAACCTGCCGTGTTCAACGACAATTATTCCCTCGCCTCCAGTAACCAAAATCGTGAGGCAATGCGCTGGGAAAAATAATCGTCGTCGCACACTGCCGGTTTGAGAACCACTGAACCCAGACACTCAACGGATCATCGATCCGGCCCCAAAATTGTCGGTTGCTCGAGTGACTGTTTATTTAGTTTGGCGGGACCCGGACTCTTTCGACCTCATCTGGAAGACGGAAGAAACCGGTAGTTCTTAATTTGGAAGAAAACAGATCCGAGGATCCGGCAAAACCGTAGTTTTCAAACCGGCAACTTTCCGTAGGTGCCGGAACGTTGCTGAGATTCAACCCGGAGACGTCATCAAGGAGACCTTCGCCTTCACCGCCGCATCCATCTGGATGATCGGCGGCCAAGGGCGATCGAATCCTTCGCCCAGCAGCTTGCGCGTAGCGTCGAACCCCATTTTTCCGCCGACGCCGATGTGCGAGGTCGCATGGTCGAGCACATCGGACGGTCCGCGCGTCAGCAAGGTGTCGCGCTGCGGATCGGTGTCAGCGAAGAGGTGGAAGAGCACCTCGCGGGTATCGTGAACATTCACCTCGGCATCCACCACGATGATGTACTTCGAGAACATCATCTGCCCCATGCCCCAGAGGCCGTGCATGATCTTGTAGGCCTGCATGGGATAGGTCTTGCGAATGCTCACCACCACCAAGTTGTGGAAGGTGCCTTCTGCCGGCAGAGAGATGTCCACGATCTCCGGGAAGTTCATCTGGAAAATCGGCAGGAAGAGCTTCACCGACGCCGCACCAATGTAGAAATCCTCCATCGGCGGAATGCCCACGATGGTGGCCGGATACACCGCATCCTTACGATGGGTAATGGCCGTAACATGGAGCACGGGATACGGCTCAGGCAGCGTGTAATATCCGGTGTGGTCTCCAAAGGGGCCTTCCATCCGCAGGGGTTCGGTCGGATCCACATACCCCTCGATGACAAAGTCGGCATTGGCCGGAACTTCGAGGTCATTGGTCTCGCACTTCACCAGTTCGACGGCCTTTTTGCGCAAATATCCAGCCAACAAGAATTCATCCAATCCATCGGGCAATGGAGCAGTGGCGGCGAAGGGGAACATGGGATCGCCACCGAGAAAGATGGCGACAGGCATGCGTTGACCGGTCTCGTAATAACGACGGCCGTGGCGCGCAGCGACCTTCTGCAACTGCCAGTGCACACCGGTCGTGCGGTCGTCGTAAACCTGGATCCGGTACATGCCCAAATTGCGGGCCCCCGTGTCCGGATCTTGCGTAACCACGCACGGCAACGTCACAAAACGCCCCCCATCGAGCGGCCAGCACTTGAGGATGGGCAAGTCGGCCAGTGTGGGTGGCAACGGATCGGTTCCCTTCCGCCAGTCGGGCGCATCGGGCCACGGCTCCTGCCGACGAGCCGGGGCATCGAATCGGTGGATCACCTCCTTGCAGGGGCCACTCTTCACCGTCTTAGGTTTCGCATGGCGCAAATCCAAGGCCAGCGACAGGAGCCGCAACGCCTCTTTCATGGAAGCCGGGGGGCGGGCCTTCATGAGTCCACCCAGTTCGGCGGCCACGTCGTCCACCGAAGCGGCATTCATGCTCATGGCCATGCGCTTCCAGGAGCCGAGCGTATTGATGGCCACCGGGAACGGGGAAACAACGCCCCGGACCGTGGGCTTCTCGAAGAGCAACGCCTTGCCGCCACCCGGCTTCTTCATTTCACGGTCGGCGATCTCGGTGATCTCCAACTCCGTGGCGACGGGATGCGAAATACGGATCAACTCACCCGCTTTTTCGAGCGACTCTACCCAGTCCCGGAACGATTCAAACGCCATGCTGGCGTGACGGTACGGCCCGTGGGTAATCTCGCAACGCTGGGATCTTTCGGAGTGAGGGCTTAAGCCAGGAGTGAGGGCACCGGCTTGGCTCCGGTCACTTCCGCATCCGTGAGGCTCGCTTCGCGTCCCTCGTGGGAAACATGGAGGCGGGTGTGATCTAGCCCCAATTGTCCCAACAGTGTGGCATGGAAGTCGTGGACACTCACCACGTCCTGAACCGCCTTGTAGCCGAACTCATCGGTCGCTCCGTGGACATGCCCCGCTTTAAAACCGCCACCCGCAACCCACAGAGAAAATGCGTGCCGATTGTGATCGCGACCGTCTTTGCCCTGGGAGATCGGCAGACGCCCGAATTCGCCGGTCCAAAGCACAATGGTGTCGTCGAGCAACCCACGGGCTTTGAGGTCCTGGACCAGTGCGGCACTGGGCTGGTCGGTCATGGCACAGAGGCCCTTGAGACGCTCGGCGTTTTTGTCGTGGGTGTCCCAAGGCTGACCGCTCAAGAACAACTGCACGAACCGCACGCCCCGCTCGACCAGACGCCGGGCGATGAGGCACCGCCGCCCGTATTCGGCAGTCACCGGGTGGTCGAGGCCGTAGAGCCGCCGCGGGGCCGCCGATTCCCCCGACACGTCCATCACCTCGGGCACGGCGGTTTGCATGCGGGCGGCGGTCTCGAATTGGGCCAACCGTGCCTGCCATTCGGAATTGGCCGGATCGCGCTCGGACTGATGCCGGTTCAGACGGGTGATGAAGTCCAATTGATGACGCCGCGCCTCGGCAGAAACACCGGCCGGTGTTTGCAAATGAAACACCGGCGTCTTGCCACTGCGGAAGGGCGTTCCCTGATACAACGCCGGAAGGAATCCGGAGGACCAATTCCGCTCACCATCGACCGGGAGGCCCCCGGGATCCGACAGCACCACGTACGCCGGCAAATTTTCATTCTCCGAACCTAGGCCATACAGCACCCAGGAACCCATCGAGGGCAATCCCGCCAGAAACCGCCCCGTATGCATGATGCGCAACGCCGATTCGTGATCCACCGACCCGGTGGTCATGGAACGGATCAGGGTAATGTCGTCGGCGATGGATCCGGTATGCGGCAGCAATTCTGAAAGATGCATGCCGCACTGACCCTGAGGCCGAAATTGATAGGGAGCCCCCAATACATTACCTGCCTGCTTGTCGAAGTGAACCTCCAGATCTCCACCCGGATACGGTTGCCCACTCCAACGATTTAAAGCGGGTTTGTAGTCGAAGAGATCCATCTGACTGGGTCCCCCGTGTTGAAAAAGACTGATGACCGCTCTCGCCTTAGGTCGTCGGTGTGCTGGCGCAACGGCTCCAGCTGCCAGAAGTGGATCCCGCGACAACAATTGTTGAAGCGCCAGGAAACCCAGGCTTCCGGCCGAACGCCCCAGAAAACCACGCCGCGACAGAAAATCCATGGAGGGGTTCATCGGAGGTAGAGGCAATCGTTGAGGGTGAAGAGCGATTGAGCGAAATCACGCCACGCCCGCTGGTTGGAATCGGGATGGGCCGTATAAAGAGATAGCTGATGGCGCAGAAACTCTTCCGACGCCGAGCGCTCGGAGGCATCGGGTTCACGACTGCAAACCAGCAAAAAGGCCCACTGAATGCGCGCCTTCTCTGAAGCCCCGCACTCCCGATCGAGCCGAAGAACCAAATCCCGAGCCCGCTGCAGCGTGAACTCCGAATTGAGCAAGCTCAGGGATTGCAGCGGCATGGTGGTCCGGGCCCGACGGGTGCAGTTGAACACCACCGACGGCGCATCGAAGTTAACCAACCAGGTCGGCACCTGCGTCCGACGGTGTTGGAGAAACACTGAACGAGCCCGTGCTCCCGGCGCGGACTCCTCTGCCAAAACTTCTCCGTCGCCGTTGCGCGGGGTAGGAACATACGGACCGCTGGATTTCGGATCCAAAACCCCGCTGACTGCGATCATGAGGTCACGAATTCCCTCGGCATCGAGCCGGTGGACGGGGAAGCGCCATAATCCTCGATTGGACGGATCGACGGACATCGCCTCCGCACGGGGCGCACTAGATTGCTGGAATGTGCGGGAACCCAAGATTTGCCGATGGAGATGCTTTAGGCTCCAGCCTGAATTCACGAACTCGGCCGCCAACCATTCTAACAACTCCGGATGGGTCGGAGGGGCTCCGCTCAAGCCGAGATTTTCTGAAGTCTCCACCAATCCGATACCCCAGCACTGCTGCCAAATCCGGTTGACGGTGACGCGCGCCAGCAAGGCCGCTTGCGGAGTGCCGGGCGCCGTCAACCAGTGCGCCCAAGCCAACCGCCGGCCGGTGGTCCGCCCGTGAGGGACAGGCAACGCCGCTGGGAGTTTCTGCCCGCGATCCAGAAACCCCGGAAAGGCCGGCTCGACCGGCTCACCCGGGGTCTTGGGGTTGCCGCGTTTTAGCAAGGGCACCGGGCGTGGCTCCGAATGCACGTCGCTGACCCACGCAATGCGTCCCGGTTTGGGCAATCGCTGAGCCTTGATAACAGCCAACCGACGGTCCCTCTCCTGGACTTGAGTTTGCAGTGCCCGTTCGTAGGTCAACCAGCGCTCGTATTCTGGGGTTCCCGCACGCGGAGAAGCCTGAATACGCACCTGATCGACCTGGAAGCTACGGCCACAACACAACTCAAAGGCAAACCCGCCCGGCGGCAGGTCCGAGGCCGACAAGGTCAGCGGAGTTCCATCGGCCATCCCATCCACCCAGTGCTGGAGCGAGAATCGGTCTTTCTCCAAACGGGTGATGCGGACGCCGTAATTGTGCCCGGCCCGATAACCTTGCCCACCAATGCTGCCAATGGACTTGGAGTCCGCACCGGGGTAATCGAGGTGCACGGTGCTGGCCCCAGTAGGGTGACCGTCGATGAGTAGGTTGCCGCCGGACTGAGTTCCGCGATCAGCAAAATCGTGGGCGGCCAGCACGTAACCGATGCGATCGGAATCCTGGGCTTGGCCTTCGATCTTCGATGCGACCAGGTCAAAGGTAACCTGAATCCAATCCCCCACCAACGGCGGTTGCCACGAGAACGGTGAACGAGTGGACAACCACCGGTCCCCAGACCCGCCGCCTTCGATCAGTTGCAAAACGCCCTCCTTCACCCGCGCCGCGGGGCCCACCGAACCGCCGATGGAAACGGGCGGTGAGCCAGCAGGTTGATCCTCTCCAGGCACCGTGTTGGACCAACGGTCTCCGAGAGATCCCAGGCCGTCGAACGAGTCTTCCCATAAGGGTTTCAGCGGAGACTGATGCTCGACCATCCAGCGCGACAACGCCGCACGGGCTTGGGCTTCGCCGTGTTCCCAGCGACGCTCGGATGCCAACCAGTCGGCGTGTTCACCGCTCAGCGGCGCCTCGATGACCCGGTCGTTGGGCTTCACCCAATCCTCGATCGGAAAGGCCGGATAGAAGAAGGCCTGAAATGCATAATAGTCCTTCTGGGTGATGGGTTCGAACTTGTGGTCGTGGCACTTGGCACACTGAACCGTTAATCCCAGCAGGCTGGAGCCGATGATTTGCTGGCAGGCTTCCAACGCATAATAGCGATCCACACGGACCTCATCCGGATTGCCGTCCGATTCGCCGGTACCATCCTGACCGTTGCGCAGGAAATGGGTCGCTTCCAGCAACTCCCGGATTTCCGGAGTCACCGGATCGCCGGGCTTCCATCCTGCCATTTCGTCGCCGGCCAATTGCTCCCGGACCCAGCGGTCAAACGGTTTGTCTTGGTTGATCGACCGGATCACGTAGTCCCGGTAACGAAAGGCCAAGGGGCGATCCGAGTCGGCGTTGAAGTATCCGTTGGAATCGGCATACCCCGCCGCATCCAGCCAGTGCTGGGCCCAGCGTTCTCCATAGGCCGGTGAGGCGAGAGACCTCTCCAACCAAAGCTCCGTGGCCTCGGGTCGGTGGTCAGCGACAAAGGCCTGGAGATCTTCCGGAGTCGGAGGCAATCCGGTGAGTACCAATGCCATCCGGCGCAAACGGGTGGCCGCATCGGCCTGCGGGCTTGGGGACAAGCCCTGAGCTCGCAAGCGCAGTTCGACAAACCGGTCCAAGGGGCCCACCTCGGATCCAGGAGACGCGGGTTGAGACCCTCGACCTGGCACCGATGCCAACAACGGTTGGAAGGCCCAATGCGTCTGGGCTCGATTGAAGAGAGACCCCGAAGCGGCCGGCTCTGCCGCCTCGGTCTGAGCCAGCATCGCGACAGCCATAGCCAGTGGGACGACCCTTCGAAAAATACGAGACACTCCCGTGTTCAACCAGGCCGTCACACCTCTTGGAAACCCAGAGGCCTGGCGCGGTGGCATCAATTCAGTCATGGGGAACAACGCCACCAGTGTTTCCTGAATTCCGTCAGGGAACAACCGCAGAGCAAGCCACGGAGCAAGTCCCCACTCGCAACGCTGGGATCGTCAAAAGATCTGTCCAGCTCGTCAGCCTATTCTCACGGTGCTTCCGATGACGGTTTGGAGCCAGCAGCACGGCGAGGGTTCACCTTCTGCAGAAACGCCTTCAATTCCTCGCGACTCACCTCGCCATTCCCATTCGCATCGGCCGCCTTGAACTGGTCCGGTGACGGTGATTCGTCGAGGGTGATCCGGCCATCGTGGTTTCGATCCAGCGAATCAAAGGCCTTGGATCCTCCGCGACGCCCCGCAGTAGGACGCGGATCCACCGGCGTTCCGGGAGCCACTTCGGGTAGGTAGTATTCGATGTAACCGAGCATCATCTCCTCATCGGTCTGCTCACCCCACTGCACTCGGCGGGTCGGATCGGGATTGGCCGGATTGCCGGCGCTGTTGTCGTAGCGAGCGATGCCCTTGAGGACACTGCCGGCCGGCAAGTCGATGTGCTCGGACAAGCGGTAGAGCAACTGCCAGTTAAAATCGTAACGCGGAACATCCAGGAGGGTCTTGGGCGCGCTCCCGGGCAATTCGAGCTCATACCGGTAAGCCTTCCCGCGGACATGCATGTGCGGCATGAAGGACATCAATCGCGCGGACTGCGGCACCGGTAGTTTGCCCTCGACCATGAAGTCGGGATCGCCGGGCGGAATGTCGATGGCGCCAGCGATGGCGCTGACACGCACCTCATGCTTCGGCGGTGTCTTGGAGAACTTCAGTCCCAGAGCGCTCTGGTCGCGGGTGGCCTTGCCCTTGGGAGTATAATGCAGTTGGAAGTGCAGCGTGGAACCGGCCGGGATAAATTTGGCCCACCCCTCCGGATATGAAACAGCCTGATAGCCCGGCGCATAGGCGGCGAGGTAGCTGCTCGTACCGTCGATAGGGCGGTTCCTCTGGGGTTTCCCGTCGTTCCCCGGCGGCAACACATAAACCAAGACATGGTGGACGACATCCCGTGCCGTGGGGCGAATTTCCCACCCCTGAACCCATCGATCGCTGTCGAATCCCGTAGGTACATCGATATTAATGTACGACATGACACCCGACGCGGCCACGTCTACCGGTTCCGGAAGCCGAATGATGGTATCCGGCTCACCCAACTGCCATTCGGAGGGATAGGTTTGCGGTTTGGGAGCGTGGGAGGTTTTCCCTTCAGGCCGGCCCTGCTCCATCCACGCCAACAAATCCGCCTTGTCGGCGGCCGGGAGGCTGCGGTCGTTTAGCCAGGGGCTGGGACCGTGAGTCGGCGACGCCGCAAACCACGGAGGCATGACCCCTTGAGTCACTTGCTTGCGGACCATGCCGGCATGCGCAGCCACCTCGGCGGGAGTGGTCAACGCGAATGGAGCGATACCTGCCTCTCGGTGACACGGTACGCACGACTGCTGCAGGATTCGGGAAATCCGGTTGTGGTAAGTCACCGGCTCAGAAACAGCCACGGGCGCGGCCGATTCAAGAGCGCAACCCGGAACGCTGGTGCAGGCCGTTTCTACTTTTTTCCCTGAGAGAACCGACTCGAGGGCGCTCACTAAAAACCGTTGGTTCGGCGCCGCCTTAGAATAACCCAAGCCATACTGATCATCCACAGCCCCTCGGAATAGAACCGTGCGGGCGGCATCCAAGACGAAGACCTCCGCCGTCGATCGGATGCCCAGTGCTTTCGCAATGTCTCCCCGCTCATCGCGCACGTAAGGACCTTGGACTCCCTGGTCCCGAATCCATTGCCGCACGGAGGCCTTGGAATCGGTTGGTACCGGATTAATCCAAATGAACCGCACACCCCGGCTGGCATACTCCTTCTCGAGGGCAGCCAGTGTCGGACCATAGCGCCCGGAGACCGGACAACTGCTGCTCGTCACGGCGATCACCACCGCACGCGCATCTCGGGTGAGCTTAGAGAGCGATGAGCGCGACCCGGATTCTGGCCGGATTTCCAGATCGGGAACCCATCGACCCACGCCCCATTCCAAGCCCAATGCCGGCGTCGGTGCTTCTTGGAGCGCAGGCGCGGCCAACATTAATGGGGCACCACCCCAGGCACTGAGCAGCCAACTACCAACCCAAGCGACCCTAATTGCAGAGCGAACACAACCCATCATCGAGAGGACACTACCTCGAACTTCAAACCGGGACAAATGCCAGAGGTGTAACATCGACACGCTCCGCTCCGAGAAACCGCTCAAAAAGCCATCTCTGAGTTCGCCACCGCAAGGGGAGCCGGTAGCCTGAGGGCATTCCCGATGAGTCCCTCCCGCCGATTCCTTATATCGCTTGGTCTTCCCCTGCTCTGCCTGCTGACAACCCGGGGTCTGGCCGACGCCGAAGTGGTTCCACCGACGATCGAGGCAATCTTTCCAGAATCGGGCTTTGTTTTCAGCCTCTCCCAAGTCGAAGTGCATTTCAGCGAAGCGGTTCAGGGCGTCGATGCTGGAGACCTTCGAGTCAATGGCCTTGCGGCGACCGCCATGAGACCTGTGAGCGCCGATGTTTACGTGTTCACGCTCCCAGAGCTCCGTCTCGGCAATGCGTCGCTCACCTGGGCCAGTGACGCCGATATCCGGGATTTGGCGGACATTCCCAACCGTTTCGCCGGAACCAAGCCCATCGAGTATCAACTACTGCCGCCGCCGCGACCCGGGGGAGTCATTCTGTCGGAAGTGGTCCCGGACAACCAGAAGACCCTCCGAGACGAAGAGGGCGACTACGAAGACTGGATTGAACTCCAGAACATCACCGATCAGGACATCCAACTGGCGGGATGGCACCTGACCGATGACCCCACGAACCCACGCCCCTGGACCTTCCCCGACATCACGCTTCCGGCCCGGGGGTTCCTAGTGGTGTTCGCCTCCGGCAAAGACCGCGCCAGCGTCACCAACCGCCTCCATACCGATTTCAAACTCAAGAGCGAGGGCGAGTATCTCGGCCTGAGCGCACCCGACGGTGTCACCGTCGATGCCTTCGCCCCCAAGTACCCGGCTACTCCGGAGAATGCTGCCTATGGACGAGCCAACGGTGACACCTCGCAAAGTGGATTTCTGGCGACCCCGACACCCGGGGCGCCCAACTCCATTTCCGGAGTCGGATTTGCTCCAGCGGTTCTGTTTTCTCAAAACGGCGGGCTAATTCCGGATCCCAAATTGAATCTAACCCTCCGACTGTCCCTGTCGGCAACAGCCCCCAATGCGCTGATCCGCTACTCGCTGGATGGCCGCATACCCTCCCTCACCAACGGGTTTACCTACACCCAACCCTTGGTGCTGGTGACCAACAACGCGCTCATGCTGCGGGCCCGAGCCTTCCGGACTAATCACCTGCCGGGCCCCGTTCACACCGAATACTACACGCCTCTATTTGTATCGTCGGCAGGGCCGGTCCAGGGAACCAACGCCTGGGGAGACCCTCTCCAGAGCGTCTCGAACCCCAACATCCAGCAATTCCGCTCGGATCTACCGCTGTTAGTCATCACCACCTTCGGAAAAATGCCCAGCGAGAGTATTAACACGGTGGTGGCCTTGTCGCTGTTCGAGCCGAAGAACGGGGTGGCGCGCGTCACCGGAAAACCTGACTTCACCGCGCGGGGCGGCATTAAGATCCGGGGCTCGAGCAGTGCCGGATTGGCCAAGAAGCAGTACGCACTGCAATGGACTGATGACTACAATCAGGATCTCGAACTGCCGGCGCTGGGAATGCCCGCAGAATCGGAATGGGTGCTGTATGCTCCGAACAATTTCGAGCCGGTTTGCATTCATAATCCATTCATACACCAACTGGCGCGCGACATCGGTGAGTACTCACCTCGGACTCGGTTCGTGGAGGTGTTCATCAATAAGCTGGGGCCTCTGACCACCAATCAGTACGAGGGGCTTTATGTGCTGACCGAGAAGATCGGCGTGGGTGGCAAACGCATCCCGGGCCCCAAACTGCAACCCGAAGACAAAACGCTTCCGGACATCACCGGCCCCTACGTCATGAAGATCGACCGCCTCGATCCCGGTGACACCGGGGTGACCATGGGAGGCATGAGCGTGGCCATGATCAACCCCAAGGAAAAAGATCTGAAGCTAGCGCAACGGGCCGCCCAGAAAAAGTACCTGACCGACTACGTCAACGGCATGAGCCGGGGTTTCCTCGCAGCCAACCGACGCAACCCCACCAACAGCTACGAGAACTACATCGAGATGGGGCGGGCCATCGACTACCACATCCTGGAAATGCTCTCAGGCAATGTCGACACGATGGTCTTGAGCGCCTACTTCCACAAACCCCGGAACCAGAAGCTCATCTTTGGGCCCCACTGGGATTTCGACCGGGCCCTGGGATCGACCGACGGACGAGACTCCAACCCGCGGAGCTGGACTTGCGGCCCCGTCTTCGCTGGCTGGTATGGGCAACTCTTCCAAGACACCGAGGCGTGGCAGCGATGGGTGGACCGGTTCCAACAACTGCGCACCCAACAACTGTCGGTGCGCTACACGGGAATGCTCATGGACCGCCTGGCCAATCAAATTCGCCTGGCGGAGCGCCGCGACTATCAGCGATGGAAGATCCCTCGCCGCGGCGGCAGCTATCAGGCCGAACTCGACTCCATGAAGCGCTGGGTGTCCAACCGCCTCGACTTTGTGGATCGGCAACTCGCACAACCGCCCGTGTCCTCGCTCGATTCAGGCATCGTTCCGTTGGGCACCACGGCCACCTTGTCCTTGGGGCCCAACGCCAGCGCCAGCGCGGCCATTTGGTACACCCTCGATGGCACCGACCCCCGAGCGGTCGGAACCTCCAACCGTTCGGCCAGCGCCCTCTTGTACACAGGGCCGATCACGATTACTGGCCCGGTCCGCCTGAGGGCTCGCACTCTGGACACGCTCCGCCGTCAAACCAGTGGCCCCCCGATCAGCACGCCCTGGTCTGGACCGGTCGCTCGAACCTTTTTGTTGTCCGCTCCGCCCCTGACCCTCAGTGAGATCCACTTCCACCCATCAGACCAACGGGGCAACCGGTCCTTCGATGCCGACCAGAGCGAATTCATCGAACTCAAGAACACCTCAGGCGCACCGCTCGACCTGACAGGGTTTCGAATTGAGGGCGATATATCGTTCGCCTTCAACGCGACCAACGGCACCCGAATCCTCGCGCCCAACGCGCGTGTGGTGCTGGCCTCGGACAATTCTACCTTCCGCTCCCGCTACGGAACCCTAGTCGAACATCTGGGAAAGTATTCTGGGCAATTGTCCGATGGCGGAGGTCGATTGAAGCTCGTTGATCCGCAGGGTAACCCGGTGTTTGATTTTGAACTCACCGATCAGTGGGTCCCCCCGGCTGATGGCGACGGTTATAGCATGGTACTGCGATCCGAGGCCCTTCAGGCCTTCCAGATCGACACCCCATCGGCCTGGGTGGCCAGTGCCCAAGCCGACGGATCGCCCGGCCAACCCGACCTGGCCTCCGACGTCGGACCCGGTACGGACTCGGATGGCGATGGTCTGGCGGACCTCTGGGAACTGAACTTCTTTGGATCCCTCCAACTGCGCGGTGATGCCGACCCCGACGGCGATGGTGCCAGCAATCGTGAGGAATTTCTGGCAGGAACCCTTCCCGGCGATGCCTCAGACCACCCCAGCCTGATGGCCTTACCCTCCCCCTTCGATGGAAACCCTATCTTGCGTTTCTCAAGGCATGGCGCCCGCTCCTACCGCCTCCAATTTCATGAAGCGCTCACCACTGATTCTGCCCAAAATTGGCGGGATTTGATGTTGTTTTCATCCGATATCAACCTGTCGAGGGTTCAAGACTTCCGGGATCTGACAACCACCAACGCGGCCCGCATTTACCGGGTTGTCACTCCGTAGGGCTCCACGCCTAAAATGCAGAGTAAACTGTGGAATCCAAAAACACCTCTTGCCAAGTCACCCGAATCTGAGGCAATTTCATCCCGTCAACGCGAGTGTAGCTCAGTCTGGTAGAGCGTCACCTTGCCAAGGTGAATGTCGAGGGTTCGAATCCCTTCACTCGCTCCAGCTTTCCAGAAAAAAGACCGGCCTAATCCGCCGGTCTTTTTATTTCTCTCTTAAAATCCCCCTCTCAAGAGGCCTCCTCTTTATTGCAAGCACCTCCGAGATAGGGTGATCCCTCCGAAAGCGCCACGTCCGCGGACACGGACCACCGCAGAGATCGGTCCACGGCAGACATGGAACACCGTAGAGCAAGCCCACCGCAGACACGGACCGCTCGGAGATCGGTCCCTACCTAGGAGGTCTTCGGGCTACATCAGGGTGGCCGAAAAATCCACCTCACCCAAAAACCTCCGAGGTGGGGCGATTTCTCCGAAAGCGCCACGTCTGCGG
>SXGQ01415101.1_pt1 | contig 24058 bp, 16 predicted proteins | sample 3178371 | NCBI WGS metagenome assembly SXGQ01 (sample SAMN11356859, study PRJNA531348) | freshwater metagenome | isolation source: freshwater sample F1-20 | place: China: Fuxian Lake, Yuxi | collected 2017-12-25 | reverse complement strand
CTGCTCCAACAACTACTGCTCCAACAACTACTGCTCCAACAACTACTGCTCCAACAACTACTGCTCCAACAACTACTGCTCCAACAACTACTGCTCCAACAACTACTGCTCCAACAACTACTGCTCCAACAACGGGGCTATCAGCGGTTGCAACTTACTACGGTTACGATCCGGCGACGTTGTCAGAAAAAATGAGATCGGCGCTTAATGATATAGCCCCTATTTCACTCGCTAATTTAAGAAGTGCAGCAAATGAAAATACACCTGATGCGTTAAGTGGGTATTTGCTTACCGTTCAAAAAAATCGTGGTTTAACTGATCAAGAATTAATAGACGCAGCAGTGCGGACAATTGGGGCCACTCCCAATGAAATACAAAATATCTTAAATAACAAAGATAACTACACGTTAGTAAAAGATACACAAAGAGGAGCAGAAAGATACATACCTACTTCTGCATTTCAACAATTTGCAGGGCAAAACACAGATTACGTTAATTTAATTGTTAACGCGCCGTATGGTAGAAATCCAACAACAGGACTGCCGTATACCAAAGATGAAGCTAATAAACAAACACAATTAGCTGCAATAAAAAGTGGGTTTGAAGTTACAAGAACAAAAGACCCAGCGACTTCAATAAATATTGGACAAAATGCCCTTAACGCGTTTAAAGCCGTTATGGACAGGATTGAGAGTAATAGTTTAAGCGCATCCGAAGCTGTTGGTGTATTGACAGACCCACGTACTGGTAAGCCTATGACCTTGGAGGCATTTGCTGGGTACGCAAGATATTACGCAAAAACACCAGCAGAATACGACCAAATTAATAGAGTCTTTGGTAAGGATGAGTCCGGGAATTGGAGAGGAGCGCAGTCAACTTATCCCTATACCGGGGCCGTACTTTATAGTCCTCCTTCTACTTCTACTACACCTACTTCTACTACACCCACATCTACTACACCCACATCTACTACACCCACATCTACTACACCCACATCTACTACACCCACTTCTACTGCACCTACTTCTACTATTATTAGGCCCACTTCTACTGCACCTACTTCTACTGCACCTACTTCTACTGCACCTACTTCTACTGCACCTACTTCTACTGCACCTACTTCTACCACTACTACACCAACCACTTCTATTCCAGTTCTACCACTTCCGCCCGTACCTACTACGCCCACGCCTACATCGACAGTAGGTTCGTTTCAACCTCTTTATAAAAGCCCTAATATTTTACAGCCGACACGGGGTATGTCAGCTTTGCTTGCGGAAGCAAATAAAACACCTACTTTAGATTTTATGGGCTATAACCCACAAACGCTTATAAATACTGTTCAAGAGTTTGTATATCAAGATAAAAATTTAACGCCGCAGGCGCTAGATACATACCTTAAAGACACATTTAAGCTAACTTCCCCAGAGTCAAACTATATACTTTCAAATTTAAATTTTGCAGCTCGTCCAGCTAGTATTACTGCGCCGTCTTTAACTTACGATACTCAAGGATTTACTGCTCCAAGTCAAAGTGGGTTAACAACAGCACTTTCAAACCAAGCTATGTACCCTGGAGGGGTTACTGATTTTTATAAAGCTGTAGCTAACTATATTTATGACCCTTTTGCAAATCTTGGGCCAGAAGGCGTGGCAAAAACAATGGCTCAGTCAGGCATAACCACTGACGATATTATCCGTGCTACAGGACTATTTCCTAGACCAACAACTGCGGCTACTCCACCCGTGGTTACTACACCCGTGGTTACTACACCTGTAGTTGAAAGTGGTGGTGGCGGTGGTGATGGACCTAGCGTAAGGAGTGGTGGTCCTATATCTTTTGCTGAAGGGGGTGAAACCAAATATATTGACCCTGTCCCAGCTAACGAAATAATTAATACACTCTTACCAAAATCACCTGCTAATATAGAAACTATAGTCGATGGGCTTACTTCACCAATAGCAAACCGCCCCTTAACTTATAAATCAGAAGTTGTTAATCCTTTGGATGCTGCACCCGCAGTAGCTATGAGAAAGTACGGATTATCTGATTTTGGTATTCAACAACCAGCAACAACAGTATTCCCATATCAAAAAGATGTTTTATACGGCCCTGAATTAGGTAAGCTTGAAGCCGCCGCATTAGCGAGTATGACGCCTAAAGAAAAGGAACAAGCTCTACAAAAGCTAATGATTCGTCAAGGGCGTACAGGGTTAGAGTATTTCCCTGCTAATTTTAAATTTAACTTTGCCGAAGGCGGTGATGTCGGTCGAGGGCTAGGCAGTATTGCCATGAAAGGCTATGCTCAAGAGATGGCACAGAAAGGTCGGTTTGGCGACACAATGCTGGCCCACATTAGTCCCGAAGAAGCTCAAATGCTACAAGCCGCAGGTGGTGCGGGGACTATCAACCCACAAACAGGATTGCCTGAATACTTCAGTTGGAGAAAGTTGTTAAAAGGTGTGGGTAAGGTACTACCGTTTGTATTGCCATTTACAGGTATTGGCCTTGGCGCTCAAGCTCTAATCAGTGGGTTATCGGGTGCTGTTAGTGGTGGCAAAGGTTTTGACTTTAAACGTGGGTTGATGTCAGGCTTGATGTCTTATGGCATGGGTAGCTTGGCACAGGGTGCGGGTGCTGCTGCAAACGCTCCAACTCCAGATATTACGGTGCCGCAAATAGATACGTCGATGAATCCTGCGTTTGCAGATCAGGCGGCAAATGTGGTGGGTAGTGGAGCAGCCCCCGCAGTTAACACATTCAAATCAATAGCCGATGTCCCACTTGCACAAATGCCTGGACAGTTTTTAGAAAATATACAAGCCGTAGGCCAAGGTGCTATGGGTGCAGCCACAGGTGCTCCAGGCGCAAGAGAAGCCTTCACTGCCGGACAAGGTTCGGTGTTTGGTAAGCAACTAACCCCAACAATGGCTGCGGGTGCTACTGCGGTAGGTATGGGTGGGGTCAAAGCTGCCGACGAGATGAACCAGTTTGAGCTTCAACAAGCAATGGCAAATGCTAAAACCGAAGAAGAAAGACAATACTACAAAAATCTTGCTAGTAGACTATTACCCAGTTTTGCAATAGGTGGAGGTATCTCTGCACTTGTTGCTGGTGGAGCTACTGGACCGGCTAACGCGCCGCGAACAATAAATGGTGCCGGGGATGGCATGAGCGATAGTGTGCCTGCTACTATTGAAGGTGTTCAAGAAGCACGTCTTGCTGATGGTGAGTTTGTGATCCCTGCCGATGTTGTTGCAGATCTAGGTAACGGCTCCAGTAACGCTGGGTCTAAGAAGCTTTACGCCATGATGGATCGGATAAGAAATGCCCGACATGGCACTACTGAACAACCGCCCGAAGTAAATATGGGCCGTTTGATGCCTGCTTGAGGAAATAGCTATGAGCACTACAACAGCCGTTCAATATAGTCCAGAAATACCCGAAGTACTAAAACCGTTTTTTGCGGGTACAGGTACCCCTGGGCAAGCGGACTATAAACCAGGACTTATAGATCGTGGTATTTCTGCGATCTTCCCTGGCGGGTTAAGCGGTCAAGCTGCGTATCAAGCGCAGTATTCGCCAGTCATACAATCAGGGTTAATGGGTGCAGGTAGTGTTGCGGGTCTTTCGCCTTTTCAGCAAGCACTAGGGCAACAGCTTGGGTCGATGGCTGCACCTGGGCAGTACCAACTTGGCACACAGGCAGCACAAGCTGCTGCCGCTGGATTTCAGGGCTTGCAAAACGTACAAGCTCCAAGTGTATCGCCAGACACACTTAATTATTATCAACTTAGTTCTGCGCCCACGGTATCTGCAAGAGGGCTTACAAATTACCAAATGGGTGCTGCGCCTACAGTATCGGCGCAAGATCTTACTCAATACCAAATGGCGGGGCCAAGCACGTTTACAGGCGATGTTGCAAGGCAATACATGTCGCCGTATATGCAAGAGGTTTTAGACCGACAACAAACAGCCGCAATTAAGTCTGCTCAACAAGCACAGCTAGGACAAAATTTAGCCGCAGCCCGTCAAGGTACTTATGGGGGTGCAAGACAAGCCATATTACAAGGGCAAAGAGAATCTGGGTTGCAGTCTACATTAGCTGATATACAAGCTAAAGGTCTTCAATCTGCGTACGAAAATGCCCAAGCTCAATTTGAGCGTGATCGTGCAGCACAAATTGGTGTTGGTAGTCAAAACTTACAGGCTAAACTTGGAGTTCAGCAGTTAGGGGCGGGTCAATCATTACAAGCTGCACTAGCAAATCAAGCTGCTCAACAAGCTGCTCAACAAGCTAATTTACAAGCTTCTTTGGGTGTACAACAATTAGGATCTGGGCAGGAATTACAAGCTGCATTAGCAAATCAGGCTGCTCAACAAGCTGCTCAACAAGCTAATTTACAGGCTTCTTTAGGTGTACAACAGCTTGGTGCAGGGCAGTCACTGCAAGCACAACAGTCAAATCAACAAGCTGCATTACAAGCGGCGCAACAACGCTTAGCTGCTTCACAGGGACTAGGTGGGCTAGCAGGTACGTTTGGGCAACTTGGTACACAACAACTTGCAGGTCAACTTGATTTACTCAAAACGCAAGGTGCTTTTGGCGATTTACAGCGTGCGATTCAACAACAGCAAATGGATGCACAACGCCAGATGCTTATGGAACAAGCGCAGTACGGGCAAACCCAGGTTGGTCAGCTATCTAACTTGCTACGTGGTATACCGACAACTGCGGCAACTCAGACAACAACAACGCCCCCACCGAGCTTCGCTAGTCAGTTGACTGGCTTGGGCTTGACAGGGATTGGACTGTATAACATGCTTGGCGGGGGTACTAAATGAGCCTTCGGACACTAGAAAAAGCGGTCAATAGGACCGCAGATCGCACGGTTGGTGACATTGTTGCCACTTATGGATCTAACGTGCAACGCCTAAAGATGGACGCTGCTGCGGGAAAGATTGACCCCACAACGGCGCTTATGGCGATGATGACGATCCAACGGATTGTTGCTGCAAACACTCAACCACCGTCCGGTTCTACCGTAGCTCAGGATGTTGGGATGGCACCTCCCCCACAACCAATGGGCATGTCTGCTATGGCTCCCCAAGCTCCAGTTGGTATGGCCTACGGCGGTCAGGTTGCTATTAGTAATAACCAAGTGCCGTCACCTGCGATGGAGCGTGGCATCTCCGGCCTACCTGTGCCTGACAACATGTTTGACTATGCTGATGGCGGCATGATTGCGTTCGCTGGTGGTGGTGACGTGCAGCGGTTTCAGAATCAAGGAGCAGTAAGAATTAATCCGACGTTTCCGTCAAGTGGGTTGAGTTACGGGTATGGCATGAACCCAACTGGGCTTGATGCAGTCCGTATGCCATTTACTGGGGACTATCGCATTCCTGGAGCAGTTTCTTCTCCTGCTGGTACACCGTCAATCCTGCGAGATCCGTTATCTCGTGTAGATCCAACGGGGTATAAACAGTTTGCTGAGCAGGTAAAGAAATTAGAACCATATATTGATGAAGCTAAACTTGCACAGTTGTATAAAGATACCGCTGGTAATGTTGCTAAAGCAGTCAATATTCTGAAAAGTCTAGGCCCAGCAGCGGGTATTGCTGGTGCGTCTATGGCAGTTGAGCAGGCTACGGGGCTGACACCCGAAGAGCAGATGTTAAAAGGTATCGGAGCGGGTAACCCAATACTTGGCGGTATAACTTCTGCGTTGAAATACTTTGGGCTAACCACACCTAAAGAAGCTAAGGGATCACCTCTAGTAGAAGGTAGACCTCGTGGGCAAGCTAATGAAGATACGACGTTTGTCCCCCCGCCACAACCACCCGCACCTCCCAGCCAAGAAGATACACGTAAACAGGAAGATGCTAGGGTAACCGCTGCGGTAAATGAAGCTCGCAAGCTTATAGGGGATGTTCCTAGACTGCAAGCGCCCAAAGCTCCTGACAGATTAACAGTTCCTGAACGTGCCGATCTTGCAACGGAGATGGAAGCTGCTAGAGGGATAGCAGGAAGTATGTATGCCATGCCTGCCGACGCAGATAAGACGCTTGATCAAATCTTAAAGAGCGACAGAGAAACGTTAGCTAAGCAAGGCTATGACTTTGACCTCATTAAAAACATGGTGGCCGAGACTCGTGCGGAACGGGAAAAGATCCCTGCCCAACGAAAAGAAGCTGCCAACTTAAGATTGCTTGAAGCTGGCCTTGCTATCATGGGGGGCACTTCGCCGTTTGCATTTGTCAATATTGGTAAGGGTGCGTCCGAAGCGGCTAAGGGCTTTAACGAGGACATGAAAGAGTTCAGAAAGCTTGATCGTGAATATCGTAAAGAACTTCAGCAATTGCAAAGTATGCAGAATCAAGAAACGCTGATGCTTACTACTGAGGGTAAGAGAAAGTACGAACGTATTCAGGACAGGGTTGAACAGACCAAAGATAAACGTGCAAACGCCATGTATCAAATTGGTCAAAACATGGTCAATCAAGTTTCTAGAGAGCGTGAAACTGCTCAAACACTCAACAGCGCAATTGATCGCACGGTCTATCAAACGCAAGCTGAATTAGCAAAAGCAGAAGCTCAAATGCGAAACCAAACGAATATCGCTACAGCGCAGATTGGGGCGCAGGAAAGAATTGCTGCTAGACCTGGGGCTGAAGAACGTATTATTGAACGTCTTGGTAAAGATTCAGAATTTGCTAAAGCTTACAGACAAATGCAAGCTGACAGATACGCGCCCAGAGCAGACGCGGAGCTGCGGGAAGAATATGCAAAGAATTTTTATGTTTTACAGCGACAATTCCCAACGTTTGAAGATTATAAGAGAGCACAGATGGGCGGCGGAGCCCCAACCAATTACAAAAGTAAGTACGGATTAGATTAGGGGGCATCATGGCTGAAGGTCGTTATGACAGGGTCATCCGTAATGTAAGAAAGATGATCTCGCAGGGTGCCCCTGAGTTTGATATCGATGGGTATCTTAGCTCTGAAGGTCTGACTCCCCCACAGTTTAAAAGTATCGTCGAAGGTCCGACGATTGGCGGGCAACTCAAGGAAGCCGTCAAGGGTATAGTGCCTGGAGCGATTGGGCTTGTTGAGCAAGCTGCTGTTGGTGCGTCTGCGCTTTTACCTGACCAGTATGAAGCTGGTGCACAGGAAGCTATTCGTGGGGTTGCTGCCGCAGCGAAGAAACCATTTGCACCTGAAGTTGGATACGAAGAGTCAGTAGGTCGTAAGTTTGGCGAAGCCGCAGGCTCGTTTGTACCATTCCTTGGTCTCGGTGCCCTCGGTGTTGCGGGTCGCGTTGGAGCAGGTGCACTTGCTACGGGGTCTGGTGCTGGTGAAGCGTTAACACGTGCACAACAAGAAGGTGCGACTCCTGGGCAGCAGTCTCTATCCACAGGGCTTGGTGCGGTCGTCGGTTTATCTGAGTTGTTTGCCCCGTTCAGAATACTATCGCGTATCCCTGAAGGGGAAGTGCTGACTGCGGCTAATCGTATTAAGCGGGTTGCTATGGCTGGCGGTGAAGAAGCTGCACAAGAAGCTGCTGCTGGGCTTGCACAAAACCTGATTGCTCGTGGCGTGTATAAACCTGAGCAACAACTTATTGAGGGATTAGGCGAACAGGCTGCGTACGGTGGTGCTGTTGGTGCATTAGCACAAGGTCTTTTAGATGTCGCACTTGGGCGTAGAGCTAAAACTGCGGCTACACCCGCACAACCAACTACCCCTGCGGTAGAAGAACAACCTGCTATAACTACCCCTGCCGCACCTACGGCACCCACGACATTTGCTCCTGCACGCGGTGTACCTGAGACTGCCACACAGCAAGACCTCTTTACAGAAGAAAACATCCAACGCACAGCGCAATCGACACGTGAGGCTCAAGATCGTCTGTTTAAGCTGAGAGATGAATTTAATCTTTATCAGCGAGAGAACGAAAGACTTGCAGCAGCCTATGAGCGCGAGGCTGATCCTGTTAAAAAACAGCAGATCTACGACCAAGCCGTAGCACTTGCAAAACCGCTCAACGAATTAAAGACTCAGATCGAAGCTGTAAAAAGTACGCTAGGTGCAGCAGAAGGTGCACGTCCTGGCACTGGAGAACCACAATTAGATTTTGAAGCTCCGTTACCTAGTATCGGTGATCGTGTTGGGCAAGTTACTAAAACTGAGTACCGGCCAGATACAGGGACCGTGATTGGTGAGGAAGCCGCAGCTCCACGTTTGAATGAGCAGCAGCAACGCATGCTGGAAGAACAGCGTGTGCAAGGTATTCGTGACAAGATCGCAGCAGGAGAACCCGTAACCCAGGCGGACATGATGCGGGTTAAGTTCTTAGAGCGTGATCAGTATCAAGAGGAAGCAGCTAAGCCCACCCCTGCCTTAGACTTATCACAGCAAAAGGTAACTAGGTTTCCATTAACGCTTCAGCGTACGGATATTGAACAGCAGAAGATGAAAGTGCAGGAGCAACCTGCTGCACCGGAAACTCGTCCTGTAACGGAGCAGGACTTTCGTACGATGGGAGTTGCTGCAACTAACAAGAAGTTGCGAAGTGAGTTGTTAGGCAAAGATTTATCAAACCCTGAAGACCGCAGGTTTGTGAAGGAACGTCTAGAAGCATTTGCTTCAGACCCTAATCGTAGTCCTGGGATTGTTAAGAAGGTTGAGAACTTTCTAGATAGTCCTATATTCTTTGAGCAAATGGAGTTACCGTTAGCTCCAAGGAGAAAACAACGTGTCAAACAACCTAAGCAACCTGTCGCCGGAGCAAGTGAGCCAAGCGTTCCTGTACCTGACCAAGGAGCTGCCGTCGCTGCCCCCGGACCTCAAGCACCTGTCACAACTGGAGTGGGCGAACCTACACTACGCGCTGAGCCACGTGATGTGGCAGAAAGAAAACAGCCCGCTTCAGTAAATCCTGAAGTAGAAGCCCTTCGCAGGCAGTATCAGCGCAGGGTAGAGAAGGGGACAATGGAGCTTGCTGATGCGAAGCCTATTGAAGATTTACTGGCTAATCCGACACCGGAGAACATCAACCAAGCACGTCAGATTCTAAAGGGCACTGCCGCCGTAGGCGAAGGAGTTATCGAGGGAGTTGCGCTTACTCCTGAAGAACAACGTGCCTTGGATAAAGAAGCAAAAGCCACGGTGCGCAGAGAAGGTGCAGGAAAAGTAAAAATTCCTGGCACGCTGTACCGCACCCAACGGTCTGAAGAACAAGCTGCGGGTATGGACCCTGCAATCGTTGAAGAGTATGTTGCTCAAATTGTAGACGGTTGGAAAAACGCGCCTGTCATTGACGTTGTCAACACACCTGCCGATCTACCGAAGCGATTACGCGAAGGTACAGATATTCAACCTGGATTGTTTGATCCAGTCACAGGGCATGTATTCGTTATAGCATCTAATCTTAAGAATGAGTTAGATCTTTTCCAAACAGTTTTACATGAAACCGTAGGTCATTACGGTATGCGTTCGCTTCTTGGGGACAGCTACACCCGAGTGATGAACAACCTGTATAACGGTAACGAACAGGTACGTGAAGCTGCAAAAGAAAAGATGGAGGCTAATCCAAAACTTACCAAAGAGGTAGCTGTTGAGGAGTTTTTAGCCGAAGTCGCAGAAAGAAACATTAAACCCAATCCAAGCAAAGCCGACAAGAGTCTTGGTAATCAGATAATCAGGTTTTTCCGTAACGCGCTCAGAAAGCTGTTTGGTAAAAAAGCAGACTTGATTTCAGATACAGAGGTGCTAGACATTGTTGCCGAAGCCCGTATGTTTGTGCAAACGGGCACCCCTACGCAAGGTTATAAAAATGTCTCAGATAGAGAGGTGCCGCTTTACCGCACCCCAAAACCCACACTAACGGCAGCGGGGCAGCAAGCACAAGCAGCGGTAGCTGCTATGGCAGGTATAACAAATGCCAAGCCCAAGGGTCCGCAGATGTCCACGCTTCAGAAAGTTGGAGCGTTCTTCCAAGACCCATCGTATCGCCAAGAGCAGATCGATAAGTTCCGTGTGCAGGTAGCGTACAAGGGTGCGGCTGCTGAATCTAAACTTGCCATGCTCAACCAGTACAACGGCAAGATCCGCGATGCGTTAGGCAACATTCGTCCTGATGTGTTTATGACCGCTGCGGAACATGCCGATACGATGGCTGTTGCCGTGATGAAGGATGGTAAGTTAAAGCTTGATCCAAAGGTGGGTTGGGTTGCAGAGAAGGGCACTGCCTCCTTCCAAGGTGTTATTGATAAGATCAAGGATCTTGGCACCAAGCTAGGCGATCAGCAGCTCGCATTTAAATTAGCAAACGATGCGTTCATTGCTCGTCGTGCGAATTACTTCAAACAGCACCCACAACTGGGTATCTCTGGCCTGCCTGATGACGCAAAGATCAAAGCAGGTATGCAAGCCTTCAAGGACTTCCCCGAGTTAGAGGCTGCGTTCAAAGAGTTCACTACGTTCAAGAACAACTTAATCGATGCAGGTGTCGATGCAGGACGCTTTAGTAAAGAGCAAGCTGCTGAGTGGAAAGAAGCTGCGGACTACGTGCCGTGGAACCGTATCAAAGATTATGAGGACAAGATCGCTACAAGTCCTCAAGCGTACTTCCGTGGGCTGACCAACCTCAAGCAGATGAAAGAGATCCGAGGCGGCACCGACGAGATCAACGACATCTTTGACAACATGGTGGGCCTATCTTTCTGGCTTGTTAACGGTGCGATCCGCAACCATGCTGCGATGCAACTCACTGACGCATTTGTGTCCAACGGGTTAGGTGCGCGGCAGGTACGCCAAGGACAGCCTGGAGTTGACCCCAACAAGACAATCTATATCTACCGCGACGGCAAACCTGAAGTCTATGAGTATGAGTCGATAGCAGATGTTTATGCGTTCAAGGGTGTGGAAAGCATGGGGGGTCCGATCCTCAGCAGCTTCACTGCGTTCGCTAACATCTTACGGCGCACGACCACAGCTACTCCCCAGTTCGCAGCAAGTCAGTTATTCCAAGATGCGTATCGCGCCACGGTGACATCAGGCGTGAAGAATCCGTTTGAGGTTGCTGCCAAAGTCTTAACAGGTGCAGTGGGTGCGTACCGTGGAGATGCCACGACACAGCAGCTTGAGAAGTTTGGGATTGTGGGCGCATATGACCTGATGCCTGGACGTGCCAAGGATGAGATCGAGAAAGAATTTGGGATTAGGCAGCGGTCTGTGCTTGAGAAGGGGCTGTCGTTCATGGAGTCATTCTCCATCGCCTCTGATGCCTCGTTGCGTAAAGCAGTCTTTGAGCAGACGTTAGAAGAAACTAAGTCGCCGCAGTTCCCCGATGGTGACGTGCTGCTTGCACGGTATCGCGCTCAAGAAGTTATCAACTTCAAACGGCAAGGTGCAAACCGGACGGTGGGTCTAATGCGCCAACTCATTCCGTTTATGAACGCCTACATCCAAGGTATGGATGTGTTCTACCGCACAATGACCGGACGTGGGGTTGCAGCTACCGAGCGTAGCGAAGCCTTTAAGATGTTCCTTGGTACGGGTGTGAAGCTTGCCACGCTTGCCACGATCTATACGATGTTGGTAGGTGGTGACGATGAGTACGAAGGACTGCGGGATTACGAGAAGGATAAAAACTTTATCGTGCCGGGGACAGGAGTAAAGATACCAGTTGCTCCTGAAGTTGGATTCTTCTTTAAAGTTATTCCCGAGCGCATGTACAACTACGTCGCTAGCCAAGGCACCGAACGTCCGCAGGATGCGACGGCACTACGCAAGGCTATCGGCACCGCTGCATTTGATGCGTTTAGTGGACCTAACTTGACACCCCAAGCTGTCAAGCCTGCGCTTGAGTTGCTGGTGAACTACTCGTTCTTTACGGGCACACCGATAGTTGGACGGGGGCTGGAGAAGTTAGAACCTGCACAGCAGTTCACAGACGCAACCTCTGAGATTGCAAAGATGATCGGCGCTCTGGCTGGCATCTCTCCGATGAAGCTTGAGTATTTTGTGCGGGGCACCACGGGTATTGCAGGTGGCACGGTGCTGGATCTGTCGAACATGTTGTTCACTGATAGGCCCGACAAGCGGCTGTATGAGATGCCTGCCTTTAAGACGTTTATGTATGACAAGATTCCAGGCGGATACAAAGAGCAGTACTACGATCTGCGGGAGAAAGTTGAGCAGGTGGTCTACACCATGAACGGGTTGAAGGCTCAGGGACGTGCAGAAGAATTGCAGGAATACCTGAACGATGACCGTGTCAATCTGCTTGCCTTGCGGCGGTCCATGAACCAAATCGATCAGCAGTTGGAGAAGATGCGAGCTTTTCGCAAGCTAATCTCTAACGACCCAACCATGACGGGTGCTGAGAAGAAAGATCGGTTGGATGAGATTGAACGGACGGAGAACGAGTTGCTCCGTGCCTACAACATTCCAGCGTTACGCAAAGAAGTAGCAGGGCTTTAAAAAAACCCCGGCAGAGGGCCGGGGACAACCTAGCACTAATTGGGAGGAGCGCCAGGAGAGTGAAGAATTCCGAGCGGACTATATCACTTTATCCGCCAACAGCGCAATCCATACATACCACGCTCGATAACTTGTTTACAGACAAGCTGATATCTAAAACGAGCTGCATCCCATCGCACTCTTTCTTCTATTTCTTCGGTGTTTAGACAAGGGATAAAGAAAGACATCCCGATCTCAAACGTTGACCAAGGGACTGTCATCGTCACGTCTAAGACTTTTATCAAGGATCACCTCCTCTGAGAACACGTTGAGTTTTGAGCTATCAAACTCTAGTGCGTTGACTGCGCTAGCATCACTAGCAATCGTGCCTTTAAGCATGCGCTTGCGCTTGATGCCTAAGAGTGAGCCGTTCTTTTTGTAGGGCTGCAACGATCCGTCAAAGTCGATATAGTCTTTGGATACCGCTGCCCGCCAGTCTCGCACATCGATGTATATACGCTTGGTATCTGGCTCGTATCGCACCACGACCTTGCCCTTGGGTTCTCGTAAAGGAGCAACTGCGATCCCTGTGCGTTTGTCCGCCTCGTTGTTGATAACCAGTATGTCGTGGTAATGCTGCTGCAAGAACCCACCCAGATAGTCATTAACGTGCGAGAACTCTTCACGGTTCTGCTCGCGGGTGCGCTTCACAAGATCTACTGCGTGTTTAAAGACAGGCTCGACGGCAATGTCGTGCAGTCCTAAGTTCTTGGCAATGATGCCGCCCGTAATCGCAATCGCTATACCGGCAGACCAGAAGCGTTCTGTGTTAACGATGTTGGCTGCTTTATCTAGCTTCTCGTTGATCCGGTTTAGCAGTTCAATAACGGTAGGCAAGTTCATAGCGATATACCGGATGTAAGGGTCTATCGCATGTCCGTAGTTGTTTGTCAGTCTGCCAAAGTGAGCCTTAGACCATGTCGGGTCATCGTGCGGATCAGGCAGGATGTAGTCCTCCAGTATGCGTAACAGTTCCGCTTCAGGAAACGACTTAATGGTTAACAGCGCGTCCTTGATACGCCGGTTGGATGTTGTTACGACGGGGATAGACCACGATACATTGTTTACACGCTCAACGTTTGCCTTGGAGGACATGCGGTTCTTGCCCTTGCCTGACGTGATGTCATAGACCAGATTCGACATGATCTTGGGTTCCATGTTCGTCAACTCGTCAATCGTTGGAGTAAGACTCTGCATGACACCCAACCGTTGCAGTCTGTGGTTGTGCGTATCTTTGTAAGACAGGAGAAGTTCTTTAGGTCTGCCGTATATGGAGTTGATGCCATGAAGCAGCGTCGTTTTGCCCGAGCCACCCTTCTGACTGATAAGGTTCAGCACAAAGCCATCGAGCATCCCACCACCCACAAACTTCATCAGTGGGCCACCGAATCCCATGAAGAAAGCAAATGCTCGCTGCTCCATGTTGGGCCTACCCCATGCGTTGATGACATCTTTCCATACGTGGAAGTCGCCTTTCGACTGCATCATCGGCACGATAGGTAGTGTGGCACTTGTGGGCGGGCTGTAAACCTCTTCGCCTGTTGCGAGAATCTCGCGTTCGCCAATCACAAAGCTGCTGTTGTCATCGAGCCAACCAAATTGTTTACGTGCAATCTCTGACTTGCCGATTGCTTGCAGTTCTTCAACCCATCTTGTGACATACAACATAAGCGCGTCCTGTTTCTTACCTAGCACTGCCATACCCTGGGCAGCAATCGTGTTAACAAACCGCTCTTTGGAAAGCGCGGCGTTCAAAGGAATCATAAATTCTCTGGTGCCATCCTTGGGTAGATGGAGGCGCAGCCACAATGTTTCACCTTCTTCGGGATCGTGAATACGCTTCACCACATAGAAATCATATGGGTATATGAGTTCGTCTTCCTCGTCGGCACTTGATGCCTTGCGGTAAATACCACCGACACGCCCCCTAAAGAACGGGAACGGATACTGCGGGATCTGATAAGTCTTTTCTTCTTTTGTTATAGGTTCTACAGATACGACAACACGTTCTTCTTCAGTCGCTGCTACCACCTCTCGATCAAGAAGAATAGGCGACGAAACTTTTTGCGGGCAATCCGCACATAACGCTGGGTTCTCTTTACGATACCAATCACAGGTGTACGGTCCTTTGGTTTTAGCAGCTTTATCCTTAGTACGTTGTGGGTTGTACTCTGGGTGCTTTTTGGACAGTAGCTGGATAGCCTTTTCACCATCGACGCACCGTAACGCTACGGACAACGCACCACGCCACAAAGGTTCTGCTAGGGTTTCTTGATTCTCGTAGGCGTATGCGATCTGAGCGCACCCTTCACCATTGAGAGACTTTATTAATATGTTCTTGAACTTAGACTGATAGTTCCCCATGAGTGCCATCGTCGTTGCGTCCATCTGGCGCACGAAGGGTTTTTCTCCAGGGATGTCAAGGATTGACTCAACCGTAGCTAGTTGATCTTCAAAGTCTTCAAAGTTAATACGCTTACCCCACATCAGCACGGTCACAGCTTGTGGGCTATTTGGGTTTTTAAAGTTCAGTGTTTCTGGGATTCGCAGGATACGTGCTGTATCTGCTGTTACTGCGGGGTCTGCGAAAAGCCCGTGCGTATTGCACAGTGCCTTGAGTCCTTCTGCTTTGGGTTTCCATGTTGCTGCGCTCAGCGGTCTGTCGGCCACCCAGTACACGTGCAGTCCACGCCCTGAGTTAATGACTGCTGTAGGCTTAGGAAGTTTTGCTTGCTTTACAAACGCTTTGAGCGCGTTCAGTCCTTCGGTTTGATCTTCGTATTTTTTACCTGCGCCACAATCGATGTCTAGATACAGTGATCCAAGCTCTTTAACGTTTGTACCTTTGCGCCCCTCCTTGGCATTGTTGTATGAAGCTGTTGCGAAGTATGCGTCGTAACCATCATGAACCAGCACATCTGCTTGGTCTGACAACTCCTCAATGGTATCGACGAATATTTGTTTTGGTGATCTGTCGCTGTGTAATCCCACCGCACAGTATGGCCCCGTTGGGGGGAGCACTGCCGCTAGGAAGTCATTCCTTGAAAACATGCCGTCGTTCCAATGCGCCGTCGTAAATTAAGGTAGGCAGGGATAGGACGGCGGACTACCCTTTTCGGGTGCCCCCTAGCCTCCTCAAACTTTTAAGTATCCGTATCAGTCATCCCACTCTTCAAGAACTTTGCTGAGATCTTTCTTGGGTGCAGGCTCTTCTTTCTTCACGCTGCGTTTGGTAGGCTCAGCGGTTGCTTCTACTTCGGCTGTAGCAGGGGTAACTGCTGCGGCTTGTGGGGGTGCACCAGGAATATCAAGGTCAGCAGTTTCTGGCACACCGTCTACTTGTGCAACCGTCATGGTAATCGCTTTCTGAGCGGTTTCGGACTTACCCTTCTCAATGACCGTCGTGAACTCGTTGGTCTCCAAATAACGCACAGGCTTGAACGTCAGCTTGGGCGATTGGCTGCTTGTATCGAAACGCATCTCAGTAACCACGGCAGAGATAGGAATACCCTTAGTGCCAATCAAACGGGCATAGGTTTGCAGAGGCCACTTCCCAGGTTCACCTTCACCAAAGATAGACATGCTAGGCAGCGTAAGCTGATAGACCTCACCATCAAGATCATGTCCAAGTACCACAGCAAGACGTTGTTGGAAACGGCAAGCACGTGAATCACCAGCGCCAGAGCCTTTGATGTCTTGTCGGCAACCTTTACAGGTTTTGTTCTGCGGTTCCTTCACAGACGGGTCAGGGGTTTCACCGTCAGGAGACCAGCAAGTGGGACGGGTCACAGCACCCTTCTTATACGTACCCATATAAAAGATACGAGATACCTTGGGCGCTGCGTTTACGATAACTACGTTCATCGCACGATCTTCGTTCTTGGCAACTTCTTTGCCGTTGAGCATCATGCGGAATACACCACCCTCGATGGAGATGCGGGGGACACTACCACCGCTACCCATAAGCGCACGGGTTACATCGTCTAACCCTCCCAACTGTGCAAGGTGTGCAGGGAGGTTACTACTTAAAACAGTTAGTTCACTCATCATTTTCTCCGAATGGTGACAGCGTACTTGCTGTCGATGTTAAGACCAGGGGGAAGCAGGTCAGGGTTTTCTTCAAGGAACACGGACATGTTGGTTTGGGCAATACGCTTTTCCAACAGTTCTAAAGCACTGTGCTCTTTGATGAAGTTGTGGAACGAGTGCCAGTCGCTTGTCCAGTATCGTTTGGCAACCTTGCGAGAAACCGTACCATACTCGGTTTTGAAACCATCAGCACCCATCTGTTTGCATACCTCAAGCAGTTCGCTCTCGATAAGCTCTAGGCTTTCTTTTAGTTCTGCATCCTCCTTCTCGTACTGCTCTGCAATCTCTTTGCGTTTGTCGCGTATCTTGATGTACGTCTTGACAAGCTTATCAGCTTTCATATCCATTTTCACTCTCCTAGTTATTACAACTAAATATTACCAATAAACTTTATGGATGTCAACTCTCCTTCATGATGTTGTCGTAAAGGTCAACCAATCTCGTGTGGATGTCCACTTTGGATTGGAGCATGGCATACATCTTTCTCTCTACCGGCGAGCCTTGAAGGTGCACCACCGTGCATGGATTACGCTGGCCTGCTCGATGCACCCGTGCGTTCGCCTGTAAATAAGTTTCTACAGACATCACTGGAGACCAATAGATCACAACGTTTGCCGCGTGGAGTGTGACACCGTGCGATGCTGCTTGCGGTTGAATGATAAGCACCTTGGGGTCAGGCTGCGTTTGGAATCGATTAAAGATGTCAGTGCGTTTGTTAACACTAACTTCACCGTTCACAATCTCGCAGGAGTACCCCGACTTGGTAAGCTCTTCATTAACAAGTTGTATGGCATGTCGGTACGGTACAAAAACAATCACCTTGTGACTTGCCTCGTCGATCACTTCTTTCAACGCTTCAATACGATTAGACGCATCGAACGACACCACCTCACCACTGTCTGAGTAAACTGCACCACAAGATAATTGCAGAAGTTTGTTCAGGTTGGCTGCGGCGTTGACTGTTGTGATCTCTTCACCCGCTGCTATCGTTGTCATGTGCTTGCGGATGTGCTCGTAGTACTGCATCTGCTGTTTGGTTAGCGGTACGTCCCGAGTCACATAGGTCATGTCCGGTAAATCTAAGCACTGCTCTTTAGTAAACCTGATAGCGGGCTGTAGCACTTGATGCACGATGTCCTCTGCGCGGGGCTTGGGCACCCACTTGAAGTTCGTTATCTTTTGCATCACTTGGTCTTTGAACGAACCAAAGAAGCGTGGTACGCCAGAAGGATTGATGATCCTTGCTAATCCGTATGCGTCTGTTGGTGCCTGTGCTGCGGGTGTGCCCGTTAACATCCAGATCCATGTATCTGCTTTGATGATTGATTGAAGTGCCTTCCATCTTTTTGTACTCACTGTTTTGTATGCGTTAGCTTCATCGACCACGATTAGATCGAAGTCGTTTTGGTTAACTGCATCTTTTATAATTTCTAGACCGTCGAAGTTACAGATCACAAAGTCAGAGTCTGTGTTCACTGCCTCGATGCGTTTCTTTCTGTCGTAGCTGTGTGCCACCGTCACTGTGCGGTGCATAGCAAATTTAAACAGATCATTCACCCATGCTGACTGCATGATAGACAGGGGGCACAGCACAAGAACTCTACGTATCATGCCGATGTTCATCAGGTAGTCCGCTGCCCAGATAACACTGCCAGTCTTGCCGGTGCCCTGCTCGTTAAAGCAAAAGCCTCGTCGGTGCAACGTTAAGAACTCTGCCGTTGTGCGTTGATGTGCAAACGGTTTGTGTAGTCCAGGCCAATCATACTGTGCAGTGATGGGGGACGGGACGTTTTTGATTCGCAGGTTCTTGAGGACTTGTGCTTCTTCTAGCCCCCACTTAACTAGCACCTCCCCACTGTCTAAGATCTTGCTCTTTGGTATGACCGTTGTGATCCGGTTCGGTTGCCTGACTCTCAGGAGCAGGGCTTTGTTAGCGACTATCTGCATAATATTTTCTATATAGGTTGCTAACCGCCCCTTTGCGGGTCTTCATAAAATCACTTACCTTAAAGACTGTTGGACCGTTGGTAATCCATGCAGTCCATCCAAAATCACATAACCACGTTGATCCCGTTGGGATTAACCGCTTACGCTCTTCCTTAAATACTTCTAAATATCTACCTTCAATCTTTACCAAAGCCGCAAACTCTTTTTCACTTATTTTCGCTTTCATTTTCACTCTCCATGACACCAACAGGCCGAAAGTGAATTTTCACTCCGGCCCACCCAAAAACTTGTACTACGGTACTGCTTACTTCTTGCGTTCGCGCTTGCTAGTTTCTGAAACCAACTTGCCCGATGAATTACGTTTGAACGATCTATTTGTTGAAGCTGATGTTACGCTATAACCGTCTTTATTGCTACCCCCTTTACTGAGGGCACGCTTGTGTGCAATGTCTTTACCTTCGCGGGTATCGGCTTTGCCATTACCGTTATTGTCTTTACCGTTCTTATCTACTGCACGACGGGCACGTTGCCGCTCCATACGGTTCTCATGCTCACCACGCTTCAGTTGCATCTGGTACTCGTGCTTGTACGGACGAGGACTTTTTGTATAGGGCATAGTATTTCTCCCGTTCGATTTCGTACTTCTTCGTCCCAACGCTAAAGATCTTAACGATCTTAACCCCAGGATGATCCTCAGCAACCCAATCCCTAACCATGTACATCTTGGGCGCTATGTAGCTATACACCGTCACGCTTTTCCCAGGCGTTTTCGACTCAAGCAGCACCATTGCTTGGTGCATGTACCGCTCAATTATGTCGTCCATTATGGGGGCAGCTTGTCACAGCGCAGTATTGTTTACAGGAGAAGTTAGGACGTGCGTTCCACACATCGTTTTCATACGCCGCTTCCAACTGTGCTGTGTCTCGCATCCATTTTACCCAGTGAAGCTGCGGTGCGCTAGTGTCGTAGTCCACCTTTACAAAATCGTTTGCAACAACAAACAACAGCCCCGCCTTGATGCGTTTGATCTGCGGGAAGTGCACAAACAAGGCAAGTGCCAGAATCTCTAGCTGCTTGGTGTCTGCATACTTGGAAGACTTGCCCGTCTTGTAGTCCACCAGAAATGCCTTGTCATCTTTAATAATCACAAGATCAGCCACACCACGCCACCACACGTCGGGTGCGAAGAAGTCACATGCCTTAAGATCTTTAGTCAACCCCATGCGGTATTCGCACAGGTACTCCCCACCAATCTGCTTGAGCGCGTCTAGCGGCTCCTGCATAAATCTGAACTGCGGGGGGATCGGCACATCATTCTTGATGTAGAACTCTGCCGCTTCGTGTACAAGCTTGCCATAGGTGAGGTGCTCGGTCTCAGGCTCCCTGAAATCGTTTGCCACCCGCAGGTGATAGTACTTCTTGGGACACTGTTGGAACAGTGAGAGGGAGGAATAAGACCAAGCAGCCATGTTATATCCCAGAGTCTACGTGACTGAGCAGTGCAATCTGAAGCTGCCGAACATCTGCGATCAACTCATTGACGATCAGCAACGCTTCCTCAAACTTCTTATCATTTGCCGCGACGTACAACTCCTTAAGATGTTGCTGTGCACTAATGTAAAACGGGGAAAAATCAACAGTCTCCGTAACTCTCACCATATCCTGCCTCACAATTAAGGGGTAAATCAATGCACCACTGAGGGCGACTTCGCATGCACTGTTCAACATACGCTTTGGCTTCCTCAGCTTCTTCCTTCGGTGCAATACAAGCAACTGCGTCATGGACCGTTAGCACCACCTTGTAGCGTTTAGCGATCAACGTCATCTGCTCGGCAATCACACAACGTGCAATAGCTTGGCACAGATTCTCAATCACTTTACCACCATACGTCTTGGTTGCGCCTTTCCGAGTGGGGTACTCGTACTGCATCTTGCCATCAGCGAGTATCTTGTGCAGCCCCTCATAACGTAGCCACAACTTGTTAGGCAGCATGAACCCCTGCTCCAGAGGATCGAACGTCAGTACGCCTTCACGCCCGAGGGACGCAGACTGCTTTTGAATGATCGCTTCTAGGCAGCGTTGTGCACTCGACCATAGCTCAGGGATCTTGGCGTAAGTGCTGCGGTACACATCGATAATGCGTTTACATTCAGCTTCCTCTACCTCAGTGCCAAGCACCTTTAGCTGAGCGGCAAATTTTGCCGCCCCCATGCTGTATCCGCAGTTATGAACTATGACCGGCCCCCGTTCCGTCAACACGGTGAAGCGATTCCTCGGCCCTGCGTAGGCGAGATCGTAAGTCATTAATTTGCGCCTGAAGTCGCTCGACTTTTCGCTTGTTGAGCATGTTCTCGCTTCGTGTTGCAAACCGAATGTTCCCTGGTTCATACCCTTTATCGTTGTCAAGCCTGTCAATTTCGTTTGCGGAGTTGTCCCACCCATCCAACGTTTTTGCATATTTAAGAAACGCTGCCCTATCGTCACGCCATTCTTGGCAGACATAAATACCTCGACCTCCATAGTCCTTGTACTTCTTGGCGTTGGGGTTGTGGCAACGGGTAATGGCAGCAGACAACCTGTTAAGTAACCTTGTTCGGTGGGCATCGTCAGCCATTGCTTCAGAATATGTCCAATATCGCTTGGTGCTAGTGGCTTTCTTTGCACAAAGTGGACACCTAGTGCTTCTAAAATTCTTGAAGTTATGGTGGTCGACTGTGTATTCAACTTGATTGCATTCGCACTGTACGATAAGGGCTTTAACGCCAAGTCTTGCGCCACGTACATAGCCTGTGACGGTAAGTTTGCCGCTCCGATGCCCAATGCTTGGGAGAGGATACTTTCGTCGGCTACCACTGATTGCGCTTCCAACCACTGTATCCCTGACCACACTTTGTGATCCGGAGTTAACCAAGCTCCGCAAAGACTCAATGTTTCCTTGATGCCTTTGTTCAGTAATCCTTGGTGGCATACCCACTCCTCACCGTCCCATAACTTGTCAGACAAAGAAACCTGCTCAATAGGTTTCCAACCTGAGTCACATAATATTAGTGTACCAGCACCAATGCAACCAAGAATTGTTGTCTTACCGACAAACCTTTCGTCCTTACTGATCTCTTCAACCGGCTTACCGTAGATGGCACTAGCCATAATCTTATAGACATCCTCACCTTTCTCGAAGGCTTCTACGAGATCGTTCTGCTCAGCAAGCCAAGCCAACACCCGCGCCTCGATCTGCGAGGAGTCCGAGTCGATAATCACAAACCCTTCCGGTGCACGTATCGCTCGCTTTAACTTGTTAGCGTTTTGTCCACGGCTCGGTAGATTCTGCAAGTTCACCTTGTCATCACCACCCCAACGCCCCGTGTGGGCAGCGTAATACCTAAGGGGCACAGGCATACACCCACGCTTGGCGATGTCGATGAACCGTTGTGTGCGGGTCTCTTCAAGGGTTGTCTTGTTACCAAGTCTGGCACCGACCAGGATCTGCACCCGAGGGTCAGGGTGGTTAGCTAACTCTTTAAACGCCTCGTCTGTCTTGGCAAACGCCCATGCTTCCTTGCCCGTCTTAGCACTGATCTTGACAGGAGGCTCGACGCCCATCTTCTTGAGCAGTTCTGCAAACTTGTCATTGGACATCAGGTCATCACGGTTAGCCGCAGCCATCTCAAGCAGTTGCTCTTTCTTAGCCTTGACATTCTCCAGGTGCTGCTCCAAAAGCGGCAAGTCAAGCTCAAGCGTAGGCTCGGTAAACATCTTGATGGTTGTGTCGATAACTTTCAATTCCTTGGTGGGGAAGTTTTGAATCAAGATATCGAACAAGGCACGGGTTAGATTGACATCATTAATACAGTACCCGCTGTACGCCTTTAACTCATCAGGGCTGAAGTCCGCCCTACGCTTACCAAGCGCGTTGACTACTTCCGTTCCTTTCTTTCCAAGCTGGTACTTCTCAGCAAGAAATGCGAGGCTTCCTCCCACATCCACACCGTGCCATGCACGAGCCATAGACAAAGTGTCGAGAATCCCTTTAGGATAAATATCAAACTGCCAAGAAAGAATAGCGGCATCAAACACAGCATTGTGAGCAAGAAGAAAGCTATTTTGCCAGTCGAACTCATGGAGCCAATCGTACGTCTGCTGATGGTCCCCTGAAAACCAAGTGGTCGGTTCATCATTAACTTGTACTCCTACGCCGATAGCTTCAAACAGTTCACTGCGAACGTACTCTTCAGTCGTTACCTTTGATAGACTGTATTCTTTATCGTAATAAGTTTCAAAGTCTAGAGTAATAATATTCATAGCTTGCCAAGGTACGTGAAGAGGTCTTGAGACTTGGAACCAGACGATAGCAGTCTGCCCCTTGCGTCATCCTTAGACTTAGTTTCACGTATAAACTTCTTGGGGATCAGCTTCTTATTTAATCTGTTGTATACCGTTGCCACAGACATAGACTTAATACCAGATGCAACCGTGGACTTGTTTATCCCACCATCCATTTCGTTACATGCCACGTGGTTAATGATCCGCAGATCAGTCTCATCCAGGTTATATTTTGTATGCACACCGTTCAGTGTGGTTACAAGGTCAGCAAGTTTGGCAATACTCATTTCACTCTCCTAATTGCGTAATAATAAACAGGACGTTTGGCTACATAGTTTGTGAATGTAAAGTTTACTACAACTATTCGTTTTTCTAAAAGAGGTGCCATGTATCTTCGCACTGTTCTTTCACTAACTTTCATAATTTTTGCAAGATCCTTGATGGTCAGTCCGTGCTGATTCTTCAGCCTACGTACGATCTCCATCTGCCTACCAATAGAATCACGTCGTGTGTAGGACTTGGGTTTGGATCTCATTTAGCATCTCGCCAACAAGGTGAATGTTGTTCTCGTTCACCACGATTGCTTTGCCGTCGGCTTGAATAATTTTCGTGAGTTCTCGATCTTGGAGGATAGTGGTCTTGCCAGTACCCGCTTTGCACTCGATAGCAAAGAACTTACCGAGAAAGCAACCGACAATATCAGGCACACCACTGCGACCATACCCACCAGTCGCAGGCATAAAGTAATAAACTCCATCACGTCTCTCCAGTTCAGCACGTACACGTTTCTTAACCTTTGCTTCGGGTGTCATCTGTCTCCCCTTGCTCGTATGGCGGCTATGCAATCCGCTACGCCATCCCTGTGCTCATCGCCTGTGTTTACCGTAGACAAAAGTGCTTCACACGCCTTCGCGCACTCTTCACGCTCGGCAGCAGCAACAAGGGCAGCGAAGCGTTCAAAAGCATCGGTGTAATTCCAAAGGTCAGGATCAAGTCCTGCCTCCCGCGCCATGCGGATGATGTCTTCTCTATCCATGATTCTTCTCCTCGTCATCCATGTCTTTCAACATTTGATTCAATGCCATCATTTTTTTCATCGAATCCACCTGTTGTTTGTGAGCAAATTCCACAATTTCAGAGTATGCTTTTTGTGCGGCATACAACTCAATGATTT
>SXGQ01483299.1_pt1 | contig 24062 bp, 21 predicted proteins | sample 3178371 | NCBI WGS metagenome assembly SXGQ01 (sample SAMN11356859, study PRJNA531348) | freshwater metagenome | isolation source: freshwater sample F1-20 | place: China: Fuxian Lake, Yuxi | collected 2017-12-25 | reverse complement strand
CAAGCAGTTCGATGTCACACGTGAGCGCATTCGCCAGATCGAGGCTAAGGCGCTTCGCAAGCTACGACACCCCAGTCGGTCAGAGCAGCTGCGGAGCTTCTTGATCGAGGACTGAGCTCCCGCGTACTTTGGTCAACGACGCTTTTCGATAGAATACAAACATCAATAAATTCGTGAAGAGGATCGCCACATGGCCCTGATCTCGATGCGACAGTTGCTCGACCACGCCGCCGAACACGGTTATGGCGTCCCGGCTTTCAACGTCAACAACCTCGAGCAGGTTCAGGCCATCATGCAGGCTGCCGACAAAACCGACAGTCCGGTGATCATGCAAGCATCGGCCGGGGCCCGGAAGTACGCGGGTGAGCCGTTTCTCCGGCATCTCATCGAAGCGGCCGTTGAGAGCTATCCCCACATTCCGATCGTGATGCACCAGGACCACGGGGCCAGCCCTTCCGTCTGTGTGCAATCCATTCGCTCGGGCTTTTCGAGCGTCATGATGGACGGTTCGCTCAAGGAAGATGGCAAAACCCCGGCCCCGTACGACTACAACATCGATGTCACGCGTCATGTCGTGCGTATTGCGCACGCCGTAGGGGTCTCAGTCGAAGGTGAGCTCGGCTGCCTCGGCTCTCTCGAGTCTGGGCAGGCCGGCGAGGAAGACGGGCATGGCGCAGAGGGGCAACTCTCCCATGACCAACTCCTGACCGACCCCGATCAGGCTGCAGACTTTGTCGCAAAAACCGGCGTTGACGCGTTGGCCATTGCCATTGGTACCTCGCACGGCGCCTACAAGTTTTCACGTAAACCGACGGGCGACATTCTGGCTATTCAGCGCATCCGCGAAATCAACGCCAAAATCCCGAACACTCATCTCGTGATGCATGGGTCATCATCCGTGCCGCAAGAGTGGCTACAAATCATCCGAGAGAACGGCGGAAAACTCCGAGAGACTTACGGCGTGCCCGTCGAGGAAATTCTCGAAGGCATCAAACACGGCGTTCGAAAAATCAATATCGATACAGATATCCGCTTGGCAATGACCGGCGCGATTCGACGCGCGATGAATAAAGACCCTGCCGAGTTCGATCCGCGCAAGTACATGAAAGAAGCCATGCTCGCCGCCCGAGAAATCTGTGTTGCGCGATACGAGGCTTTCGGATGCGCTGGAAAAGCTTCAAAAATCAAGATTGTGCCGCTCGAGGATATGGCCAAGCGTTACGCAGCCTAGCCAACTCAAGAGTTTTCTCTCCCGACAAACGCCGGCCTTAGGGCCGGCGTTTCCATATCTGGTCGAAGCGTTGCTCGAGCTCGGGATTAACGCCTCGGATCTGATTCACCACTTCTTTCGACCAATCAAAGTACGCTCGCTGACGCTCAACAGGCCAGCCATTGGGCGGGCTCGACACCATACTTCGCAGATTACAAATTTTATCTGCGAGCTTCACTTGTTTTGCTTCAGCCGAAGCGAGGCGTGCTCTTGAGATTTGAAGTTTTTTTCGTGCGCGCCAGTTGAGGGTGGGTTCATCAGTGACCTCCATGACAATCGAAGCCACCTGCTCTCCAAACTCCCCTTGAAGCTCCTGTAACGTCGTTTGAGTATCTTCTAGTGTGTCGTGTAGTAGCGCAGCTGCCAGAATGACCGGATCAGCAACCCCACCCTCGAACCAAAGCACATGTGCGAGATCGAGAGGATGATTGATGTAGGGCACTGCGCCACGTCCCTTACGCCGTTGATCACGGTGCTTCCATGCAGCAAATCTCGCGGCACGAAGCACGAGCCCCATATCGGCGTCATGATTGTCGGCACTACCAGTCGATGACATCTGAAGATGGTTCCTATCGGGCATAATGCCAGGAGTCAATGCTCATAAACTCACGGTAACAAGTATGCCCCGAAGCATTTGTGATCTCGCGGACGACCACGCCAGCCAGATCCGAGTCTTGCAGCCTCTATTCCGAGACTTTGGAACGATCACCAAGTTTCATGGGCAGGTCACCACAATCCGCTGTCGAGAGGACAACGCTCTCCTAAAAGCCACCCTGAGTACTCCGGGCGGTGGTCGAGTCATGGTCGTGGATGGCGGCGGTTCACTTGAGCGCGCGCTGTTTGGAGACGTCCTCGGTTCCATCCTCATCAAAAATGGCTGGGCTGGAGTTCTGATCAACGGGGCCGTCAGAGACGTCGAGTTCCTCAAGACCATGCCCTTGGCAGTTCGCGCGCTCGCAGTATGTCCTATGGCTCCTCGCAAAGAGGGTACGGGCGAACGAGATGTCATGGTGTCATTCGCCGGCGTCACGATCTCCCCCGGTGACTGGCTCTACGCGGATGAAAACGGCGTGATTTTAAGTGTGGCGCCTATCGATTAACTGATGCGCTAGAGCCATCGGGTTCGACTCTCAATGTCCGCCGTGCGCAAAGGCCCTTTCGTTACAGGCGTTCCCAAGTGGATAAACCCAATGATGCATTCGTTCGGGGCGAGCCCAAGAGTTTTTTTAACAGACGAGTTATAAGCATGGGAGCCCGTTTTCCAAGCTACCCCTAAACCTAGAGACTCCGCCGCAATCCACAGATTTTGGATAGCCGCACCCACCGCAACCCACTGCTCAATCTCCGGAACTTTAGGGTGTGCCTGGGACACCGCAGACACCACCACCAAAGTGGGCGACCTCATGGCCTTTGAGGCCTCTCGGTCAAGTAGCTCACGGTCCGCATCCGGTGATTTCTCGCGTAGCGCCGCAGCCATGGCGTCCCCCAAAAGCGTGCGGCTGTCTCCTTCCAGCACCGTAAACCGCCAAGGAGCGAGAAGCCCGTGATCCGGCGCACGAACCGCCGCGGTGAGCAGGAGCTCCAACTGAGCTCGAGTGACCGGCGTATCAGCAAACTTCTTGGTCGAGCTACGGCCGAGAATTTTCTCAATCGCCGGATGCAATCCACTTTGCGACGACCCTGAACTCATCAACATATCCTCCACCCGCCGTTAAACGGGTGGAGGATAGCCTACTAGACATTACTTCGGCCTGATCGGCGGAAGAATCGGCGGGCGAATCGGTCCACGCTGAGGCGGACTCGGTCTTGCTGATAGTCCCAACCGATAGTCATCGCAAAACTCCGGGCGCCCCGACCCAGCTACAGACTCTGAACTTCCTAGTAGAGCAATTAGCGTTACTACAATGAACGCAAAGGTGACCAGAGCAACTCTCATAGTTTTAAATCTCCTTGAAAAATCGTTTCGCCTTGCTGTCTTAGCAAATACAAAGTCATATCTTCCTGAGATCTCTCGCCAATACGAGTAGAAAAACTGACTAATTGAAGGAAAAACGTCAATGAAGTAGATTTTTCTGTCGATAACTTGCTTCTCTCCGAAATCGCTTAATCTCATTCGCGTCAGAAAGTTTCTCGACAACCGCTCGCCCCCTCAAGACTACCTGTCCGTCGACCGGCAGACGAAGAGCCATCTCGTCTACGATATTTACAAGGGCATTTAATTTCCTCGAATCTATATCCGAATTGGGAGTACTTAAAAGTTCTGCTAGGACCTCATTAAATGAAATCACCAAGGTTCTTGGATGAGATGGCCCGAACTCCTCTACCCCATTGATACGTCCTTGGCTGAAGCTCCTTTTTGCTTCTTCATAACGCCCATCTATAAACAAATCGATTCCGTCGTATAAATTCTTGTAGATCACCCAGTCTTTGTTTCCCCCTTGAGGCGTGGCATTTTGCCATTCTTTACTAGATAACTCCTCTTTGAAACTTCCTATCTGCCCCGCCATCAACTTTTCCTCCAATGTCAGAACGGCTATCAACAAGCGAGTGTCTAGCGTCATCTGTTGAAAAGCGTTTAGAGCTTCTACTCGTTTCTTTTGAGCACTCTCCCATTCCCCGATCTCAAGTAGCGCCTCAATCTCTAACAGCTCGAATCGTATCTCTGACTCATCTTCAATACTCATAGCTAAACGCCGTGTATCGTTCTTTCGCGAGACAAGCCAGTTACGCACCTCAAGAGACTGCCCCATACGAATCCCCCATAATGCCCAAAGCGTTTGAATAGATCTCTGAGAGGGATTGAAGTCGCCATAAAGTTTGTTTGATTCATTGAATAACTCGTTTATCAGCGGCCACCCGAATGAATACTCTCCGAGATGATACAACGCGGATACAAGCTCCGACTCTCGTCGTACTCGATCTACTGTCGAAAGATCTAACGTATCGAGCAGCCGCTTACCTTCCTCGTAGCTCTTCAGTGCACCCCTTCTATTTCCACTTAAGGCACTTGATAGAGCCTTGCCATAGGTTGATCGCAGCATTCGATCCGGGTCGTTTATCTCTTTCGAAGTCCTCAGCGCCGTAGCGAAGCGGTCGTAAGACTCAACATAGCTTCCGGTTCTAAGGTCATACCACCCTTGATACCAGAAGTAGTCTGCCCGCTGGGAGAGACTGAGAGATGTTGTTCTGGAAACATCGTTCAGTCCATCTAGTGCGATCTTTAGGTCTGAGAGACTCTCAATCTGAATCGCAGTCTCAGCGAGGTCGCTCAAAGCAGCAATATGTAGAGGCGTCGGCCCAAGGGTTGAGAGAACATCTATTCTTTTTTTCGTTAAGACTCGGGATTTTTCAAAGTCTCCGATAAAGAACCACATTCGACTCAAAGTTGCATACAGATCAGACTTTACTTCGATCTCAAAATTTTTAGATTCATCTAGATCGAGCTCAGCACGGCGTAGTATCTCCCGTACTGAAACATCCCTCCCCCCATGCAGCTCCGGATTCGCGTTCTCGAACAATCCAATCAAGAAATCGCGAGTGGCGGTTGCGCGGCGAGACTCCAGTTGAGCTTCATGGGCCTGCAGGATCGCGATGATGGTTGCGGTGATGATTGCGGCGGTTGCGACGCTACCGAGTGATACCGCGAGGGTGTTTCGAGCAACGAATTTCTGAACGATTGAGAGTCGAGACGGCGGCTTCGCTAACACAGGGCGCTCGTCGAGCCATCGAACGAGATCGGCTCGGAATGCCTCAACGGAGGGATATCGATCAGAAACATTTCTCGATAACGCCTTAAGCAGCACGGCATCGAGATCGCCACGCAATGTGCGGGATAAGCGCGATGGCGTAGTAGCTCGTCGTGCCGCAGCGGCTTCTTCGATCTTTGCGCGACTCGGCGTTTTTAAATACCCCTCCAAAATCGCAGTTTCAATCTCGGCTCGCGATCCTTTTTGGGTGATCAGCGGCGAGGTCCCGACCAGCAACTCATAGAGCATTACTCCGAGCGAATAGACATCGGACGCGAGGGTCAGGCGCAGATGTTGTACCTGCTCGGGACTGGCGTAGCGCGGTGTCATTGCGCGAGCTAACGTTCGGGAGTTTAGATCTACGGATGACGGCGTCTCCTCGTCGCCCATTAATTTTGCGATTCCGAAGTCGAGGAGTCGTACCTCACCTCGCTGATTTATCAGGACGTTGCCGGGCTTCAGATCTCGGTGAAGAACGAGATTGACGTGGGCGTAGTCGACGGCATCGAGCACCTGCAAGAAGAGCCGTACGCGCGCGGGGATCGAGAGTTCATTGTCATCGCAGTACTGGTCGATCCGCGCACCCTCGACATATTCGAGAGCGAGAAATGGTCTTCCGAGCTGGTCAACACCCGCATCGTAGAGACGCGCGATGTTTGGGTGCTCCAGAGACCCCAAGATGTCTCGCTCTCGGGCCATGCGCGCTGCAAGATCACGCGCCCAAACCATCCGCGGCAACTTGAGTGCGACCCGTCGTTTTAGGGTTCCGTCGGCCCGCTCGGCGAGCCAGACCGAGCCCATACCGCCATCGCCAAGCTGCTGTATCAGCCGGTAAGCACCCACGAGATCACCGACGATGACCGTCGCGGGCGGCGTCAGTCCTTCGATGCCGCTGGTAAAGGCGTCAAGAAAGGGTCGTGTCTGCAGCCCCGCTTGGACCTCAAGCAGACGCCGCAAGGGTTCACGAAGGACTTCGTACTGCGCTGGGAGGGCAGCGAGCCAGGCGGGGCGTTCCTCAAGCGGTAACATCAGTCCCGCCTCGAGGAGCCGTTGCAAGTCGGACCAATCGGCGGGATCGCTGGGGGATGTCACGGGAGAATTAGTAACCGTCTTCGCGAATTACCGAAAGAGTTACATCGGTAATCCGCCCCGTCACCCCCAAGAAAATGTTCTATTTTGGGAGTTTCTAGCCTTGACCCTTCGAGAGAAGCGCTCGAACGCCCTCCTCTATCTGGGTCATCATCAAAGAAAATCCATCGCTCTCCCCATAGTACGGATCGGGTACTTCCCGGTCACCCAAGAAAAGACGAACGGGTGTCTTGTTACCGGCTGGCCTCCTGGTTTCAAGCTGCGCCGCGTTATCGCGATCCATCGCAAGGATGATGTCGTGAGAAAGGTAATCGTCGTCAGTGATTTCGCGACATCGAAACGCCGTTAGGTCGTATCCACGGGCCGTGCAGGCCTCAATAGATCTCGGATCTGCGGAATCCCCCACATGCTTGTCCTTGAGTCCCGCAGAACTGAAGTGCCAGCCCGACACCCCGCGACGAGCAGATATCGTTCGCGCAACGATCTCAGCAGCGGGCGAACGGCAATAGTTTCCTGCATCGACGAACAACACTTTCACGTACAGACTCCTACTCAAGAGGTCGACTTCAGCAATCCTGACTCACATTGACGGACAGCGGCATCGACTCGCTCAAGCCAGTCGCCAGGATATTTGTTTCGATACCAATCACGTAACGGCGCTGTCGCCGCCTTGAACTCGGCGCGCTGCGCGTCGGTGACATAATCGATGGTACCTCCGCCGGCGATAAACTTTTCGATCGCGGGGCGCTCGCGATCCTTAGCTGCTTTTCGAGTTGCTGCCGCGAGCTCACCATATGCGATCGTTACGGCCGCCTGAATATCGGGCGGTAGTCGCTCCCAAGCTTTTTCCGAGTACCACCAAATCGCCGACATGTAACTATGACGATCGACGAAAACATGCTTGATGTGATCGTCAAACTTCATGCCCATCACATCTTGAATGCTGTTTTTGGTGCCGGCGAGCATCCCCGCACCGAGCGCTGAATAAATTTCGGAGAACGGCAAGGCCATGGGACTGCCGCCGAGCTCTCGGACCATTTCCTGCTCAAGCGCGGACGGTAAGGTTCGAATGCGCAGCCCGTCGAGATCGGTAACCGACTTAATGCGACTTTCGGTCATCGCAAAGCTCCGCCAGCCACCGGTGTTTCCTACCGCCATCAGACGTAAACCCAGGCCATCTTTCAGCATGGCCTCGCCCATCGCCTTGGGTACGGGGCCATCCATGACGCATTCCGCGATGTCGTCATTGGCAAAGAGATAAGGAAGATCGAGGACTTGCGCAGGACCGTAAAGCCCTGCGAGACCTCCGATCGTCGTCTGGTGAACCTCGAGGATTCCGCTTTGAAGTGCCTCCATGCACTCACGCTCGTTTCCACAAAACTGACCCGACGGATAAATCTGCACTTCGACTCGATCGCCAAGTTGTCGCTTGAGTGACTCGCGAAATGCGACTGCACCAATGTAGTCCTCGTCATCTTGGGATGCGAGGAACGCCACACGAATGGTGAACTCCGCTTGCTCGGCTCTAGAACTGAGGATGCCGATCACACATCCGATCGTGATTAGCACCAGCAACATATTTCGCAGTCTCGAAGTCATGACGGGCTCACATGAGATCGAGCATGCGTGGGAGGGTCAGGACGAGAGAGGGGAAGAAAGTAATCAGGAAAATCACGAGGACTTCGACCGCCAAAAACGGTATGAGAGCTCGCACGATATTTTCGACTTTCTCTTTGGCTACAGATGCTGTCACGAACAGCAAAAGACCCATCGGCGGTGTGGCAAGTCCAATCGTCAGATTCACGCACATGATGAGCGCGAAATGCACGGGATCAACACCCAAACCGATGAATACCGGAGAGAGAACGGGGCCCAAAATCAGAATGGCCGGTCCCGCATCGAGAAACATACCGACGACAAACAGCAGAAGGTTGAGCAGAAACATCAGCAGGTACACATCATCGGTGATCAGTAGCATGGCGTCGGCGATGCCCTTCGCAAGCCCGGAGACCGTGACAAGCCAACCCAGCGTCACCGCCGCACCGACGAGCAGCAAAATCACTCCCGATTGCAAGGCGGTCGCTTTGAATATTGAGGCGAGCTCCGCCTTTCCGACGTTCCGCGTGACGACAATGGTGACGAACAGCGCGTAAGCCACGGCGACACTCGCGGCCTCCGTAGCCGTAAACACGCCGCTCAACATCCCGCCGAGCAAAATAACGGGCAATAACATCGCGAGCCACGCGCCCTTGAAGGCCGTACCCCGCTCGCTCCAACTGGCTCTCGGACGCGCGAGCGGAAGGTTGTACCGCTTGGCGAGCAATCGAATAGTGCCCATCAACGCGAGCCCGATGAGGATTCCAGGGACGACTCCCGCTGCAAAGAGCGCGCCGACAGACACGTTCATCACGAACCCGTATAAAACCATGATGCCTGAGGGCGGAATAATGGGGCCAACCACAGCCGCCGCCGCGGTGACCGCTGCAGCGAAGGGGCGCGGATATCCTTCGCGCTCCATCGCCGGGATCATCATCTTGCCGATCGCCGACGCGTCCGCCACGGCGGAACCGGAGATCCCTGCGAAAATCATTGAAGACAGGACGTTCACCTGGGCCAGGCCGCCTCGCACATGGCCGACGAGGGACTGCGCAAAACGCACGATCGACGCGGTGATTCCACCCGCGTTCATGATCTCGCCAGCAAGAATGAAAAACGGTACGGCGAGCAGCGGAAAACTATCGATTCCGTTATAGAAGCGAGCGAGTAATGCCGGAAAATATTGGGTCTCGCCGTCAAGCAGAAGACTCAAGCCCGGGCCAAGCAGCAACGCAAAGACCACCGGCGTACCAAAGGCCATCAGCAGGACGAGGAACCAGAAGAAGGCAGCGGACATCGCTCAGCTCTCCCCGTCTTTCTGCATCAGGGGCAGAACACCCACCAACACATCTTCTGTTTGTCCGGTCATCCAGGCTCGCGCCAAACGTAATGTCGCCTCCATCGCAACAAGCAATAAGGCACTGAGCGCGATTGGGACAATCACGTACACATAGGACATCGGGATTCCGAGTCCGGTCGACATGATCGTTGATCCTCGCGAGACGAAGTCGACGCTCTCAAGCAGGAACATCAGACAAATCCAGCCAACGAGAAGATTCACGATAACGCCGGTGAGTTGCAGCACCTTCGGAGGCAGCCCTTCGATGAAGGCCGTGATGGCGACATGCCCGGCAGCGCGGTAGCCCATCGGCGCAGCGAGCAAGGTCGACCACACAAGCGCCATGCGTGCCGCCTCCTCCGCCCAATCAAGCGTATGGTTGAAAATGGCTCGCGAGAGAATTTGAGCAAGCGCAACAAGCAACATGAGCGCGAGCAGAATCGCGGAAAAAGAAAGCCCCCATCTTGCGATGGGGGCGTTCAGTTTTTCGAGACCTCGCAAGGCGAGGTCAATAAGTCTCAACACGATCTCAGGACTTACTTGGTCCCGAAGTTGTAACGAGCCTGAATACCGAAGTAACGATCGGCATCACGCGGGATCTGCAGACGCGGGACACCGCCTGGACCACCTCCAGTTTTGAGGACGGTGTAGCTTTCGTCCGTGATATTTCTGCCGATGACAGCGATACGGAAGCGATCGTCGGCATCGGTGAGCGCAACGGAGATGTCAACCGTGCTGTATGAGGGGATCTTGAGAGCAGCAGGCTCGTTAAGATCGGAGAAGCTGTCATCTTGATAGGCCAAGACAACATTCGGCGTGAGCGTGAACGTGCCAACGGGAATATTGAGCTCACCCACGAGCGAGGCCTTCCACTCCGGCGCGAGCGGCAACTGCGTTCCTGAGCGCACCGTTGGATTTGATCCTGCTGGCGTAAAGAACTTTTCGACCTTCGCATCGTTATAGGCGATGCCCGCGCCGAGCGTCAGCATGCTATTCGGACGCGCCTGAATGTCGAGTTCCCAACCGCTCGAGGAGACTTCACCCGCATTCGTCAGCGTCGTGATGAGAGCGCCGTTGAGGAAGGTGAAATTGTTGGCTTGGAAGTCGTCGTACTTCGCATCGTAGATCGCAGCATTCACGAGAACGCGACCATCCATCAGCGTACTCTTGATACCCGCTTCATAGGAATCCGCTGTCTCGGCTTCAATCACAGGAGTTGCATTCACACCCATGTTGAAAAACACGTTATAGGCGGGGCCCTTGTATCCACGCGCATATGACGCGTACACCATGACATCGTCGGACACGTCGTACTGCAGACCCGCACGTCCGGAGGCGTTATCCGACGAATTTCGACCCGTGAAATCGGATCGGGTCGTCAAGATTCCGGGCTGGCCCGAAAACGTCGTCGGAACTCGATTATGGAAGTAGCTGAGCTCGTCCGACGTCCAGCGAACTCCGCCAATCAAACGGAGGCGCTCAGAGGCGTTGAACGTACCGTCGGCGAACACGGCGAGGTTTTTGAAATCAGCGCCGAACGTCGCGTTCGAGAAGGTGCTGACGTAGGTCGAAGCGCCCGCACGACAGGGGCGCTGACCTGTCGCGTCCACTGCAAGCGTGCTCGCCGTACAGTTGAAGACGTTACGCTGGAAGAAGCGCTCCGCGTCGGTTTTCGAGAAATACATACCGAGAACGTAGTCGACGGTCTCGCCGCCCTTCGAGGCATAACGAAGCTCCTGCGAGAACGTTTTGGTTTCTTGAGGGCCGTAGTCATGGAGCTGAGCGACGTTTAATGGATTATTTCCTGGGCTGTTGACATATGGCGCAGGTGTGTCGATCCAGTCGCCTTCGCGGAACTCGGTGGCATCCCAAGTGCGGTAGGCCGTGATCGTCGTGATCGTGCCTGACCCCACGTCAATATCACCCGTGAGCGACATGCCCCAGGCTTCTTCGGTGGAGCGCATTTGCAGATCTTGCTTGACCTGGCGAGTGTCATCACCGGCGAACTTCACCCCGCTGTAGAGAGATGCGTAGACCCCAGCGGTCGCATTTGTGGGTAGAGCGCCGATGACCTCAACGCAGCAGTTGTCATCAGAGCTACGGAAATCACCCGAGAACACCCAGTTGCTGTTGTCGCCGTCGAATTCCCAAACCGTACGAACGCCTTGACGCTCATACCCGTTAAGGTCGCCGCGAGCCGCCGTTGAGGTGACGTTTTCGATATAGCCGTCGAACTCACTCTTCATGATGACAGTGCGCGCACGAATCGAATCGGTGATGGGCGAGTCGTATGCGGCCTTGATCCGCATCTCATTGCCCTCGAACCAGCTGACATCGACGTAACCAGTCATGGTTTTTCCGGGGCGCTTGGTGACGATGTTGACGACACCCGCCGACGCATTTTTGCCGAAGAGCGTTCCCTGCGGACCACGGAGGACTTCAATTCGCTCGATGTCATAAAGGTCACCGAAGGCTTCGCCTGCAGATGACAGAACAACACCATCAAGCACCGTCGCAACGCTTGGCTGAGCGGCGATAGCAAAGTTGATGGTACCGACGCCACGCAGGAACACCGCTTGGTTGAGCGAGGTGTTGGTCTTGCGAATATTGAGCGAGGGTACGAGCGTACGCAGCGCTTCGATGTTGAAGCTGCCAGATGCCTCGGCGAGATCGCCGGTCACGACCGAGACGGCGATGGGTACGTCTTGAAGTCGCTGTTCGCGCTTCTGCGCGGTGACGACGATTTCATCGAGACGGCCTTCGTCTTGAGCCAGTGACGCCAACGGAAAAACAGCGGCACACGTGGCGACCGCCACGGCTCTCGCGACGATCTTCTTGCTATTCAGCTTCGGCATGAGTTGTCCCCTTCGTTGTTGCTTTTGCGCCACAGCTGCCCCGGCGCGTGATGTCTTTCTGACGCTAACAAAGATTTTTATGTCATACAACCCTTATATAAGACATCGGACTAGACCCGCCGGAACGCAGCGATGCGCGCGAGCGGCAGTCGGAGTTCAAGAACCTGGCCGCCGGAGATGGGCTCGCCGGAGTCGAGCCAAGCCCAACGCCCTTGTGGCAAGTAAACCGTGACCCGCCCTTCCGGGTTGAGGCAGGGCGCGACCAAGATCTCGTCACCAACAAAGAATTGATCCTCAAAGGCCCAGGACGCTTTGTCTTGCGGACAGGCCAGTACCATCGGCCGCTGAACGGGCAAACCCGTTGCTGAAGCCTGAGCCACAACGGTTTGGAGATACGGTCGCAACCGCTCGCGCAGATCGAGTGCCTCTCTCGCGAGTGTCTCGGCCTCAGGCCCGTAACTCCAGGGCTCGCGCGGACCGATGCCATGCAGTCGCAGATGAGCGGAAAACACCGCCGCCTGCAGCCAACGTACGTATAGAACCGGATCGCGTTGGTCGCCGTAGAAACCGCCCACATCGGTCGCATAAAACGGCGCGCCGGTCAGCCCCCACGACAAACCACTGCGCAAATTTCCGGCGAGTCCGCCCCAGTCGGCTTGCGGATCTCCGCCCCACTGCGAGGGATAGCGCTGCGAACCCGACCAACCTGCACGGCTGAATAAAAACGCTCCGTTTCGGGAGTACTTCGCAGCGGCCTCGTACACACAGCGGTTGTAAAGCAGCGCGTAAATGTTGTGGAGCGCGTCGCCGCTCGATCCGTCGCTCGCGATCATGTGTTCTTCGATTTGCTCACCGAAGTCGGCCTTGATCATGTCGATGCCAAGGTCAAAGAGCGCCTTGTGCTGATCGCGCCACCACGCGTACGCCTCGGGGTGCGTGAAGTCGAGCAGCCCCGAATCTGGGAGTTGAGTGAGCACAGCTCCGAAAGGCTCGGGATCCCAGGCATATCGATATGCCTCTCCGGTGCGCGTATCGCGAATCAACCAGCCTTTGTCTGCAAGCGTTTTGAACAGTGGATGACGAACCGAGATCAGCGGGTACTCCCATACGCAGATACGGAAACCCATCTCTCGCAATGCATCGACGGTCGGTCGTGGGTCGGGATAACGCTTAGGGCACCACTCGAAAGCAAAACGCGTGTCGGTATCCTGCCAAGCGCGACCATCGAAAGTGATGACCTCGCATGGCATGCCACGACGACGCACTTCGCGCGCGACCGACAAGATTTCTTCGGAATCTTTGTAGTACGCCTTGGAGAGGATGACCCCGAGACTCCAATCCGGTGGCACGGGAGCTCGGCCGGTAAGTGAGGTGTATTGCGCAAGCTGATCGGCACCCGTGCTCCCCGAAAAGAGGAATACATCGAGCGCAGAGTCTTCGATATCGAGCACGTACGCACGTTGCGACCATGGTCCGAAGCCGACTCCGTGGGTCACCGGCGCCGGCGTATGCACGAACGCGCCCCAACCCTCAGGGCTCCAAGCGAAGGGTACGTTTTTATAGCTCCACTCCGCATTAAGCCCGAGCGCATCTCGGTTATAGGAGCGAATCAATTGCCCTCGCTTATCGAGCCGCCCGGACTTTTCGCCAAGACCGTAGACAGGCGTCGAAGGTCCGAGCTCCAACGACAGCAACCACCGATCGTCGTGGCGCGCGAGCGGCGGCAACCTGAAACGTCGAACGAAGTGACCGTCGCTCGGAGAACCTTGAACAAACCGCCCGTCACGGAGAAAAACGAAACTGAACGGCGCATGACCAATCGTGACGACGAGTTGAGACCCATCCGTAGCGACAGCTTCGAGGCGGCTGTTGGCCGTATCGCCCTCTCCGTGATGACTCAGCACTGCCGAGAGCGGGCGGACGTCGCCACAAAGAATGCCGTACTCGCGAACGTCTCCCTGACTGCGCAATCGCATCCCGTACTCATGAAGCGTGATGCGCAACACGCCCACAGAGGTCGGAACCATCAGCACATTGTCTGAGAGTGTCGGTATTCCCTCGATGCGGGCAGACGCCATTCGGCCCCAGTGAGGCGCGACGGGATCAAAAACCGTTTGCATGGACACCTCTCGAAAACGAAGCGCTTAGGCCAGCTCCAGCACAGGGATACCCCAGCGGAGCGCCAAAGCGCGCAAGGCGTCTCGATGATCACCGTACGCCAAGGCAAAGTGATGCTCGAGCGCTTCGTCGAGAATCCGCGTACTGACCTCTTCCGCAGGCTTGTCGAAACGTACCGTGCCCGAACAGCCGGTAAAAGCCATCGGAGCCCGGATGACTTCAGCTCCCGCCAGTACGAGCTTCAATGAATTACGCGAGCGCGAGAGGCGTGCAAGGGTGATTCGGCCTGGCTTGATCGGAAACTGATGCAACAATGGCATGCGCCGATTGGTGTGGATCGTCGCTTCGGGTTTGACTTCTGGATCGCACATTGAGATCGGCGCAAGCCCGCAGTGCCACAATACGGCCGTATTGTCCGCTGCAGTGATATCGACGAGGTCGGCCATCCACGCCGGCTCGCCGGCGAGCTCCTGCAAAATGAGTTGCGTCACCGATCCATTGACGTCGGCCTCACAGGCCGAGGGAACCTTCTTTTGGTTCATCATGGCCATCGGTCCACACGCGGCACAACCATACTCGGTGAACATCTCGGGCCAACACCGCACCGCAAGACCGCGCGCGCCCGTATCTCGCTGCACATCTTCGAGCGCACAGAAGACACGGAATGATCGGTCGAGTTGCTCGGCGTCGACTTCCCCCAGCCCCGCGACCTGCGCCTCGGCTCGATCTTTAACCGCTGCCACACGATTGGCATCGGTCGATCGAGCGCGATCGAAGAGGTTGCCGAGCGTGACATGATCGACCTTGATGTTGGCGAGACGAGCCAGAAGATCGGGATCGAACTCGCAGGTGTCGAACCCGTCGGGATGCTTCCCGACTACCGTAATGCGCGAATCAGCGAGCGCACCCAATACTCGATCCGCGGCACGCTCGGCGTCTGCTCGAACGCGAGTCGCAAGATTTGCCGCGCTAGCTGTGCTCTTGGGTAATGCATGCGATCGCGACAAGGCACGCAGACTCTCTGCGAGGCCGGGCGCCGACGGATCGGCATACAACGACGCGTGAGCTACGCCGGCACGACCTAATGCATGCGCTGCGAGATTGAGCCCGCAGTAAGCATTGAGACGCAAACGTCCTCCGATGCGGGGCTCAGGCAGCGCCCAAATGGCAAGCGGTGTCTTGGCTTCTTTGGCGAGCTTGACCGTCATCGTGGCGTCGGTGAACGTCACCTGCAAAATTAGTAGCAGATCAATCGGCCCCGACGCTGTGATATTGGCGATCGCACGCTCGGCAGCATCACGATCAAACAACAATTCACGAGTTCCGACCGTGCGGATGCCGGCAGCCTCAAGCGCGGCAAAGGCGCGATTCTTTGTTTCTTCAGCAAAGGGCACATCGAACGTCGGCCGCGCGAGCGCCGCGACACCAAAAGTCAGCATGGCTTCAATCTCCGAATCCTGGATAGACGTGTCTGAAACTGGCATCGGCCGGCACGATTCGAGCACCACCCTCGCCGTACACCGAGTGGTGGTTCCACGGTGTGGCCTCTTTATCGGTGAGAACATTGAGCGAGCGCATGTACTCGACGGCCTCGCCCCTCAAGCCGCTTCGAATAGCCTCCCAATCTGGGAAGTGGGTGAACGCTTTCGACCAAATCGCTCGACCTGCGAGATATCCCGACGCGCCCGCTCGGTAGGCATACGTCAAAATTCGGCGGAATTCGTCCATGCCGGATCCTGCAGAGAGCATGACCCACGGCCGCCCCGATGCAGCGCCGATCGCATCGAACCACTCTTGCGCAGATTCCCACCCCGGCGCACCGACGCCCGGAACATCCGCAGCAGCCAGAGGACTTTCGAGCTTGAAGAGATCGACACCGAATTTCGGATCGGCGAAAGTCCGTACGCTCTCGAGCACGAACTGTGGGTGCTTGCTCTTCATCTCGACGTAATCGCGAGTTTGCTCGGCATCACTTGGCAACGGATATACGAGCAGCTCGAACACGAAGGGGATGTCGTACTTACGACAGGCGTCGCCAATACGCTGAGTGAAATCTTGCTGCGCACGGCAGACAGCTGAATCGGCATCCGGCCGATACCACGCTAGAACCTTGACGGCATCTCCGCCGATCCGCTTGATCTTCTCCACCGACCAGTCATCGATCTCCGAGGAGAGACGACCAGAGGGTGTCTCACGAAAAATCGAATCCTCGAGCGTAACGATGAGTCCTCGTGAGGCGAGCAGCTTGGTCACGCCACGCGGATAGGCGAAGTGCGGATCGAGCAGCATGGCAGATGACTCACCCTGCAGCTCTTCGATCAACATTTCTTTGAAGCCGGCGACATCTTCCCACGGTGCCTCAGCCGTACCTCTTTTAGCCTTGATCGGGTTCTTGATCGGCGGTCGCTGATCGACTGCCGTCATCTTGAATCGCCCGTGGACATCGGCCATTCGCCGCATGCCCCAATACTTCCCAGCAGACAGAATCATTTGGACTCCAACAACGAATCTCTTTCGACTCGGGTAGGCGCACCCGCGCGACCACCGGATCGAGTTACTTTAATCGCAGCGGCAGCAGAGGCCGCCCGGACCGCGGTGATTTCATCAGCCCCCTCGGCAAGAGCCAGGGCGAACGCACCGTGCCAGACGTCACCGGCGCCCAAGGTATCGACGGATTTGACCGGAAACGCAGGAATGGTTCGGGCGGTGATGTTGTTCTGATCGAATCGTGCATCGACGACGAGCACGCCGGATGAGCCCATCGTGACGCAACACCAAGCCTTCAGGCGAACGGCGATCTGCCGTAACGATTGCTCGATATCAGTCATCGCGTCGGAGCAGCCAGAATAATCTTTGAGCCCTGCCATCGAAAACGCAATGTGGGTGGCTGATTGCAGTAAAGACCCCGCTTTCGGCACCGGCACATCGGCATCGAGTACGGCCGGCAAGCCTGCCGCGCGAGCGCGCTTGAGCATCACGGTCGCCCCATCAGGCCAGCGCGTATCGGCGAGCACAACGTCGATGCCCTCGAGCGAGACGGCCGATTCAAGCCACGAAGTATCGGTCGGAAGCGAAGCATCGGTGTGGTTGACGATCAACCGTTCGCCTCGCGCATCGACGAAAACAGCCGAGACGGAAGACTGAAACCCGGAGAACCGACGCAGATGACGGCAATCGACTCCATAACCCTCGAGCTCACGCTGGATCGCATCGGCAATCACGTCCTCTCCGACGCGCGCCACAAGCTGCGCGTCGCCTCCAAGCTTGCGGATGGCTACTGCAGCCGTCGCAGCAGGACCTCCACCCACAATTGAAAAACCCGTCGCACGGTGCTTTTCGGCACGTTGCGGGATTTGCGGAGTGCTGAAGACGAAGTCCTGCACTGCGTGGCCGACACACAGCGCTCGCTTCATGTGAAGGTGACGTCGTAAGAGAGCGTACTTGTATCGCAACGGCTGAGACGCCACTCCACGCGGCGGCCATCTACCGCCAGCGCGACCCGTTCGACCTGCAACAAAGGCGCACCCAACTCGACGCTGAGGCGCTTCACATCGTCACGACGCGCAACGTCTGCCCGGAGCTTTTCGTTAGCCGAGACGATGTTGATGCGGTATTCACGCTGATAGAGCGCGTACAGTGCATTTGGTAGCGGAGAATGCTGATCGAGTCCCGGGAAATATGCCTCGGGCAAAATGATGCGCTCAATGGCAACCGGGCGTTCATCGACGAAGCGCGTACGGATTATTTCAAATACGTCTACGCCTTCAGGCAGTTCGAGGGCTTTGGCCTCTGACGATCGAGCGTGGCGCCGCTTGATCGATTCATCGCCACTCGTCGGCACCGCGCGCTGTCCATCCGGACGAGTCAGCCTGAAGAACCGAAACAGCGAGCGTTCCTGCGTGAGCTCTGCGACGTAGGTGCCTTTGCCCTGGCGCCGGTCAATGACCTTATCGAGGGCAAGCGCATCGAGCGCCTTGCGCACCGTTCCTTGGCTGACACCGAGTTGCATGGCAAGAGCCTGCTCACTCGGCAACGCTTGACCTGGCTGCCATTCGCCGTCGGCGATTCGCCGAACGAGGGCCTCGTAAACCTGGCTATAGAGAGGGCGGTACTGCGGGCTGTCCATCTTTGAGGAGAGATCGCCAGAAGGAGCCGATGGTATCGCGCCGCTTGTGGACACAGGGGTCATGCATTTAGTATCTTATATAAGACTTGCAGCCGCAAGCGCATCTCAAGATATCTCAGGAGTACATGAGTGAGCGTTCCACAACTGCTCGTGCACGATCACAAAGACAACGTGGGCGTTGTCGTGATCGAGGGGCTGAAAGCCGGCACCAATATGCTGTGTGTCATCACAGAGGACAACTCTGACTTCCACCTCACGTCAAAACATGACGTTCCGATCGGACACAAAGTCGCACTGGTCGATTTAAAAGTCGGCGATACCGTCATCAAGTACGGGCAGGACATCGGCAAGGTCGTCGCACCGATTGCACGCGGCGAGCATGTCCATGTTCACAACCTCAAGACCAAGCGCTGGTAGGAACCCACCGATGAGCAATACCAACCAAAAAATCTGGGCCTATCGCCGCGAGAATGGTCGAGTTGGCGTACGTAATTACGTCGCCATTCTTCCCGTTGACGATATTTCCAATGCGGCCTGCGAAGCCGTCGCGAATAACATCAAGGGCACCATCGCCCTGCCCCATGCTTATGGCCGCCTGCAGTTTGGCGAAGATCTCGAATTGCACTTCCGCACCATGATCGGAACGGGCGCGAACCCGAACGTAGCGGCATGTATCGTCATCGGCATCGAGCCAGGCTGGACGCAGCGCATCGTCGAAGGCATCGCCAAGACCGGTAAGCCGGTCGCAGGGTTCTGGATCGAAGGCAACGGCGACATCGCCACCATCGCAGCCGCATCACGCAAGGCCAAAGAATTCGTGCATGCGACTTCAGGTCAGGTACGCGTCGAATGCGATATCAGCGAATTGTGGGTCGCCGCGAAATGCGGAGAGAGCGACACCACCACGGGTCTCGCCTCCTGCCCCACGGTCGGCAACATGTACGACAAGCTGGTTCCAGCCGGTCTTTATGGCTGCTTCGGCGAAACATCTGAACTGACAGGTGCTGAGCATCTTGCAGCCGCCCGAGCGGTCTCGCCTGAGATTCGCGACAAGTTCATGAAGACTTGGCAGTCCTATCAAGACGATGTCATCGAAGCACACAAGACGTCCGACTTGTCCGAGAGTCAGCCCACCAAGGGCAACATCGCCGGTGGTCTCACCACCATCGAGGAAAAAGCCTTGGGTAACCTCGAAAAAATCGGCAAGAAGGTCAAGTTCATCGACGTGCTCGAGCCCGCTGAGGCTCCGGCCCGCGGACCCGGCCTTTACTTCATGGATACCTCCTCAGCAGCTGCTGAGTGCTGCACGCTCCAGGCTGCTGCGGGCTACGTCATCCATATCTTCCCGACTGGCCAAGGCAACGTAATCGGAAATCCGATCATGCCGGTCATCAAGGTGACAGGTAATCCGCGTACCGTCCGACTCATGCCTGAACATATCGACGTCGATGTCTCGGGTGTCGTTCGGCGTGAAATGACGATCGACCAGGCGGGTGATGCGCTCATCGACTGCATCGCTCACACGGCGAACGGTCGACTCACCGCCGCCGAAGCACTCGGCCATGTCGAATTCGTCATGACCAAGCTTTACCGTAGCGCCTAAGTGGTCGCGGCGCTTGGCGCCGCGCAACCACTCCGCTTTGGGGAGATCATCGTGGACGCATCGATCCGCCTGACGCTGGCGGAAGCCGAATCACTGGCTTTCGAGGCCCTGTGCGCCAATCGCACTTCCGAACTTAGTGCTCGTGCAACCGCGCGTGCGCTCGTTGCTGCAGAGGCCGATGGGCAAGCTGCACACGGACTGAGTCGTGTTCCGGCCTATGCGTTGCAGGCGCGCTCCGGAAAGGTCAACGGTCACGCAATCCCGACGCTGACTCGCGCCGCACCGGGTGTCGTACGAGTCGACGCGGGGCTCGGCTTTGCTTATCCGGCGATCGATCTCGCCCTCGACTCTCTGAAACCGCTCGCCAAAGATCAGGGTATTGCGCTCGCCGCCATTCATCACTCTCATCATTTTGGCCAAGTCGGTGCGCATGCAGAACGATTGGCTGACGCTGGACTGATCGCTCTCGTCTTCGGGAATACCCCGAAAGCGATGGCGTTTCATGGTGGGAAACGCGCGATGCTCGGAACCAATCCGCTCGCCTTCGCGGCTCCGCTTCCGGGCGCACGAGCGCCCCTCGTCATCGATCTCGCATTGTCCGTTGCAGCGAGAGGCAAGATCGTCGCGGCTCAAAAAGCGGGTAAACCCATCCCCGAGGGCTGGGCTGTCGATGTCAATGGCCAATCGACGACTGATCCCACGGCTGCTCTTGCCGGCACGCTATCTCCGATTGGCGGCGCTAAAGGTGGTGCACTCGCACTGATGGTCGAGATTTTGGGTGCAGCTCTGACGGCGGGTGCGTTCGGTTGGGAGGCGTCATCTTTCTTTGATGCCGAAGGCCGTCCGCCTGATATGGGTCACTTGTTTGTCGCCATCGATCCGGGCCCAGCGTCAGGGAATGCGTTTGCCGATCGCATGCAAACCCTCCTCGCCACGATCGAGTCCGAGCCCGAGGTACGCGTACCTGGCTCACGCCGGCTCATTGCTCGCACCAAGGCCGAGCACGAAGGAATCACGCTGAGCAACGCGCTGCACGCCGAGATACGCGCACTACATCCGTCTGAGGGAGCATGAGATGGCCGAGATCGTGATCACCGAATTCATGGACGAGGCCGCCATCTCGAGCGTTTTGTCGGGGCGCGATGTCGTCTACAACCCCAAGCTCGTCGATCAGCCTGAAGAGCTCGCGCGACTGGTCAAAGATGCCCGAGCACTCATCGTTCGTAACCGTACGCAAGTGCGCGGCGCTTTACTCGATTCGGCTGCCAAACTCGAAGTCGTTGGTCGTCTCGGCGTCGGTCTCGACAATATCGATGTCGAAGCCTGTAAAGCTCGCGGCATTGCGGTCTACCCCGCAACGGGCGCCAACGACGTGTCGGTCGCCGAATACGTCATCACCGCAATGCTCGTGCTATTACGAAAGGCGTGGTTCGCCAACTCAGAGGTCATCTCCGGAAAGTGGCCGCGCATGTCGACCATCGGTCGCGAAGTTCAGGGAAAAACCTTAGGGCTGGTCGGTCTCGGCGGCATTGCTCGCGAGACGGCATCTCGTGCTCGCGCCCTCGGCATGAGTGTGATCGCATTCGACCCCCTTCTTCCAAAAGACCACGCCGCCTGGCAACTGGCCAGTAGCGTCTCGCTCGAAGAGCTCATCGCCCATAGTGATGTCATCAGCTTTCACGTTCCACTCACGGCTTCCACAAAGCGGATGATCGGACCGCCGCAGATTGCTGCCATGAAACGCGGGAGTGTCATCATCAATGCTGCCCGAGGTGGGGTCATCGATGAGGCCGCTGTGGTCGACGCACTGCGCTCCGGTCAACTGGGCGGCGCTGCTCTCGACGTCTTCGAGACCGAACCGCTCGATACCAAAGCAGGCGCGCTATTTGCTGGCGTCCCAAATCTGATCTTGACGCCCCATATCGCGGGCGTCACCGAAGAGTCTAATGTTCGCGTGAGCGAGGTCACAGCGAGAACGGTACTCTCTCATCTGACTCGTAGCGACGGACGATGACCGCTGGCACAGACTCTAATATCTTTGATCTGCTCGTCGTCGGCGGCGGCATCAATGGCACGGGCGTTACCCGCGACGCCGCAGGACGCGGCCTTCGCGTGCTACTGGTCGAACAAGACGATCTCGCCTCACACACGTCCTCAGCGAGCACCAAGTTAATCCACGGCGGGCTGCGCTATCTCGAGTTCATGGAATTCGGACTCGTACGCAAAGCCCTGATCGAGCGCGAAGTACTTCTAGGTATAGCGCCTCATATCATCAGTCCGCTGCGCTTCGTCATGCCTCATGAGCCGTCCTTGCGACCGGCTTGGATGATTCGGATTGGATTATTTCTCTACGATCATCTTGCGCATCGCCGAAAACTCGAAGAGTCGCGTGGAATCGATCTGCGCCACCACCCGGCTGGCACATCCCTACGCGAAGGCTTCCGTCGCGGGTTCGAATACTCAGATGGTTGGGTCGATGATGCGAGACTCGTCGTTCTCAATGCGGTCGATGCGCACGAGCACGGCGCGACAGTTCTCACTCGTACCCGTTGCATCAAGATCACTCCGACCGCACACAGCCACAAAACCGAACAGGCCTTCTGGACAGCAACGCTGCAGGATGTTGAGGGTAAAGAGAGCGTCATCAGTGCGCGAGCCGTCGTTAATGCGACAGGCCCGTGGGCAGCCGGCTTTCACGATGCCGCAACGTTGGGTCGATCGAAGCACGGTCTCCGACTCATCAAAGGCAGTCATATCGTCGTTCGGAAGCTCTTCGATCATCCGTATGCCTACATTTTGCAAGCAAGCGACCGGCGTATCGTGTTCGCCATTCCGTATGAACAAGAGTTCACAATGATCGGCACGACGGATATCGAGTATCACAATGATCCTCGCGTGGTCGCCATCGACGCCGAAGAGACGGTCTATCTATGCGAGCAGAGCAATCGCTATTTCAAAACGGCGCTATCACCCACAGACGTCGTGTCGAGTTGGTCCGGTGTCCGGCCTCTGCTCGAAGATGAATCCACCGATGCGCGCGCCGTCACGCGCGACTATGCGTTAGAGCTCGAGAAGACACCCGCGCCACTGCTCAGTGTATTCGGTGGGAAAATCACGACGTATCGAGTGCTTGCTGAGGAAGCCGTCGATCGCATCACTGCCGCCATCGACATGAGAACTCGTCGGTGGACGGGTTCGCGTCCCCTTCCGGGAGGCGATCTCCCCTCCGGACTCGATTCGCTCGAACGTGAGCTCGCGGCCTTTCGACCCGAGATTCCGCGCAAGACCGTCTCTCGTTGGGCGAGGGCCTACGGATCACGCGCCTTGAATATTTTCTCGCGTTCTAACGGACTGGGTTCGGAGATCGTGCCCGGCCTTTATGAAGCTGAGTTACGTTACCTTTATCAAGCCGAGTGGGCTCGAACCGCTGAAGATGTCTTGTGGCGACGCAGTAAACTCGGACTGCATGTCGATGCGCAGTCGGCACAACGGGTCGCGGAATGGCTGATGACTCACGGGAGATCGCAATGAGCCGATGGATTCTCGCTCTCGACCAAGGCACGACCAGCTCTCGATCGATCCTGTTCGACCACGACGGCAATATCGTCGAGAGCGCACAGCAAGAGTTCACACAGTTTTTCCCGCAAGCGGGGTGGGTCGAGCACGATGCGAATGAAATCTGGAATACCCAGCGTGCAACCATCGAAGAAGTTCTGAAAAAAGCCGGCGCGAAATCGGCTGATGTTGCGGCCGTGGGCATTACGAATCAGCGCGAGACGACCGTACTTTGGGACCGGAAGACCGGTGAGCCCGTCGCCCCGGCAATCGTCTGGCAAGATCGAAGAACGGCCGACGTATGCGCCACGCTGCGCGCCGCAGGCCATGAGCCGGAGGTGACCCGCCGCACAGGCTTGTTGCTCGATCCGTATTTCTCGGGCACCAAGCTCGCATGGCTGCTCGATCATGTGTCCGGAGCACGCGAGCGTGCGATTCGAGGCGACTTGTGTTTCGGCACCGTCGACACGTGGCTCACTTGGAAACTCTCAGGCGGCACGCACCATGTAACTGACGTCACCAACGCCAGTCGAACGCTGCTACTCAACCTGTCGGGCGAATGGGACGAGTGGATGCTGAATCTTCTGCGTATTCCGAAAGCCGTGCTGCCTCGAGTTCTGCCCTCTTCTTTTGACGTCGGCATTCGGATCAAGCTGGGTGGAGCAGACGTGCCGCTGACCGGTCTGGCAGGTGATCAGCAATCTGCGCTCTTCGGTCAGGCGTGTCTGCAGCCGGGCATGGCAAAGAATACCTATGGCACTGGCT
>SXGQ01050997.1_pt1 | contig 24063 bp, 36 predicted proteins | sample 3178371 | NCBI WGS metagenome assembly SXGQ01 (sample SAMN11356859, study PRJNA531348) | freshwater metagenome | isolation source: freshwater sample F1-20 | place: China: Fuxian Lake, Yuxi | collected 2017-12-25 | reverse complement strand
CTACAGCCAAGGTGTCAACCACAGAAACTGTGTCAACCACTTGTACAGTAGAATCAGATTGAGTCGCCTCAGAAGTTGCACCAGTACCACATGAAGCCATCAAGGCAACTGCAGCAAATACAAACATCATCTGTTTCATACTACTTTGTTTTTAATTGTTAGACATTAATTGAATTACTCATATATAAATATAGCGATTATTGTCATAATAAACAACACTACTCGTCATATTTCTTCTTTGATTGCTTTTTGATTTGAATAGATTCGTACTCAAATTCTTCATCAAAATCTTCCCACTCTGCTGCACTTGTTGCATTCCTAACATTTTTATAGCCTTGCAGCTTTGTCTTTGTCTTAGAGTGCTTCTTTGTCTTCATCGCATCTTATACTTTACCATATCCATTAGGTATCCCCAATTGTAGCCAATAAAGTCTAGTATATCTGGATGTGATAAGTGATCCGGACAGATTCCAATAGCATGTAACATTGCGTCAATCATATTACTTATAACTACCTAAACTACCATAGTATGCTTTATATGCTGCTTGCTCTTGCGGTGTCCTTAGGATCTCTACCTCCTGATACACATCATCCTCCACATCACCATATGAGTGGATTGCTGCGGAGAATGGCTGAGCTGTAGAATGCTCCGTGCAGGTCCAGGTGTGTGGTATTGCCTTTAGTCGGCCTTCGGGGATTGGTTGTTTGCAGATTTTACAATTTCGAGTCATGGTTCTTTTTCTGTGTTTTTAATAGATCGAGTATATATCCAAGTTGCGTCATGAGTATCGAGGTATGCATTCTATTGTACATATCTAGAAACTCAACAACTGTTAGCTTGGATACCCTTGGTTTGAGTGATAATAAAGTTGAGCAGAGTTCATACTTCTCTTCCTGCTCCAGTTGATTAATTAGTCGTTCGTAGCTGTCTGATGGAATCATGAGGATCTGCTCTGGACTTTTAGCAAGCCTATACAGTATCCCAGCATCTATTACTTTGATATAGTTGAGCAGATCCTCCGATTGTTCCATTCTTTTCCGATAAATAGTCTACTCTGCCGCTATCTTACCCTAATACAGCAATAATTTTTGTTTGAGATGCTGCAGCGATTGAGAATTCAGTCTCACCTTCACCTTCAAGGTAAGCATAGACTACAGATTCGGCATCGGTTACCGATACGGCATTGACAATGTATCGCTCTGTGTAGGTTTTAACCTTGCCATTGTCGATTTCTCGTTTGATCTTAGCTGTTACAGCAAAATAATTGTTTGGATTCATAACATATAAGTGTTTAATTGTTTATTGCTAAATATACTACTTTTTTTCCACAGATGCAACAAATTTTTCATATTGCTTTTGTGTCATAACATCGCACTCAATACCACTAGCCAGTAGGTTGCTTGCATCTTCGTAGGCTTCCTTTCTGCTTGTGTAGGTACCTATTGCATAGTACTCATTCATATCTATCAGTCGAACTGCCGTTTCTGCTTGAGTTATATCGCAGCCAATGCAGTCTAGTAACGCTCTAACAACATAGCCGAACTCATTCACATTATCGTTAAATATAACAAGCCGATACTCCATTACCATTTACCAATTGGACAGTGATCGTATTCACTTCTTAGCTTTGCACTAAGCGGACATCCACATTTTCCACATTTATAGCTTTTGCGGTTGAGTAGGCTACTCTCTTTTACTTTCATGCTCCTCATCTCTACCATAAACGGACAAGCAGCGCACTTTTCTGCTCTATGTTTGGCCATCTGCTCTATTTCAGGACTTTCAAACATATAGTTCTTCCAGCCATTGTATATATGGTTTAGCCTATTATATCTAGTTACCTTGTAGTATGCTGGCTTAATATAGTTTTCAAACGCAAGCTGGGCGTAGTATAGTATGATGTATACCGGTGCCAGTAAGATGAATCTTATCATCTTTTTTGTATGTCTAAGTCGCCTTCTTTGTTTTCTATTCATCGAAGATGTTTTTTATGTCCTTTAATATACTCATTTTTTCATCCTCATCCAACTCCAAATCTGTTTGGAATGTACCTTGGATGTTTTTGTCTTCCAGCCACTTTGCTTTTTCGTCATCAATCTCACTTTGTGACATCAATCTTGGCTGTTCGATTGCTGTACCATAGTCTGCATCTTTTCTAAGATCCTTAACTGTAAGCACCCCTACATGAACAAAGTAACAGTTATAACAAAGTAGTTCGATATTTGTTATTCTATGATCCGTTCTATCCCCATTCATATGATGTAACACAAGTGGGGGTCTTTGATCTGTAGGCCTTCTTTCACAATAACCACATATGTTGCATTTTTCAGGCAGTACCTGGTTTGCTACAATTTTGTTGTATAGTTTCCATCTTGGGTATTGAGGGCACTTTCCCATTAAAATATCATCTAGTGGTATTTTTGTGCCTTGGTATCTTGGTAGCTGTGTCTTTTTTATACCAACACCAGCTCGATTAATATGTGCATCAAACAAAGTCACACCTTCAGCATTCTTATACAGCTTAGCCCACTTTTTGTAAAAGTTATAGCTTACTCTCAAAAACCTAGCTGCTTGCCTGTTTGATTTTGTTAATTTTAATGCATGCTCGATTTGAGCTTGTAATAACATTTTAGATTTATGCGCTCCCATCCTCTACATCTTTTATGAGTTCACAAAAATAATACCTACCATTCCCATGCAATGCAATATCGGCACCTAGTAGTTGCTTTAGTTCATCAATGGACATTCGATACCTATCTATATCCTTTAGTGATCTAATTACTTCGTATGCCTTATCTCCGTGATGAATTATTTGTTTGCCTAGGGTTATCATAACTGTTTAGTTTGTCAATAAGTTCTGCCGCTCGAATGCAGCTTTCATAATCCTCTACATCTTCAAAGTATTTTAGTGCCAGCTTTAATCCATTAAGCCATCCAGATCTCACACTCATAATATTTGTGCCCTGCGGTTCTAGTGTAGCAAAGACAACTGTATCGAATTTGCTTGCTAAGTTTTGCTCAACAGTATCGAGCACTTGATTGTAGATTCTATATGGATTTGCGTTGAAATAGTGGTTTAAGTCAGCAATGGACATTGCTTCATTTATTGTTAGCATGTCCTTTTTTAGTGGCTCTCTATCAACGAACTGGATATCACCGATGTCATAAATTTGTGCCAAGGACCATACCAACGCATCTCTCGCTTCTAAGCTATTTACAACTTCCTCCCTTACTGGTGTTTTGCCATCACATACACTAACTTTGTAGTGGAGCTTAGCCCTATCTCGATATGTTTCAATTCTAATGTTCATAGCTTCTGGGTTAAGGTTATCAGAAACCGTTCACCTATAAATATGTGGAAATTTGATTTAGAGCTCTACGATTGTGTAAATCTCAAGGAATTTATCCTTTGACAGATCTTTACGTGCACAGAAAAACTCACATGCTTGCTCTAAGGAAGGTGCAATGGATGCATCTAGGATTTCCTTCTTCTTGTCTTTTTTTGCGTAGTATCCGTACTTCATTTGTATATAATTTTGTAGTTAGCTATCTCCTCTAGAAATTCTGCAATGCTAAACCTTTTACTGGTATCACTAATAATCCTAACTGCTTCTAGCACTTCAGGCTGCTTATCAACCAGCGTCATTAATACTCTAAGACCACTACCAGCCCAGAAGTTGTCAAAGCTGGATTCGCCTAGTAGGTTGGCTTCACTTAGAGTTTCCTCTCTGTCGCCGGGCATTAGTAGGTAGTATTGCATGTTAAGTAAATTTGAAGGTTTGGTCATTTAGCAACATATCAATATTTTCATTCCTGGCGTGCTTATATGCTAAATTATCTTTTCTGATAATATGAATTGTGCAGAAACTGCTCTGATAAGTTCCAATTTCATTGTCGCAAATAACCTGGTGTATATTCTCAAGAAAGACGCTTGCCTCACTCCAGTGCTCAACTAGGTCTGAGTATTTTATGTTGAGGATTGTATCACCAGTTGCCTGACTAGGGGATGTTATGCGTTTGCCGAAGTCTGTAGGGTTAAATAGATGCTTGACCTTATTCCAATGATCATTGGTATAATTCCAGCGTAGATTGCTATAGTAGTGTGCATCAAATTCTAATTGATCGGCTAATTGTTTTGCTACACTGCAATCTGACAGGTACATTCGTGTGCAGTAAGGCTCTACGGCTTTGAGTAGGTTAAAATCAACATAGCGATCTAACTCAATATTAAACGTAACATCATATACTGGTCTTGGATTGTGTCCAAAAAATCCCCATTTTCTTATAAATCGCTTCAACTCCTGCAAGTCGGCCTGCCCCTGCAAAGCGTTCTTGTACTCAGCCTGCTTTGTTTGTGTATACCACTCGCTACCTCTACTAGATACACAAGTAAAATGATATACACAAGCGTTCCAGGATTGGATCATGTTAAGAGTACATAATTCCATTCTGATAATTGTATCAGAGTCTTCGCGAGAGCATCTAAATTGAGTATCAAATCCACCTAACTTATTTATCCAAGTATCTTTGTACACTGCAAAGGGTGCAAAGTGACCAACCATGTTAGGTCTGTTCTCAGCTTGAAGCTCATCCACAAACTTGTTGAAAGCTTCGTAATCAAATGCTTCTGGTGTGATACCAAAGTCTTTTACAATCTTTTCTGGAGACGGTGGGTGTAGTGGTGGCTCTATGCGTGCACACGATAGTACAATATCCTCCTGTATGCTTTCAATAATATGCTTATCAAACTCCTTACCAACTACCATATCGGATTGAAGGTAGCACACTACATCGTTCGATGCTGCATCAAACATTAAGGTAATGTTTCTCTGTCCACCTATAGGAAATCCACTTTGGTTATTGCAAATTCTAAGATTTGGTAGTTCTTTTTTCGTGCTAAGTAACATCTCATATGTGTTCTGATTATCAGAATCAATAAACACTAGGATTTCATGCTTATCTATGTCTGTGTGATCTCTCAACGACTGGATTAAGAGTTTAATATACTCTCGTTCGTTCTTTGCTGTAGCAATGCAAAAAGATATTGGTTTCATTTATTTTTTCTCAAAAACTGCTATGTAATTCACTTGGTTAGGATCTAATACTAAATCAACCAATTCAAAATTGTTGTTAATATCATGGTTCTGCTGATCGTTAAGAAAGCTAGAATGAAGTCTTTTGGTTGATAATGTCTGCAACAACTCCTCAGCAACCAATGAATTATCATACTTAAACCATCCTCTCGATCTTAGAGGATTTTGTATATCTTCCATAAAAAAGCATCCTCCGCTCTTTAAAACTTTAATAGATTTCCACAAACTTACCATCATATGATTTGGCCAATGGCTACCGTCCTCAATCAAATAGTCAAACTTATCAGGAAACATAGAGGCTAATTCATCCCAATCAGTAAAACTACCCTGATCAGCATATATGAAATTCACACCATTACTATTTAACTCAATGATGTCTTTTGATTTCTCACCAATCTCATACCCCCAAAAATTATCAACGGCATAAAAATCAACATTACTAAAGTAACTCATCCACATTTTTATAGATGCATAGGGAAATCTTTTATCACAAACACCTATCTCCATCATACTAATAGGCTGGTGCCGCTTGCTTGCCATATGCTTCTCATAAGTCTCTGTGTAGTGCCAGCATGCGTGAGATGGATAAGCACTGCCCCATGATAGGTCTTTTGAAGCAGCTGTACCTTTGTCTGTTTCGTATCTATTGGCCAACTCCGATAGAGTTTGGTTGCTTAATTTGTAGCCGCTTGTGCTTGTTTGTTTTGGAAAAAAAATCATAATTGTTTTATTTGAGTGTATGTGTTAATAATTCCCTGCCTTAAGCCTATGATCGGAATAGGTAATCCTATATAATTGCCAACATAAGCTTTTTCAAACAAATCACCAACTATCACACCAACTCGATGCTCGTCTAATTCGTTAATCATACTTGCAATCTCAGTGAGTGTATGTGTTGTGTTGTATTTACAATCAACTTGGTTGTATAGCCAATTATCGCTCTCAACAAAATAAGCAACTAGAGCTGTCAAGTCTTTCATATAAAAAAAATCCATATATTTGTTGTTGTGCACAACCATGTCCTGCCGACTAATGTATCTAAGAATATTACTCTTAATAAACCTTCTATCTAACTCATGCTCATCGAACACAGCAAATATTCTAATATTTAAACAATAATCTCTATTAGACACAGACTCTGCGATAATTCGCTTACTATACCCATATGGAGTAGCAGGCCAGCAGAGCTCAGCACCTGATCCAAAGTTTATAAATCTTCCGAAGTGCTCCTTATTGTTAATTAGATTGTAATACATATCTAAGTTCTGCTTGATAATTGTATCGTCCTCCGCTTCTAGACGATTACCACCAACGACTGCTGTGTGTATGATCAAATCAAAATATTTACCTGATAAGAACTCGCAGGTAGCCGCCCAGTCTGTTAGATCAAAATCCTTTCTACAAATGCCCGTTACGTCGTGTTTTGATTTTAAGTCCTTTATTACACTCTGAGCGATGTATCCCTCAGCTCCGGTGACTAGTATTTTCATATTTATAGGTTAAAAACATCAGAAATAAACATATCTGTCAGTTCTCCTGGAATAATCCTGCCCTCAGAGTCAATCCCCTTATGTACAACCTTAGGTTCATGCTTTTCGTGCGGATGAGTGAACAATTCGCACACTACCGGACCTCTCATGCTCATCACCTCTGCAAGCTTTTTGTCATATTCGCTGTTTTTTGTAATAGCTATATATTTTAACCCATAAGCCTTACAAATCTTTCCTAGGTCTGGGAAGCTAATGCCGCTGTCCTTGCTTGATGCCACCTGCTTACCACCAAAAAATGCTTCTTGCGTAATCTTGATTGATAGATAACCATCATTGTTGATTACAAACATCTTAATCGGCAGCTGATGGTGAACCAATGTTTGCAACTCTTGTATGTTCATTTGCAAGCTGCCATCACCCTCTATGCAAACAACATCCTTATCACTAACAAAGGAAGCACCGATTGCAGCTGGCAAACCATATCCCATGCTGGCACAACCAACGTTGGTAAACATTCGTTGATCCTTTTTTAATTGATATGTCTGCAATGTAACAACGTGTGCTGATCCATTGCTGGTGATGATTGGATTGTCTTTTACAACCTCCTTTAATCTGTCTACGAAGTAGTATGCACTAGCATATCCTTTCATATTAATATGCTTATCGTAATAGTACTTCTGATCTGCTCTCAGCTCCCTGACTCTCCGCTGCCACTCCGGTATATTGACTTGTATTTTTGAGGGTAATCTCTCTAAGAAAGATTTTATGTCAGACTGGATCGTCATTATAATATTAGACAGTTGATGTTTATTCATCTCATTGATATCTATATCAACAAATATCTTATCTGCATTGGGTGCAAACCCCATCAGGTTGTAGCCGGTCATCTTTACGTTCAACCTACTGCCAAGAACAATCAACAAGTCAGCCTCTTGTATAATTCTATTAGAAGTAGTCTGTCCTAATATGCCAATACGACCAGCATAATATTCGTAGGTATTATCGACACAATCAACACCAGAGTGTACTCCGGTCAAGGCCGGAATGCCGCTATCTTTTATTAGCTGATTAAATCTATCGTAGCTATTAGACAATCTGATGCCGCTACCTACAACAAACAGAGGCTTAGATGCCTTTTGTATGTGGTTAATAAAGTCGTTAACTTTTTCTTGGGAGACCGGTTCTGATGTAGGAGCTGCTTCAAATCTTTTTAAATCCTTTTCACTAACAACAGCTCCTTGTATATCGAGTGGAATATCGATCCACACCGGTCCAGGTCTTCCGGTTGTTGCAATGTGATAAGCATACTCTAACTCATATAAGATTTTGTTTTTATCTCTGATCATCGTTGCATACTTGGTCATTGGATTAACTGTAGATACAATATCAAACTCTTGGTCACCAATCTGACGACAGCCAGTGCCTTCTGCTATTTGCGATAGAGAAACTTGACCTGAGATAAAGATTGTTGGAACACTATCTAGCCAACAACCTAACACTCCTGTTAAGGTATTAGTACCTCCAGGACCAGTTGTGACTATACAAGCACCTATGTCCTGCTTTAGTCTAGCATAACCTTCTGCAGCCATTGCAGCCGATTGTTCGTGATGTACACAAATATATTTTAGCTTTTCTGAGTTGCCCAGTGAGTCTATTAGATGAATACATCCACCACCAGAGATAGTGAATACGTGCGATATTCCTTTGGACTCTAGAAATTTTATTACAATATCAGATACTTTCATTTGTAAATTTTGATAGGTCATTTAATGCTTGATTCCAATTAACAAACTGTATTGCTTTATCATCTATATAACAAATGCATCTCGGCTTCTCTGCCGTTATGTCGGTTATATATTGAGCCAGGTTGTATTTTTTCAACCATTCCCAAACCAATTCAGTTCCAGTCTTTCCATTAATAAGTGGTCGATCCTTCTTAGCTTTTGCAGTATAGATCACGAGAGTGTACTTTTTTGCTAACCTTTGAATAGCCTCTACAGACCCTTGTATAGGAGTTCCATAGATTGTACCATCATGAAATCCAAACTCAAAGCTATGTATAACACCATCAAAGTCGATAGCAATAGTATTAGATTCCTCTTTACTAACCAAACTTCGATAGTTCATTACTTAAAGGATACTGATTGATTGATTCTGTCTTGGATCATTTGAATCCTTTTTATATCCTGATTAGCTAATGCAGTATAAACTTCGTGCTTGCACATTAACCACTCATATTCAAACATCTGAGCTTTTGATAGAGCTCTTGGTAGATTCTTCAATGTGATCGAAGGATCAAATATCGCATATCTGGTTTCAAACTTATCCAACAAACCTTCCGAATGAAGCTTCTTCAAGAAGGCTAACGAGTCAGTAGAAACAGCTCCACCTAAGCAAGCTTTCAAACCTTTCTCTTTAGCTTTTGTAAACACAGCACGAGCCATTTTAAAAACCTCTTCACTGTTTACATAAGTACGATCTTTACCCATAGAAGAAACTAAATCTACACGTCCCACAGTAACACCATATAACTCCTCAGCTTCACTTATATCCAACATTCTAGTTGCATTCTGCGCAGCTGTGATTGTTTCTATATTTATGTTGAGTTGGAGTGATGATCTTATATCGTCAGGAATATAGGTTTTAGTTGCTTGTATAAACTTCTTTAAACCAAATTCAGATTCAACCATTGGTGCAACAAGACCTTTCACACCTATCACAGTAGAATCCTTCAGGTCTCTTATAGCTTCAGGACCACCAATCTTCAACGTTATCTTAGTCTTGGCTTGATTGCAAACCTCTTTTAATCTGACAGTTTCGTCGAATAAAGCTCCTTCATCTTCGAAGCTAGTTTTAATACCCACAAGTCCCTCATTCTCAATAAGGTCTGTTAGGATTTTTGCACATTTGAACTCTCTTGTATTCATTTTTACCAAATATATCTTTGTTTGTAATAATTAACTATACCAATAATTTCTTGATCAAACAACTTTTTAGGTGACCAACCTAAAGCTTTTATTTTAGAATCGTCAAGTGCATAACGTACATCTTGACCTGGACGATGACATGAAAAATCTACATAATGTTCTACGTTATGGAAGTCTTCCCAATTTTTAACTTGGTTAAATTCTGTGATGATAGCTTTTACAGTTTCAATGTTTTGTTGCTCAAACCCACCAGCTACATTATAAATCTCACCCACCTGTCCTTTCTCAATCAAAGTCATTACAGCTTCTGCTGTATCGTCTGCATGTAACCAGTTTCTATATGGTGTCCCATTATTATGAAGTGGTATTCTGCGACCTAAGTTTAACAACTTCACAGACTTTGGTATTAGCTTCTCGACATATTGACCAACTCCATAATTGTTAGTTGGTCTTATGATCATATAAGGTACGTTGTGAGTTCTACCCCAAGCCATAACCAACATGTCAGCAGCAGCTTTCGTTGCAGAATATGGATTACTAGGTTTTAGAATATCTGATTCTGTATGTGCACCATGATCAATGTCACCATAAACTTCATCAGTACTGAAGTGTATAAGTATAGGCTTTGCTATATTTTCACCTCTATGATTTCTGATTAACTCTAATAGGTTATGTACACCATCTACATTAGACTTTACAAACTCTGCACTACTTGCAATCGAATTTCCCACATGCGTTTCGGCTGCAGTATTGATTACAAAGTCACAATCATACAAAAACTTTAAATCGTTGATGTCACAATGGACAAATGTAAAGTTCTTGCTCTTTTTAAATTCTGTGAGAAGGTCTTTATTGGCTGCATATGTAATCTTATCCACACCTTTAACAAACCAACCTCTTTCTAAGCATTTCCTAGTAACATAAGATCCTATGAAACCTAAGCAGCCTGTAACGTAAACTATCTTTTTCATATCATTTATATCGTATATCTTTTGGAGTTTCTTTTATGTCAATATACGATCCATTATCTTCAAACAGAGATCCATCTACCCACCAATCTTCTTGCATATTTGCAAAAACTAATTTGTATCCATTTTCAGTAAGCAAATTTCTACTTTCTCTTAGTGTATATAATTGATCAAAGTTGTGACCAGGATCGGATCTGTACATATCGTGCTCGAAGGTTATTACCGAGAATCTACAAACGTCAAGTGGTATTTTACGCAAAGCTTCTAGTGTAATTATTGGTGGTTCTAAGTCAATACTAAGATAGTCAATCCTATCAGCACTATTATCCTTTAACAATTTCTGTATTATACTTTTGTAATCTGCTGTTAATGCATCTTGTACTAGAAAAGAGGAGTTTCTACCGCTATGCTTCCAATCGTTTGCGTAAACAGCTTCTAAATCCATAGAAACTCCAGTCCAATCGTAGTTCTTTTCTAGTAGATAAGTATTGTTTAAATATACTGGCCAAGCTCCTCCTATATCTAGGAACACTCCGTTTTTCTTTCCCTGTAGTATATCTACAACAAAAAGATCCTGACCTATTTGTGAATAACTTTCTTGTGTCATGTTGCTTTGTTTTGAATGCTTTTCCATTCTGATGGATAGTAGTTTCCATTAATATGTGACCATGGACTATAAGATTTTAGATAATTCGCTGGACAGGTTACTTTTTTATTTTCGTCAGTTCCTCTATAAGCTGCCCACCAACTATAAGAGCTGTTAGCTGTTATGAAGTGGTCACATAAGCTCATAAGTATCAAATCTACATAGTCAGATCCTGGTTCTATAAAAGTCAGCATATCACCTTCTATAAGATTTTCTTTGCACCATTCAATGTCATTAGAAAACACAACAAAATGATATTTTTCTATATCGTCAATATATTCTTGCAAAGCTACTCCGTAATAGTTGTTATCTAACTTACAAAAATGATCGTGTTGAGGCAACAGATAATCACCTCTACGTACGTGAATAGCAACAGTCTCTTTGCCATCCTTTGGTATCTCCTTATACAAGGAAACTGCCTTATCAAGATGGTTCTTGTTCCAAGACCAACTCAATATATCCTCTTTATATGTTGGATGCCAATAGTGGAATAAATCAAATCGATTCACAATGTTGACATTCACATCTTGAGGTAGTGCAAATACATTTGAATCAACTAACATTCGATCGTTTGGTCTCACATCAAGAAAGCTACTGAAAAAGCTATCAGGCTTTGTTTGGATTGGAATTTCAAATAACTCAGCGAACTTGAAACCAAATCCAGCATTCAAACTTGACTCAGGAAATACAATCGCCTTGTCGTTTGCTTTTGCAACAGCATATAAAGATGCATATTGCTGGACTTGAGATCCTAAATTACCACTTTCACCTATTGTTTTAAAGGTTATATAGCTCATTTATTAAAGAATTCTTTTATCTTATCACACACATAGTCAACATCTTCAAGAGTCATTCCATGATGAGCACCAAGCAAGAATCCGTTTTTCATTATTGTATCGGCATTCTCAAATGGTTGCAAGTATTCTCTGTAAATTGGATGGCGAGTTACGTTACCAGCAAATGTTACACGAGTCTGAATATTGTTGTCTTCTAAGAAAGTTAACAGCTCTAAACGTCTCTCTGTTTGTAATGGTATAGCTAACCAATTAGGTTGTATGCTATCATCTGGTAGGATTAATTCCTTAATGTCTTTCAAATTATCGAGATAGCGCTCAATGTTTGCTCTACGAACATCTTTATAAGTTTCAAAGCGTTCTAATTGAACTAATCCAAATGCAGCACTCATTTCACTACACTTCATGTTATATCCTAATACACCATATAGAAACTTATGATCGTAGGGAATCCCATCTACTCTGTGATTAAAGCGATCATCCATGATCTCAGAGTTATCCCCAATACGACCCCAATCACGATACTGCAATGCACGACCTACCTGCTTTTCATCATTGAACATTACCATGCCACCGGTACCACCTGCTGTGATAATATGGCTTGCATAGAAGCTTGTAGTAGCTACATCAGTCTCTTCTGTGTATGTAATAGTGTCGGCTGAATCTTCGATTACGTAAATATCTGTACGACCTATGCGTTGTAGCTCCGCTCTTAGCTTAGCCCAGTCCGGCTTGTTACCAATAAGATTAGGCACCATAATTGCCTTTGTATCCTCGTCTATAGCAGCAATGATGTCGGCTACTGTAGGTACGTAGGTCGTAAGTCCAACATCAACAAATACTGGCTTAAAGCCGAGCTGAATGATTGGCGCAAGTGTTGTGCTAAACGTACATGCAGGTGTAATGATCTTACAGCCCTTCGGTAGGTCCAATGCTGCGATTGCCAGTAAGCATGCTGATGAGCCTGAGTTGACAAACACTCCATACCTTTTACCAAAGCGCTTTGCTATCTTTTCCTCAAACTCAACCGAGCGAGGTCCAAAGCCGGCTAACCAACCATCTCGCAGACAAGCCTCTACTGCTTTAATTTCCTCTTCTCCATAAGATTCAAACTTATTAGGAGCATACCACACTTTCTTCATAATGTACTGTAATAATTGTTTTGTTTCTCTTGTTTTTCAATATTCTTAATATGATATAAGAACAATTTACCTAAACTATAATTACCAGGCAACGCTGCAATTGATTTATATCCTTCTAATTTTTCATGCACTTTGTTTACCCAGTAGATGCGTTTATCCTTTCTATACAATCTCCATTGCAAATCAGGCCAGTTAATTCTTCCATCCTCATCCTGCTTCCATCCCCATTTTTGAATATGCTCTTGAGTAATGCCATTAACAATGTTATGTCTTGGTATTAGTACCACATCTGGGTCTTGATCAATAATGTGAGGTAGCATTTCAACTAGATCTTCATGTGGAAGCTCATCTGCATCAATTTGAAAGATGTAGTCTGTATTGCATAGACTTCCTAGTTTATTTTTCCAATCTGCAAAGTGATTATTGAATTCATCTGCATGCCAACTAAACTCACCATTAACAGAATGAGATCTTAGATACTCTTCAACACCCTTACTACCATTCTTTTTATCATAAAGTATGACAATAGAATCTTGAGACCGCTTATGTTTAAGTAAGAATGTAACTAGCTTTTGTAACTCAACTTCCTCATTACAAACTGTAATTGCGTATGTTAGGTTATTTTTCATTATCCTCTTCTTGGCGCTACTTCGTTTGGGTCATAGGTCCATGTGCTTGACTGTGACCAAGTTGGTACTAGTCTATCAACCTCTGTGGTTACCCCTTTACCGTTTGTAAAATAAATATCAGGTACATGCCCAGGTACTGAAGGTGAGTTTGGATAACAACGTAAAGGGTCTTGTAGGAGTGGAAATTGATTAGGAGCGGCACCGGGCACCTCAATCTCAGCCAGCTTCTCCTTTACCTTACTAAAGATATCATCCAGGTCATCTGCATCAAATCCACTTACTATATCAAGCTGCAATGCTTCTGTGAATCCGTTTAACCAATACTTAAATTGTTCTACTGTCATAGCTCTGTTTGTTTAATTATTCCAATATGTTTACATGCTTCTTTAAATTCAGTCTTACCAAACAACTTGCTCTTGCTAAAGTCTGCTTTGGTTGTGTAGTATTCACCTTCCTTGCCTGGAATTGGATACTTCTTCCTTTCATCAGCACCCACAGATACAACCGGTACGGCTCTCCATTGCCAATCATCGGCAGTTGTTCCATCTGGGAACACCAATCCAATACCTGGCATGTTCAGTGTTGATAGGAGCCATACTAGCTTTGTTTCTGGATCAACCCATTTAATTGCTTTGATAAGCTCAGGTAGGGTGCTCATCCAGTCTTGCATCTGCAGCGAACCATCTACGTTTAAACTTGTTGTTGTATATCCGCAATCCATACACAAGTATGATTTAATTCCATCATGCTCCTCAACAAAGCAGTTTGTTCCACCGCAATGTGGGCATGTTATCTTATCTGGCATTCCTTCTAATATCATCTTATCCGTTTAATTGTGTTTTATTTGATGCTGATTTGTTTGATTCATTCATAATTTGATGCAGTAGGGCCTTGATTGTGATCTCCCATTCCGCACTTGTCTTTTGGCTATTTAAAGCAGTTGCTAGGTAGCCCTTAATCCAGTTTACTAATTGATTGTCATTCATTTGTTTCTACTTTTTTAAGTTTTGGCAGCTCAATGCGTCTGAGCTGTGGTAATTTTAGTTGCATTTGCTGTGGTGCCTCTGGCACTTCAGTATTTAAAATGAACATAAGACTTTTTTCCATATTTTCCAACGAAAACTCCTTACGAATTAGTGTTGCTTGCTTTTTAGCATTAATTTCATAGTTCTTGTAATTATCAAATACATCCTTCAAAACCTTAGATGCATATCCATAATCAACAGTAAACCACTCTGATTCTCGCATAATAACATTCTCCCATGCTGCTGATGGATGTACTTGTGTCAATGAACCAGGCAACTTCACGCTATGCTTCAAGAAGTCGGTATGTCCAGACCAGTCTGATGCAATCACTGGCTTGCCTGACAGAGCTGCTTCTGCTAATGGTCTACCAAATCCTTCACCCTTTGTGAAACTAATGTGTGCTTTGACCTTTGGGTGATTGTACAATGAGTTCATCTCTTCATCCTCCAAGTCACCATGTATTAAGTATATATTTGGTAGTCTTGTTGCATTAACTACACTACTCTTGATAACCTCAATCTTCTTCAGAATATCAATCCGATCTAATGGTGAGAAGTTGGCATGTGATGTTTTCAAGATAAGTGCTGGTGTGTTTTGTTTATTCTTGAAGGTCTCAAGGAATGTTCTAATCATTGCACCGACATTCTTCCTATCTTCACCAAAGTCACCATTCAACCAATGACCAACAAATAGGAATGCAAACTTCTCCTTTACGGTGCTAAGAGTTGTAATGATTGTTTCGTCGATTGTTGCAGTCTTGTTGTAGATATCTAAATCAACACCTTCAAACAATACCTGGACTGGCTTTTCGACTTTAAGCTCTCCAACTTTTTGCTGGGTATTCTTATCAACCTTATCATAGACGCTATTCATGAATGTTGCCTTGGAGTGCTCTGATGAAGTTAGGATTAGATCCATTCTATTGCATCCTTCAATCCAAGGTCCGGAGCATCTTGTTGTCTCAATGCCAGCTGTAATTCCAATGTTAAATCGGCCTAGACGTTGAAACTCATTTGGTACTGTTATCTGAATGAATACATCTGGTTGCCTGTCCAACTTAGGCTCGGGCAATAGTCTATCAATAATTACCTTATCCTTTGGATTGTTTGGATTAAGTGCATTCATTGGTGTACTACCCCATGGTGTTGACCATATCCGCACATCATACTTATCTGAGTTAATTAACGCTCTTGCGATGTCCCTCGATCGTGCACCGTAGCCACTTCTTGTTGCCACAGGAGACATTAATAGTAATAGTGGTTTATTCATAACTTATTATCTGTTTGTTTTTAGTATACCTACTTTCTTGTTCTTATGTCGTTCAATTTCTTCCTCTACGTTGTAGATTGTGTAGCGTGGTATTGGTTCCCACTTGTCTAGCAGCTCAGTAACATAGTAAGCAAAATCATCAGCCATATGCTTTGCTGTAAATCGTGCTTCATCCCCAGTTGCCCACTCCCTACCACGCTCGCCTAACTTCTGCCTCTCTTCTCTACTATATCCATACCACTCTAACAATGCAATTGAGAGTGCTTCCCAGCTAATCCTATCATCAAAGATATATGGAGTAGGAGGTGAGCCTTTCAAGCTTCTTGTTGCTGGGAACAGTGCTGTACCCCAAGTACCATAGCGTTTTGAATGTCCTGCGTGGTTTGTTGGCATATCTGGAGTTAGTTCTAGCCAGTTGCCATTCTCATCTTCAAATCTTAGCTGATCCTGCAGACCTCCGGTTACGTTGTTAATAATTGGTGTGCCAGTTACTAATGCCTCAGTTGAAGATAATCCCCAGCCTTCGTTTGATCCAATGCTAACAACAACATCAGCCATATTGTAAATTTGATTAAGGTGATCAGCACTCACTTTGTCTGAGTGTATAATAATGTTGTCTGTGTATTCAGGACAAAGGTGCTCTACGGTGATTGGTAAATCAGTTCCATGCTGATCTACTGGATCTGTGTGCAGTAATAGGTAAACTCCATCTGTGGATGCCTTTGCTGCTTTTAGCTCATCTAAAAACGTTTTAAACCCTAAGATTAAGTCAGAGGTCATCTTTCTACCAATATTGCGGCTATTGTATAGTGCAACAAAGTTTGGCTTATTACCTTTAAAGATATAATGCTGCAATTGCTCGTAATCCGCAGACTTCAGTGGTCTGTACATTTGGGTATTAATACCATGAGGTACGTATGCTACCTTTGGTACAGACCTTTTATACTCAGCATCCTTAACAGCTGCTTTTTTATTCACATCTACATAATTGCCTTCACCAAGTACCATTTTACTAATCACATAGGATTGCTTAGATATGCCTAAAAGCAAATCGCAGCTTTCGTAGTATGGCCTATTGTATAAAGGTGCTGGTAAATCATCCCAAATATGGTAGTAGATGATCGGAGCTTCTTGCCTAAGCTCGCTAGACATTTGATACAACCACACCCAGTATCGTGGATCTGTGAAATGTATAATTCCATCAATATTGTGCCTATCCATGATAAGCCTTACTAGGTTTTGATCACCATAGCCATTTACTGCATAAATAAGGATGCTTGCATCTTCCATACCCAGCTGCTTATTAACCTCAGCTGATATATCTAGGACCTTGCCTGCTTCTGGATGTTGCAATGCTCCTCCTACGTGGATGAAGTTGAATCGATGAGCCATACCTAGTATTAGCTCTTTTGTCATGTTTCCGATGCCGGAATGCAAACGCATATCGTCTGCTAGAAAGAGTAATGTCTTTCTCTCTTCTTTTGGGATATAACCGTCTCTCATAATCTTGGGTTTATAACTTTAATATACAACTTTTTTTCTTATCCTTGCCCTCTTGATAGCTTTTTATAGTGCTTGCTTGTTTTTATTTTGCTAAATCTAGTCTTTGCGTGGATACCTGGTCTGTTTACCTTAGGCTTCTCCTTTCTCTTTGCTACTGTTTGTTGCTTTGCTGCCATTGTTTTACCTATTTTGTTTTCGTAACTTATCTAGGTCTATTTCTGCAATGTCTTTTTCCTGTTAGATATGGTTTTGGACAAGCGGTACCTTTGACATGTATATGCCCGCATTTACCGCAACAAGTGCTTTTTGCTTCGTTCATATGATCACCGCAAGTATCGCAATCATCATCCTCACCTGGAAACATAAATGTATCATAAACAGCGTTGATGTAGTCTGCAGACTTCGTGATTTTCGATTGCACCCAGCCTTCTAGCTCATGTGGTTGCTTTTCTTGCATAAACTTAACAAGCTGAGCGGCTCTGCTTGCAATAGACTTCAGGTCTGTAATTGCCATCTCAACTTCGTGATCATCATGAGAAGCCTGCGGCATGATAGCCGCAAGCTCCTCTCTAATGATCTTCTTTAATTCAGTCAGTCTCATCGTTTTTGTTTTCTTTTTTAAAGATACGAGTTGCGGCACCGAGACCTAATGCACCAAATGCTAATGCAGCTACTGCTTGAATTAACATAGGTGAGGGGGCAAATTCCTCAGTAGTGAATTGGTTGTGGTACATTGTTACACATAGAGATAATGCACACATGATGCCTACAAAACGGTTACTGGAGTAATTTCCTTTATCGTCTTGAAAGATTTGCATAATCAGAGATGTGCGGCTAAACAGCTTTTTCATAGTTTTAAGTATTAAGTTAATAGCCGTAACTAATTTCCGCAACATAGTAAACCTATTTCCTATAAATATGCAGGGTTACACAAAACCAAACCCCTCAATGTAAGTTTTTTGCTCCTTTGCTGCTGTTCTGTGTTCCAGTATGCTCTTACCTAATAGGTTTTCAACATGACCAGGTCTGTATTCTCTTTGATACATGCCCGACTCCCAACCTGCATTTAAGAACTGCTTAACAATATACATCCACCATTCTCTGTACTTATGTCTTTTTGCAGCCATCTCATATGTGATTAACTCTCCGTACTTATAAAAGCACCAATCAATAGCCAATCCATAGTTATGCGGTGAATATCCTGGCTGTCTTGTTGTTATAACTCCCATCGGTGGTATTGTTCTACCAAATTGATATAACAATGCCTGCTCAGCTTCGGTTCTTCTAGTCCAAATGATATACATTGGAATGCACTCCTTTCTAGCATCATAGTAAATGTCCAATGCTGTGCTTACCAGTGCTGAGTTTAGATTGTTAAGTTTATTGATGCACTCAGGCATCGGTTTTAAAAACTTCGGTATCTGTCCGTATTTATCACCCATTCAATATTCGCTTTCCAACTGGACATAGTCCATTATTATTATACTCACAATATTTACACAGCTTATTCTCCTTTGCCGGGTATGATGCACTTTCGTTATATTCACCATCGTCGGTGAACGCTGTATTCAAAAACTCATCAAAGAGCTTTTGTACCTTCTTTACAGTTACGCTTCCTTGGGATGGAACAAATAGCTGCAGTCGCTTCATAGGAAACGTTGACTCTTCTAGTATCTTCCGTCTTACAATTAGAAATTCAACTTCAATCATATCAGGAGACACTCCTAGAATATCAGAGTAGTACTTCTTGTAGAGGATTAGCTGTGATGTCTTGCCGATATCTTTTTTTTCATTCTTCCACCCCATTGTAGAGGTCTTAAAGTCAACTATCTTATACTTTCCTGTTCTTTCATCCTTGATGACAATGTCAAGATACGCTACAAACTTAATACCAGGCTTGACTTCTTGGTTTAGTGGTAGTTCGATGCCAATTAGTTTGTGTTTCTTTGACGGAAAGTGAGTTGCTCTGTTCTTCCGAAACGTCTCAATAATAGCTAAGCCGTCTAGATAAAAATCCTCAAGCTCTTTTGCTGAAGAAAAGTGACTGCCAAGTTGGGCTACCCCCTTCTTATACTCGGCAGTCATCTCCTCTTTCAACATTCCTCTAAGGTCCAAACAGTCAGCTTGCTTTACAGACTCTGTGTACGCAACCTCCAGATACTTCTGAACGGTATTGTGGAAAGCTGTGCCGAATACTGTGTGTATGCTTGGCTGGTAGGTCCTACGTTTCTCGATGTAGTCCAACTTCCACTTATGCGGACATTGTAAGTAAATAGAAAACTGACTGAATGAAACCCTTTTGGACATTACGGTAGAAACTCTTCGTTGACGTGATTGCAGTTTGCACAGACAAACAGCTGAATTGGTACTAAGGTGTCTTGGCCCGTTGGAGCAACGAGTGCGGAGAGCTTCCTAATCATGTACTTGATTTCAAATAACTCACTACCGCACTCATCGCATACCATCGACGTAGCTTGGTCAAGATCAATTGGCATTTGCTGCATTCCATCCATCTTAGTACATATTTGGCATTACCGATTCAGCTGCATCTTTATCCGATTCTGGTTCAATCGATACAACAGCTTCCGTAGTCAATAACGTACCCGCTACCGATACGGCCATTTCTAGCGCAGTCCTCGTAACCTTCGTAGGATCAATAATACCAGCATCAAATACTGAGCAGATCTTATTTGTCCTAGCATCGTAACCAAAGATGTCAGCTGATGGATTTTCCTTTTCCACATTCTCCAGCTTCATCTTAATAACCTCTGGATTCAGGCCTGCATTTGACATAATGCAATCAAAAGGAGCTGCACATGCCTTTTCGACAATTGATACACCAATCTTTTGATCCTCATTGTCAACTTCTACAGCACTCAAACGAGCAGCTGCTGATAGCAATGCCAAACCACCTCCAGGCAGAATACCCTCCTCAACAGCAGCCTTAGTTGCGTTAAGTGCATCATCAACTCGATCTTTCTTCTCCTTCATCTCAACTTCTGAGGATGCTCCAACGTTAATAACTGCTACACCGCCAATCAATCGAGCAATACGCTCCTGCAAAGCTAATAGATCGTGGTCACTTTCGCAAGTGGCCAGCTGAGCTGAAAGATCGGATACCCGAGTCTCGATGTCCTCAGCTGAACCTGCACCATCGACAATCACCGACTCATCTTTGCCAATAACGACACGACGAGCTGTACCAAGCATTGCTGTAGTAAGTTTGTCCAACTTCATACCTTTTTGTGGACTGATCACAGTACCACCGGTTAGGGTAGCGATGTCTTCAAGAATTTGACCTCGACGATCACCAAATCCTGGTGCCTTCACTGCGCAGATGCTCAAAATACCACGAGCTTTGTTTAGTACCATAGTTGCCAACGCCTCACCATCGATATCCTCAGCGATGATTAATAGAGGCTTGTTCTGCTTGCTACAAGTTTCTAGTAGCGGTAATACTTCTTTAATTGAAGAGATTCGCTTGTCATAGATTAAGATGTATGGATTCTCCAAGGTAGCGGTCATTGTAGAGTTGTCCGTTACAAAATATGGTGATACATATCCACGATCAAACTGCAAACCTTCTACTACTTCTAAAGTTGTTTCTGAGGTCTTGCTGTCATCTACAGTAATAACACCCTTCTTACCTACTGATTCCATTGCATTAGCGATGATTGATCCAATCAAGGCATCATTATTTGCTGAGGTAGTAGCTACCATGCGGATTTGATCATTGCTCACAACGTCATTTGAGAGCTGTTTTAGGTACTCAACAACCGTAGTAGTTGCTTTATCCATTCCACGCTTAATCTCAACTACATTTGCACCTGCATCTGCATGTTTAAGACCTTCGTTTAGAATAGTTTGAGCTAGTACAGTGGCTGTAGTAGTTCCATCTCCAGCAATCTTAGCTGTCTTCATTGCAACCTCTTTAACAACCTGAGCTCCTAGGTTCTCAACTGGATCTTTTAGGTTTACTTCTTTTGCAACGGATACACCATCTTTTGTGATTACTGGAGTGCCGTATTCGCGCTCTAGAATAACCGTACGACCTGATGGGCCCATAGTTGCCTTAACTGCATTGCCTAGCTTGTTTACGCCGGCTTGTAACTTTTGTCTGGCGCTTGCGCCGTAATTAACATTCTTAGTCTTGTTCATATAAACTTGGTTGATTTTTGTGTCCGTAAAGTGTTTCTAATGTGTGTAATTTATCTTTTGCATCCGTATATTGTGCAATCATCTTATCTATCTCCTCAGTGATTTGTGGATGTTCCCCAATACCAACGGAGTTGTTTAGGTAAACGCTTAGACGTGCCTGTGCATCGGCCATATCGGCCTGATACTTTAGGGCTAGTGCTTTAATTAATAAACCTCTGCTCATGATTCTAAAATTACAACAATGTCAACTTCCTTCATCGTGTGGTATTCAATACCATCGATGTCCACAACGGTTGCTGCAAATTTTTGATATACTACAACATCACCGATCTTTACTGTCATAGGTACAACCGCTCCGGTATCAGATACTCGCCCTGAGCCTGCTGCTACCACTTCACCACGCAATGTGCGCTGGTTTTCCATATCGGGTAGGAGAATCCCACCTTCAGTTACCTCTTCATTGTCTAGAGGTTTTACGATTAGCCTATCGCCGATAGGCTTGAATGTTTGTTTTGCCATAACTGGGGTTTAATTGTTAATTGATTTGAATGACTTTGGATTTCTTTTCCTTTTGAGTAATATAAGGAATCTTTACCAATAAAACACCGTTTTCGAACGATGCTGTGATGTTTTCTACATCTAAAGTCTCATGTAGTGTGAACGATCTTGAGAACTTAGAGCGTTTAAGCTCACGCAGAATAAAGACTGCATCCTCTGATGGCTTTTCAACCTTTGACTGACCTGAGATGGTTAGGCAGTGGTTATCTAGTGAGATGTTAACATCCTCCCTAGTCATACCAGCCAACTCCGCAATAAACTCTACCCGATCTGGGTAAGCAATTACGTCTACTCTCGGATATGCACCTTTCGATACAAGATCAACTCCGAATTCAGATGTTAGTGTTGGAAAGTTGTTTTGGATAATTCGGTCAAACAGTTTATCAAAGCTGTCGACAAAGTGGTCTCTCGATGAGAGAAGTGTTGGAACGGGTGTTTTCATAGTAATTAATTTTAAGTTAAACATTAATCCCTGCAAGCCTCCACACGAAGCACTTGCTTATATAAATATACTACTTTTTTAAAAAACATCCAACGAGTTATGCATGTCCATCCCCAAAATTATCTGCTACATTAGGCTCAGCAACCAATCCAGTTGGAATTTGCACCGTATTCTCCATATGATACTTCACAATTGCTGCTACCTCATCTGCAATCTCAGCTTTACAGTTTACTACGAATTCGTCGTGAATCTGTAGCATGATGCATGCATCCAGTCCCTTCTCTTTGAACTCTTTGTGAATTGCAATTGCAGAGCGATTCATAATACTAGCAGCTAGACTTTGGATTTGAAAGTTTTTCGCGTTATTCAACCCGTTCTTATACTGCATACGTGCCTGCATCAACTTCTGTTCCTGCGCTTTTGTCTTAGCCATCTTCTTGAGCTGACTGAAGCTTCTTGGCTCGATCAATGCATCTTCCATCTTATCGTAGTAATACTTTACCATATCTAAGTGGCGCACTCTACCTGTCATATTCCGAATTCGACCAAATGTTTTTGCTTTTAGGTTTGAATCGGACATCCACTTAGCTAACTCAGGGAAACCTTCCAAATAACCATCTACCAGCTTTTGTGCTTCGTTAATTGGTATGTTTAGTGTTTGACCAATCTGCCATGCACCTGCACCGTATGGTATTGCCAATGCGATGCTCTTTGCTCTCTGCCTATACTCAGGTCGCATCTTTTTAACATAGTTTTCGTCATCCTTTTTAGCTGACATGCCTTTCAGCTTAAATGCTTGAATTGCAACCCTGCTATATAGATCTTCGTTATCTAAGAATACGTTTATAAGATTTGGGTCATTGCTAACCGATGCAAACACTCTAGGCTCAAGAGATGACTGATCGCAGATAATAAACTTACGACCTTCCTCAGCTTTTAGGAAGCTTCGTATAATATTATTATAACGCATAACTAGATCACTAACCTCACCATCTTCTAATACCCTAGGCAGTTGCTGACAATCTGAGCTGAATCTGCCACTTGTTGTGCCATGTTGTTTAAAATACCAGTAGTATCTTCCATTCTCAGCACCTTCCAGGAATCGGTCAACATACGCTGACTGTATCTTGTTAAGTTTGTTGTAATCTCGCAACTTAGCTGCCCACTCTTGTGTTTTACCTAGATGCTCAACTAGATCATCATTAAACTGGTCCGAGCCTTTTCGCGTCTGACTCAACGGCTCAATTCCTATATAATTAAAGCATACATCAGCCAACTGCTTCTTACTGCTTATGTTTATGTAGTTTCCCTCCTTCTGCTTCCACAGCTCTAAACTAGCCTTGGCCATGTCAACTGGGTGTAGGTCGTTGAGGTTTCCGGTTACCAAGAAGGTTTGCACTTTCTCCGGATCAACTGG
>SXGQ01622057.1_pt1 | contig 24066 bp, 18 predicted proteins | sample 3178371 | NCBI WGS metagenome assembly SXGQ01 (sample SAMN11356859, study PRJNA531348) | freshwater metagenome | isolation source: freshwater sample F1-20 | place: China: Fuxian Lake, Yuxi | collected 2017-12-25 | reverse complement strand
GGGATCGACGAACACGTAGTCATCCCCGGACTTGTAGCTGAACTCCATCTTGGTGGTCATCAGCGGGACGGTCTCGATCTTCTCTGCGGAACTGAAGCGGACGTCCATGGACTTGCCGGTCCGGACGCTGCGGAGGATGCCCTGTACGAACGCCCGGAGGTTGCCCGGTGTCCGGTGGGTGACCTCGAGCACGATGCAGACGTCGTTGTTGTAGAGGATCGCGGTGCCCTTGCGGAGCTCGTTTGCGTTGACAGCCATGGCGTGTGGTGAAGTTCCTCCCTGGATTCGTCCCAGAGCGGACCCGGAGGCTACCGGCCAAGGTCGATGTGGCAAGCCATGAGTGGAGTCCGATGCGTGCCGGACCGAGCTCCAGCCCAGCCGCCGGGCGCCGACATGAAACCAGGGCGCCGAGGGATCTGTTCCACCTCCGGCCTCGGGAGCGGGTCCCTCGATTTGTCGGTGACAGCGACAGGGACGGCTCCGTCGTCCTTCCAGTGGTTCCAGGAAGGCGAACCCATCCCCGGAGGCACCTTGAACATCCTGGAGATCCCCTTCCTCCTCGCGGCAGATGCCGGCACCTACCGGATGGAGGTCTCGAACGCCTTCGGGAAGACCTTCAGCACGGATGACATCGTCTTCAGTCCAGACCTGAAGACGTGGATGCCGGTGACCGTGGTCACAGGTTCGGTCATGGATCAGCCCGTGCTGGTGGCCATCCTGATCGCCCCGATGCCGGCAGTCGGGTCGGCTTCTGGAAGGGGATGGGCGCAAAGCGCGATTTCCGGGAAATCTAGGATTGAGGGGCGAGCCGCACCATGGACAGGTTGTCCCGGCGAACTGCCGTCAGCCACATGACCTCCATCTCCAGGAACCGACTCAGAGAATTGCTGAAACAGATCAAGCGCACCCGGGTGCTTGTGATCGGGGACGTGATGCTGGACCAGTTCATCTGGGGCCGGGTCAGCCGCATCTCCCCCGAGGCCCCCGTTCCGGTGGTGGAGTTCGATCGGGAAAGCTTCATGCCCGGAGGCGCCGCCAACGTCGCCCGCAATCTCACCTCCCTCGGAGGCCAGGCCGAACTGTTCGGAGTGGTCGGACAGGATTCCAACGCCACCCAGTTGAAGCGCCTGCTGAAGGAGCAACGCGTCGGATGCAGCGGACTCCTCACCGTCAAGGGACACCACACCGCCACCAAGACCCGGATCGTCGCCCACAAGCAGCAGGTCACCCGTCTCGACCGGGAGACCCGGGGTGACATCACCGCCGGCAATCTCCGGCTCCTCCTCGGCAGGCTCGACCGGATGCTCGACCGGGTCGACGCAGTCAGCATGGGCGACTACGCCAAGGGAGTCGTGACCCAATCCCTTCTCGACGCAGTCCGGCTGCGCTGCCGGGCCCATGGCCGTTGGCTGAGCCTCGATCCGAAGCCCTCCCACGCCTTGGATCTTCGCGGACTCTCGCTGCTGACGCCCAACCGGAAGGAAGCCTTCGAACTGGCCGGCATTGCGGATTCCGTCCGGAGTCCCCAGCCCCTGAAGGACGGCCCTCTGCTCCAGGTCGTGGAGAAGCTTCTCAAGGACCTCCAACCGACCCTCCTGCTGATCACGCTGGGGGAACTGGGGATGATGCTCTGCCAGAGGGGCAAGGCACCGTTCCACATCCCGACGGTCGCCCAGGAGGTGTTCGACGTCTCCGGCGCCGGCGACACCGTGATCGCCAGCTTCACACTGGCCATCGCAGCGGGTGCCTCCCCGATCGAGGCGGCCCTGTTCTCAAACCACGCGGCAGGCATCGTGGTGGGCAAGATCGGCACCGCCACCGTGACCCCCGACGAGATGCTCCAATGGCTGGAAGGTGCCGCATGAGCACTCCCGGAGCACCCCGCGCCGTCTTCCTCGACCGCGACGGCACCATCAACGTCGACCGCCACTACCTCTCCAGACCCGAGCAGTTCGAGTTCATCCCAGGCGCAGAACGGGCGCTGCGCCAACTCCAGGATGCCGGCTTCCGCCTGGTCATCGTGACCAACCAGTCGGGGATTGGCCGCGGCTACTACACCCTCGCGGATCTCGAGGCGATCCATGCCCGAATGCTGGGGCTGCTCAAGCCGACGGGTGTGGTGTTCGACCGGATCTACTTCGCCCCGGAATCCCCGGAGGAACCCAGCCGGGGCCGCAAGCCCTCGCCAGCGTTCCTCTTCGATGCCCGGGATGAGTTCGGCATCGACCTGTCACGGAGCTTCATGGTGGGCGACAAATGGGCCGACGTGGAGGCGGGCCGCAACGCCGGCTGTGCCCAGAGCCTTCTCGTCCGAACCGGCTACGGGGCCGGTACGGAAAACAAACAGGCCGCCCACCTCGGGGACACGGTCGTGGTCGACGATCTCCCCGCGGCGGCGGCCTGGATCCTGGCCGAGCAGGCCGCCGGTCGTTGACGGCGGCCCGCATCAAAGCCTCTTCGGTCCGGAACTACTTCGCCGCCTCGCGATCCGCCACCCAGGTGGTCGCCTGCTGAAGCAGGCGTTGGTAGGCCGGGTGGCTGTGGGCCTGTCCATCATGACCCAGCGTGATGCAGGCCAGACGTCCCTTCCCCATCTGGCTCACCCAGGCCACCGGAAAGACCCGTCCGTCCGCCGGGGACTTGCCCGTGGCGAGCACCTTGCGGGCGATGCCCTGGTCGTCCCGGACATCGTGATAGAGCTCGTCGGTGATCTTGAACGACACCGGCAGGCCGGTGGAGACCGGAGACTGGACGTCCGACAGGACCGTCACCTCGAACTCACCGTAGCGGTCGTGGCTCCTCGAACCGCCACCGACCAGCTGGCGGTTGTACTCGGGCCAATCGGCCCAGTTGTACCACAGCGCCGGGTGGACCAGCAGCAGCCCCTTCCCCGCCTTCACAAGGTCGAAGACCGCCTGTCGTGACTCGGGCCGTCCGATCGGCTTGTTGTTCGCGAGGTAGAGCACGTCGCAATGGGGCGCGGCATCGGCGATGTCGGCGGTGTTCTCGGTGTAGACCACGACGGACTTCGGCAGCTTCCGGAGCACCTCCAGGTCCTGGAGATTGAACCAGCGCTGGAAGTCGTGGCTGCTGCCGCCACCCACGACGAGGATGCGGAGGCTGCCCGGAGCCGACTTCGCGAGGACTTCAGCGGCTTCGGAGGCGGCCTTCTGTGCGGAGGTCTCCTGGGCCGGTTTGGCCGACCGCGGGCCGTTTTCGGCGGTGATGGCAAACAGGGTCGGAGCCACGTGGTTGTCGAAGCTCTCGAGGGTCATCCGCTCGACCACGTTGGTTCCCCGGACATCCGCGCTGTGCCAGCGGATCTGACCCCGCCGGGTCCACTGCGGCAGCCCCTTGGACTTCGGCACGTCGAACTGTCCGATATAGTCGGCGATCTCCTGTCCGTTCCGGAACAGAAGCTCCTCGCTGGCACCTCCGGCGAAGTGGAGGGTGACCTTGAGCACGGGCAGATGGTCGTCTCCAACCGCCGGATACCCCCAACCGGCGACGCCGCCGAGGAAGTGAAGCCGGCTGGCGGCCACACCCACCTTGGCTTCGACCCGCTTCGGCAGGTTCTTCCGAGACCACGCATTGGGAGCTCCGCCGCGCAGCACGACCACATTCGCCACAGCCTTGGTCGGGCTGATCACCGTGAACGGGATGTCGTCGACCCGCTTCAATCCATAGCTCCGGAAGGTGACCGTCTCGTCGACCACCTCGGGATCGTTGTAGAGACCCCGTCCACTGTTGGCCGTGAAGGCACTGGTGAGGTCGATCATGCGGAACCGGTTCTCGTCGGCACACAGATAGGCCAGGAGATCCCGCAGTCCCTCCGCCCCCAGCTGCTCGAAGCCCTCCGGCATCAGGGACCGACCGGAACTCGACCGCGATTTGATGTCGGCCTTCCTCAGCGTGTAGTCGCCCGTGGCGTTGCGAAGGACGACCTCCTGGGCGTTCTCACGGTCGATGATGCCGTCGTAGGCCTGGTCGTCGCGGGTCTCGATGAGCGTCGACACGAAGTTGGGCTCCACGAGCCGGTTCGGGTCGATGATGTGGACCAGGAGCTCCTCGGGCCCATGGGCGCCCATTCCGGTCAGGTTCGGGGCGAGGTTGCGGCCATCGGTCTTGAAGACATGGCAGCCGGCACAGTTGGCGATGTAGACCTTCCTGCCGTTCTCGATGTTGCCCGCCTTGTGGATCTCCGGGGTCAGCTGGGCAATGAGGGCCTCCTTCTGCTTGGCCTCGGGACCCTTCAGCTCCTCGATCACCGCGGTGGCCCGCTTGGCGACGGCGGCATCGGGATGGGTGCGGAGACGATGCTGACGGGCCGGTCCGAGCTGGAGCAGGTCCACCTGCTTCGCAGCGATGAGGTCGAGGAACGCACCGGTGGCATCCGCGCGCTTCACGATCTGGCCGAACGCCGGCTCGACGAGCTCGGGAGAGAGCCTTGGGAAGGCCTTCACCAGCGCGAGAGCGGTATCGGGCTGGGAGCCGAGTGCATCGACGAGGCGCTTCTGGAGGGCGGTTCCGGTGTTCCCACCCAGCAGGGCCACGACCGACGGCACGATGGACGGATCGACGGCGCGGACCCCGATCAGGTTCACAGCGATCTGACCCCGGGCCTCATCGGTGAGCGAGGCATCGGCGAGCTGCTTCTCGGCCCTCAGGACTGCCGGCTTCACCGAGGCGGCCAGCTCATTGTTGGCATCCCATCGGGCGACCAGCGGCAGGGCAGACCCGGCGGTCCGCTCCGAGGCCAGGAGTGTCTTCAGTCCGGCCAGCAGCGGGGCCCCGGCAGTGGGCTTGGCCCCCGACTTCAGATTGGCGGCGAAGCTGTCGAGCGCGATCGGCTTGAGCGCGTCGGCGCCAGACGGAGCACCCGCGACCAAGGCGACAAAGCGGGCCGCCCGCTCGCCGTCGGTCTGCTGGGCCGCGAGGCGGGCCAGGTGCGGGACATAGCCAGCCACGAACGCTGGATCCTTGGACTCGAACGCCGCCTGCAGGAAGAGCAGCGGATCCGCAGCAGCAGCACCGACCGCTGCAGACTCCAGCCACGGGTCCTTGAGACCGGGCCATGCGGCCACGACCGCATCGGCGATCTGGCGGGACGGCGGCAGGCCACCCAGGGCGACCAGGGCATTCAGGCGGGCCCGGCCGTCCGGATCCGCGAGCAGCGCCTGGATCGCCTTCACGGCATCGGCGCCGACCTTCGGCTGTTCGGCTGCCACACGGGCGGCGTTCTTGCGGACGGAACCGTCCTTGTCCTTGAGCGCCGCCATCAGCAGGCCGTCGTTCAGCTCGTTGAGGTTGTTGAGGGAGTAGAGCGCCTGGATCCGTGCGAAGCGGCTCGGATTGGACTTCAGCATGTCGCCAAGCGGGCCGCCCGCCTTCTTCGGGTGGGTTTCGAGGAGCAGTCGGTTCGCCGTGGAGCGGACCCATCCGTTCGGATGGGCCAGCATCTTCACGAGCTGGACCGGGTCGCCCGCCGGCAGCGAATAGGCCGGCAGCGGACGGGCCTCGCGATGCTGGATGCGCCAGAGGCGGGTGAACTGGTGGTCGCGATCGGGCCGGGCCGCGGCGTTGCGCGCCCCGTGGGCCGGACCGCGGGTGTCGTTGTGGACTGCGATCTGGTTGTAGAAATCAACCACGTAGAGTGCGCCATCCGGGCCGACGCGGCTGTGGATCGGGCGGAACCAGTAGTCGGTGCTGGCCATGAACTCCGTCTCCTTGCGTCCCGTCTCCTTGCGTCCCTGGTAGGTCGCGCCCTTGGGGTCCAGAAACTCGTGGTGGAACAGCTGCCGGGTCGCCTCGCCCATGAAGAACGAGTAGCGATCCTCCGGAGCCCACTTCTCGGGCCAGGCGCCGCCGTCGTAGATTGTCGCGCCGGCCGCGGCGGTCCAGGCACCCACCCAGTCGATCTGCACATAGGGCTGACGCCTCTCCTCGAAAGCAGGGTAGATCTTGTTCTCCTCGATGATGTTGAGGAACGACTTGAGTCCGCCGACCTGCCCTCGCGCGAGGGCCTTCTCCGGGAGGACCACGTGGCAGATCGGTTCACCACAGGTCGCCGTGGTGAAGACAATCTCACCATCGGGCGCCACCTCGCAGCCCCAGGTGTTGCAGCCGCCGGCGGCGATCTGCTCGAGCATCGAGCCGTCCGGACGGAACCGATAGATGCCGGCCGCGATGTCGCCGAAGTCCTTCGATCCGTCCCCGGACTTCACCCGACCCCGGGTGTAGCCCACGGCGCCGTAGATCCAGCCGTCCGGACCCCACCGGAGATGGTTGATGACCGCGTGGGTGTCAAAGGTACCCCAGCCGGTATAGAGGGTCTCCACCTTGTCCGCCGTGCCGTCCCCATTGGTGTCGCGGATCCAGAGGATGTCGGGCGCCTGGGAGACGATCACGCCGTCCTTGTAGAAGACGAGCGAGGTCGGGAGCTCCAGACCGTCGGCGAACACGGACTGACGATCCATGACTCCATCGCCGTTGGTGTCGGTGAGGATGGAAATCCGATCCAAGGGCTTGCGCGGCTGCTTGCCGCCGACCGGGAACGCCTTGGGATCCCTCGCCCAGTTCCAGTAGGCCTTGAAGTCGTTCTTGTTGACGTCCCGGCCGCCCGGATACTCGGGCGTCTCCACCACCCAGAGGCGCCCCTGCGGATCCCAGTCGAGGGACATGATCTTCTTCGCGACGTTCTCGTCGGCAGCAAGCGTCACCTGGAACTCCGGGTGCAGCTGAAGGGTCTTGACCGCCTCGGCCGCCGGCTTGGGTCCGCCGGCCGGATAGCGCAGGGAGGCGAGCTCGGCCGGCTTGCAGAACTCGTCGACATTCCCGCGCTTGCCCGCCCAGGCGATGCCCCGGAGGAGGATGGCCCGGTAGTGCGGCGTATTGAAGACGTCGTACTCATGGCCGGGCAGGCTGACAAAGGCCCGGTAGGGGGTCGTTCCACCCTCCCACGTCTTCTGATGGGTCCAGATCTGGGGCCAGATGTTGAAGACATCGACGAAGCTCACCGCCAGGACGTCAATGTCGGGAGCGAAGTCCATCCGGTTATAGACCTCGTCCTTCCAGTCGAAGTTGGAGAGGCCTTTGACGATCGGGTTCTCGGGTTCGACGAAGTACAGGCCCACCTCGCCTTCGTGCCAGGTGGTCTTCTTGTCGCCGTCCCAGCGCCAGGCTCCACCCTGGACCTTCTTGGCCCACTCGTGCTGGTCGCCGGCGACGACACCGTCGTGGAGCACCACGAGGCCGCCGCCCCGTCGGAGGTAGTTCTCGAACCGGGTCCGTTCCTCGCCGACGATCCGCATGCCGTCGGCGGCGTAGATGATCACGACATCCGACGCATTGAGCTGGGCCTCGGTCGGGAACTGCATCGAACCGTCCACCCGGATGCCGCGTTCCCCCAGGAGCTTGGTCCAGTCCCCGAGGAACCTCGGGTGATCGTGCTGGTTGGGGCCGTGCGTCTTGACCCCGCCACGGATGAAGACGCGGAGGGGATCGGCCGCCTGGAGGATCTGGAGGGCCAGCATCGAGGTGCAGGCCGCCACGAGGAAACGATGGAGAGTGCTCATGCCCATGGAGTCTCCGGAGTCTAGGAATCCCAGCTCCTCCGTCCATGAGTTTGAGGGGTCCACGGCCCCCCATTAGCCCGACATGGGCCGCCCATCAGCGCCCCGGGGCGCACGACGGATTCAGCGATGCAATCCGGCAACGCCGGCGGGCAGGGCATTCAACCGTCCGACCTCCTCCGCGGTCAGGGCCCGATTGAAGATCGCCAGCTCGTCCCAAAGCCCCAGGTAGCCGATGCCCATCATGATGTAGGTCTTCTCGATATCCCAGGTGAAGGTCTGCTGACGTGCCGGGATCTGGGCCACCTGCCGACCATCGAGATAGAGCGTCACCACCCCGTCCGGCCGACCGGTGTTGAAGTGCTCGAATGTGAACACGACATGCGTCCAGCGTCCCCGGGCGAAGGGTGTCGGGGCCGGGACCGTGACGTGCGGCTTCTCCGCCGGGGACATGTCCTCCCATTTCCGGTTCTGGGGGTTCCATGCCGCCGGATCCGGGTAGACCCCGATCCGGAACGGCACCGCGTTGGTCTTCTTCTCGAACTCGACGAAGAACGCCGCGTCGTTCCAGGCCTTCGACGTGATCTGGAGCGGGTCACAGAACCCCATCGGCAGATCCGCCTCAGGATCGACGCTCAGCCAGAACGAGACGGTGCCGTTCCAGCCGGTCTTCCGATAGCCCATGTTCCCGGGAGCCCGGAAACAGGCGAGGGTCGAGGTCTTGACGAACCGGAGCGCATTGCCGAACCGCCCCACGCCCTCAGCCACCCGCACCTCGCCTTCGGGCGGGAGTCCGGGCTTCGACTCGGCGCGCTTGTCGTGGGACGGTGCATGGAGGAACCGTCGATCCCCCCGGGCGAAATCCGCATCGACACCGTGGTCGAAGGACGCATGGAACGTCAGTGCCCGGGCCATCTCCGACAGGTCTGAAGCCAGGCCCATCGAGGAGGCCGAGAGCAGGCAGACCGCGAGGAAGGAGGGACGGGCGTGCCGGAGGGGTTTTGGGAAACGCATGACGGTTCGATCCTAGGGGTTCCCCTTGGCGCTTCTGAAGCGCGAAAAGCCCTACAGGTCGATTCGCCAGCGTCCAGCGCGCCTCCCCCCGGAAAACCCTCCCTGTTGACGCGGGCGGATTCCGGCCATACTTCGGCCGCATGAACCGCCTTCTCGCCCTCACCAGTCTCATCGCCACCATCTCGGCCTCCATCGCCGCCGATGCCCCCAAGACCTTCCCGGTCGGCGGACTGACCTTCCAGCGTCCCGAGTCCTGGGGATGGATCGAGACCCGGTCCCCCATGCGCAAGGCGCAGCTGTCGGTGCCGGGTTCCGACACGAAGTCCAGCGGCGAGGTGGTGTTCTTCCACTTCGGTCCCAGCAACGGTGGGGGCGTCCAGGCCAACGTGGACCGGTGGCTGGGACAGTTCGAGGAGAAGGGTCCGGCCCTCGTGTCGAAGGTCGAGACCGTGAAGGTCCGCAACCAGGATCTCACCCTCGTCCGTGCGCAGGGCACCTACCTGAGCGGCATGCCGGGAGGACCGAAGACGCCCCAGCCCGACACGTTGCTGCTCGGAGCCATCGTCCCGGGCCCCGAGGGGGCTGTCTTCATCCGGTTCACCGGACCCTCCGCTGTCGGCAAGGCAGCCGAACCGGCCTTCCGCAAGATGGCTGAAGGCGCCACCGAGGCGAAGTGAGCCGGGGCCTTGGCCCCTCACTCCGGGCTCTGCGCCTCCTCAGACCTTCTTGGTGATCCTCACCCCGAGGTCGAGGAGCTTCTTGGCGTCCGCCATGGACTTGGCCTCGGCATAGATGCGGAGGATGGGCTCGGTGCCGGAGCCACGGAGCATCAGCCAGGATCCGTCCTGGGCGATGAACTTCACGCCATCGAACGACTTCACCTCCTGGAGCGGGGACTTCAGCAGCTTCGCCGGGGGGTTGAGCTTGCAGTACTCCATCAGCGAGGCGCGCTTCTCGAGCGGGAAGTGGGTGTCGATCCGCGCGTACTCGTGGGGTCCGAACTCCTTCTCCATCTCCGCCAGCAGCTCGGCGACCGACTTCTTCTCGACCGCCAGCATCTCGAGCAGCATCAGTCCGGCGAGGATGCCATCACGCTCCGGGATGTGCCCCGGGAACCCGATGCCGCCGCTCTCCTCGAAGCCGAGCAGCACGCCGCCCCGGATCATCTCGCTGGCGATGTACTTGAACCCGACACCGGTCTCGACCAGCTCGAGCCCGTAGGCCGCACACATCCGGTCCACCATGGTGGTGGTGGTGAGGGCCTTCACGACCCGTCCGGTCTGGCGACGGTTCTTCACGTAGTGCCGGAGCAGGAGGCAGATCAGCTGATGGGTGGTCATCGGCGTCCCATCCCCCATCATCCCTCCGACGCGGTCGGCATCGCCATCGGTGACGAGGCACACGTCATGGGGATTCTTGGCGAGCCATTGGGCCGACTTGACGTAGTTCTTGGCGATGGGTTCGGGGTTGATGCCGCCGAAGTTCGGGTTGTGCTCGGCGTTGAGCGTGGTGACCACGCAGGAGGTCCCCGCCAGCAGTTCCTCGAAACATCCGGCCCCAACGCCATACAACGCCTCATGGGCGAAGCGGATTCCGGACGCGGCGATGCGCTTGAAATCCACGAGCTTCTTGCACGCCGCATAATGCGGGGCACGGAGATCCCGGACCACGATCTGCTTGGACTTCACGGCCACGTCGAACGCCGTCCACTTGATGGTGCTCTGGTCGACGCAGTCCTCGATCGCCTGGCAGATGGACGAGTCTGCCGATCCGCCATACCAGGCTTTCACCTTGTACCCGTTGAACTCCGGAGGGTTGTGGCTGGCCGTGATCATCACGCCACCCGCCGCCTTCAACGACTTCACCGCGAACGACACGGCCGGGGTCGGCACAGGGGAATCTCCGAGGATCACTTCAAAACCGTTGCCTGCCAGGACCTCGGCGGTCCGGCGCGCGAAACGGTCGGACAGGAACCGCCGATCGTAGCCCACGACGATCCGCTTCTGGGTGCCTGCGGGAGGGTGGGCCTTCCAGTGGTCGGCTGTCGCCTGGGCGACCCGGGAGACATTCTCGAACGTGAAATCCTCGGCGATGACGGCACGCCAGCCATCGGTTCCAAATTTGATCTTTGCAGCCATAAACGAAGCGGAGAGCAAATCATGGACCGGGTTCGAGTGGAACTGGAGAAAGCGGGAGATCGAACCGTCCACGCGGAGGAAGAGGGACTCAGACGGAGGTGGGGAGACACGGAGGAAAACGCAGGGTGGAGGAGGGAAATGCGGCGAAGGCCTTGGTTCCAGGGATTCCTTGGAGACCCCGTTTTCAGAGACGGTTCGCGAGAACACCTCGTCGGATCACGTTGACACTCCACCCCTTCCCCATCCCCTCCCCTCTCCACATCAAGCGTCGCCGCGTGAGGCTCGACGCCCCGACTTCCGGGCCTTCCCCACGAATCGCTCGACGTACTTGCCGAGGAGATCCGCCTCCAGGTTGACCCGGTCTCCGACCTTCCGCTCCCGCAAGGCGGTGACCTCCCAGGTGTGTGGGATGATCCAGATCCGGAATCCACCCCGGGTGACACCCGCCACGGTCAGGCTGATGCCATCGATCGCGATCGAACCTTTGAACACCACATAGCGGCGGACATCGGCCGGTGCGGCGATCTCCAGGACATGGTCCCGCCCCTGCCGCTGCCATCGGGTGATGGTCCCCGTACCGTCCACATGACCCGTCACGAAATGACCACCCAGACGATCCCCCACGGCCAGGGAGCGTTCGAGATTCACCAGGGAACCCGGCGTCACTGCCGACAGATTGGTCCGCTCCCAGGTCTCACGCAGCAGATCGAAGGCGAGGCGGGCGGTCTTTCCACGACGGATCGCGGTGACGGTCAGGCAACACCCATTGACGGCAATGCTGTCGCCAAGGCGGACCGATCGGGCCGCGACTCCTGCCGAGACCTCCAGACGGATGGATTTCGGCGAGGGCTCGACGGCCAACACCTTCCCGGTCTCCTCAACGATTCCAGTGAACATGGATGCGGATACCTAAGCGGGATCTGCCATGCTGCAACCCACACCCTCTGCAGCGATCAGGACCGAGAGGCCGGGGCGCAGGATGAAACCCGTCACCGGGGACCGTTCATGAACCACATGGTGGTCCCGATGATCGCGGCGGCGATGATGCCCACGATGATGGCCGCCACCAGCTGCTGCTGGCGCTTGCGCCGGTTGCTTTTCCCCTGACCGGGCAGGAGGTAGTACCGGTGTTCCTCGGGATTGTGTTTCTTGCCGAACCACATGGGGTGAATCGTGAAAGCACGGATCTTATGCCCACCCCCCAGAGCGGAGGCAACCCGGGACATCCTGGGAATTGGCGGCACCGTGGATGGGCCCCAGCCCAGGGATGCAGCGCACTGCATCGCCCGCCGTCCAGAGCATCTCGACGGCATTTTGAGGACGAAGTCCCCACAGTTTCCCAGGATCCAACCTTAACCTCCGGAGAAATCCACCGCAGACTCAACAGGGTGACGGGGATTTCCCATCCGCAAGGCAGATAGGACGTTCCCAGGTTCTCCTCCGAATCCCCCCAAAACCATCCACCATGCACGAGTTTGATCTGATCTGCATCGGCAGCGGTCCCGCAGGCCAGCGGGCCGCAGTCCAAGCCGCCAAGCTGGGCAAACGCGTGGCCGTCATCGAAAAGCAGGCCTGCGTCGGCGGAGTCTGCATCGAAACCGGCACCATCCCGTCGAAGACCTTCCGTGAGGCTGTGCGGCGTCTCTACACCCAGGATCATGATGAGGCAGGCCGGTCCCATTCGGGCCTCGTCCGACCGACCATGGAACGCCTGATGCGCCAGGTGGCCGGGGTGGTGGGACGCGAATCCCAGGTGGTCCACGACTCCCTGGCCCGCAACGACATCAAGGTGTTCCAGGGATCGGCACGTTTCGTCGGTCCAAACGAACTGATGATCAGCGGGTTCAATGGCGATGAGACCCTCCGGTCGAAGAAGTTCCTCATCGCCGTGGGCACCCGGCCGGCCGATTCACGCGGTGTGACCCTGGATGGCGAGATCGCCGTCACATCCGACAGCCTGCTGAATCTCAAGCGCCTGCCACGATCGGTCGTCGTCGTGGGTGCAGGTGTCATCGGCATCGAGTACGCCTCCATGTTCGCGGCCCTGGGGCTCAAGGTGACCGTCGTGGACAAGCGGCCGCGGCCGCTGGAATTCCTCGACCATGAGATTGTCGATGAGCTTATCCACCAACTTCGAAAGGTGGATGTCACCTTCCGGTGTGGTGATGGTCTCAAGAGCCTCGAGGTCACCGATGGGGATCGGAGGCAGGCGCTGCTCGAACTCGAGAGCGGCAAGTACCTGATCGCCGAGATGGTGCTGATCTCAACCGGTCGGGTCGGCTGCACCGACGGGCTTGGGCTGGAAGCCGTGGGTCTGTCGGCGGACGACCGTGGGCGCATCAAGACGAACCCCTACTTCCAGACGGCGACACCTCACATCTATGCGGCGGGCGATGTCATCGGCTACCCCTCGCTGGCGGCGACCTCCAGTGAGCAGGGGCGACTGGCGGCGTTGCACATGTTCGGCGAGGAGACCGCTCCGCTGGGAGACCGTTTCCCGATCGGGATCTATTCCATCCCCGAAATCTCCATGATGGGCGAGACCGAGGAGGTTCTGACGGCGAAGAAGATTCCCTACGAAACCGGCATCGCCCGGTACAACGAGACGGCCCGTGGCCAGATCCTTGGCGACCACTCGGGCATGTTCAAAATGATCTTCCATCGCGACACCGAGAAGCTGCTCGGGGTCCATTGCATCGGTTCCGGGGCCACGGAGCTGGTGCACATCGGGCAGGCGGTGATGCTCCTCGGAGGGGGGCTCGACTATTTCATCAACAGCGTCTTCAACTATCCGACGCTCGCCGAGTGCTACAAAATCGCGGCGCTCAACGCCTACAACAAGATCCAGCTCATCCGCAAAGTGCAGAAGCTGCGCCATTCGAAGTGACCCGATCCGGAGGTTCCGGAGGAGCGGCGGTTTTGATTCCCGCGCTCACCTCTCACCTCCCCTAGAACGCGACCTCCGGATGCGGCTGGTGGTCGTGATTCCAACGCCTCCGGTTGGCCTCCGTGTTCTCCACCAGCTGGGGGTTCCGGATCCCGATCACATGGCCGTCCGCGAACAGGACGTTGGCGCCTCCGTTGTGACGCTGCTTCGACGGCAGGCCGCTGATCGACAACAGGAACGAGTAATACTGCGGGAATCCGGGCTGCGGCATGGAGTCGGCCACCGCGATCATGTCAGCCGGCGCCACCACCCGTTCCTCCCGCACCTGAGGCACCTCCTCGCCCGGTGCCACCACGAAGCCCAGGCCCAGGTTGTCCTGCCACCGGGTCTTCTCGGCCGACCCGATCCCGAACCCGTTGTAGCCGTAGCTCACCCCCACGATCTTGTCGGGACCCGTCGGGCCCCTCATGTAGGCGTTGCCGAACATCCAGACGATCGCCTTGTCGATCGGCCACTCGCCCTTGAACGTCGGACACCGCATCAGGTTGGTCGTATTGCCATGATGTCGGGCGATGGAGGTGAACCAGGTGTTGGTCGAATTCGCATCGACCGTGTACGGGTAGACCCTGTGCTCCTGGGTGTACATCGACAGCGCCAGGCCCACCTGACGCAGGTTGCTCCGGCACTGGGTGCCCAGGGCTGCGGTCTTGGCCCGGGACAGCGAGGGCAACAGGATGGCCGCGAGGATCGCGATGATCGCGATGACGACCAGCAGCTCGATCAGGGTGAACCCTGATCGGATCGCCATCGGGCTGTTGTGACGCGCCTTCATCCGGCCTCCTCCTGATACCTAGCCATTGATTCCGGAAAGGAAAGGGGAACCTCGGTATGTCTGTGGTCCCCTGCCCCACACGGCGGCCGGGTCCCAGCCCTAGAGGATCGCCCGGATCGGCTGGACCTCCTCCACCCCGACCAGTTTCTGGTCCAGTCCGCCGTAGAAATAGCTCAGATGGTTCGGATCCAGGCCCATGAGGTGCAGCACCGTGGCGTGCAGATCCTTCACATGGAGCCGGTCCTCCACCGCGGCCGACCCGAGCTCGTCGGTCTGACCGACACTCATCCCGCCCTTCACGCCGCCCCCGGCCATCCACATGGTGAACCCGTAGGCGTTGTGGTCGCGTCCCGTCCCCTTCTCGTACTCGGCCGTCGGCTGACGCCCAAACTCGCCGCCCCAGATCACGAGGGTCTCATCGAGGAGTCCGCGCTGCTTGAGGTCCTGCAACAGACCCGCGATCGGACGGTCGGTTCGTCCCGCGTGGAAGTCGTGGTTCTTTGCGAGATCGGAGTGGGCGTCCCAGTTGTCGTCGTTGTGCGCCCCGCCGGCGTAGAGCTGGACGAAGCGGACCCCACGCTCCACCAGACGTCGGGCCAGGAGACAGCGTCGGCCGAACTCCTGGGTCCTGGGATCGTTGATGCCGTAGAGCTCGCGGGTGGCTTCGGTTTCGCGCCCGAGGTCGACGGCTTCCGGCGCGTGGCGCTGCATGTTGAAGGCCAGCTCGTAGCTGGCGATCCGGGCGGCGAGGTTCGAGTTGTCCGGATGCGCCGCCGCATGGTCCGAGTTGAAGTCGCGGAGGGTGTCGAGCATCCGACGCTGCATCGGGGCGGTCATGCCCTCCGGACGTTTCAGATCGAGGATCGGATCGCCGGCCGACCGGAGCACGGTGCCCTGGTAGCTGGCCGGCATGTAGCCGCTCGACCAGTTCTTGGCCCCGCTGATGGGTCCACCGATCGGGTCCAGCATCACCGCGAACCCCGGAAGGTTCTCGCTCACGCTGCCCAGCCCATAGTTCACCCAGGAACCGAGACACGGGCTGCCCGAGAGGATCTTGCCCGTGTTCATCTGGAGCATCGCAGAGCCGTGGATGGGCGAATCCGCCGTCATGCTGTGCAGGAAGGCGATGTCATCCACGCAGCGTCCGACGTTCGGGAACAGGTCGCTCACGTACTTTCCACATTGGCCGTAGGGCTTGAAGGCCCACTTGGGTCCGACCACCCGGCCCTCGTTCTTGCGTCCACCCCGGCCGAACGTCTTCACGGTGATCGTCTTGCCGTCGAGGGGGTACAGCGCGGGCTTGTAGTCGAAGGTGTCGACATGGCTCGGACCGCCATACATGAAGAGGAAGATCACGCTCTTGGCCTTGGCCGACCGCATGGGCTGACGTGGGGCCAGCGGGTTGACGAAGCCGCCCTCGCTCGGTGCCGCCTGCAACCGCGGCAGGACCCCGTCGCGGCCCATCAGCCCGGCCAGGGCCAGGCCCGTGAACCCGGCACCCGCCTCCCAGAGGAACTCACGACGGGTGCGACGACAGAACTGGCCACGGTGGGCGGAGGCATCGGGGGTCATGACGTGGGAGGGGTTCAGTCGAGGTAAACGAACTCGTTGAGGTTCAGCGCAAGGAGACAGAACGCCTCCAACGCGGCCTGCGGATCCAATCCATCCTGTCCGGACAGCGACCCGATGAGGCGCAGCCCCCGGCCGAGGTCGGCATCCGTGGCCGGACGTCCCGTCACAAGGGCGAGAGCCCGGGCGACCTGGGCGCGGGTGTCCCCGGGAGTCTCCTCGAGGAGACGTCGGGCCAGTCGAGCCGCCTGGTCCCGGACAAAGGTGCTGTTCAACATCCCGAGGGCCTGGGTGGGCTGGGTCGTGGCAAACCGGACCGGTGTCGAACGGTCCGGCTCGGCAAGATCGAATCCCAGGAGGATGGGCGTGAGGAGGGAACGTTTGACGTGGATGTAGATGCTGCGTCGGACCTGTTCCCCGGGCGACGCCTTGCCCCAGCCGCTGCCAGGAACCGACTGCCCGGCCAGCACCTCGGGAGGCAGGGTCACATACACCCCGGGACCGAACATCGATCGATTCACCGGTCCACTCACCCACAGCAAGGAGTCGCGGATCTCCTCCGCCGTGAGCCGCCGCATGTCGAAGTGCGACAGCCCATCATTCACCGGATCCCGCCGGAGCGACGCCTCGCCGGCCTCCGTGGACCGCTGGTACGCGGCCGAGGTCAGGATCAGACGATGGAGGTTCTTCACGCTCCACCCCTGCTCCATGAACTGCCGGGCCAGCCAGTCGAGCAGCTGCGGATGGGTTGGGACCTGGCCCTGACGTCCAAAATCACTCGGTGTCCGGACGAGGCCGCGTCCGAAATGATGCTGCCACACGCGGTTCACCCAGACCCGGGCCGTGAGGGGATTCTCCGGGGACACAATCCAGTCGGCGAGGGCGAGTCGACGTCCCAACGACCTGCCGGAAGCCGGCGGTACGATCCGGGGCTGTGGCGGATTCAGTACCTGCAGGAAGGCCGGTTCAACCGGATCTCCCGGACTGCCGGGATTGCCGCGGGCCAACACCCGGGTCTCGGGCGCCTTGGCCCCGGTCTCGCTCACCACCAACGCCTTGGCTGGTGCCGCCCCCGCCGCCTCCAGTCCGCCAAGGACCACCTCATCGGTGTCCCCACCGTTCCGGTAGGGCGTCACATTGTGGAAGAACGAGAGGAGCGAGTAGTAGTCGCGCTGGCCGATCGGATCGATCTTGTGGTCGTGGCAACGGGCGCAGTCGACCGTCAGCCCGAGGAACACCTGCCCGGTAGTGGCGACAAGATCATCCAGCTGGTCGTACCGCGCGAGCTCCCGGTCGGCCGGCTCGTCGTCCCAGATCCCAAGCCGGTAGTAGCCCGTCGCGATGCGCGCCTCGTCGTCGGCATCCGGCAGCTCATCGCCGGCGAGCTGCTCCCGTACGAAGCGGTCGAAGGGCTTGTCGGCGTTGAACGCGCGGATGACGTAGTCACGGTAGCGCCAGGCGTTGGGCTTGGCCCCATCGCGCTCGTAGCTGTTGGTCTCGGCGAAGCGGACGAGATCGAGCCAGTGCCGCCCCCACTTCTCACCGTAGTGGGGTGATGCCAGGAGCCGTTCGACGAGCTGTTCCCAAGCGGTCTCGGAGGTATCCTGGACGAATGCCTCCACCTCCTCGGGTGTCGGGGGCAGGCCCAGGAGATCGTAGTAGACCCGCCGGATCAGGGTCCGCCGATCCGCCTGTGGCGCGGCCGTGAGCTGGCGCTGCTGGAGCCCCTGCCCGATGAAGGCGTCGATCGGATGGGGAGCTGCGGCAACGTTCTGGGTCGGTGGAACCGGATGCCCGATGGGTTGGAAGGCCCAGTGGCGTCGGTCCTGTTCCGAGATCTCGAAGCCGCGTCGTCGCGGGGCGGCCGTCGAGGCCGGTTCGACCGGCCAGGGGGCTCCGCGTCGGACCCAGTCCTCGAGGTCGGCAATCTCAGCAGCCGCGAGCTTCCGCTTCGGTGGCATCCGGAAGTCCTCATCGGTCCAGAGCACCGACGCGATCAACCGGCTGGCCTGCGGATCACCGGGGACCACCACCGCCCCGTTCTCACCGCCCTTGAGCAGGGCCGCGTGGGAATCGAGCCGCAGCCCACCCTTGACCGACTTCGAATCCTCGCTGTGGCAGTCGAAGCAGGCCCTGGCGAGGACCGGCCGGACCCGCTTCTCGAAGAACTCCAGGTCGGCCGGGTTCGGCTCCGCCGCCGTCGCCAGGACCGAGATCATCCATCCCACCGTCAGGACAAGCCCCGATCGGAGCCAAGGGAGGGACGGAGGAACGGGTGCCATGTTGGACGGACGCTACTTCCGAGGGGGCAGAACCGCCACCACCGGAGTGGAATTCCCGAAGTTCTTGAAGTCGGTCCAGCTCCACACGACCCGGCGGTCGGGGGTGATCTCGATGAGCTGCGGGTTCTCGGGTCCGGCGTGGCAGTTGCCGATGAGGGTGTTGCCGTTGGCCAGGCGTTCGACCCGCGTGACCCAGGCGAGGGTGATGCCAGCGAGATCCTGCTGCTCGACCTTCCAGACGATCGAACCGGCGGGGTTGACCTCGAGTACGCTGTGGCCGTTGCCAGTACCGATCAACGTGTTGCCGTTGGCCAGCCGGGTGGCCGCAAAAACCTGGTTCCCGAACGCCTCCGGTCCATGCCCGCCCTTGCGCTCCTTGCCGAAGAGCGGGATGTCGTACTGCCAGACGATCTTGCCCTCGGGCGAATACTCCCGGACACGGCCGTCGGCCTCGTGGGCCACCAGATAGTTGCCGTTGGCCAGCTTGCGGACGAGCCGGGTGTCGGAATGGGCGTTGGGATGATCCACCTGGAGCTTCACCTCACGGTGGACCTTGCCCTCACGGTCGACCTCGATGATCCGGGCCGGTCCCGACTCCACGATCATGGTCAGGTCGTGCGGCAGGCGCTGGAAGGCGTGGACCTCGACCGGCTTGCCCGGGTTGGCCTTCGCGGCGTCGTACTCCCAGACCACCTTCCTGTCGGGCGTCACCTCCTGGACCCGCGTCCACCCCTGCTGGAGCAGGATGTTCCCGTTGGGCAGCACGGTGGCGTCGTGGATCGCCGTCACCGGGATCTCCCACTCGAGGGACCCATCGGGCGCGACAATGGCAAGGCGGCGGGTGGAATCATCGCCCGCCAGGATGCGCTTGCCGGGGCCGGCGGCGGTCGCCGAGAACGCAAGAAGGGTGGTGGCCAGGGCCAGGTTCGAGAAAAGACGAAAGGGTGAGGTGTTCATCACAGGGAGGTTCGGGAGAGAGGCTAGGACCCGAACATCGCCGGTGTCGAGACGTGGTCTCCCACCGAGTTGTTCAAGGAGTCCTCCCAACTCTCAACTTCTCTCCCCGGCCCCCCACCCTGATAGTCCGCGGCCGTGAGCGGAAACCTGGTCGTCAACGAGGTCTATCTGAGCCTGCAGGGTGAAAGCACCTTTGCCGGACTGCCGTGCATCTTCGTCCGCCTGACCGGGTGCAACCTCCGGTGTTCCTACTGCGACACAGCCTACGCCTTCACCGAGGGATCCCGACGCCCACTCGACGAGGTCCGGGCCGAGGTCCTTCGCCTGGCGGCATCCTATCCCCAGGCCCGCGTCGATGGTCATCGCGTTCCCCTGGTGGAATTCACCGGCGGTGAACCCCTGCTCCAGGCCGCCGCACCGGTGCTGATGCGGGAATTGTGCGACGACGGTTTCACGGTGCTTGTCGAGACCAGCGGGAATCCCGACATCGGGGTCCTCGATCCCCGGGTCCGGCGTATCATGGATCTCAAGGCCCCCAGCAGCGGCGAGTCAGGACGGATCCGTTGGGAAAACCTTCCGCTGCTGCGTCCCACCGACGAGGTGAAGTTCGTGATCGCCACCCGCGAGGACTACGCCTGGGTGCGGTCCACCATCACCGAACACCGCCTCGCCGAACGGTGCCCCCTCCTCCTTTCGTGGGCCGCACCCCTGGCCGCGCACCAGCGGGACAAGTCCCTCAAGACGGTCCCGGACGGACACACCCCGCTGACCCGAACCCAACTCGCCGAGGCCATCATCGCCGACCGCCTCCCGGTGCGGTTCCAGCTCCAGATGCACAAGTTCATCTGGCCCCCGGATCAGCGAGGCGTCTGATCCCGCCCCCGATGCCCCACTCCCGCGACACCACGCTCGAGCAGCTGCGCCGATACGAGTCGCGCAACGTGACCTTCGTCGATCCCGACGGGTCATGGCCCATTGTCTGGGATCGGGCAAAGGGGTGTCATGTCTGGGACACCGACGGCCGGCGGTATCTGGACCTCACCGCGGCCTTCGGGGTCGCCGCGGCCGGCCATGCCAACCCGGCCGTTGTCCGTGCGGGACAACGGCAGATGGGCCACCTCCTGCACGCCATGGGTGACGTTCACCCCCATGGACTGAAGGGAGTATTGGCCCGCGAGCTGAGCCGCTGGACCTTCGAGCGGTGGACGGCAGACCTGCCGGTGCGCCGAAGGCTCCACGGCAAGACCGTCTTCGGCACCTCGGGATTCGAGGCCGTCGAGATCGCCCTGAAGACGGCGCGGCTCGCCACCGGCCGCCCTGGAATCCTCGCCTTCGAGGGAGGCTATCATGGACTGGGCTACGGAGCGCTGAACGCCACCGCACGGTCCCTATTCCGGGAACCATTCCGGAACCAGTTGAAGGAATTCGGGACCTTTCTTCCGTGGCCCCCGTGCGGAACGTTCGACTGCGCCTGTCCCGGCACAGAATGCCGGCCCCTGCGACGCCTGGAGGAGGATCTGCGCCGACATCTCCGCAAGGGCACCATCGGGGCGATCCTCGCGGAACCCATCCAGGCGCGGGGCGGCATCCGGATTCCCCATCCCGAATTCCTGCCCCTGCTCCGCCGGATGGCCACCGAACACGGGGCACTGCTGATCCTCGACGAGATCTACACGGGGTTTGGCCGGACCGGCCGCTGGTTCGCGACGGAACACGTCGGGGTGGTCCCCGACCTGATCTGCCTCGGCAAGGCCCTCACCGGTGGGTTTCCGCTGTCGGCCTGTGTCGGTCGGGCCGACGTCATGGACCACTGGCCCCCCAGCCGGGGTGAAGCGATCCATACCAGCACCTTTCTGGGACATCCCGTGGGCTGTGCCATGGCTCTCGCGCAATTGACGGAACTCGAACGGCGTCGACTCCCCGATCGCAGCGCCGCCCTCGGAGCGGTCCTGCTCCAGGCCCTGCGCGAACTTCCCAACCGGATTGGCGACCTCGAAGTCCAGGCCCGCGGCCTGGGCCTCATGACCGGCATCGAACTGAGGCGAAGGGGGCAACCCGCAGGGAAGGAATCGATCGAGGCCATGAAGACCCTGCTGACCGAGGGTTTCGTCCTGCTCCCCGAAGGCGAACACGGCGAGGTGTTGAGCCTGACCCCACCGCTCACCATCACCCGTCGGGATCTGCTGCGAACAGTCGAGGCGATCGGATCTGTCCTCGAGCGGATCGCGCTCCCCGGCACCCGAACCCCCAAACCCCGCCGCCGATGACCCTCTCGGAGATGCGACGGTGGATCGATGGGCGGGGTCTACAGCTGACCAAGTCGCTCGGGCAGAATTTCCTCCATGACGGCAACCAGTTGCGTCGGATCGTCGCCGCGGCGGAACCGGCCGCCGGGGACCGGATCCTGGAGATCGGCCCCGGCCTGGGGCCGCTGACCGAACTTCTGCTGGCGACCGGACTGCCGGTGATGGCGGTCGAGAAGGATGCGCGCCTGATCCCCATCCTCAAGGAACGGTTCCAGGGAAAGGACACGCTGACCCTGTTGCATCGCGACGCTTTGGACTGGCTTCAGGAAAAAGCTGCGGACTGGGACGACTGGAAGCTGGTGGCCAATCTCCCCTATTCGGTGGGCTCGCCGATCCTGGTGGAGCTCGCCATGGGGGCACGACCGCCGCGTCGGATGGTCGCGACGCTTCAATGGGAGGTGGTGCAGCGGCTGGCGGCGGCTCCCGACACCGACGCCTACGGGCTGCTCACCGTGTTGGTGGGACTCCAGTTCCAGGCGTCGGGTTCGTTCAAGGTGCCCAAGGACTGCTTCTTCCCGGCTCCGGACGTCGAGTCCGCCTGCATCACCCTTGTGCGGCGTCCGGAACCGCTCCTGCCGCCAGGGCTGATCCCGTTGTATGGCCAGATCGTGAAGACCGCCTTCGGACAACGCCGCAAGATGCTGCGGAAACTGCTCCGAAGCCGCTGGCCGGATGAAACCCTGACCGCGGCCCTGGCAGCGGCTGGAATCCCCGAGACCGCCCGGGCGGAGACCGTGGATGTCAGCGGGTGGGTCCGACTGACCCTGGGTCTCGCGGGACCGGTGGGTGCCGTTGTGCTCAACGGCACTGGGTGCGGCAGCACCCATTCGAGGTAGGGACCCACTCCGCTGGGTCCCCATCTTCCCCGTGAGGATCAGGCGGACCTGGGGGCTGGCCGGGGTCGTCTGACGCGATGGCAGATCCAATCCCCCGTCGCGCGGACGCAACGCATTGGAAATCCAGATGGGGACGAGCGGGACCTCGTCCCTTGGTCGGCGCTCCCGCACCCAGTGATGCAGGGCACTGCATCACCCACCCACCCAAGGTATGGACCCACTCCACTGCATCACCCACCCGGACAGGCATGACCCACTCTTCTCATTCCTGAGTCGGCACAGGATCTGCGGGCGCGGGACCTTCAATGGGAAGCGGATATGCCTGTGAGACAGGATCTGTTCCTGCCTCTCAAGCTACCCGTGATACCGACCCTCTCCACCCCAGGACGCCGCCACCCGCTCGTCCAGATCCTCTCTCTGCGCCTCGGCCTGATCTCCGCGTTCGCCGAGTCCAGGGCAACCGAGGAGGCTACTCCCACCTCGGCCCAGGAGGCATTTCCGTTCTCCGAGATCGGGGAACGAGCCGCCAAGCAGTACCAGGGAGATGCCATCGGCCTGAAGGCCACCCCCTCCGGGGCATCCCTCTGGAGCCAGTTCTAGAAACTCTCCGCCACCGTCGACGCCTCCGGCCTCCATCTCCAGTCCACCGAGACCAACGGCGGTGCCCTTCATCTGGTCGCCCGGGCTGTCGGACGTTCCGGGGCCCCAGAAACCCTCCTCCTCCCCGAGGGACGCGTCGAAGCCGACCCGCAGCCCGTCCGGTTCATCCGTCCAGGCCTCGTCGAGGAATACTCCGCCAGCATGGACGGTATCCGGCAGGACTTCGTGGTGACCGAATCGCCCGCCGGTTCCGGCGACCTCCGGGTCCGACTCGCCCTCCAGGGCGCCAAGGCCGAGCCCATCGTCGGAGGTGTCCGTCTCCAGCTCGACGGCTCCGCCCGCCACCTCAGCTATCATCGTCTCCACGTCACAGACGCCTCGGGCAAGGCCCTCGACGCCTCCTGGGAAGTCCTTGGGGCGGGTGACATCGCCATCCGGGTGGCCGATTCCAGCGCCCAGTACCCCATCCGGATCGACCCCACCTACAGCGATTCCGACTGGGTCAGCATGGGAGACTTCGCCGGAGCGAACGGCGTGGTCTACGCCCTTGCCGTTAGCGGTTCCGATCTCTACGTCGGGGGCGTCTTCACCGTCGTCGGAAGCACCGCCGCCAACTACATCGCCAAATGGAATGGCTCCGCTTGGTCTGCTCTCGGTTCCGGGGTGGGCGGCCAAGTCCGGGCCCTGGCCGTCAGCGGTTCCGATCTCTATGTCGGGGGCATCTTCACCACCGCCGGAGGTTCCTCCGCCTCCAGAATCGCAAAATGGGATGGCTCGGCCTGGTCCCCTCTCGGTTCCGGGGTGAACGCCACTGTCCGGGCCCTGGCCGTCAGCGGTTCCGATCTCTATGTCGGGGGCGAATTCACCACCGCCGGAGGTTCCTCCGCCTCCAGAATCGCCAAAGGGAATGGCTCCGCCTGGTCCGCTCTCGGTTCCGGGGTGGACGCCTATGTCTTCGCCCTGGCCGTCTGCGGTTCCTATCTCTCTGTCGGGGGCTGCTTCACCACCGCCGAAGGTTCCTCCGCCAACTACATCGCCAAGTGGAATGGATCCACCTGGTCGGCTCTCGGTTCC
>SXGQ01648978.1_pt1 | contig 24070 bp, 19 predicted proteins | sample 3178371 | NCBI WGS metagenome assembly SXGQ01 (sample SAMN11356859, study PRJNA531348) | freshwater metagenome | isolation source: freshwater sample F1-20 | place: China: Fuxian Lake, Yuxi | collected 2017-12-25 | reverse complement strand
GATCGACAGCTGGGTTCCCAATGGCTGCCGCATGACGGCCATCGCCTACTGCGCGGCATCGCACGGCGTGGCGGCGGCACTGATGCTGATGACTCGCTCCGCGTGCTCGGGCTGCGGCGACCGCCGAAACATCGGTCTTGTGTCCCGCGACGAGGCGGCGCGCTTCTACGCGCTCACTCCGAAATCCGTAATTCCGAAGCCCTAGCGCCTGAGAACTGTCGGCCGGTGGCTTCCGAGAACTTGGAAGCCGCCGCGCTGGCCTGAACGCGCACCGCATGCCTTCCTTGTGCGGGCGACAGAGTCATGGCGCGCAGCGCGCTCGGGCCATGTGACCTTTGTGCGGGCCTCCCGGTTCTGCCTGCCTAGCGAGGCCAGTGTTACTTAATGTGCTGAGGATCCGCGTGGCGTCGATAGAACAAGGCGTTGGGCCCGAAGCGTTCTTTGCCCCCCAGTTGTTCGCCTTGGTGCCGGAGAGAGGCATCCGCGCTGGCTCCCACAGAAAACAGGTTCGGCATGAATTGTCGCCCTTTTGTCGAACCCGCAAACCGGGGAAGAAATTCCGCCAAAAAGAACCCCCGCAACCTGTTGGTGTGCGGGGGTTAACTGGCGGGATGGACGAGACTCGAACTCGCGACCTTCTGCGTGACAGGCAGACGCTCTAACCAACTGAGCTACCACCCCGTAAATCGGGAAAGAATCGAAAAAGTAGATTTGGAGGGAGGTGTGTCAAGCGTCCTTCTTCGCCCGCCCTCTCTTTAGTACTAACAGCCAAAAAACCATCACAGGCCCATTCATTGACCAAAAAAATCGATGGCTTTTTGCCGATCAAGTGCGATCTGCGCACGCAAGGTATCTACGCCTGAGAATTTTTGCTCAGGCCGGAGATATTGCAGCCAGTTGACCGTAAGATAATCGCCGGCATCAGCCGTCGTAGCCTCTAATAAATGTACCTCCAGCAGCGGCGCGGTCGCTAGGCCCACCGTTGGGCGCAGACCGTAATTGGCGACGCCGTTGACCACCTGACCGGAGGGCAACGTAACTTTTACCGCATAGACGCCTAACCGAGGTTGGAGCTCCGGTACCCACGCGATATTAAGCGTGGGAAAACCGAGTTGCCGACCCAGTTGCCGGCCAGGCTGAACCATCCCGGCCGCGAAATAGACATAACCGAGCAGAGCGTTGGCCGCCGCGATCTCCCCCTGGCTCAGCAGGCCCCGGATACGCGAGCTGCTAATCGGCTCCCCTTCATGGTTGAGGCGCGGTGCACTAAAAACACTGAGCCCGACTTGCTTAGCCGCCGCGATTAACTGGCCAACATCCCCGCGACGCTCCCGACCAAAGCGCCAATTCTCTCCCACATAAATCGCGGCCAGCTGGGGCAATAAACGTTGCAGGTAAGGCAGAAAATCCTCGGCGGCAATCTGGGCAAGCGCGGGCGAAAAATTCTGCTCGATGATAAAATCCAACCCAAGGCGTCCGAGCACCGCACGTTTCATCTCCGGTGACATCAACATCTGCGTCGGAGCCGTCGGCCGAAATAAAACACTCGGATGTGGCCAGAATGTAAGGACGCCCGCGAGCCCACCATTGCCTCGCGCGCCGGCCAGCGCCGCATTGATGACTGATTGATGACCGCGATGCAGGCCATCAAACATGCCGATGGCTAAATGCAGGGGCTGCGGGGGCAGCGCCACCTGATTCAAATCAGCAAATTGGCGAGGAGCGCTCACAACGCCACACTCGGCGCCGCTTCGTAAATCGGAATCAGGCGCTTTTGAATTTCAGGTAACGAGAGCGCTTCGATCTGCTCAAGGGGCAAGCATTGGCTGATCGTGAACTTGCCACTACCGGTCCGGCGCAAAGCCGAAAGATGAGCGCCGCAACCCAATTTCTGCCCAAGATCTGAGGCCACCGTGCGCACATAGGTGCCCTTGGTACAGTGGAGATCAAAGGTAATTTTGGGCGTAGCGAACGACAGCAAATTAAAAGCCGCGATCCGAATGAAACGGGGCTCCCGCTCCACCTCCTCCCCCTTGCGGGCTAATTTATATAGCGGCACGCCCCCAATTTTTATGGCGGAATGCATGGGCGGTGTTTGGTACTGGTCGCCCAGAGAGCCTTTCATCACTTCGCGCACACGGGCTTCCGTTAACTCCGGCACGGGCTGCGTCGACATGACTTCGCCTTCCGCATCTTGGGAATCGGTCACAACACCGAGCGTTGCTTCGCCTTCGTACACCTTGTCGACGCTCATCAGGTATTGAGAAATTCGCGTCGCTTTGCCGATCAGCATGACGAGCACCCCAGTCGCCATCGGATCAAGCGTGCCGGCATGGCCAATTTTTTTGATCTGCAGCTTGCGACGCAAATGATAGACGACGTCGTGTGAGGTCAGCCCCTTGGGCTTATCCACCAACAAGACTCCTTCCATTTCTTTGGGCGGTAGCAGGCTCATGATTGGGCGGTGTCGATTTCAGCTAAGCGCTGGGTTAAAGCCGCCACTAGCCGAGGATAAAAATTAACTAACTGATCAGGGCAATTGAGTCCCGCGGCACTGGCGTGCCCGCCGCCATTAAATTGCGCCGCAATCGTGTCCATGCGGTAAGAACCATGCTCCGCTCGCAGACTAGCCTTGATCGTGCCGGGACGTTCTTCGATGAGCACGCCGATTTCCACCCCTTGAATGGAGCGCGCATAATCGACTAACCCCTCCGTGTCTTCAACCGTTGCCCCCACTTGCTCAAAAATCCCTTCCGGCAGCACCCCGAGGCAAATGCGCCCGCCGCATTCAAATTTAAGTGAACCAAGATAATGTTGGAGCAGTTTTAATTTACCCACTGACTCCCGTTCAAACAGCTCAATGCCGGCCCGGGCGGGCTGCGCTCCGCAGGCGACGAGTTGAGCACACAGCTGAAAAATGCGGCGCGTAGTTGAGGGGAAACGAAATTGCCCAGTATCGGTCATGATTCCCGTATATAAAGCCTGCGCGGTGGTTGCATCGACGGGTAAAGCAGCATCAAAAAATAAACCCGCCAAAATTTCAGCCGTCGCCGCCGAATCGACATCGACAAAATTATGCTGAGCAAAGCCCCGATTCGAAACGTGGTGGTCGAAACAAGCCAAGGGACTCGGAAATAATGCTTTCACGTGATCACTGGCGCGGGCGTGATCCGCACAATCAGTAAATATCGCAAGTCGCCCGGCAAGCGCAGCATCATCCCGCGTGACCACAGGGGTATCGCCAAGCAGAAATTTAATCCGCCGCGGCACGGGATCAGGATTCATGCACACGGCATCTATTCCTTGGGCGCGGAACACGCGACAGAGTGCCACCTGAGAGCCGATACAATCGCCATCCGGGCGCTGATGACCAATGACCACGATCCGTTGACCACGTAATTTCTCCAGCAAATCGGTCCACCGACCGGCAAATTGAGGATAATAGCTCACGACTTCTTCTCAGCCTGATCAATCGCCCCGAGCAGTTGCTCGATGCGTAAAGCCCGCGGGGCGTGATCGTCATGCACGAAAGTGATTAAGGGGACATGGCGAATAATAACATTTTTCGCCACCGCACCGCGAATCTCCGTGCGCTTACTCAACAGCCATTTACCCGCGCGCTTAGCCTCGAGGGCGGCACCGAGTACCGAATAGAAAATCTTGGCCTCCCGCAGATCACCCGTGATCTCTACTCCGGTAATCGTAATGGCCACCGACTCGCTGCTATAACGCGAATGCAAGTAAGCGCTGATTTCGCGCTGCATCAGCTCGTTGACGCGAATAAGTCGGTTACTCATCGATTTTTCAAATTAGATGACTGCTTCTTGATTTTGTGACCCGTATCGCCGCGGGGTAAAAATCTTAAAGTGGTAATCAAAATTTAGAGCGAGGCTCTAACCTTTTGCACCTCGAAGCACTCGATCCGATCGCCGGGCTGATAGCCGTCATAGCCCTCGAGGCGAATACCGCACTCGAGACCCGCGCGGACCTCGTTGGCATCATCTTTAAAGCGGCGGAGCGTGCTAACCTTACCTTCAAACACGGCATCTTTACCGCGGCGAACTCGGGCCGTGGTGCCGCGGTTAATTTTCCCTTCGGTGACCAAACAGCCCGCGACAAAACCCTTCGCCACCGGAAATACCTGACGAACTTCGGCGCCACCGGTCTTATTTTCCTTCAAATCAGGGTCCAGCAGATCGGCCATCAACTCTTTCACCCGATCGGCGAGTTCATAGATGATCTCAAAACTCTCGACGGTGACCCCATGGTGCTTGGTCAAGGCCGTGACGCCGTTTTCCTGCTTCGTATTAAAACCGATAATAACCGACTTGGAAGCGCTCGCCATCAGCACGTCATTTTTGCTGATAATCCCGACATCGGCAGCGACAATATCGAGGGAAACCTTGGTGCTCTTGATTCCCTCAAGAACATTCTTCACGGCCTCCAAGGAGCCAAAAACATCGGATTTGATCACCACCCGCAGCATCTTGCCTTGCGTGGCGGCGATATTGGCAAACAGCGCCTCCAGCGAAGTATCCTTCGGCACCGCATCACCAGTCGTGGTCACTTTCTTCAGATTATCTTCCGCTTTTTCTGCAAGTTTTTCCGCTTCGCGAACATTTTTAACCGCAACAAATTTAGCGCCGGAATCCGGCGCGCCCGACCAGCCAATCACGCGGACCGGCAAACCAGGAGGGGCCTCTTTAATATTGCTACCTTGGTCATCAAACATGGCGCGCACTTTGGCGAAATGCGGACCGCACACGATCGCATCACCGATCCGGAGGGTGCCCCGTTGAATGATAACCGTGGCCAGCGGGCCGCGGCCCATGTCGATCTGTGACTCAATCACGACCCCACTGGCTTCCGCCTTGGGATTCGCTTTGAGCTCCAGTACCTCAGCTTGGAGTAAAATCATATCGAGCATCTCGGTGATGCCCTGCCCCTTGATGGCGGCAACCGGCATGGTGACCGTCGTCCCACCCCAATCCTCCGGCGCGATTTGCCGTTCCTGCATCTGCTGCTTAACCCGCTCAATATTGGCGCCCTTCACGTCCATCTTATTGACAGCAACCATGAGGACTACTTTGGCGTCGAGCGCATGCTGCAAGGCCTCGTCAGTTTGGGGCATGAAGCCGTCATCCGCCGCCACCACGAGTACCGCAATATCCGTGACCGAGGCGCCGCGCGCGCGCATTTTGGTAAAAGCGGCGTGACCAGGCGTATCGAGGAAAGTTACTTTGTGACCGTTATGCTCAATCTGGTAAGCTCCAATGTGCTGCGTAATGCCCCCCGCTTCCCCCGCGGCTACATTCGCTTTACGGACGGCATCCAGCAGGGAAGTTTTTCCATGGTCGACGTGACCGAGAATACAAACCACCGGCGGGCGAGGAGCGAGATTCTTGATATCTTCTTCGCGCGCTTTTTCCGCTTTGTTAATTTTGATGATCTCGGGCGAGACGGGCGCCACGACGGCTTCGCCGCGGTGCTTGATGTCGAGGAGGAAGCCGTGCTTTTCCGCGACCTTGGTCGCAATCGCCTCATCGATGGACTGATTCATCGAGGCGAAGATTTTCATCTCCATCAATTCCGAGATCAGTTTGAAAGGTTTCAGGCCAAGCGCCACGGCAAATTCGCGGACAATAATCGGCGGCTTCAGATGAATGACCTTAACCCCACCCTCTTCGGTAACCGTGATGGTCGGGGCCGAGGCAGAAGCCGTCGTCGGCAACTGCGGAGCAAATTTAGCCGGTGAAGGTGGCGTCGAGACCGGCGCGCGCGGGATGCTGACCGGCGGCGGCGCGACCGGCGATTTAGCTAAGGTTGGGACCGCCGGCGGCGAACTGCGCAAAGCTGGAGCCGGCGCGGGCCTGGGAGCCGAGAAGAACGACGCCGCTACCCGCGGGGCTGGAATGGGCGGCAGGGGCGGGGCCTTCAGCACCGGCGCCACGGGCAATTTTGGAGCGAGCACGACGGGAGCCACCGGCGCCGGATTAGCCGCCGCGCGCGCCGCGGCCGCAGCTTTAACCACCTCTTCTTTCTCGCGGGCAATATCCTGCACCGATTTTACAAAAACGCCCAGCGGTAATTTGAGCTTCGGCTCAGCCACCGCGACGGGGGCGGCGACGACCACGGGAGCGGCGACAGGCACTCCGTATTTTTTCTCAATCTCGTCGTAATAAATCTTACTGACGGTGCTCGAAACCGACTTGGTATCCGCCGAGACGTAACCCTGCTCCTTGAGCCAGACCAACATGTCTTTGGGCTCAATATTGTATTGCTTGGCGATCTCGTGGATACGGGCACTCATTCAGTTAGGTGTGGGCGGGAAAAATAAAACGTTTAGGGTCCAGAAACTTTGTTGATGACGTCCTGCGCCTCAGCCTCGGTGAAACCTGATTCGACCAAATCCTTAGCCTCGACGCCTTCAAAGGCAGCCGGTGAGTTAATGCCTTGGGTCACTAAGCGCTCGGCCACCGCGGGATCAAACGCATAGGTCGTGACGAGCAAGCTGATGGCTTGAGCCCGTGGATCAACGGCGACGAGCTTGTATTCTTCGATGTCGAGCCGGCAGCCGACCAAGCGTGAGGTCAGGCGCGCATTTTGTCCCTTGCGGCCAATGGTGACCGCGAGGTCATCATTAACCACGCGGACGAGCAGGCGCTTATTTTTTTCATCGAGAATAATTTCGCGCGGGACGGCCGGTTTGAGCGCCTCAATCAACATTTCCTTCGTATCGGTATGATACGGAATAATGTCGATTTTCTCGCCATTCAGTTCGCGCACCACGCTCTTCACGCGGGCCCCGCGCGCGCCGACGCAAGCGCCGACGGGATCAACTTTCGGATCGGTGCTCGTGACGGCGATCTTCGTGCGATAGCCTGGTTCACGAGCGAAAGCCTCAATCTTGACCGTGCCATCAGCAATTTCCGTGACTTCGAGTTCGAAGAGGCGCCGAACAAATTTGGGGCTCGCGCGACTGAGAATAATCTCCGGACCGCGGCTGCCGTTCTCAATTTCCAATAAAATACAGCGAATGCGCTCGCCGGGCGCGTATTCTTCACCGGGGACCTGCTCTTTGCTGGGCATCACCGCCTCAGCTTTGCCGAGATCGATAAACAAGTCATTGCGCTCACGCCGACGAACGGTGCCGCTGACGATGTCGCCGACCGAATCCTTAAAGTCATCGTAAATGCGCTCCTTCTCGAACTGACGGAGCTTTTGCATGATGGCTTGACGCGCCGTCTGCGCCGCAATGCGGCCAAGGTAGGAAGGATCAACTTCTTTGTCGATGGTGTCGCCGACGACCGCCCCGGGCTTCAACGCCTGGGCCTTCTCGACGTGGATCTGCAGCTTCGAATCTGAAACTGAATCCACAACCTTCAACTGCGACCAGGCCGTGAGCTGGCCGTTCTTGGCATTAATTTCGATCCTGAGTTCCTGGCCAGAGGTAACGCCCTTCAATGCGGCGGTTTTGATCGCGGTGACGATCGTGGAGATCATATCGGCACGGGGAATGCCTTTCTCCTTCTCCATATATTCGAGAACGGACAAGATTTCGCTGCTCATGATGTGTTTTGATTAATGTGAAAAAAAAAGCGGACCCGAGGGCCCACTTTTTAGAAAGTGAACTAGTTGTAGGAGGCGGAAGATATTGAACGGGTCGAACGCTTGTCAAGCACTCGGCAAGTTTTCTGCCTATCAGTGACTTGCACAAGCTTCATGCTGTAAAATCCAACCCAGCAACCCCTGCGCGCAACCGTGGCAAAGCGATTGCCCGTGCGGACCCGTCAGCCCCAGCTTCGGCAAGGCCCGGCGCAGGCCGTCTGGAAAATCGCCTAAATACCAATAAAACCAGAGATTAAAGAGATCATCACCGCCTTCCCGCGCCGCCAACAGCGGCAAGAAACCATCGCATACGAGATTATCTAACCGAGTTCCCCCGACCGCGCCCCCCAATAATTCGCTGACTAACTGCGTGCGCTGAAGTTTGAGGCCAAGGAGCTGTCGGGCGCGGCCCGGACTGACGCCCTCCCCTAGTGCAACGCGACTGTTGAGCAGGCATCCCAAGCGCTCGGGCCATTGGGGTTGGTGGGTGACCCAGCGCTGATATTGCCGCAAGCGAGTGAGCGGATGATTCGCCGGCCGAATTCCCTGCCGCCGCCATGACAAGTCTTTGGCCGCGAAAATTTCCGCGGGCTCGATCCCTGCCACCCAGCGCGCCAGCGGGTAATGAGTAGCCATCGCCAAAAAAGCAGCGCGATTTTTTGAATAACCTAAAATTTCGAGTGCGGTCTGATGCGCTGCTTCCATCCAGTCCAACTGCTCGATCCGGCGTTGCGCGAAATGCACTTTCTGCTGCCACCGACGCTGCGCATGGGCGCGCATGATCGCGCGGCGTTGGTCGATCGGCTCCGCCGCCAGCGCGGCGAAACGCTCCCACTGATCGCGGGCGGTGATCATCTCAAGCGCATCGTCCGAAGCATACTCCTCGAGATCGCGATGCAACAGCGGCAGCAATACGAGCGTCGGCAGCACGCGGCCATCAGCATGCTGCGCGGGCCATTCACCTTCACTCGGCGGAAATAAGACCACATGCAGCACGACGCGGGCATACGCCGGATCGGCCGCATGCTGGTGCGCCCGCCAATCCGCCTGATGAAAATGCACCTCAATGTCCCCCGTGATTTCTTGGCCAGCGATCACGAGCCGCGCCCCATAAAAATCGGGACCACCCAATAAATTCCACGCCCCCACCGAGCGGATCTGGACCGCGCGACCATCAGTCAGCGTGGCCCGATCTTGGGCAAAATCTTCGCGCAGCCAAATTTTCTGTACGACCCGCTCCGCCATCGTAAAGGGACCGTACAGTCCCTGCAGTTCCGCGACATAATTGAGTATAATGGCCATGGGAAATTAATCCGCGCTTGGCCCCGCAACGAACGTGCTCGCAAGCTGAGTCGTCCGCTTCTCCGCGGCGAGGGGAAACCGCACCCGAACTTAAATAAGCTGCAAATGCCGATCCGTCGCGCGTTCCACCGCTGCAAAATGCGCGGCATTGGCCGCGAGTTTCACGTCGAGGGCATACGTGGGCACCATCGCCGCTAAACGCGCTTGGCCTTCACTCGTGGCGAGCAGTTCCGGCAAACAAAGCTTAATGACATCGAGGACAATATTAACGCACACCGAGGCGCCGGGCGAAGCCCCGAGCAGCGCGGAAATCGTGCGATCGGCGTTGGTGATGACTTCCGTACCGTAATGCACAATGCCCGCTTCCCCATCGGTTTTCTTGATCGCTTGAACGCGAATGCCCGCATCGATGAGCTGCCAATCCTTGGCCTGTGCGTTGGGATAAAAAATATGCAGGACCGCCAAGCGATCCGCCATACTCTGCGTGCCTTGCTGCACCAAATAGCGAACTAAGGGCAGATTCGTCGCGGCAATCTTTAGCAGCGTTAAAAAATTATGGGGTTTCACCGAGGCCGGCAGGTCCAGCCAACTCCCTTGACGTTGCAGAAATTTTGTCGTCCATGCGGCGAACGGTCCAAAGAGCAGCGTTTTTTTGCCATCGAGGACGCGCTGGTCGAGGTGCGGTACGGCCATCGTTGGGGCGGCGTCCAGCGCCTGCCCATAAACTTTCGCCGCGTGCCGTTCCACAATCGCGGGATTATCACAGACTAGCCACTGGCCACCAATCGGGAAACCGCCGATGCCTTTGCTTTCCGGAATGCCGGCTTGCTGCAGTAAATGTAAGCTGCCGCCGCCGGCCCCCACGAAAACAAATTTCGCGTGATTCTGGCGCAGCTCGCCGGTGGTCAGATCACGACTGCTCACCGTCCAACCAGTCGCGGTTTTCTTCAGATCCACCACGCGATGATTAGTCGCGAGGCCGCACCCCGGTTGGGCGTGGAGCCAATTTAATAATTTTCGCGAAATCACTCCAAAATTTACATCCGTCCCACTCGTCATCTGTGTGGCCGCAATCGGCACCGCCGGATCCCGCCCTTCCACCAACAAAGGGGCCCAACCGCCAATCGTCGCCGCGTCTGTGCTGTAATTCATGTCGGCAAAAAAGTGATGCGCCGCCATACCCGCGTGCCGGGCGCGCAAAAAATCCACTTGGTCCGCCCCATGCACAAAGCTGATATGCTGGATCGGATTGATGAATTCGCGGGGCTGATTGATCATGCCTTCCGCGACTGCGTAGCTCCAAAATTGTTTGGAGTGTGAAAATTGCTCATAAATCTCGATGACCTTTTGCACATTAACCGTCCCATCAGCTTCCCGCTTGGGCGTGTAACTGAGCTCGCAAATTCCCGCATGACCCGTGCCCGCGTTGTTCCAGCCATGCGAACTTTCCTGCGCTAACTCCGCCGTCACTTCATATAATTGAATCTTTAACTTCTGCTCCAGTCGCTTGAGTAGCGCGCCGAGATTAGCCGACATCACGCCGCTTCCAATCAGGATAACGTCCGGATTTTCGATGTGCTTAGAATAGGCCATAATTTATTTTTTCGCGGAGCGCCCGAGCCCTGCGAAGGGCGCCGAGCGCAGCTCGCTTAAAACTTAACCGCGCCGACTGAGTACTTTGGTTTCGTAATTCGCCACTGCCGTGAGCCACGTGGCGGCCGGCGGGGTCCCGCCGCGCACGCAAAGCATATCCCACACCGCGCCCCAAGGCATGGCCTTCGATTGTTCCATCAGCGCCAAACGCTCGTGGCCGCGGCCACCGGCCTCAGCCGCCTTTAATAATTTGTTCGGATCCAGCAACCCGAGCAGGATCGCTTGCCGCGTGGCGCGGGCGCCGACGACATACGCCGCGATGCGATTGATGCTGGCATCAAAGAAATCGAGCGCGACGAAGACGCGATTGAATGCCCCACCCCGAGCGATTTCGGTAAAGAGCGCGCGGACGGCATCATCCAGAATCACCACGTGATCGCTATCCCAGCGAATCGGCCGACTCGTGTGCAACAAGAGCCGCGGATGAAATTGCAACAGCGCGGACACTTTATCGGCGACTGATTCGGTCGGATGATAATGACCGAGATCGAGACACGGGACGACCGACCGACTCTGCGCGTAGGCCGCATAAAATTCGTTGGAGCCGACGACATAATCCTCACTACCAATGCCAAAAAGTTTTCCTTCCACGGCATCGACGCAATGCGCGCGACTCACCTTTGTGTCGGCCAAGATGGCGTCGAGCGACTCCACGAGTCGGGCGCGCGGGGCCCAGCGATCGGCCGGCTGATCTTTGGTGCCATCAGGAATCCAGTGATTAACGACACTAGGCGAGCCGAGTTTTTTAGAAAAATGCTGCGCGATTCGGCGACTCACCCGACCGTGTTCAATCCAGAATTCGCGTACGTTTCTATCGGCACTGGCGAGTGTAAAACCGGAGTTAGCTAACTCGTGGGCGAAATAGGTGGGATTAAAATCTAAGCCGACGCGCCGGTCCTGGGCCCAATCTAACCAACGCGAGAAATGCGCGGGGGTCAGGGCATCACGTTCGATCGTTTTTTTGCCGGTCTCAGCGTAAAAAGCGTGGAGGTTCAGCCGTTGTTTACCGGGTAGCAATTTTAACACGAGATCAAGGTCCGCCCGCATCTCGTCGCCGTTGCGCGCGCGACCGGGATAACTGCCCGTGGCGAGCGTGCCGCAACCGACCAGTCCTTCTTGGGGAGTTTCCAAGCCGCGCACATCGTCGGCTTGCCAGCAATGCAACGAGATCGGCACGGCGAGCGCGCGCTTGATGGCGGCATCGGTGTCTACCCCGCGCTCCGCATAAGCGGCGAGCGCGAGACGATAGGCGGAAGTAATGGCAGCCCGGGAAGTGGATAAGTTCATACAGATTGCGGGGTATAAATAACGGGAGTGAGTTGCCGAGAAAACAAGGCGCGGAAAGCCGCGAGATTACGCACCGCGCGCAGACCGATCAACTGTGAAGCAATGTTGCCCACCGCAGTGCCTTCGAGCGTGAAGGCGTGCACCGGACGGCCACTCGCGTTGGCGGTGGCCTGACAGAGAAGCCGATTTTTTGAACCGCCCCCCACGATCAGGATGCGGGAGAATTGCCGCCCCGCGAGGCGCTCGAAAGCGCGCAACGCATCGGCGTGCCCTTGCCCGAGTGAAGCGCAAATCAAGCGCGTGTAAGCGGCGAGATTTTTGGGGATCGGCAGTTTGCGCTTTTTTAACTGCGCATCGATCGCGGCGCGCATCGAGGGTGGATTGACGAAGACCGGATCGGTTACATCAAGCAATTGCTTCGGCGCTGGCAATCGGGTGGCGGCCGTAATGAGTTTCGCCCAAGCGCGATCGTTGGTTGGGCGGGCAGCGAATTCTTTCAGCGTTTGCTCGAGTAGCCACAGACCGATCACGTTGGTCAGCGGACGATAGCGACCGTCCCCAATGCGTTCGTTGGAAATTCGCGCCGCGAGCGCGCCCGCCCCGAGCACCGGCGTGTCGCTCTCAAAACCCACCAGTGACCACGTGCCAGAGCTAATATAAAGATCCCCGCCCGCCGGATTAGCGGGCATCGCGTCGTAGGCACAGGCCGTATCGTGGCCGGGCACGGCGACAACTTTCACCCCAGCTAATTCGCGTAGACCAGTGACCGGTCCGAGCACGGTATTCGCCAAGATGGGTGGGGTGAACCACGTCGCGGGCAGATGAAAATGATCCAGCGTAGCGCGCGACCAGTCGGTCCCGTGCACGTCGAGCAACTGCGTCGTGCTGGCAAAAGAAATCTCGTTCGTCATCTTGCCCGACAAGAGATAATTAAAATAATCGGGCAGGAACAAGCAGCGCGTGGCGAGATCCGTCACTGCGGGGCACTGTGCCACCGTTTCCGCTAACTGCAGACTCGAGTTATAGAAAACATTCGGGATACCGGTCGCCGCGTATATTCGCTCCAGGGCGGCGCGGGTGTTCGCCAAGCGCTTCAACCCGGGTTGCGTCCGAGCATCGCGGTAAGCGTGGGTCGGGAAAACTATCCGGCCTAAATCGTTCACTAAAACGTAATCAACGCCCCACGTGTCCACGCCCACGGACGCCAACTGGGGGAAGCGGCGCTTGGCCTCGCGCAAGCCTTGGCTGATCTGCGTCCAGAGGTCGGGTAGATCCCAGTAATCGTGTCCGCCAATCGAGCGAAACTGATTGGGGAAACGATGCACTTCCGTCAGCGTGAGTTTATTTTTCGCCCACGTTCCAACGATCACGCGACCACTGGTCGCGCCGAGATCTACCGCTGCACAATGGATAATTTTCATGATGACGAGGGAGGCAAGGTGACAGGATTAACTCAGCGCAAGAACGCTTCGTGAAGACCGCCGTCAACGGGGAGAATTTGTCCCGTGGTTTTGCTCAGCCGTGACGAGACGAGGAGGAAGTAGGCCTCCGCTTGGTCAGCGGGCGTGATCGGCGATTTCGTCAAGGTGCGATCCGCATAGAATTGCGCGAGTTTGGTGACGAGCGATTCCGTGGCTTCGCTCTCTTGGTACGGAATATTATATTTCGCCAGCGAACCGATTACGCGGTCCCGCGGGAACATGGCACTGCCCTGCACCACGGTGGCCGGCGCCACGCCGTTGACGCGGACCAGCGGGGCGAGTTCCAGCGCGAGTTCGCGCACCAAGTGATTAGCGGCCGCCTTGGAGGTATCATAGGCCAAGGAACCTTTTTTCGCGACCGCGGCATTGGCCGAAGTTGTGAGCACGAGGTTACCGCGGAGCCCTTGTTCTTTCCAGGTCTTGAATGCTTCATCGCCAACGATGTAGCTACCCGTAACGTTCACGCCGAAGGTGAAGGCCCATTTGTCATCGGGGATGTGACCGGTGGTATCGCTTGGCCAGAACACGCCGGCGGTGACACAGATGGAATCAAAACCGCCGTAAGCTAAAGCGACCTCATCGAGCATGGCGCGAACGCTGGCCCGATCGATCACGTTGGCGGCGAGACCGAGGGCGGGGCCGCAGGCCGATAAGCCGCTGCCGGCGACGCCGATGCCCATGCCGTATTTGTCGGTGATTTCTTTCGCGGTAGCTTGCGCGGTCTCGAGCTTGAGATCGACGCACACAATTTGCGCACCGTCTTTCACGAGGCGATGCGCGGTTTCCTTGCCGATGCCGGAGCCGGCGCCAATCACGAGGATCACCTGCCGCGCGAGTTCCTTCTCGGCGGGCATGCGCTTCAATTTAGCTTCTTCGAGCAACCAATATTCGATATCGAAAGCCTCCTGCTGCGGCAGAGCGATGTAGGTATCGATCGCTTCGGCCCCGCGCATCACTTCGACCGCGCAGTTATAAAATTCGGCGGTCACCCGCGACTCTGATTTATCTTTGCCCCAGGCAATCATGCCCAGACCAGGGATGAGCACAACGGTCGGATTGGGGTCGCGCATGGCCGGTGAGTTAGCGTGCTTACATTTGGCGTAGTAAGCCGCGTAATCCTGGCGGTAGGCTTGCAAGCGGGCCGTGAGTTTTTGCTTCAAGGCGGCGCCGTCCTCCGTCTGGGGATTCCAATCCACGTAAAGCGGCTTGATTTTTGTGCGCAGGAAATGATCCGGGCAACTGGTGCCGAGCTCCGCTAATCGAGCGGCGTCGCGGGAATTTACAAAGCGCAGAATTTTCTCGTCGTCCTGCACCGTCCCGATGAAGCGCTTCTGCTGTGAAATTTGACCCCGCAGCCAAGGTAAAATTGCTGCAAATGCCGCCCGGCGTTTTGATTCCTCAAGGGTGGTATATTTCTGGCCACCAAAGACGGTCGCATCCCCGCCCTTCGCGGCATATTTCGTCTCGATGAAAGCCGAAGCGCGCTCGATGCAATCGAGGGTGTAAATGTAACAAGCCTTCTCCGCATCGTCCCACGAGATGAAGCCGTGCTGGCCCATCATGATGGATTTAATTTTGGGATTTTTGCGCACGATTTCCTGCATGGCCAAGCCGAGCTCAAAGCCAGGCCGCATCCACGGCACATAGGCCATTTCGCCGCCGAAAATCTGCTGGGTTAATTTTTCGCAATTCGCCGAAGCCGCGATCGAGATAATCGCATTGGGGTGCATGTGATCGACGTGCTGGCTCGGGATAAAAGCGTGCAGCGGGGTGTCGATCGAAGACGGCCGAGGATTTAAGTTAAACGTGGTGTGATTATACATCCCGACCATGTCATCTTCCGCGGGCATCTTGAGACCCTTCTTCGGTTGCGCGGCGTAAAGGGGTTGGAGGTCCATCAGCTTTTGCTGATACAACGAGGAGAAATTTTCGCGGGTGCTGGTGCGGAGGTCACCCCCGGAGCCTTTGACCCACAGCACGGCGGTGGGCTGGCCGGAGAGCGGGTCTTTTTCGGTTAATTTGGCTGAAGTATTCCCGCCGCCGGTATTGGTGATCCGCTGATCGCGGCCCAACAGGTTAGAGCGGTAGATCAAGCGACCGACCGGATCGAGCGATGCGGCGTGCGCATCATCCCAGAGATAGTTGACGAATTTGTAGGTAGGCATGGTGGTAAGTTTTTTAAATTAACGCAGACCGAGCATTTTTTCGCGATAAAGTTCATCGGGGCGTCCGGCGATCCGGGCGGCCACGGCAGCAGAAAGAAATCGGGGCGAGCCGAGGGCTTGGGCACCCGTATAAATTTCGGCGGCCTTCACCGCCATGAACGTCGTCGCCAGGACCGCCGCCGGCGTCGCGCCTAGCGCGATCAAACCGTGATTTTCAAGCAGGATAGCCCGAGGCGGCCGCGCCAAACGCTTGATGTAAGCGAGAACGGCGCGCCGAATCGCCTGGGCCAATTTCAGACCGGGATCGACGTAGGGCACGAGGACGAATTCCGCCCCGCAGCAAACGATCTCATCGGGGCATAAACGCCGCGTAGCAAAAGTCCGCGCGTGCGGGGTGCACAAAATTTTATTCACCATCACCGGATGAGTGTGACCCACGAAATTAACGCCCGGCAGGGTCAGCAACCACGCGTGAAACATCGCCTCGACCGAAGGCTTTTTTGCCGAGGGATCAACGCGGGCGGCGAGGAGCGCGCTATCGACCGCGGCATCAGAAATTTTCCGCACATCCAACAGCGCGACTAACTCCGCCAGTCGGCAGACGGTGAGACCAGCGGCGGCGAGTGTGCCGAGATGCGACCCACTGGCCTTGACCACAAAGGTATCAGACGAGAGACGGGCGGAGGTGTTGCCTTCGCCTAAAATAGCGAGGGCCCGGTCCTCGCGACCCAATTGGTGCGAGAGGTCGATTAGCTGGCTGGTTAAATCGGAGGGGGTAGATTTTTTCACAGAATATTAAGCGTGGAGATATTTATTAGCCGGCAGCCGAATGCCAGCCGCGACTAATTGAGAGGCGGAAGCATCGGTGATTAGGGCGGAGAGTTGGCGCCAAGTGGCGACGCGGTGCGGGGTGGCGCGACCGAGCTTGGAGGCATCGAGACAAAAGCAAACGCGCTGGGCTTGGGGGAGCAACGCGCGCTGAAAGCCGGCAATATGCTCGTGGGAATTACTAATGCCCGCCGCGTCCATCCCCTCACCCGCCAGAAATGCGGCGTCAAAAGACCAATCGCCCAGGGCCTTGATGGCTTGCGCGCCCATGAGAGCCGCTTGGCGATTGAGAAACATGCCGCCGAGCACATGGAGCTCCACGCCGGTCGCGCCGCCCAAGACGGTGGCGGCGGCTAAGCTATTAGTGACAACCACCAAGCGCGTGAGGTCGCGGCGATGCGTGAGCGCTCGCGCGACCGCTTCAATCGTCGTGCCCGCATCGAGAAAAACCGTCCCCGTCCGCGGGATTTGCGCCACAGCACACTCCGCGATGCGCGCCTTCGCTGGTCGCGCGCGACCGGAGCGTTCCGTGACGGAGGCAAACGAACTATTATAATCCGCCAACGCCCCACCGTAAGTCCGCGTGATGTGGCCATTAGCTTCCACCGCGACCAGATCGCGGCGCACGGTGGCCTCCGAGACCGCGAGGCGGCGACAAATCTCGGCCACCGGCAAGAAACCATCGCGCCGAATCAGGCGACGAAGCTCCTCACGACGTAAATCCACGAGTTCTTGCGGCACACGCATGACTATGACGGAAGGATTTTATATGATTGGGGTCAATCATATAAAATCAAGCCAGGGAAGGAAAAGATGAAACGTGGGAAAGTAGAAAATCGTTAAACTGAGATCCGGATCGACCCTCTGACCTTTCGCCTCTGTTTCGCCCCATGGCGAGAACTGAGGACGAACACCGAGTTGATAGCAGTCAACAACGGTGCCGACCGCAGACCTCTGAGCTCTAGTTGATAGTAATCAACAACGGTGCGACCTCTCACCTCTAACCCCTCACCTCTCACCTCTGACTTTTCCCCCAGTTGACTTTTAAGCAAACGGTTACTGATTGTTATGTAATCGGCGGGTTGCTTGTAGCGACTCGCTTAACCTCCCCGTTCATCCCCCTTAAATATCGCATCATGAAAAAGCTCCTCACCTCCCTCCTCACCGCCAGCTTGCTGACCCTCGGCGCCACTGCGGCTTTCGCTGAGACCGCGCCAAAATCCGTGATTCATGTCGTCTCCGTCAATTGGAAGGCCGAGGCCACTCCGGAACAGATCAAGGCGGCCTTGGACGGCGTCCAAGCCCTGCCCGCGGCCAACGCGGGGATTACCCATGTCTGGACCAAGGCCATCAAGGTTCAGGGTAAATGGTCAGCTGTTTTCGTAATGGAGTTTGCCGATGAGGCCGCCCTCAAGGCCTACGCTGGCAGCGCCGCCCAGAAAGAGTGGTACAAGACCTACATGCCCATTCGCGGCAACAGCAACACGCACGATATCACTAACTGATATTAGGCTCAGTGCTTTGATCAAAGGCCGCTTGCGAGCGGCCTTTTTTGCATCTAGCCCAATCGGACTCATAGGACGAGGCCAGGCTACCCCTGACCACCAAGCGAGCCCGCCTCAGGCCAAGCAGCCGAAAAAATCCCATCCGTTTACCGCCAGTCCTGATTTTACTTTCACCCCCAGCCGATTACTTTTGCTGGATGGCAATTGGTACCCCCGCTAAAACATGCCTCAGACATTTTGCCCTATGCCGCGATCGCGCGGCTTATCCCGATGGGTAAGAAGATACTCCCGCGGCACTCTTCGCTGGTCGCCGCTCGGTCGATTACTTTATTCTATTAATTCCCCCCACCCTATGCTCACCCAAAAAATTAAATCCCTCGTCGTTATGGCCACCGCCTGGCTAGCGATTGCCTCCAGCCACGCCCAGACGCCGGCGCCCAGCTTGGAATTTCCAGCGGCCAGTCCGGCGGCAACGATCAAGCAACGCGTTGGCCTCACCGATATTGAAATCAATTACTCTCGGCCCAGCCTCAAGGGCCGCCAAGCCTTCGGCCAGCTGGTGCCTTTGGGTGAAGTCTGGCGCACCGGGGCAAACTCAGCGACGAAGATCAAGTTCTCGACCGCCGTTAACTTCGGCGGCGCCACGATTCCCGCTGGCCACTATGAGCTCTTCACTATTCCCGGCCTGCAAGAGTGGACCGTGATCATTCACCAAGATTCCTCCCAGTGGGGTTCCTACAAATATAATTTGGCGAACGATGTCGCCCGCGTCAAAGTTATTCCAGCCGCTCTCAGTTCCCCCGTGGAATCTCTCACGATCGAATTCGCCTCGCTCCGCGACGAATCCGCCACGCTCAATTTAATTTGGGCGCAGACCGTGGTGCCGATTAAGATCACGGTGGATGTCGTCACCTCGCTCGTGCCCCAGATCGAAGCCGTGATGGCATCGGCGGAACCCAAAAAGCCTTACGTGAACGCGGCAATGTTCTACCTTGACCACGGCTTAGATCTCACGAAAGCCGCCGCTTGGATGGATGCGGCCATCGCCAAGCAACCGGCCACCTTTTACTTGGTTTATCGTAAGGCCAAAATCCTAGCCGCCGCCGGCGACAAGGTCGGTGCGCTGGCCGCCGCCCAAGCTTCCCTTGAGGCCGCCCTCAAGGCCAAGAATTCGATCGGTGAGGAATACGCCAAACTAAACCAGGACTTGATTGCCTCGCTCAAGTAACCCCAACCGCATCTCCCTTCCTCAACGAGTGGGCCCCGATCTTTGCGTCAGGGGCTCGCTTTTAATTTTAGCTCCCACCTCGTGAACTTCCGCCGTCTTCCGTTCCTGCCTGCACTCGCATTCGCTTTGGCCTGCAGCGCTGGTGGCGCGATCGCCGCCGATCCGCGCCCGCCGGCCACAGCGACCAACCGACTCGCGACCCCGATCCTACAAGAGCTGCGCGCCTTCCGCGAACTGGGGTCCGTCCTCTATGTCGCCGCGCATCCCGATGACGAAAACACCCAGCTCATTACTTATCTAGCGCGGGGTCGCGGCTACCGCACGGGCTACCTCTCCCTGACGCGGGGTGACGGCGGTCAAAACGAGAGCGGCCCCGAGTTCGGCGAGAAACTCGGCCTCGCGCGTACGTGGGAACTCCTCGCCGCTCGGCAACTTGACGGCGGCCACCAATTTTTTACGCGGGCCCTCGATTTCGGCTACTCCAAAGACGTCAACGAAACCCTGCGCATCTGGGACCGCCAACAAGTGTTGGCGGATGTCGTGCGCGTTATCCGCCAATTTCGGCCCGACGTCGTCATCACCCGATTTTCGCCCACCCCCAGCAGCACCCATGGTCACCACACCGCCTCGAGCGTGCTGGCCCTCGAGGCGTTCAAGCTGGCCGGCGATCCCACCGCCTTCCCCGAGCAACTCGCCCCTTCAAGCGGCCTCACCCCATGGCAGCCCAAACGCATTCTCCACAACAACACCCCTTATAACTCCCAGCTGAACGCCAACTCCCCTCTTTATGCGAAGGCCCTCAAGCTCGAAGTCGCGGGCACCGATCCCGGGTCCGGCGAAGCCTTCGGCGCGATCGCCAATCGCAGCCGCGCCATGCACATCACCCAAGGCTTTGGCAGCTTGGCCACGGCTCAGGTTAGGAGCTCACGCCTCGAAACCTTCGAGTTGCTGGCGGGCGATCGGGCCGCGACCGACCTCCTCGACGGCGTCGATGTCAGCTGGAGCCGTTACCCCGGTGGCGCGGCCGTGGGCACGCTCATCGACACCACGATCGCTGATTTTAATCCGGCCGATCCAACGGCGAGCGTCGCGGCATTGCTGACCCTACGCGAACGTCTGGCCGCGTGGCCAGCTGACCCCGTCCTCACCGCCAAACGCACGCAGCTCGATCATCTTTTACAAGCGTGCCTCGGCCTCGTCATTGAAACCATCAGTCCCCAAGCCGAGGTCACTCCGGGCGAAATCCTCGCGCTAGCCCACCGCGCCACGCTGCGCTCCGGTGGAGCTACCGTGCGCTGGGTCTCGATTCGTTACCCCTCGCTCAACACGGAGCTCGCGGTTGGCACCACGCTTGCCGTTGGCGCAACGCTCACCCGCGAAGCCCAGCCCACCCTACCGAAATCAACCCCACCGAGTCAGCCGTATTGGCTGCGCGCGGAGGGCACCGCCGGCATGAGCGTGGTCGACGACGCTGAGCTCATCGGGCGCCCGGTTAACCCACCGGCCTTCCCCGTCGAATTTGTTTTTGAAATTGCGGGCCAGACTTTGAGCGTGAGCGACGAGCCGATCCAAATCGTTGCGCCCGCCTCCGCCGCGCAAGCCCGCCGGCCCCTCGCGGTTGTCGCCCCCGTCGCGCTCGCGTTTGCCGACGAAGTGGCATTGTTGGCCCCCAACTCCCGCCAGCCTACGGTGATCGAGGTCACCGCCGCCCGCGCCAACACGGCGGGGACGTTGCGGCTGGAATTACCCGCCGGCTGGCAAGCCGCGCCGGCCACCCACTCGTTTCACCTCAAAAACGCGGGGGATAATATCCAACTCACGTTCACCCTCACGGCGCCAGCGCACCCCGCGACCGCGAGTATCCGAGCGGTCGCTGATCTGGATGGTCTGACCTACGACCAGCAGCGGATCGCCATCCGCTATCCGCATCTCCCCGTGCTCCTGCTGCAACCCACCGCCCGCCTCCAAGTCGTCGCGCTCGATCTCGCCATTCGTGGCCGCAAAGTAGGCTACCTGCCGGGCGCCGGTGACAACACCAGCGCAGCTCTGCAGCAAATGGGCTACGCCGTAACTCTCTTAACGGGCGCTGATCTTACGCTGGAAAAATTGCACGATCTCGACGCCGTCGTGATCGGCGTGCGGGCCTTCAACGAGCGCACCGATCTGGCGGCGCACCTCAGCGGACTCTTCGCCTACAGTAAAGCGGGTGGCACCGTGATCGCACAATACAACCGCCCCAATGGTCTAAAGACACCGACCCTCGCGCCGTATGCGCTCTCGATCATGGGTGATGCGCCGAGCTTTCGCGTGACGGATGAGAATGCCGTCGTGACTTTTCTCGCGCCCAATCACCCCGCGTTAACTACGCCCAACCGCCTGGGTCCGGCCGATTTTACCGGCTGGGTCCAAGAACGGGGCGCCTATTTTCCCAGCACTTGGGATGAGGCCAAATTCACCGCCTTACTCGCCATGCACGATCCGGGTGCGGCCCCGCTCACCAGCAGCATACTGGTCGCTCCCTACGGCCAGGGCTATTTTGTTTACACGTCGTTGGCCTTTTTCCGCCAACTCCCCGCCGGCGTGCCCGGCGCGTATCGTCTTTTCGCCAATCTGGTCTCACTCAAGCAATGATTCTTCCGCCCCCGACCAATTCCGGCCGCGAGGAAAAAGCTGCGCCTGACGCCGCGCCCGGCGTTCCCGGATTTAGCACGTGGCGGGGGGTCTATATTTTCGTGTTCCTGAGTTTTATTTTTGTGGTGTCAGCCCTCGTGTGGTTTGCCCGCTTTTTCGCATGAACTCGCTCGATTGGCTCGTGCTGCTCGTCACGATCATCGGCATCGCCGCCTACGGGACTTGGCGCACGCGGCACACCGATCACCTCGATACTTATTTAATGGGCAATCGCTCCACGCGGTGGGGCACGATCGGGATTTCGGTCATGGCCACGCAGGCGAGTGCGATCACCTTTCTTTCCATCCCCGGCCAGGGCTTCGAAAATGGCATGGGCTTCGTGCAAAACTATTTTGGCCTGCCGCTCGCGCTCATCATCATCTGCGTGGTCTTTCTGCCGATCTATCGCCGCTTGGGCGTTTATACGGCCTACGAATATTTAGGCCAACGCTTTGATCAAAAAACCCGCTTGCTCGGCGCTAGCTTATTTCTGCTCCAACGCGGTCTCGCCGCGGGCGTCACCATTTACGCCCCGGCGATCATTCTCGCGAGCGTGCTGGGCTGGCGACTTGATCTCACCATCATCAGCACGGGCCTCGTGGTCATCGTGTACACGGTCACGGGCGGCAGCGCCGCCGTGAGCCTGACCCAAAAATGGCAGATGGGGGTTATTTTCGCGGGGATGTTTACCGCATTTTTTATTCTGCTCGCACGTCTGCCCACCGGCCTGGGCTTCAGCGAAGCCACCCACGTGGCCGGAGCCTTGGGCAAGTTATCCGCCGTCGACTTCTCCTTCGATCCGTCAAAGCGTTACACGTTCTGGACCGGAATTTTCGGGGGACTCTTTCTTTCGCTTTCCTATTTTGGCACGGATCAATCGCAGGTTTCCCGCTACATCGGCGGGGCCTCGTTGCGCGATAGCCGACTCGGCCTGATGTTCAATGCGGTTCTCAAAATCCCGATGCAATTTGGCATCTTGCTCCTCGGCGTACTGGTTTTTGTTTTTTATCAATTTCAGCCCGCCCCGCTGTTCTACAACCGCGTCGAGTGGTCGCACGCGACCGCCGGTCCCGCGGGCGATTCGTTGCGCGCCCTCGAGGCTAAACACGCTGCGCTGCACCAGAGCAAACAGTCCACAATCCACACCTGGCTCGCCGTCCGCACCGCCGGTGATGACGCCGGCGAACGCGCCGCGCGAACGGCTATGGTCGAGGCCAACGCCGCCACCGAAGCCGTGCGCCAAGAAGCTAAAGCCGCCTTGCTGGCCGCCAACTCGCGAGCGCCGACCAAGGACTCCGACTATGTGTTCATCGGCTTCATTCTCGAACAACTCCCCCACGGCGTGATCGGTCTGCTGATTGCCGTCATGATCGCCGCCGCACTGGGCTCGAAGGCGAGCGAACTCAATGCGCTCGCCACCACATCCACCATCGATCTCTGGCGTCACTTCCGCCCGCTCGCCGCTCACGACGAAGCGCGCAACGTGCGGGTCGCTAAATGGTTCACGGCCGTCTGGGGCGTCATCGCCATCAGCTTCGCCCTCTTCGCGGGCTTCTCCGAAAACCTCATCGAGGCCATTAATATCATCGGCTCCATTTTTTACGGCGTCGTGCTCGGCCTGTTTCTCGTCGCCTTTTTCTTGCCGCGCGTCGGCGGCACGAGCGTTTTCTGGGCCGCCTTGGCCGCGCAGACTCTGGTCATCGTGCTTTATAACACACTCTCGATTTCCTACCTCTGGTATAACCTCATTGGCTGCGCCGCCTGCATGCTTTTCAGTCTCGGCTTAGAATTTCTGCGCCCCACCCCCACCGCCGCCGCTCGCGCATGAACGCCGCCCCCCTCATCTGCTTCGGCCAGCAACCCTGCGGATTTTTTCCGCGCCGCTTTCTGTATGCGAAGTTCGCCACCGCCCGGAAACTCCAAGCGGAGATCGGGGGCGAAATGGTGTTCTTCTACCATGACAGCGATCACGATCCGCACGAAACCCAAACCACACTCCGCCACCGCAAGACGGACGCGCCGCTGACCTTCAATTTCACGTTTCAAAATAAAATTCAGCGTAAATTCACCCCGCTGTACGCGAAAAAAATCCCGTCCACCTGGCGCGACCAGACCGCCCGCCAATTGCCCGCCTACGTCGCGGCCCGCTGGGTGAGCGCGTTCCAAAGCATCGCGGCCGACACCGTCGCTGATTTCTGCCTGCAGATGTACCGCGCCATGGGCTTGCTGGAGGGGATTCGCGTCGTGCGCTCCAGCGATCCTGCCTTCCGCCAAGCCGCCCAGCCGATCGATGATTATTTTGTGGATGTCCGCTACGAGGGTGAACTGGTCCGCGCCCGCCGT
>SXGQ01226681.1_pt1 | contig 24070 bp, 18 predicted proteins | sample 3178371 | NCBI WGS metagenome assembly SXGQ01 (sample SAMN11356859, study PRJNA531348) | freshwater metagenome | isolation source: freshwater sample F1-20 | place: China: Fuxian Lake, Yuxi | collected 2017-12-25 | reverse complement strand
GCTCTTCGCTTCCCGCAGCTGCGATCCGGAGAAGATCGCCTTGGTGATGAACGCACCGCAGCCGGAGATTTTCTCGCCCGACCGGTTCCCGGCGGAGGCGGCGGCCGGCGCGCGCGCCGAATTCCGAGTGATGCACCACGGGCTGATCGCCCACCGCCACGGCGTCGACCTGCTGGTGGAAGCGATCGCTCAGCTTCGCCCGCGCATCCCGGGCATCCGGCTCGACCTGTACGGCGGCGAAACCCCTTTCCTGCCCGTGGTATTGGAGACCGCTCGCCGCCTGGGGGTAGCCGACGTGGTGCACTACCACGGGCCCAAGTCACAGGCCGAGATCGCCGCCGCGATCCGCGAGTGCCACGTGGGCGTCGTGCCGAACCGGCGCTCGGTCTTTACCGAGATCAACTTCCCCACTCGCTTGTTCGAGTACCTAGCGCTGCAGCGACCGGTGATCGCACCGTCTACCGAGGGCATCCGCGACTATTTCGGCCCGGAGGACTTGTACCTTTTCACGCCAGACGACGTCGCGAGCCTAGCCCGCCAGATCGAGTCGGTCTACCGCGACCCTACCGCCGTGCCCGGCCGCGTAGCCCGCGGCCTTGCGTTGTACCGCGAGCACCGGTGGGAAGGCGAACGCGACCAGCTCCTGCGGACGGTCGCGGGCCTGTTACCCGCCTGAAGCTTCCTTCGATGAACACCTCAAGTCTTTATCGGAGCCCAGTCCTCGGGTCCGGAGCGGACGATGGAGCTCGAGGCCATCAGCCATGAGTGCCACGTGTCCTCCCTATCGTCCCTCGGTGCTGCGTCGCTGGGCTCAGCGGGCGCGCTCCCGCGGCCTCACGTGGTGGCTCGGCCTCATTCCGCCACCCGCCGTCCTGGGCCCCGGGGAGCTGCGGGCTTCCCGGGAGCTCTCGATTATCATCCCGGTGAAAGACGCGGTCCGTCTCACCCGCCAGTGCCTTGCGAGCCTGGAACGCTGGGGTGGCGAAGCCGAAATCATCTTGGTCGACGACGCCTCTCAGGAAGCAGAGACGGTGCAGGTGCTGCGGGAGTACTCCGACCGCAATGGCTGGACCCTTATCACGCAGCCCGTCTCCACCGGGCATTCCCGCGCCACGGCGGCGGGGATCGTTCGTGCCACGCGTCCGCTTCTTTGCTTACTCAATTCAGACACGATCGTGTCACCCTACTGCTGGGAGGCAGTCGTGGACGCTTTTCACTCCGATCCCGCGGTCGCGATCGTGGGGCCCAGCACCAGTGACACCTTCGGCCCCCAGGCCCTTCGCGTGGCACGGCAGTCTAAACTGCTTTGGGAGCTGCGGCACGTCGCGGCCTTCGCGCGGTGGCAAAAGCAGCGGCCGCAGCCGCCGGATCAAGAGGATCTCCAGTTCATTGGTGGATTCGCTTTCTTCATCCGGCGCGCGACCTGGGATGACCTAGACGGCTTCGATCCCAACCTGCCCGACTACGGCAATGAGCTCGACCTCTGCCTGCGGGCAGTCGCCGCGAAGCGCCGCTGCGTCTGGGTCAAGCGCAGCTACATCCATCACTTTGGCGGTAGCTCTTACGGTGGTCAGCTGGGCGGGCCCGACGGCATCGAGGCTCGCTCCCTCGCCGCCACGCGCTACGTGCGCGAGAAGGCCGCCCGCCTGGGCCTGCAGCTGAGCCACTCCGGCTAAAGCGATCCCGGTGGAGATCTCCATCCTCATCACCACCTGCCGGCGTCCGGAGTCGCTCGGCCACACGCTCGCCGCCGTCGCGCGGCTCGAGCCGGTGCCCGGTCACGGCCACGAGGTGCTGGTGGTCGAGAACGGCTCCTCCGCGGAGACCCGTGCGGTGGTGGCGCGCCACCCCGCTTTCCGCTACCTTTCGGAGCCCATCCCCGGAGCCTCCCGCGTCCGTAATCGCGGCGTCGCCGCCAGTCAGGGCAACATCCTGCTTTTCCTGGACGACGATGTCCGCCCTGAACCCGGCTGGTTGCAGGCGATGTGGCGGCCGCTCGCTACGGGTATAGCCGATGGGGTCAATGGAAGTATCCAGATGCCCCCGGAATTGGAGCGCGGCTGGATGGAGCTCGCCCACCGCAATTGGCTCGCCTGCGTGCAACCCGACCCCGGAACTCCCCCGGCCCAGCTGATCGGCGCGAGCATGGGGCTCCGGCGCGAAGTGTTCGCGAGGATTCCGCGGTTTGATGACGACATGGGGCCCGGCGCGCTTTACGAGGCGGGAGAGGAAGGACTCTTCAGCGCCCAGATGGTGCGGGCCGGTTTCCGCCTCCGCGGCGTAGCTGAGGCCCGCGCTTGGCACCATTTTTCCCCCGACCGTCTCCGCCGCGAGGCTTGGCTGGGATACGCCGCCCGCAGCGGCCGGTCGGTCGCGTACCTAGAGTATCATTGGCGGCACGAAGCGCCCCGCCGGCCACGCTTGAGTCTAGCGCGCGCGACGCTGCGCCGCCGCCTTTGGCGCCTCACCCACCCCGCGCAACTGCGGCAAGCGGAGGGAATCTCCATGCGAGAGTTTTACCTCGATTGGCACTGCGCGCGCCTCGCGCAGCACGTTCGCTTCGCCCGTTCCCCGCGCCTCTACCCCGCCTTCGGACTCACCAAGCTCGCCCCTAACGGCTGATATGAACGCACCCCTCACCTCTCCGCGCCCGGCGCGGGTCGCTGTGCTCGGCTGCGGCGCCATCACCGAGCGCTGCCACGCACCCGCGCTGCGCACCCTGGTTGCCGCCGGCGAAGTCGAAGTTTCCCACCTCTTCGACGTCGATCCCACCCGCGTGCGCCAGATTCAGACCTTCCTGCCCCAAGCGCAGCCGCTGCCGCACCTGGAATCGCTGGCCAAGGTGCGTCCTGAGCTCGTCCTCGTGGCCTCACCCGTCAAATATCACGCGGATCACACCATCACCGCGCTGCAGGCGGGCGCCGCCGTCCTCTGCGAGAAACCGATGGCCAAGGACGCTACCGCGGCCGAAGCGATGATTGCCGCCGCGGCCGCCACGGGCCGACCGCTCGCCATCGGGCTATGCCGCCGCTTCCTGCCGGCCGCTCAAGAGATCCATCGCCTCATTCAAAGCGGGCTCCTAGGCTGCGTCCGTCGCGTCCACGCCCAAGAGGGTGCCAAGTTCAATTGGCCTGCCCAGTCGCCTGCCTTCTTCAGCCGGGAGACCGGTGGAGGTGGGGTCCTGATTGACGCCGGCGTGCACCTTCTTGACCTGCTGCTGTGGTGGTTCGGGGAACCGGAGTCCGTCGATTACCAAGATGACGCTGCCGGAGGAGTGGAGGCAAATTGCCTCGCCCGGCTGGCCTTTCCCGGCGTGCCGTCCGTCGAACTCCGCCTCAGCCGCGATACCCCCCTGAAGCCCTGCGTCCGGATCGAAGGCGACCACGCCACGCTCGACTGGAATGCCCTCTGTCCGGATCGCTTGGTCCTGCGGACCGCGAGTTCGCCGCAAGCTTGGCAGGTGACGCTGACCCCCGCCGCCCCTTTCGCCCCCCCCCTGCCGACGTTCGAGGGCATCTTCATCGAACAAATCCGGAACAGCATCGCTGCCGCCCGCGGCCAAGCCCCGCTCCTGGTCCCCGGCACCGAAGGCATCCGCAGCCTGCGCCTGATCGATCAGTGTTATCGCCGGCGGCAGGCCTGGCCGATGCCCTGGTATGAGGCGACCGAACAGGCCGCCGCCAACCGCCTCGCCCACTCCGTTCACCCATGAAACTCGCCGTCCTCGGCGCCTCCGGCTTCGTCGGTAGTCGTCTGCTCGAACAGTTTCACCTGCGGGGCACCTGCGACCTGCGGCCCATCGTCCGTAATGTACCTGCGCTGGCGCGCATGGCCCGCTTCCAGCTCGACTGGAAAGTTAGCCCGACGGACCAGCCGGAGCGGCTCGCGGCGGCCCTGCAAGGGTGTGACGTCGTCGTCAATCTAACGAGCGGAGATTCTGGCTTCATCCGCGACAGCATCTCCCCGTTCTACGGCGCGGCGCGCCAGGCGGGGGTACGCCGGGTGGTTTTCTTGAGTAGCGCGGTCGTACACGGGCAGGAGCCGGCGCCCGGAACCACGGATGACACCCCGCTCGTTGGGGGCCAGGGCATCGACTACAATGGCGGCTACAATCGCGCGAAGGTGGAGGCCGAGGAGCGGCTGCGGCAGGAACGCCGCGGGGGCGGTCCGGAAATTGTGATCCTGCGGCCGGGAATCGTCTTCGGCCCAAGGGCCCACTGGATCCACCGGCCGGCCGAACAGCTGCTCGCCGGGCGCTTCGCTTGGGTGAACCATGGGCAGGGCATCTGCAATTCGATCTACGTCGATAACCTGGTCGAGGCCATCCGCCTCGCCGCCACAGTTCCGGGGATCGACGGCGAGGCCTTCCTGATCGGCGATGCCGAGACCAGCCGCTGGTGTGATCTGATCGAACCCATCGCCATCGCTTTGGGGTTTTCGCCGGACGAGATCCCCAACCTCACGCCGCGTGGACCCGGCCTGACACTGGGCGAACGGCTGCGCGCGGCCTACGATCAGGATCTGGTTCAAGCCGTGGTGGCGCGCGTCCCGCGCCGCTTCAAGCAGGCGGCGAAGGCCGCGGTGCGGGGGTGGCGCGAAGGCCCGAAGCCTAGCCCGTGGGAGCTTCCCCGACCCAGTGCTCCGCGGCTGACGGTTAGCCGGGACATGGAGGTCCTGTATCAGTGCGCCTATCGCCTCCCACACACCAAGGCCGTGCGCATGCTGGGGTACCGTCCCCCAGTGACGTTCACGGAAGGGCTCCGGCGGTGCCTTGCCTGGCTGGAATTCGCCAACTTCCCGATCCAGAACGCCCCCACCCTCGCCCGAGTGGGCGCGCCCATCCCGCCCGTCCATGTTGGCTAGTGTCATCCTCTGCACGCTGCGCCGGGCCGCCCAAATCGGAGCCACCCTCGATTCCCTCCTCGCTCAACCCCGGCCGGTAGGGCTGGAGCTCGAGCTTGTCGTGGTCGAAAATGGCCCGCCAGACGGAACGCGCGCCGAAGTGGAGCGACGCGTCAAGGCGGCCATCGGCTGGACCCTGCGCTACCTGCACGTGGAGCAGAAAGGCAAATCCCGAGCACTCAACGCCGGCCTCGCCGCCGCCCGGGGCGAACTCCTGTTCTTTGTCGACGACGATCTACGCTTTTCCCCCCGCTGGCTCACGGACCTTTCCGCCCTGATCCTCTCCGGCCAGAGCGATGGTGCCACTTCACCGATCACTATTCCCGCCCACCTGCTTCGCCCCTGGATGACTCCTTACCACCTCGGGTGGCTCGGGTGCATCCGCTATCGGAATCGGGAACAACCCGACGAGATGCCGGGCGCGAATATGGCGTTGCACCGTCGGACCCTCGAACGGGTGCCGGCCTTCGATCTAGAGCTGGGCGGCGGCGGGCTGGGCAACTGCGAGGATACGCTCTTCTCCCGCCAAGTGGTGGCGGCGGGCTTCCGGCTGGCCTTCGCGCCCGAGGCTCCCGTCGAACACCACTTCGAGCCCGCCAAGCTGCGCTACGCCCAATGGCGAGCGAACGCCGCCGCCGCCGGCCGTTCCCGCGCTTACCTACACCATCACTGGCTGCACCTGCCTGTCTCCCTCGCCCGCTGCCGGCGCCTCCAGCTCCAAGCGAAGCTGGCCCTGAGGCGACGTCTGTACCCCATGCCGGGAGCGCATTCCGAAGGCATTGCCCCGTGGGAGCTGAGCTACCTAACCGACCTCGCGTTCCTCGAACAGTTCGCCGTCGAGCGCCAGCAGCCCCGCAAGTACGGTCTGCGCGGACTGCGGAAGTTAGCCCCGACCGGCTAGCGTTGACCCGCCCCCTTCGGCCGCCGGTGCGCGGGCGCCGCACGGTTACCCGCACCCGCGGGCGTAGAATCCCCCACCGCAACGCACTTCCGCGGAGGACCATCTGTCCGCCATCCTCAACCGCATGTTCCGCTCCGAGCCAGCTGACCGCTTCCCGGCCCCGTCGCCCGGTTCCCTCGATGGGCTGAGCTTGTTCCGCTTCGCCCACGCCTTCGAAACCGGCGGTGGGGTTGAACGGATTTTAGAGGATCTGGATACGGGCCTGCTCGAGCGCCACGCCCTCAAGATCGTCCGGCTGCACCTCGCGACGGCCGAAAGCAGGGCGGAGCCCCGGACGCAGCAGGTCGGCCGCGGCACCCTCGTGCTGCACCCGGTCCCGCTCCCGCCGGGCGGCAAGGAACAGATGGCGGAGGAAGCCGAGGAAATCGCGTCCCCCGGGCGAGCATGGCTACGCCGACGGGTGTTCGGCCAGCCGCTGCTCTGGCGGCTCCTGTTTGCCCCCTACGCGAGGCGCCGCAAGCTCACGCCCCGGGCGGGCGAAATTGCGGGGGCCGGTGCGCATTTCCGGAAACTGCACCAAGAGCACCGGTTTGACCTCTGCCTGCTGCACTTTTTCGGCGGCGCCGACGCCGACGAGATCATCACCGCTGCTCGCGCGGCGAAGGTCCCGATCGGACTGATCAACCATTTCGCCAATGACCGCATGCTCCATTTGTCGATCCGCCGACACGAGGAACTCGCGCACGGCATAGGGAGCGTGACGGGACAAGATATTCCGCAGCACTTGCGGAGCCGGCTGGTCAATCTGGGCGACGGCATCGACCTGACGTGCTTTGATCCCACCGCGGCCCGCCGGCCCGCGGACCTACCTGCCCATCCCATTCTGTTTCTCCCCGCGCGCTTGCTGCGCACCAAGGGCCAGCTGGACCTCGTCCGGGCGGCCCGCCGGCTGCACGATCAGGGGTTGCCGGTGACCGTGGCGTTCGCTGGCCGCGAGGATTCGCGCGCCTTCGTCACAGAGCTCCGGCGGGAAATAGCCCGCCTCCGCTTGGAGCCGCACGTGCGGTTCCTAGGGCAACTTTCCACGCAGGAAATTCGCGGCTGGTTCCAAGCCAGCCTCGCCACCGTGTTCCCCACCTACCACCCGGAGGGACTGCCACGCGTCACCCTTGAATCGCAGGCCATGCAAACCCCAGTCGTAGCTTACGCCACCGGCGGGATCGCGGAAGGGATCGAGGAGGGAAAGACTGGATTTTTCGTTCCCACGGGCGATCTAAACGCCCTGGTCGCGGCCGTCGCCCGGCTGGTGCGCGACCCCGGCCTGCGCGACCGGATGGGCCGAGCCGGACGCCAACGCGTAGAGGAACACTTCACCGTGGCCGCGATGTGTCGCCGGCATGAGGCGTTTTACCGCACGCTGCTATCCCGTCCGACCGGGCCGCGCTAATCCGTCCGCACCGTGCCTCCGACCCTTACCCTGCTACTCGGCTTCGCGCTGGCCGCATTTTGCATTGCGCGGGCCTCCCGCGCAGCGGGCGGCTTTCCCCTCGCACTGCTCTGGCCGTCGCTCTGGTATATCATCTGCTCCTCTCGCCCTTTTGGCGTCTGGATGATGGAGTGGGGTATCCAGTTGCCGCTGATCAGCGATTTCAGCGGGGAGGGCAGCCCAATGGATCAGTTCTTCTTCCTCTCGCTGATCTTTCTGGGGTGGGGTGTACTCCTTCGACGGTCATTTTCCCTGGCTGCGCTTTTTCGGGAAAACCTCTGGCCCGCCCTGCTCCTCGTACTCATGGCCACAAGCATCCTGTGGTCGGACTACCCGTTCACCTCGTTCAAGCGCTATATCAAGGTGCTCGGGTCGTTGACGATGGCGCTGGTGATTCTGACAGACGAGCGCCCCTACACCGCGCTCCAAACCGTCCTCCGCACCTGCCTCTACGTCCACCTCCCGTTCTCCATCATTTGCGTGAAGTACTTCCGGAATATTGGGATCGAGTACTCCTACGCGGGAACCTCTAATTTCTGGCAGGGGCTCGCGACCTCCAAGAATACGATGGGGCAGGTCGCGATGCTCGGCGTGGTCTACTTCGCGTGGGACCTCTTCCAAAACTGGCGAGCCCGGGGCTGGCGCCACATCAACACCCTTTACCTGCTGATGGGAATGTATCTGCTCAAGGGGTCGAACCACGGGGTCTCCAAGACGTCCATTTTGGTCGCGGTGCTTGCGGTTTCGATCCTCCTCGCCCTTCACCTGTTCCGCCAGCGACCGGAGTCTCTCCATCGGTTCACCCGGCTGGCGCTCTTCGGGGGCCTTTCCCTCGTCGTCCTGATTGTCACCCACAGCATCGTCGCCTTCGACAACGATTCATTTCTGGGCGCGGTCATAAAAATTTTCGGTCGCGACATCACACTGACGGACCGGCTCTACATTTGGCAGGACATGTACCGCGCCGCCTCCGGCAATCCCTTATTCGGCGTCGGTTACGGGGGCTTCTGGATCGGACGCCAGGTCAATATCCCGTGGAACACTCACTCCTGGATCCTGGGCCAAGGTCATTCGGGTTACGTCGACACCTACCTTCAGCTCGGCATCGCCGGCTGGGTCATCCTCACCGGGATCATCCTGACCACCCATCGTCGTTTGGTTGCCGCCCTCGCCCAAGACTTTGAATTCGCCGCCTGGCGTCTCTCGCTCTTCCTGGTCGTGCTCTTCGTGAATCTCACGGAGACTACCCTGCTCCGCGGCGATCACCACCTTTGGTTCATCTTCACCGCCTGCATCTGGCAGGTCCCGGCACCCACGACGGCGGCCGAAGGGGAGGAGCCACCCGCCGAGGAGATGCTGACGGAGGCACAGCCGCCCGAATGAGCCGCCCGCTGCCACGCACGCTCCTGATCGGCCACGGGTTCGAGGCCAATTACCTCTTGGGCTTCGCCCGTGGGCTCCGCGCGCAGGGCATCGACCTGCTGGTCACCGCTGACGACACCTCCGCACCGCTACTCGCGGACGCAGGACTGCCCCACGTCAACCTCCGCGGGAGCGTCGACCCTCGCCGCTCCCTAGGGCCGAAGCTGTTCAATCTACTCCGCTACCACCTCCGACTGGCCGCTTTGGTCTACCGACACCGCGGCGGAGCCATTCATTTTTGCGGCATCCTTCGCCGCGAACTGATTCTGCTAGAAGGGTTGCTCTGGCCCCTCTGGTTGCGCCTCTGGGCGGGCACTTACCTGCACACCGCCCACAATGCGCTGCCCCATGGTTGCGCCGACCGCCGCCTCTTCCGTCTCGCCTACCACTGGATCTACCGCTGGCCCCACGCCATCTTAACCCACGCTGCAGTGGTCTCCCGCCAGCTCGAGCGGGAATTTGACGTCGCACCGCCGCGACTCCACCGGATCTCCATCGGACTCAACGAGGAGGTCCCCGCCAGCGGCCTCGACATCCCCGGCGCCCGGATCCAACTCGGCCTGCCCGCCCAGGGTCGCCTCCTACTCTTCTGCGGTAAAATCGAACCTTACAAGGGCCTCGACCTGCTGCTCGCGGCCTGGGCGCAAGTGGACGCCCCGGACGCCCGGCTCTGCATCGTCGGCGCCTCCCGGGACGCGGACCAAACCGCTCAACTGAGACGACAGATCGCCGCCCTCCCGCCCGACCGCCGCCCCCTCTGGCGGGACGCCTTTGTGCCCAACGCGGAACTCGGGCTCTGGCTCGAGGCAGCCGACACCCTAGTCTTGCCCTACCGTCAGATCTATCAAAGCGGCGTCGTCCTGCTCGGCCTCCGCTTCGGCCTCCCGCTGATCGCCACGCCAGTGGGCTCCTTGCCGGACTACGTGACCACAAACACCGGGATCCTCGCGGAAGCAGCCGACGTCCCCGCCCTGACGCGCGCACTCAAAGCCTTCCTCGACCGCCCCCACCCATTCTCCCGCACGACCATCGCCACCGCCGCGGAGGAATTTGCCTGGCCCCGTCAATGCGCCCGGATCCGCGCCCTCTACCCCCTCTCTCCCGTGACCGCTCCCCTCCCCTCGAACGCATGCGCCTGACGTACACTCTCATCACGCCTGCTCGAAACGAGGAGCAGACCCTCGGCCAGACCATCGCCGCCGTCGCCGCCCAGACCGTTCCGCCGGTCCGGTGGGTAATTGTCGACGACGGCTCGACCGACCGCACCGCGCAGATCGTCGCCGCGGCCGCGGCCCTGTACCCGTGGATCCGGCTCGTGCAGCGCCCGCCCCGAAAGGAGCGCCACTTCGCCGGGAAGGTCCACGCCGTGAACGCTGGGCTCGCCGCGCTCGCCGACCTGCCCTACGACCTCGTGGGCAACCTAGACGCAGACGTGTCCTTTGCGCCGGACTATATGGCCTTCCTGCTGGAGCGCTTCACGGCGCGACCGCGGCTCGGGGTCGCCGGCACCCCATTTACCCAAGACGGATACGATTCGCTGCGCGACAGCTTTGAAGGGCCCAATTACGTCGCCGGCCCGTGCCAGCTATTCCGCCGCGCGTGCTTCGAAGAGATTGGCGGCTACGTTGCGAACCCGGCGGGCGGCGTCGACTGGATTGCCGTGATGACCGCCCGGATGAAGGGCTGGGAAGTGCGTGCCTTCCCGGAAAAGCGCTTCCATCACCACCGGACGATGGGCACGGCCGAACGCGGCCCAGTCGCGGCGCAGTTCGCGTACGGCCAAAAGGACTACTACCTGGGCGGTTCCCCGGTTTGGCAGCTATTCCGCGTGGCGTTCCGCTTACCCAAAAAGCCGCTGCTCTTCGGCGCACTCGCCCTGCTTGCGGGCTACTGCTGGGCGGCCCTGCGCCGCATACCCCGGCCCGTTTCGCCGGAGCTCATGCGCTTCCATCGCGCGGACCAGATGCGGAAACTGCGGTACATCTTGGGTAGCCTTGCACGCGGGAAGAAACCAGGCGCGTTCGCGCCCGGGGCCTGAACTTCTACGCAGCGCCATCCGGGAAACTACGCCTCCTTTCCGCACCACCGAAGCTCGCTTTCATCCGCTTTCCTGACGTGATCGCCAGAAACCCCACGACCGTTGCTTCCCGCGACCCTTTCCTTCCTTGCCGCGCCCGCGCTCGGGACCGGTTCATCCGCTGAGGAGACGACGATGCCCTCCGTTGCCGCCGCGCGTCCTTCCCCGCACTCCGCCCGTCTGCGGCCCGCCCTCGCGCGGTTCGTGGCTTGGCTCGACGCCTTCGGCGAGACCTCTCAGGACCACCAAGATTTCTTCGCCAGCATCCCCGGACGCGCCGCCAAGCGTCTGTATTACCAACAGCCGATGCTCGGCAAACTGGCCGTGCTCCCGATGGTAGGCTGCGAAGCCTTCCTGCCCTGGACCCGCCGCTTCTTCCATGCGCGGATGCGTCTCCCCATCGCCGACGCCCACTACGCGATGGGCTTTGCGCGGCTGTACGAAATTACCGGCGAGCACCGACATCTGGATCGCGCGCGGCATTTCCTCGGGGTCCTCGAATCCACGCGTTGTTCCGCCTACGAGCGCCACGGTTGGGGCTACCCCTTCGATTGGCAGACCCGCAACGGCGTGATCCCCCGGGGGACCCCACTGATCACGACCACGCCCTACTGCTTCGAGGCCTTCGCCGAAGTGCATCGGCTCGCCCCCGACCCGCGCTGGGCAGCCATCCTCCGCTCCACGGCCGAGCACGTGCTGGAGGATTATCGCGACATTGCCACCGGACCCGACGCCGCGACCTGCACTTACACTCCCGACGGGGGCGAGCGAGTCGTGAACGCGAGCGCCTACCGGGCCTTCACTCTGTATTACGCGGCGCAGATACTCGGGGATGATCGCTACCGCGAGTCCGCCCGCCGGAACCTCAATTTCGTCCTGAGTTGCCAGCAAGCGGACGGCTCCTGGCCCTATGCGGTCGACGGCGTACGCCCGTTCGTTGACCACTTCCATACCTGCTTCGTGATGAAGGCCCTCGCCAAGATCGAGGCTCTGACCGGCGATGCCGGTTGCTGCGCTGCGCTCGACCGCGGCGTGGCGTACTACGTAGCGAACCTCTTCGACGCCGACGGCCTGCCCCGCCCCTTCGCCCGGGCGCCCCGTCTGACCCTCTACCGCCGCGAACTGTACGATTGCGCCGAGTGCCTCAACCTTGGCGTGCTCCTGCGCGGCCGCTACCCGGCGCTCGATCAGGCCGTGGATCGCACGCTCGGGGACCTTCTGGACCACTGGCAACTCCCCTCCGGGTCATTCCGGAGCCGCCGCCTCCTCCTCGGCTGGGACAACGTGCCCATGCACCGCTGGGGGCAATCGGAGCTCTTCCGCAGCCTCGCCCTCTTTGCTTGAGCGCGACCCCGGCACAGACCCTCCATTCACTTTGCCGCGGCGAACCCGACCCGGCACTCCTTGCCGCCGCCGGCTGGGCTCGCCACCTCGGTCTGGCCGCTGCGTCGCCCAGCGAACTTCCTCCGCCCGCAGCAGCTGGGGCTTCCCTGCTACTGGATGCGACCAGCCTCGCCGCCGCAGGTGCGACGCCGGATCTCTCCCGGCTTGCCCCCGGCTTTCCGGCCGAACGTCTGCTGCTGCTGGTGCGCGACGCCAGCCCCCCCACCCTAAACTGGATCCGCGCTGCCACCCACGGAGTGGTCTCGGGCGTCGCAACCGCGACCGGCGGCGATCAGATGCAGTTTCACGCTCTGCCGGCCGGCGCTGGCGGGGAACTCTCCGGCGCCTCGCTGCCCCGCGATCCCGGACCAGCATTAGCACTGACCCACAGCGCTGCCACCGCGTCCCTTCTCTCTACCGCCGATCACACCCTCTGGCTCCGGATTACAGCGGGACCCGCCGCCGGGCTGCTCGTCTGGAGCTGCCCGGAGTCGCTAAACCCAGAGCAGCGTATCACGGAGGAAAGAGAAATCGAAGGTCGCCTCGACGCCGTACTCCCGCTCCTCTGCTTCCTCCGCGGCGTGCACGGCGCCGCGTGCTGGTACAACCCGCACCAGCATCTCGGCATCATCATCGACGACCCCCTGCTCGAACCGCGCTACGGCTGCCTCGATTTTACCGCGCTGCTCGCCGTGAGTCGACGGATTGGGCTGCATGTGACGCTGGCCTTCATTCCTTGGAATGCCACCCGCACCAAGGCCAACGCCGCCGCATCCTTTCGCCAACAGCCCGATGTCTTTAGCCTTTGCCTCCACGGTTGCGACCACACCGCGGCGGAGTATGCTGCCACAGATCCCGAACTGCTACGCACGCTGAATGCCGAGGCGCTCCGCCGCATGGCCGCGCACACGGAACGGACCAGCCTCCCCACCCAACCCCTGATGGTTTGCCCACAGGAGCGGTTCTCCCGCGCCGCCCTCGCGACGCTTGCCCGTGAGCCAGGCATCGAGGCGGTCGTTAACTCCCGCTTCCTCCCCCGCGATCACCAAGCCGGCACCGTCACCGCGGCCGACCTGTTGCGTCCCGCCTTCATCGCCTACGACGGCTGCACGCTGATCAAGCGATTCTATCCGCAGGACGCGCGGAAGATTCCCGTGGCGCGTTTTCTCGGGCAACCCGCGTTACTGGTCGAACACCATGGATACTTTCGCTCGGGTACGGGCGCCCTCGAGCAGGAAATCCATCGTCTCCGCGCCGCCGAACCCGGCCTCACTTCGCCGCCCATCGCTGATCTAGTCCGCCAAACCCACTGGCGCAGGATCCCCGCCCCCGGCCAGCTGGAGCTCCTGGTCCTGACCCGCCGCCTAGACTTCCATGTCGACGGGCCCGGTCCGACACAGGTGACGCTATGCCGGCCCCTGAATCCTGATCTCGATTTAGACGGGGTCCGTCTCGATGGTCGCGAAGTCGCTTTTCAGCGCACCAAGACTGGTCTTACGGTCCACCTTCCGCATCTCCCGCCGGGAGAGCACCGCTTCGAGCTGCGATTCGCGCCCCCCCCTGCGGCACGACCTTACCAGCCCTCGGTAACCCAGCGGGCAGGAATCGCCGCCCGCCGGAGAGCCTCGGAGTTTCGCGATCGCGTCCTTGCCCGCGAAGTCGGCCTGCTTGGCCTTGCCCAGCATGTTGTTCGGGTGCTCCGCCTGCGGGGCTAACCCCGCACCGCTCAGCTACGTATCCCCCGCGCTATCTCCGGGGAACAATCCCCGCCAAAATCCTTCGCGACCGCTGGCATCGCGTCCTTCCCTCCTCCCCGCCTTATGTGCGGCATTTGCGGAACCTTCAATTACACGGGCAGCGAGCCTGTCGCGGAGACCAGCATCCGCCGGATGATGGATACCATCGTCCACCGCGGGCCCGATGACGCGGGCTTGCACCTCGACGGTACGCTCGGCCTCGGCTTCCGCCGCCTCGCCATCCTCGACCTTAGTCCCGCCGGCCACCAGCCGATGTCGGACCCGACCGGCCGCGTCTGGGTCGCCTTCAATGGGGAAATCTACAATTTCCGGGCCCTTCGTGCCGAGCTCGAGGGCAAGGGCTACCGCTTCCGTAGCCACTGCGACACCGAGGTGATCGTGCAGGGCTTCGTCGAGTGGGGCGACGCCGTCCTGAATCGGCTGGAAGGGATGTTCGGCCTGGCCGTCTGGGAGCCCCGCCGGCGGCGCCTGCTCCTCGCCCGCGACCAGCTCGGCATTAAGCCGGTCTATTACACCCTCGCTGAAGGAAAGCTGCATTTTGGCTCGGAGATCCGCGCCCTCCTCGCCGCCCTGCCCGCCAAGCCCGGTCTCGACCTCGAAGCGGCGGCCGAATTTCTCCGCTACCGCTACACGCCCGCCCCCCGCACGATCTACGCCGGGATCCAGAAGCTCGCCGCCGGGGAAATGCTGGTCGTCCAAAACGGCACCGCCACGCTCAGCCGCTACTACACCCACGCGCCGGAGCCCTTCGACCCCGCCCCGCGCGCGGACGAGGCCGCGGAACAGCTACTCGCCCTGTACGAAACCGCGGTCCAGCGCCACCTGATGAGCGATGTCCCGGTGGGCCTGCTCCTCAGCGGCGGGCTCGATTCTGGGCTGCTCCTCGGCCTGATGGCTAAGCACGGCCGCGACTGGCCCACCTTCAGCGTCGGCTACGGCACCAGCTTCCGCGACGATGAGCTGACTGATGCCGCCCGCACCGCGGCCCTGTTCGGCGCGCGTCACCACGAAGTCCGCATCGACCGCGTCACCTTCGAGCGCGAACTGCCCAAAATCGTCGCCGCAGTCGAGGAACCCGTCGCCTCCTCCTCGGTCGTCCCGATGTACTTTGTCTGTGGCCGCGCCCGGCAGGACGTGAAGGTGGCCCTCATCGGCCAAGGTCCGGATGAGCTCTGCGGCGGCTACACGCGCCATCTCGGCGTCCACTACGGGCAGCTCTGGCGCGATCTGCCCGGACCGCTCCGCCGCGCCGCCTCGGCGCTGCTCGGCCGGATGCCCCGCGCTGAAAGCCTGCGCCGCGGCCTCTACTCGCTCGACGAACCTGAGCCGCTCCGCCGCTACCAGCAGGTCTTCTCTCTCGCTGCCGAGGCCACGCTGCAAGGCCTCTTCCGGCCCGGCCACGTGCCCGCCGCGACCGGTCCCGGCACCGTCGAGGGGTGGGAGGCCCTCCGGCCCCAATTGCGCGCCTTGGACGAACTGAACGCCTTCCAGCTGCTCGAGGTCCGCTCCTCCCTGCCTGATGAGCTCCTGCTGTACGGGGACAAACTCTCGATGGCCCACGCCCTGGAGGCGCGGGTGCCTTACCTCGATCGCCCCCTCGTCGAGTACCTCCAGCGCCTGCCCGCCTCGCTGAAGATCCGCCGCGGGATGCGCAAGTGGATCCACCGCCGCGTCTGCGGCCGATTCCTGCCCGCCGAGATCCTCCGCCGCAAGAAGCGGGGTTTCGCGGTCAACGTGGTCGACGACTGGTTCCGCGGCTCCTTCCAAGGGAAGGTCAACGACTGCCTCGCCGATCCCCAGTCCCGGATCTACCAGCATTTGGACCCCGCCGCCGTCACGGCTCTCCAGCAGCGCCACGCCTCTGGCCAAGAGGACCAGCACAAGTTACTGTTCAGCCTCGTGGTGCTCGAACAATGGCTGCGGCAGGCCGCCTGACGCCTCGCTCCTCCCCGGCCCAAGCCGCCCCCGACGTGACCCACCCGATCCCTAACCTGTGAAGCCCGGTCTTAGCCAACCTCCCCACCTTGCGGGACAGTCCGGGCCGGAGTCGGCGCCCCACCTCCGCGAAGCCTTGCCCTCGTCATTCCGCCCCGGGACCAAACCCGCGACTTCGCCCTGTAAAAACCTGGTGAATCCTCCTCACGCTCCGCGGCTCGCTCGACCTTTGCCCCCAGTGCTTAGCTCTTCCCGTTGACTAGGCCGGGGGGAAACCCCGACCCGTCGCCCTCTCGCTCTCCTCCGCGTTAACGCTCCAACGTCCATCCTCATGCATATCAGCTCCCTCGCTCCGTCGTGCCGGCGTCGTCATCCAGTCTGGGCCGCCGCGCTCCTGTTCGGTTGCCTTGGACTCCCGGGCCTCTCTGCCTTCACCCGGGACGGGAAGAATCTCCTCACGGACGGCAGCATCAACGACATCAACGCGGCGAACGCCGTTGCAGTCCTAGGCGACACCATCCGCGTGCCCGCCGGCACGTTCACTTGGGGGGACGGCGGCAGCGCGATTTGGTTCAACAGCCGAGCCACGCTCGCCGGCGCGGGTCAGGGCAACACCATCATCCAGATCGCCAGCACCGGTGGCACTTGGGGCAACGGGACAATCCGAATTCTCAACGGCGGGACGGTGCGCGATATGACCATCCGGGGCGCCACGGGCGGAAGGTCCGCCATCTCCACCTCCGGCCCTTCCGGCTGGCGCGTCACCGGCATCACCTACCTTGGCGTCCCCGGGGAGGGCTACTTCGTCTACGGTGGCAACAACTACGGCGTGATTGACAATTGCAGACTCACCGGCGGGAGCGGCTCCTCCGAGCTCATATTCACCCGGGGACCGACCGATAGCTGGCAAACTCCCTCGTCGTTGGGCACGGCGAACGCCGTCTACATCGAGGACTGCGTATTCGACGGTCCGGGCTACGTGTGCGACTTCAATTCCAATGCCCGGGGCGTGGTTCGTTTCTGCACCATCAACGGGAATATGAAGGTGGATGGCCACGGGGTGGCGACCAACTCCCCACGTCGGGGGGTACGGCATATGGAAGTCTACCGCAACCGCTGGACCCTCGCCTCCGCCTATTGGACGCCAGTGGAACTGCGGGGAGGAACCGGGCACATCTTCGATAATCAAGTGCCCAACTCCGATGGGACCGTCGCCTGGTTCAAGGTTCGGGAATACGGTGTCCTTTACGGCTGGGGCAGCTTCGACAACATCATCCAGACCTTGGTCAACTATCCCATCCTAGACCAGATCGGGGTCGGACAAGACCCCCGGGTGGCGGGATCGGAACCGATGTACCTCTGGAACAACACCTACGGTGAAGGCATCGACTGGCCCCTGTCGCTGGACCCCATCCCCCCCGAAACCATCTCCCTCTACCGCACCCAAGTCGGCAACCCGACGGCGACCTTCACGATCGAAGACATCATCCGGAAGGATCGCGAATACTTCAAACAGATCGTCGGGGCGCCGTTCAACGGCAGCAGTGGCATTGGCCGCGGCACCAAGGCCCAAATGCTCGCCATCCAGGCCACCCGCCGCGGCGTCGGCTTCTGGGTGACCGACGAAGGCGACTGGGACAAGTCCAACGGTCCCCAGCCCGACGGTCAGCTGTACACCTGGAACGGGAGCGCGTGGGTCCTGAAGTACACTCCGCTAACCTACCCTCACCCGCTGCGGGATCAGGGCGCTCCCTCGAACGTGCGGATCAATGTGCGCGTGAACTGAGGTCGCCCCCGAACCTGGAGTCTTCCGCTCCCACCGAAGGGTCGCGCCTCAAGTGCGGCCCCTCATCGCCCAGTCCCTGATATGCTCTCCGCACCCTCCCTTCGTGCGCCCACGATTCACGCCGGAACCGGCCCGCTCGGTCGCACGATGAGCGCCCCGTCCATCGCCGGCACTCCGGCCCTCTACTGGTGGGCGGGCACGATGACCGGGCACCCGCGGCTCTCCTTCCCCCGCCGCGCGCTCTGCAAGCTGCGGGCAAAGCTCCTCCGGACCCCCGTGGTGCTTCCACCCGTGGACACGCCCCCGGCGGAGGCACGCCAACTCGCGCGGCCCACCTCCACCGGTCTGGGCGATATGCTCCTTGCGTGGTTGATGCCAATGACGGTGGCCCGGATGATGGGTTGGAACTTGCGGATCCCGGTTCCCGGGCTGGCGGGTGGCGTGCAGGACGACCCCCTGCGGGCGCGCCTCAACGCCGCCCTGCTCTCCGCCCAGCTCCGGCTGCCCGCACACGTGAGCCTCGCCGACGCCGAGGAAATTCCCGCGGACTGCCAGTGGTTCCACACCGCGGAACCGGAATCATTCGTCAACGCCTGCCGCGAGACCTCCTTCGCCACCATTCCGCGCTGGATCCGGCGGCAACTGCGCCGGGATGAGTACCTGGAGACCCACCGGCAGGTCGCCGCCGAACTGCGCGCCCCGTTCAACTGGCCGGACAGCCCGCGTTCGCCGGCCCCCCCCTACGGCGCCCTGCATATCCGCCGGCGCGACAAGGGGGATCTGCCGGACGCGGACCGCCTCCGCGAAATCATCCGCGAGCTCTCCGGCGCCTATCGCCACTGGCTGGTGGTCTCCGATTGCGCCATCGCCCGCCGGCAAACCGCGGAGTTGCTCGGTCAGCTGGGCTGCGCCCCCCTCACGGATCCGGCGGCCGGGACGCCCGGCGACGCGGCCGAACGTCTCTTTGCCGACTTCCGCGGTCTGATCGGGGCCGGCGTCGTGGTGTCCTCCGTGGCGCGCGCTTGGTCGGCCTTCCCCTACGCCGCCACCAGCATCGGCGGCGGCGCCCTCCTCTTCACCTTGGACCGCTCGCCAGTCTGGGAAATGCTCCGCGCCTACAGCCCTTCCCCGATTCCGCACGTCTACTTTGGTCCCGCGGGCGCCAGCCAACTCCGCCGGTCCGCCGGCCTCCCGCCTGCCGCGCGTTGAGCCGGGGCTTTCCGCTCGCCGCCCGCACCTTCCTCCCGTGCACGCCCGCCGCCTGACTTCTTTCTGGCCGGACCTGGTCGCCTCCCTGAAGACCCGCATCAGCGGGCGTCCCCGCCGGGACGACGCCCTCAGCCTGCTGGCCAATCAGCACCGGCTGAACCCCATTGTCGCCCGCAACGTCGAGACGTTCCCGCTGCTGGGCGGCGCGCTGCAGGGGATCGGGTCATCCGGCGCTTCCGCCACGACCGACATCGTCACCGAATGGGTCTGCCCGCCGGTCCTGCTCTGCCGGGTGCGCCGCGCCCTGATCAACCTCTCGACCGGGATCATCTACGACCCGGAGGCGCGGAAATACCTCCTCGAGACCTGCTGGGGCTGGGCGAAGTACACCACGGCCTCCGTTCGCCTCCACAACCGGCGCGTGCACCGGATCCCGTCCGGCGCTCCCGTGTATGTGTTCGCCGGGGTCGGCTATCACGGGATCGTGGAGGACCTGTCGGCGATCCTGCTCCTGCGGGAGCAGGGCCACCAGTTCAAGGTGCTGGTCGACGGACGGAACGAGTGGATGCTGGGGCTGCTGGCCCTGTTCCTCCCCGCGTCCGTCGAGGTGATCCGCGCTCCCGCGGGGAGCTGGATTGAAGCCGCGGATGACCTGTTGATCGTCACCAAGTCGGCGTTCGGGGAGTTCGTGCATCCCCGCCTGCTCGACGCGCTCCGGCGCGCCGCGCGGCCGCTCCAGGGCGCCTCCCCGCTCCGCCCCCGCCTGTTCATCTCGCGCGCGGATACCCGGAACCGGGCGCACGGGGCCGAGGAACGGCTCGCCGCTCCTTTTGTCGAGCGCGGCTTTGACCTGGTTCGCCTCTCCGCACTAAACGTCAGGGAGCAGGTGCTCGCCTTCCAGCACGCCACCGACGTCGCCGGCCTTCACGGGGCCGGCTTTGCCAATCTGGTCTGGAGCCAAGGTCCGGTGCAGGTCGACGAGCTGTATTCCCCCCAGTACTTCAACAGCTGTTACGCCTGCCTCGCGCACACGCTTGGCCACCCTTACGCCAGCCACCGCCTCACCGCGGACCCCTCCGCCGACGCCGCCGCCCTGACCGCGGCCCTGCACGGCCGCAACGGGGCAGCGCGGACGCTGACCCGCGGCTCGCCCCTCCTCGATCAGCCGGCCCACGTCCGCTGATCCGGCCCCCGAATCCTTCCGGATCTCCGCCCTGCCCCCGATGCGACCGCTCCGCCGCCCCCGCCCTCCCGTGGCCTGCCGCAGATGAAAGTCCTCTACGATCACCAGATCTTCGAGTGGCAGCGTTACGGCGGTGTGTCCCGCTACTTCGTCGAGCTCCTCCGGCATTTTCAGGCCGGCGGCCCCGTCTCCGCCGAACTGGCCCTCGCCTGCTCCTGCAATCCTTACCTCCGGGAATCCGGGCTCGCGCCGGCGGGGGTGGACTTCACCACGCTCCCGGCGGTCGCCGAGCGCAACCGCCAGCGCTCCCTCCGGCACTTCCTCCCCCGCCGCAAATTCCGGGGCAAGGAGCGGCTTTACCGGGTCCTGACCGCCCTCGGCTACGACCAGCCGGAGGACATTCGCCGCCACCAGCAGGCGAATGTTCGGGCCAGCGTCAGCCGGCTCCAGGGCGGGGCGTTCGATGTCTTTCATCCCACCTACTACTACCCCTATTTCCTGCCCCACCTCGGGGATCGCCCGCTCGTGGTCACGATCCACGATATGACCCACGAGCTTTACCCCGAGTATTTCGACCTCGCCGACGGGACCCTCGCCTTCAAACGCACGCTGGCCGAACGCGCGACCCTGATCATCGCCATCTCGGAAAGCACGCGCGAAGACCTGATCCGGATCCTTCGGGTCCCCGGCGAGAAGGTGAAGGTGGTCCTCCACGGCCACACGCGACGACCATCCGCGCCGGCCAGCCCGGCCGGAGCCCCCCCCTCCCTCCTCTACGTGGGGCCACGCGCCCTCTACAAGAACTTCTGCCACCTGCCGCACGGTGCGCTTGCCCTGCAGCGTCAGTTCGACCGCCCGCCGCTTGTAGTCCTCGTCGTACTGCCGGCGCGGCTGGTAATCGTTCGTCTTAACTTCACTCATGGTGTTGCTGGCGCAGCCCTCATCCCAACCGGGTTATTCACAAAGCTCGTCTTGGTCGAACCGGTGCACCCTTCGGAAACCGTCCATTAAGGCTCCCTGCTCGTTGGGGGCCGCGGCGCGGGCTGCAGCGCGGCCTTGGCCACCCAGCCCGCGATTGTCGAGAGTTGTTCACCCCAGCCATTCGGTGTCCGCCATCACCCACCCGCCCCGCTATGCGCCTGCACGAGCCGCTATCGCCTGGCGGCGACCGACGACCGCCTGCCCCCATATCGCGCTTCTCGCCCGGGTTCAACGACCTCCGCCTTGATGGTGCTCATCCTGGCCGGCATATTTACCCCGAAGCCACGCGGCTGGGAGACACCTCGCCGCACCCCTACCCTTAACTGAGCCGGTCCGCTGTTCAACCGCCGGAGACTATTTCATCCTTCCTACGTAACCGCCCTCGGGGCGCTACCGGATCTCCGCCGGCGAAGGCCGTCGCCAACCCGGCCGCAGACGGCTCATCTCCCGCCACTCCGCTTATGCGCAGGAATCCCCGACGCCCGCTTCTGCCGCCCAGCCTATTTCACGGTGAGCTTCAGCAAGCCCTGGGAGGACCTGTCTTGGAACGACGCAGGCCTTCTGCTTCTGGGATGGGGCGTATTTCTCTGGAGAAAATCATCTGCTCCGGAAAGCATAGCGACCAGCGTAGCCGCTGGAGGCACCACGGTGGTTGGAGGACGCTCCGACACGTTACGAACCCCCTTTTCCCAAGCAACGCGAAGGCCGAGTTATATAAGCCCATCGGGCTGGGCTCTCGGGATCGTATGGAGCTACACCCGACTGGAGCCTGAAACCTCCCGCGTCCACCCACCTTTCTCGATCCGAAGATTATGCGTCACGTTTACCTGTGTTATGCCAATGAGGCGTATTCCATCGCCCAGGCCTGCGCGGTCCACGCCGCCAGAAAGTTTGGCCGATTTGACCAAATCATAGCAGCCGGTCCCCACGATGTGGACCCTTCCTTCGCGCACACTCATCGGGAGGTCCTGGCCCAGCCGCGCGGCGGCGGCTACTGGCTTTGGAAGCCTCACCTGATCTACCGAACCCTCCTCTCCATGACGGACGGCGACCTTCTGACGTATGCGGACGCTGGCATCTTCGTGATGCCTGGGTTCATTGAAACGCACCAACGCAACTTGGCGGCGCTGACCGGAAACTCCAAATCCTTCACCGCCCTGCGCGTGTTCCTCCGCGAGCGGAAGTACACCAAGCGGGATGCCTTCATCCGCCTCGATTGCGACCACGGCGACTTCGCGGACTCGGACCAGTTTGTAGCCACCGCCATGCCGCTCATCATTCGCAATTCATCCACCCTGGATTTCTTCCGGACGTGGCTCCGTTGGTGCGAGTTTAACGTTAACGGACGCTACCTCATAGACGACAGCCCAAGCATTCTGGGAAACAACTTCCCCGACTTTGTCGACCACCGGCATGATCAAAGCCTGTATAGCCTGCTCTGCAAACGGCATCCATCAATTGTGCACGAGATTCCGCTGACTCAATTCGAGACCGAACGCCTACACTGGTTCCATACTCCGAATGACAAGATTGATCTGTTCAATCTCTGTGGAAATAACCACGCATCGCACCCCCAGAGCAACGCGTGGATCAGATTCGTGAAATTGCCGGCGAAGGACAACCTCCTGGGACTTGCACGGGGGGCACTGAAACGTTGCCAAGCCACCCTTCGGCCGAAGTGACGCCCCCGCCCCGACCGCGGTGGATTAAAGCTGATTCTGCCTCCGGGCCCTAGACCCTCCGCCGCAGCCTCGACCTCTTGCCCCCGCCCAAGGGCGGCCACGGTAAGCCGAACCGATGCGACCTTGCCAAAACAAACCACTGATCTGTTCATCCGTCATTACCATATGAAAAGCATCCAAATACTACGGACCATCATCAAGAAGCGCCGCTGGGACCCGGTCTACGATGGCTTCAGCTCCATCAATATCCTCGAAACATTTCCCGCCTTCGTGGCCAACGGCTGGGGGCTTTACCGCGATCGCGCGCCGCTGACCATTAAGTCCGTGAATCAAACGATTCCCGCACTGGCGAAAATTGCTTCGACAACCGCCCACCGCCTCATTTCGGTGGAACCAATCGAGGTTTTTGTAAAAGCCGAGATGGCCATCCCCGGCAGCGAGGAGCTGCGGGCCCTTTTTACCCGCCACGGCAGCGACAAAGCAACCACCCACAATTACCATCTGGCCTACGAGCGGATCATCTGGGCCCCCGCTCGGGCCGGCAAGATACTGGAGATCGGGCTTGGTACCAACAACGTTGACGTTGTTTCAACGATGGGATCGGGCGGAAAGCCGGGGGCCTCGCTGAGGGCTTTTCGGGACTACTGCCCCAACGCGCAGGTCTACGGAGCTGACTTTGACAAGCGCATCCTCTTCACGGAGGAGCGGATTAGGACCTTCTTCGTCGACCAGACCGATCCGGACACATTCACGGAACTCGGGCAATCCATCGGGGACAATTTCGATTTGATGATCGATGATGGTCTGCACGCGCCGAACGCCAACTTGAATTCCCTGGCCTTCTTCCTGCCGAGAATCAAGGTCGGCGGTTGGGCGGTGATCGAGGATATCGCCTACCAAAGTGAAACCATCTGGAAACTGGTGGGCGCAATCATTCCTCAGAACTTTAGGTGCCATTTGGTCCAGACCAGCGGCTCAATGCTTTTTCTGGTCAAGCGTCTCCAGTAAGCTCCCGCTGACTTCACCGGAGCCAGTTCCTCCGCCCCGATGCCGGAGGGCTGGTTGAAGTGGTCCCCGAAAGTTGGACAGGTCGGATCGTTAACCCAGAGTCCGAAACACGATCCCCATGTCCAAAAAACGACGTCAGCACAGTCCCGATCTGAAAGCCAAGGTAGGTCTTGAGGCCCTCAAGGGCATCGAGCCGGTGCACGCGATCGCGTCGCGTTACGAGGTGCACCCGGTGCAGGTGAGCCAGTGGAAGAAGGAGGCGGTGGAGCGGCTGCCGGAGGTGTTCGCCCGGAAGGCGGACCACGACGCGGAGAGCGCGAAGGAGCGCGAGCGGGAGCTCTTCGAGGAGATTGGCCGG
>SXGQ01543298.1_pt1 | contig 24071 bp, 33 predicted proteins | sample 3178371 | NCBI WGS metagenome assembly SXGQ01 (sample SAMN11356859, study PRJNA531348) | freshwater metagenome | isolation source: freshwater sample F1-20 | place: China: Fuxian Lake, Yuxi | collected 2017-12-25 | reverse complement strand
GATCAAAAGTTCTTTGAACTCATTATTCCGGTAGCTACATTCTTATGTGGTACCTTATCTGGTATTATGCTAGCTGGATCAGGTAAAGAAGCAGCAATGGCTGGTGCAGCGGCTCAGGCGAATGCAATGAACGGACAAAAGAACTTGTCATCGCCTGGAGGTATAAGACCATTAGGTGCAGTATCAGCAGGTCCAATAGGTCCTTCTAGAATGATAGACGATCCTATGCCGGGTCCAATGGATGATCCAATGATGCCAGACCCAATGTCAGGACCAAGTGCTGCTCCTTCAGGTGGACCAGCAGTTAAGAAACCTGTTATAAGACCAGTAAGTGTATAATAGTATATTTGATTATTGGATAGCAACATGGTTGTGGGGCATCTATGCCCCTCTCATGTTAATACCTACCCCAACCCCTAATATCTGCAAGGAATAATATGTCTACAAATTCAGAAGATCCGTCAGCATATTTCTGGAAGATGGGTGGAATAACTTATGACTATGTTGATCTTGGAGCATACAACGAAAAAGGACCCGAGGATTATACTGGCACTATTTCTTTAGTAACAGATTACGGTACAGATATTAGTACAGACCTAGGTAATTTTAATGCTGCCGATCCTGTTAATTCTTTTGGCCAAGGTGTAGTTAATTATGATGAAGGATTTGCAGAAAGTACAAATTTTTTAGAAGAGGAAATTAAACCAGGCCCAATTAGTTATACTATAAATTCAATAGAAGTTACTAAATCAGAAGCTAAGGATTTAGTAATAAGTATATTAGAGGAAGAACAAAAGGCTACACTTGGTTTACTACAAGATACTTCATATAATGATTCTACTTATGCTCCATCTGAAGGAATATACATTGAAGAAAAAAGAATAGATGGGGATTATATTCGAGTAAAGGATGCCATGACCGGGCAGAATGAATGGATTACAAGACCTACTCCAAATCAAATAGTACAACAATTGGTAATCCAACAGGCAGTAATTGATTTATTACAATCCAATCCAAGGGGATTTTATTCTGGATATGAAGATTCAGACACTGTATGGTTTTCTCCCAGAAGAGTTTTACTTCAATTTGATAATATATACGAAGATGTGCAAAAATATGATGCAGAAAAACAAACATTCATAAATGCCATAACTAGTTCTGAAAGATTAGTAAATAATGTATTAGGAACAAATATTAGATTTGCTCCTCCAGGCGGAGGGTAGTGGAAGCGGGGGTTGGAATCGCACCAACGGCCTCTGGATTATGAGTCCAGCGTTCTACTTCTGAACTACCCCGCAATAGACTGTTTATTTATATGGGGCCCCCTCCAGGGGTCGCACCTGGCACCAGCGGTTTATGAGACCGTTGCTCTTCTAACCATGAGCTAAGGGGGCTTTATCTGGCACAACTAACTGCTACAGTTTCATCTCTTTCAGTATAAGGATTCCTGACCGTAATAAAACACTGAGTAGGTTGAACAACTACTGGTTGCTGTGGAACAACTACAACTTCAGGTTGTTGAACAATTACTGGTGCTGGTCTTGTTAAAGCATATCCTATCACACCCCCAATCAAAGCTGGAGCAATCCAACCATGATTATGATTCCAATGGTGATAATGTCTTGGTCCGTGGCCATGATGACCTGGACCGGCAAATACAACTGGACTAGCTAGTAAAACTAAACTGGCGATTAATTTTTTCATGCGAATCTCCTCGACTTAGAATAATTATATAGCCGTTAGACTCATTCGTCAATATTTATTTGCCCTGTCCTCTATATTTTTTGAAACTTCGTTTGACAGATTTATTCATAGTGGCGGTTTTAGTGCCATTTTGTCTAGTTTTCTTTTCAACCTTATTATGTTGCTTACCATCTTTGCTCATACTTTCTCCTCAAGTTCATTGTCAACACCTTTATTCTCAGTGCCTCTTTTAAAAGACTCATTAGTAAGATTCTTATCTTTATTTGTAATAGTTCTTTTATTACATTCAGAGCAAAGAGAATAATAAAATCTATGTTTAACAGGTCCGCCCACCCATTTATAATTAGTTTCAATTACTTCAGAATATTGAACTAATTTATCCGCACATTGTTTCGGATCGCATGTAGGTAGACCGGTAGCAGGATCAAGATATACAACTGGACTGGGTGCGTGCTTTTTAGCCATATTACATTTTGAAGCCAGATGCTAATTGAATACCTGAACCGAAAATTGAATTGTATTGGTTGTAGAGTTCTTCCACTGGTTCACCCATATAAATGATATGATCTGTGGAAATTTCGATCACGGATCCCTTTAAATGCTGTGCTGCAGGGAACATACCCATAGATGCTTTGGTTGGATCATTACGAGAGGGTACAAGTTGCATAGCGCAAGGATTTTTAACATCAAGCGTTTCACCTTCACCTACAATTTCACCAATAAACTCTTCACCGGTGCTAAGCTTAATAACTTTAATCATAAATTCTCCAAAAATTCACATGCCTCATTTTCATCATTATATAGTTTAATGAAACATTCTTTATTGTTAAATCCAAACACTATTATTTGACCCTCGGAAATACTGATCTGTATAGACCAGCATCCGAGGGAATATTTATAGCTACTTATACTGTTTTCGAGTCTCATTTATATATCTCTGAACTTCGCGGTCTATGCGCATTTGGCGACCTCGAATTAGAGAATTAATTACAACAGTTAAATAGCTTAACATTGAAGCAATCATAGTATTCCTTTTTGTTGAAGTATTTTTTCTCTATAAGAAAAATCTGCTCGATCAATACTTTTAGAGAGATAAAGCTCTGCAACTGAAGGAACTTTAAATTTTTTCTCTAACCATGACCAAATAAGGTTTAGATTAAAGATTATCGTCATTTTCTACTAGTAGTTGTTTATCGGATTTTTTGGCTTTAGATGCGCCGCTTTCTTTTACTTCAATTTTGCGAGGCTTCTTGTGCTCTGGAATAATTTTCTCAAGAGCAATACGAAGCATGCCATTCATCATTTCTGCATTTTCAATCTCGATGTGGTCATCAAGAGCAAAAGTGCGAGTAAAAGCACGACTTGCAATACCTTTAAACAAGAAATTATCATTATCATCTGCAGTATTACCACTGATGATAAGTTTATTGTTTTCAAGGGTAATTTCAATATCTGATTTACCAAATCCGGCAACTGCTAGTTCAATGACATATTTGTTATCCTCAACTTTGCGGATATTGTATGGAGGATAGTTAGGAATATTTTTGGTCAAATCATCGTGTAGCTTAGCCATACGATTCCAATTATCATCGAAACCCACATAGAACTTATCTAAGTCCTTAAACATATCCAAAACGTTACGTGGTACTAGTGTCATTTTAGTTCTCCTATTAAGCGAGTTAAAGTTTCCAACCCATATGGCGTTGGCCCGAGGAATATTTTACTAGCCTTTCCTCGGACTGCTAGTCCCATCCCGGGGATAATATTATTTATACAGAATCAGTCTACTAACTGCTTCTTTTTTCCAATATTATATTTCGTTTGTAAGTCCCAGTCATTCTTTTCTTTAAATGATATAATTTTAATCTGTGATAATGGTGCTATATCATTATGTAGATGAGGATCAATAATACTTACCAAGCCCCAGTCTACTAGCAACTTAGCAATTGTATTACGTCTTTGAATATCGTTATCAGTCAAATCTGCCTGTTTACCATCTAAAGCAAATAGTTCTTTAAAATGAACAATAAAGTACCTGCCTTGCTTATGTAGAATATGGCATGACTGATATAATACTCTATCTTTTCTTGATGCTACACCAATACGAGTAAGCGTTTCCCTTACTTTAAGGAAATCATCTGGTTGTACCAGATTAACTTCTAAAGGACTGTATCCTGGGAAGTCAATTTTAAAAAATTCATCGGCCATTCCGTCCACCTTTTATTAGTTTTCTTTTAAGGTCATTAATATTTTCATCTGAAAACAATGGAAGGACTTGGCGGGCTTTCTCTGTGCTATAGCCATAGTATTCTTTGATAACTTCCATCGCATCAATCTTCTCAGGCTTGATCCATTTGTTGAATCTCTTTTTAGCCCTAATTATATTTATTAGAAATGAATTTTGTAATGCCTTGTCGAGATGAGGACGTGAATTCATCTCGTTTGCTTGTATTACTGTATCATGACCAAAAGACAACCCTCTATTAATTAGATATGCGTTATACTGCTTCTCCGACCAATCATCGACTATCAGATTTTCTTTAGAATAGTGTATAGCATTAATAAAATCAAAAGGGGAAATCGCAGGTGCTTTATAAGGTTGCTCTACATATTCCTCTTTAGGTTTTTCATTAAACAGGGTCGTCATTATAATCTACCCATCTTTTCGCATAGAAATCAGCGAGCGTGAATGACTCGCAGAATCTTTCATGTTCAATTTCAAAATATGAATCTAAGAATACTACTCTATATCCCGTACCACGTTCTGTTACAAAAGAACATCTGGTATCTTTAAAATATTCTGCTAATTTCATTTAAACTCTACCCCTGCCATAATTTCTGTAAGACATGCCACAAGATTAATTTCCTGATCTGCGACAAATGCTGCCTTATATTGATAGTCAGCAAGAATAAGAACGAGCTGAGGAACTTGAATCACTTGATCTACAAGTTGATCATATATTTTTCTAAATATAGCAGTCGGTTCCTGATCTGAGTTACTTACTACCCATGATCGCATTGCTTTCCAATCTTTATCCCTCAGTGCATTCTTTAGTGCATTTAAACTTTCGTCGGATATATTTACCAGAATACCTTCGTCAATCTTACCCGATACCGAGTATCTCTGCAATTCATTTAGAATACGGCGATAATCAGGAAAGTGCTTCAACAATAATGTAGCAATAACCTTTTCATTATATTCTACATTCTCATTCTCAAGAATAAATTTCACTCGCTTCATAAAACGAGAAGCAATCTTAGGTTTATCCTCTTTAGTAAGTTTAAATTCAACTACCGCACATCTTGAATGCAGAGGTGCGATGATTCTATTCTTAAAGTTACAAGTAAAAATGAATCTACAATTTGCTGAGAACTCTTCGATAAATGCCCGAAGAGCAGGTTGTGTTGAATTAGGATTTAGATAGTCTGCCTCATCTAAAATTACAACCTTCGTCTTACCAGTAAAGGATACACTTGAAGCAAACTGTTTGATCTTAGTACGTAGAACATCAATACCAGATTCTTCTGAACCGTTAATGATGATATAATCTGTACCTAATTGTTCACAAAGAGCTCGGGCTACTGTAGTTTTGCCCACACCAGCCGAGCCACACAATAACATATTTTGAATCTCGCCTTTATCTAAGAATACCTGGAAGAACTTTTTTTGTTCTTCCGGTAAAATACAATCATCTAAAGTGCGAGGACGATACCTTTCAACCCACAAAAACTGCTCATCACGAACTTCCATAATTTCTCCATAATATATTACTGCTCAGATTTTGCCATTTTACTTTGCAAATGATTCAATAAAATACCATATGCTGGTAAAATAACTAATAAACTAACTATCACTTTTGATATAGAATTATTGGTTGCTACTATATGCCAATTAGCAGCCATAAATTCATTCTCTCCTCCAGCAAATGCTGTGAAGAAAAACACGTAAGTATCTAAAAACGTACTAACAACACTGCTAAGAGCTGGAGCTAACCACCAGGTTTGATACTTCTCTCTGATGTATTGAAACACATATACATCAAGAAGATTACTAAGGAAATATGCAACACCTGAACCAAGCCCAATTCTAAATGCGACTGAGTCTGGAGCACCACCTAATTTTACTACCGCCATACTAACTAAAATGGCTGGAATAAAAGCAAGAGTAATTACTGCTCTACCAGTTTGCTTACCCAACATTCTTACGGTTAAGTCTGTAAGAACAACAACTAATGGGAAAGTAAATGCGGCTACAGATAATGGGCTACCAAACACATCGATCTTAAATTGCACAACATAATTGCTTATAGCAATGATAATAATATGTGCAAGCATTAATTTATATGCTAGTGCACGATCCACGCCGTCTAAGATTTTATTTAGCATCGTAGTTCCTTAAGGTTAAAATTTTATTTATCATCGCCCCAAAAGCGTTTTTTGTTTAAGAAACCTAATTGCTCGACAAGCAAAATAACTTCCCATGCTCGAGGAATGTAGTATTCCCATTGTTCCTGAGAACCACATTCTCTTTCACTTATAATGCGAGCAACATATTGTATGTTTTCTTCACCCTTTGTCATACTACTGAATCAGGTTCCATAGCAACAAAATACTCAATTGACTTTGTTTCATGTTTAAAATGGAAAAACTTCTTCTTGCTAATAGTGACAGAATAAGCATCCGGAATCAACTTGAAGTTTTCAACTGCCATATGACATTCAAAGTCCTCAATGCCAGGCCCAATCTGTTTATTATAACTATTCGCAGTATCATTCTTTTTATCACCAACAGTTAAAACAACTTGTTGATTACTACAACTTACTGAAATAGTAGGAGCTGCTGTGATTGCTGCCGCCTTCATAATCATATTAACATCTTCAGCAGTCAACTTAAACTGATAATGGTTATCTAGTTCAATGTTCTTATCTGGTGCTGCTACAATGACATTAGCATTAGAATAAAAATACTCAAACTTACCCCCATCCTTTGAAATGGTCAAAGACTTTTCACCAAACTCTACGTTCTGTTGATCCATTAGAGTCAGTAATGCTAACAATGAATTAAGATCATAGATTGGTACTTCAACGGGAAAGTCTTCCGCTACAGATGCCTTAGCAAAAATATTCTTCGCTGTACTAATTGTAGATAAGCTTTTACCTTTACGAATAAGAATGTTGCTGTTGATGCTGGCAAAATTCTTAAGAATTTGAATTGTTTCATTACTAAATTGCATAATTAATTATCCTCACTTTTATTTGTTTCAAGATCATGTACATACAACATAATTAATGCATAGTGTATAATCTTTAGTATGTCTTTCCTATTCCTTCCTTCTTTTTTCCCATATCTTTGGGAATACTTCATGATGTTACCGACAGTATGACCAATACCATGACCAGAATCAATAATGAATTCTGTAGTTTGAATTTTCCCCTGGGCGTAGTGTTCATTATAGGTTGTGTCTACATATGCCTGAATTTGAGTTAAAAGTTCTTTTTCATTGTATTTGTAATTTATTTCTTTCATATATACCTTACATTATCACATGATTTACATATACTACATTTTGAAAAACCTGGTTCCTCATTAATCTTAATGATATCAAGTAGTTCTTGATTTTTGAAAATATCTAAATAATCCTGAGTCAACAGATTGCCTATAATATGTTTTAGGTTATAATCCATACAGCATAAAACTATATCACCATTAGGTAGAAGAACATTCCTATCATAAAAAGGAGTAGAATAACAGGTTAGGGCTCTTGTATGTTTAGGGGCCATTTTAATAGGCTGACCTTGAACTTGATCTATATCTAAACTGTCTGCTCTCGAATGACCATCAAATCCAAATGAAACTCTTGCAAAATGGGAGATAGCTGGATGTACTCTACCTGACCCATCCATAGTCATTGCACCAACACCACAAGATACTTTAGCAACCGCCATACGTTTGAATACTCTTTCCCACTCTTCAGAGTATTTCCATCCTTTCATATTACCGTTTGAATCTGGTAAATGTAAACAAACTACTTCGATTTGACTATTGTATTTTTCAAGTAAGGAAACTACTCGGTCTACTTCTGTTTCCTTCATTCCATATAAAGTAGAAAATATTGCTATAGTAAAACCTTTTACTAGAGTTAACTCAAGCATATCTGTACAATTAGGATTAGCCCATGGCTCAGCCATACCACTAAAATCAATTCTAGTATTGATCGGAAGTTTATCAAGTACAATAGCTAAATCATTTACATCCATGTACTTTAAACTTTTACCATACGCATCCCTTAGATTATCTTGAGGACAAAATGTACACATCAATGGACAACCAATCATGGTTGTAAGTTCCATTGCTGGACCAGTTCTATGTGTAATATTATATTTCTGTCTGATTGCTGGTATAACTGGTCTTTCTGTTGCCATTAAGTTCTCCATGGTAAATTGCCATTATATTTTTGCATCATGGCTTTATTACCATTTATAAAAAATTGCGCTTGAACAGAATCTGCTCTGTTGCCTGCTCTATAATTTACTGTATATTTCCCAGAATGATTAGCCTTTATTTTATTTTGTCTTAGCACAAAAGTCAATAGTCTATCGACTTCAGGTTGGTCATTTGGATGTCTAGCTCTTCTATACCATATTGGAGTTAATTGTAAAGCTATTTTTCTTGGAATAAAGAAACAATTAACATCCACAAAATAATCATTTATAATAGATTCCCAATCACCTAAACTTTCGCAATCATCATTACAAATGTAATTACCATCACTATCCACAATTTTTCTTAGCGAATATGACCAAGCATCTGGAGAAGAAACTTTAACCAATTCTTCTACATGATCTGGTTCTAACCAATTATCCTCATCAAGGTATATGATGTAGTCACCTTTGGCAAAATATGTACATCCTCCATATATTCGATGACCATTATATTGTTCTATGCCTGTAGCATATGGTAGATTAATCACATCTAAATTATCATGGAAGAATCTTTTAGCATTATCCAATCTTTCATGTCCATCAACTACTACCAAATGTTGAATATTCGTATATGATTGTTCTTTTACTGATTGTATATTTTTTGCGAGGTAATCAGACCCAGTAGTAGCAGTAATAACAGTAACTAATGGTATCATTTCCAGTATGCTCTTTCAAATCTGTTAAATAGGTCTTTATTTTGGGGCAAATCATTTTCTATAGGATACATCCAATGTTCATTAAACATTCTAGGCCATTCTGTATATGATGGATTATTTCCTGCCCACCTTGCACCAATTATTCCATAATATAATTGTAAAGTGCCGCATATTGTTATACCGACCTTGCCTCTATCTTTTGCATGATCTGCTAGAGCGGGTGCCCATGCAGCAGCACTGACAAACAGTACATCATACTCATATTCATCAATTCTATCTTTCATATACTGTAAAGTCATATCCCATGTCGCACAACCAGGGAATTGTCTACTATCCATTTGAGGATGGAAAGGAGCTCTAATCACACCTACTAGATCATAAGGAGCAAGTTTATCCCGCTTGTCTCCCCATACGTTATCAATATTATTCCATTGATGTTCAATAGTATCTTTAAATGCGGATACAACTAGAACTTTTTTACCTTTTAATTTAGCAGTCCAAGGATTAGGGCAGGCAACATTTACTAATCCCTCATTGACAAGATACCCGGGGTCTAATGCGAGTATATCATCTACACCATAAAATGTGAATTTATTTTTACAATATTTTTTATTAAAATCTTCGTTCGCTTTAATATGTCCTGAGATATCAACAAATCCAAGTAAATCTGAATTCATCATTGCCTTATAATTATAAGGTGCCCATGTGAGTGTTAGATAAGGCATGGTAACTGGCTCTACCCCAGATGTTAGGGAAAGCCAATAAAAAAATTCGTCTAAAGGTGTTGTTTGCTTATTAAAACAATCTAAAAAGTAACCTTCCATATTACCTATACGAATAACAGAGAAAGGCTTTTTGGAATCTAGCATTTCTCCTATCTTAGTATTAATCCTGATGAGATTATCTTTTTCCTTAACAATATATTGTGCCATATTATTCCATAAAATATTTAGTTAATTTATCTCTATTCATTTTTATATAATAAAATGCTTCTTTAATATCATCAGGCAGGGTATTATATAAATTATGCATTTCTGTTTCTGCTTGTTCTGTATTATAGTTAGTACCTTTAGGGTGGCAAACAGTATGATTATAATCCCTAATAACAGGCATCTTATTAATATAGGAAATAGCAGGATATACTATATCAAAACTCCATCCCATTTTATACGGAGAAAAATCTATTTCTCTATTCTTCACTAAATCTATAAGTTGTTTTGATATAAACCAACAGGTACAATCTGTATTAGCAACCATCTTTAAATTAGCATCTGGTAATTGTAATCTATCAACATCAGTTTTACTTGAATCATACCAAGTGTAATCTACATTTGGAGCATACACTCCCCATTCATACTTATCATAATATTTTACAGCATCATCCATTAGTGCTTGCCAATTATTATATGCCGCGTCGGCTTGGATATGAAATAGTATATCTGCATCAAATAGTTCTAATGCTTTTAAAAATTGAGCAGTAAAATAACTATCCTCACCTATATTAATCCATTCTTTCTCTTCATGATTTTCATCACTATTGATAATAATTGGAGTTATACCTATTTCTTTAAACTGATTTATTTTTTCTATTGTATTGTTATACTGACCTCGCCAGTTAAATATGAATGTTTGTATTTTCATCTATAGTCTCTTTTAGCATATACAACAGCGTCAAACCAATTTAAAAAATTGTTAAGTAAAACATACGACGGAGCAACACCAGCATTAAATGCAGGTTCCATAATCATATCATGATACAAAGCCTCATTAACATCTAATTCAATAATCTTATCAATAACTTCCTCAAATGAATTATAGTTATGACAATTAATAAATGCTTTACTATTAAAGTCTGCCTCGATAAGAGGATTACCCCAGTAAATCGGAATAGTTCCAGCATAGAATGCATGTAAAATTTTTTCAGTTACATATCCAGGATACGACATACTTTCAAAACATATATTAAATTTTCTGCTGGATAAAAATGCTATTTTATCTGCTTCGGTGGGTATATCAATATTAACATTCTTAAATAGTTTACCCCCTGCATCAACTCTTTTATACTTACTTAATAATTTGAAAAAGTCATTACGTTCAGTGCATCCTGGATTACCGACTACAAACGAAGCAAATGATGTTTTATCTTCAATATCCGGGTCAAAGATATAGTTAAAATCGTATTTAGTTTTATGGATATTTTCAAGTGCCCACATATAAATCACAAATAATGGCAATCTATAATGCCAATTATTATAGTTGTGATCGAAACTAATAGCGTAGTGGCAATCATAATTCTCTGGCCTTCTATTCTCACCAGTATAAAATATCTTTATACAATCTTTTTTACTATATTTAAGATTGTTATTACCAAAATTATCATCACCAAAAAGTAAAAATTCTGGCGATTTATTATCTAATTCTATATCATATCGAGAACTAAGAATACTGATAAAAAACTTAGACAGATGGTCATGGGTATCAGTGACACCTAATTTTAATTTTTTCATACTAAAGATCTCAACGCATTCTCTATATTATTTTTATCTGTTTGTGTAGGTTGAACAATATTCATAATCGGTATAGCTTGATATTTGCATTTTAAATCTAAGCCATATGACATTGTTTCTTTAACTTCTGTATATTCTGGATGCTTAGTATTAAAAGAAATAAATGTCTTATTTGGATTCATATAGTTTTCATATGTTTCGCAGAACACATAAGGCCCAGAATTTTTCCCTACTATACTATCACAAAATTGACTTAAGTATGAAATTTCCTGTAGATCACATCCTTCGTTATTCCCAATAATATCTGAAGTATATAGAATATTTTCTATATCAACATTTAATTTATTAGTACAGATAAAATGTACTTCAGGATTAGCTTTAGCTAAAGGTGCTATATAATCAACCATGTTCCCGGCGAATGATTGATTAGAGTTCGGAACATTGTTACAAATAAGTATCTTTCTATTATTATTGCTATTGGCATATTCGTCAATAGCTTTGGTGTCCAACATACTGAAATCTATTCTAGGAAGATATTCTTCCATTTCATCATGAAGTTCTAAATCAGTATTGTAAATACTATTTACAACATTAAAGATATGATCCCATTGTTCATATAATGTGTGCATGTTAATGCCACCATTCTTACAGAATACATCCCATAGGCAACCTACCCAAGTATTAATGTATAGTATTTCTTCAGTTTTGTAGAATGGTTCTTTAGAGGATAAATTACTAGGTACCCCTGCATATTCTATACGTAATTCATCTGTTAATTTTTTAGGATTTTGGTGCAGATATTTAAATTTAAAGTCTGGAAGGCTAGACATCAATTGCTTTACAAACTCTTTATGAGTATGTAAATCGCCTCTATGGTAATGATTAAAAAATACTATAGTGGGAGTAATTAGTATACTAGACATCATCAACTCCTTTATATAATTTAACTGAATCTTCTCTTAAACTTTTATTATGAACTATAGCATTCTCAATCATACAATTAATTGCTTGAACATATTTAGGTCTTTTCACCTTAAAACAAATATCTATTTTTCTTTTTAGATCTGCTATTTCTGAATCTGATTTAGCTTCTTGAATAGCATCCTCCAACATCCAAGTTCTAATATGTAGAATAGCTAATTTTTCCACCACCTCCCCTAGGTTATCTGTTTCTACGTATTCAACATCAGGGAAATAAGCATCAGTTACTGTTGCTTTACTTGATGCGTCTAAAGTTCTCTTAATTGTATCTTGTAAAATATTTTCTATTGCATGTGCAGGTGTCATACTGATTCTCTTGCGATATAATGTTCAGGTTGTTTTCCGGATAAGACTAAATTAAAAACTTCAGCCTCATGCGGAGATAAAATACCTTCTAATGCTCTACCATCTTTCGAAATACAATTGTGCGATCCATGCATATATTCAAAGTCTTTTATATAACTTACTTTATCTTTACTTGAAAATGCCTTTAGCACAATGCCCATAACAACATGGTCTCCCCATCTATTAATTAAAAATCTTGGATTAGAAGTAATTTTTCTTAAAAAATCTTGTACTTCAGCTTGTAAAAATAATCCAACACGAGCCATGTATAGATTAGAATAGGGAACCCATAGTTCTTTTTGATCATACATATCAACAGTCCATCTGTTACCCAATAAGGCATGAGCAACTGCAGGGATAGTTGTATTGGTCAATGGATGTGTTTCTTCACACATTCTTCCTACTAAGTAATCTAGTTTATTATCATCCATGTATTTGAATACATCATAGTCTAAATTACCTATATAGGTATCTTCATCAATTCTAAAAATATAATCAAAGTCTTTTACATAATCCCAGATATGATAACAATTGAATTTACACATCAATCTATATCCGAGATGAAATCCAGGATCTTGGACACTAGTTAAAGGAATACTATCCGGCCAAGCAAAATCAGTAGCAATATTTACAAATCGTACATCATTATTTTTACTACCATCTATGATAAACTGTTGATGTTCGAGTGCTATATTGCCCTCATGAAAAATAATAAGAGGATATTGCTTTTCTAGCTTACTATTAAAATTATTATAGATGTAATTATTTCTTTCTATTAATTTACCATACCATTCTTTATGCGGGTACCCTCGAGATAGTAATACTATAGCTGCTTTCATCAAATATCCTTAATAATCTTAGCAAGAAAATTCATATCGCTACCAGTAACAAAATGATTATTGCCTATGTATACTCCGTTATTATGAATAATCTGTGCGTTAGGTGTCTCTTTAGTTGTTTCCATTTTATATTTTTTCAAGAATGGCTGAGATAAAAGATTACCAGCAACTACTGGTCTATATTCAATACCTTTATCTTTAAATATAGCTTTCATCCTTTGTGTAATATTTTTATTTTTACAAATGAATGGAAAACAGAAACTACTATTACCTTTTTCATAATCATGCGGATAAAAAAGATCAGAGTTATCATAGATAATCTTACAATAATCTTCGTAGTTACTACGTCGACGAGCAATCATGTTGTTTAGTCGTTTCAATTGGGATAACCCAAGTACTGCACATACTTCATGATTTCTGAAATTATACCCATCTGTCTGGAAAATAAACTGAGGATCTATTTCAGGAGATAGATTAGCGTATTTTGAAAAATTAGTAGATTCTCTGGCTAATCCATGACTTCTTTTCATTCGCATTAAATCATAAAGATCACTATCGTTAGTAGTTACCATACCACCTTCAATAGTGGACATATGATGGCCAAAGTAAAAACTAAATGTTGCTCCTAATGAATTTGCCCCAACTTTTTTACCCTCAGAATCTCTACAACCATGGGATTCGCATACATCATCAATAATTAAAGCGGTTGGAAATATTTCTGTTAGTTCTGTTTTCTGACCCGGAAAGCCTAAAAGATGAGTAATAAAAATTAATTTAATATCTTTATGCTTCAAAGATATAGCTTTCGCTTCATCAAGATCAAAACTATAATTCTGCATATTAACATCGCAGAAAATAGGAGTCAATCCTAATTGAATAATAGGAGAAACATTAGTCATCCATGTGCATGCAGGCAAAAGAACTTTATCACCGGGTTTTAGTTGATACTTTTCCATTACTGCTGCAACTAATAAAAAATTAGCAGTACTACCACTTGAAACATATAACGAATGAGTATTGGTATCTGAATTTTCATTCATCCATTTATCCCATTCTTTTTCAAACTCTTTTACTTTTTCACTATTAGTAAATCTTTTAGCAGTAAGACAAAAAGACGCCATCTTTAATCTATCACCCATAGTGATAGTTTCACCCATTAAGGGCCATCTCATTTTACTCATACTCTATTTTCCATAAACCATTTAACTGTACTTTTCAATCCTTCGTTAAATCCAATCTTAGGTTTCCATCCCATATCGAAAAGTCTCGTATTATCCATTTTACGTCTTGGAGTACCATTCGGTAATGTTACATCCCAAAAAATTCTACCCTCAAACCCAACTTCTCTTTGAATAATTTCTGATAACTCCTTGATAGTAATCTCCACATCAGAGCCAACATTAATGTGTTCACTATCATCATAGTTATTCATTAAAAATACACAAGCATCAGCAAGATCATCGCAATGTAAAAATTCTCTAGTTGGCGAACCATCACCCCATGCAGTAATAGCATCATGCCCTTTAACTTTAGCGGTATGAAATTTTCTAATTAATCCAGGGATAACATGACATTGTTCTGGATTAAAGTTATCATTGGGCCCATATAAATTAGCAGGCATTAAACTAATAGCATTAAATCCAAATTGTTTTTTATAATGTTGGCACATACGAAGTCCAGCAATTTTAGCTAGTGCATATGCCTCATTAGTTTGTTCCAAAGGTGCTGTCAATAAATATTCTTCTTTAATCGGTTGAGGGGTAACCTTAGGATAGATACAAGCTGATCCAAGAAACAATAACTTTTTTACTCCTGCGTTATATGAAGAATTGATTACATTAGTCTGAATCATTAAATTGTCATACATGAAATCGGCAGGAACTTCAGCATTATAAGCGATACCTCCTACCTTAGCCGCAGCAAGAAATACATATTCTGGTTTAGTAAATTTAAACCAATCTACAACATCATCTTGTTTTCGTAAATCTAAAGAAGACTTAGGAACAGTAACTAAGTTATGGTATCCTTGAGATTGTAACTTTCTAACTATTGCTGATCCTACAAGACCTCTATGTCCTGCAATAAAAATTTTACTATTCTTATCCATTTAAACACATATCCTCTACTAATGAGTAAAAATCATGTCTCGGTGACCATCCTAGCTCTTGTCTAGCTTTACTCGAATCGCCTAATAACTGTTCAACTTCAGCAGGCCTAAAATATCTTTTATCCACAGCAATAACAGTATTTCCGCTTACTTTATCAATACCTATTTCATCTAGACCTTCATTTCTCCATTCAATAATCATATTAAAATATGATCCACATGCTTGAGCAAATTCTCGGACACTGTACATTTTACCTGTAGAGATAACATAGTCCTGTGGCTGCTTTTGTTGTAGCATCAACCACATGGCTTCTACATAATCTTTTGCATGTCCCCAATCCCGTCTTGCATTAAGATTACCTAATAGAACAGGTTTATTTGTTTTGCCCTGATGAATATTACGAAGTCCTTGCACAATCTTTTGTGTGACAAAGTTATGACCTCGTCTCGGAGATTCATGATTAAATAGAATACCAGAGCAAGCAAACATATTATATGCTTCTCTATAATTTTTTACGATCCAATATCCATACAGTTTAGCAACTCCGTACGGAGACCTCGGATAGAAAGGAGTAGTTTCTTTTTGTGGCACTTCTTGGACAAGACCATATAATTCAGAAGTAGATGCTTGATAAATTTTAGACTGCAACCCAAGCATTCTAGTACACTCTAGAATTTTCAACGTACCGACTCCGTCGACCATAGCAGTATACTCAGGTGTCTCAAAAGATACTTGAACGTGACTTTGTGCTGCCAAATTGTAGATTTCGTCTGGGGAATTTTTCTCGAGCACATTCATAATGGTAAATGAATCAGTAACATCACCATAATGTAATTTTAGATTAGGGTTCGAATAGATATGATCTATTCTGCCCGTATTAATTGAAGAACTTCTACGAATAATACCATGGACTTTATATCCTTTGTCCAGTAGAAGTTCTGCTAGGTATGATCCATCTTGTCCTGTAATACCAGTAATTAATGCTGTCTTCATTCATTCACCTATAATATAGTTATATTAGTATTTATAATAGGTAAAAGGGCACATAAGTGCCCTTTGTTACTTTAGGATAAATCAGAAAGGTATCTCTTCATTCAAATCCTGAGGAGCAGCTGCGGGTGTTTCCTCTGCTGGTGCTGGGTCATGCATCTTCTTATATAAATCCATAAAGGCATTCTTTGTGTCTGAGTCAAAACGATTGATACAAAGATTAATTGCCTTTTCCTGATCGTTAAACACACCATATGCTTTGACAATATGCACTAGTCGCCTTGTAGAAATAATCTCATCAATAGCACCTTCAACATATGTCTTACGAATAATCTCAGCCCATGATACTAATTTGTCTGCAAATTCTTCATCAAGACATTTAAAGTGTTCCATGTTATTAATAATGATTTTGCGCTCAGTAACTGCTGAAGGATATTCTTGTTCAACAGTGATTGGGAATCGCTCTAAAAATGCCTCGTCAAGAATTTGTGCTGCAATATACTTGCCGTCCTCATTGCCTCGACCTTTAGTGTTCGCCGTTGCAATAATATTGAACCCCTTAGCTGGAGTAATTACTTCACCATTCTTTTTATTGAAGTATGCTTTGCCTTCAAGAATACCTTGAATACACATTAGTTTGTTACTACCTCGATCAATTTCATCTAACAGTAGAATAGCACCTCGACGCATTGCAGTAATTACTGGACCTTCACGGAAAGTAACATTACCGTCAATCAACGTGCTACCACCTACAAGGTCATCCTCATCTGTTTCAATACTAATGTTAACTCTAATACACTCACGCTTTAGCTTAGCACAAATTTGTTCTACCATAGTAGTCTTACCATTACCTGACAAACCAGTAATGAAGATAGGATAGAATGATTCATGCTTGATGATTGATTCTAAGTCTCTATAGAAACCAAATGGTACATAAGTCTCATCTTTTTGTGGAACAAGATTATCCACTTCTGTTAATAGTTTCTTTTGACGAAGAGGAACTACTGCGGCAGCTAGAGCTACTGCTTCTACAGGCTCAGCTTTAACTGCTACAGGGGAAGGATTGGACTCAATCTCACTAATGTTCAAATTAATTTGTCCTCGATCGTAACGAAACTCTGCGCCATTGATCAACCAGTTGGGTACAGGAATATTAATAGATTTGGCATAAGTAATAATATCTTTGCGCGCTACGATGTTACCAAACTTAGCGCTAAGATCGGAAATAAGTTGTTTCTTCTGTGTGTCTGTAACTTTACGCATGATATAGTCCTTGGGTTATCAATAACTAATTATATATTGTATTGAACAAGCGGTCAAGCAATTTCTGCAATAAACTTGTTCAAAAACACTCTGTTCACTAATTTGCGCTTTTGATTTTTCAAAAATGCTCGCATTAATTCTCGTTTGTTCTTGCCATCACTTTCAATCTTATCCTCAGCAACTTCTAAATCTTTTGCATTAACAAGAAAGTATTTGTTGTATCCAACATCGGAAAGATCAAAAAACTTTTCTTTCTTGATTGAAGAAACCACACTCTCAATGGGTAACTGGTCTTTGCCATTGCTTTCCAAGAATGTTTGTATGGTGCCTCTATGTAATCTATTCAAGATATAGAAACCAACTAGATTAGCATCACATCTTTCTTTTAACATTCTCAGTAAAGCATGAGTAACGGTTTCCCCTGGATGGGCGATACCTACAATACCTGATTTTTTATCAGTCAATACCAAATGGTATCGTTTTGATTTTGCCTCAAATTCAAAATAACTTCTATTATTATTTCTAACAACACAATTCGTAGAATTACCTTCTCCGTCAGACAATACAATAAAATTAATAATGTCTAGCTTATGAGAAACTTTAAAATCTTGAACAAGATATTGGGCAACTGCTAATGCCTCATTTAAAGGTGTTCCACCTAAAGCCAAATGTTTTGGAATCAAATTGAATAATGTACGTCTAAGTTCATAACTAAGATTCATTTTCTGTCCAGTAGCATAATCTCCAACTCTATAAATTTTGGCTACCTGCAAGAGTCTTTTCTGTGCTTCATTGTAAGCACTAACTGACATTCTGTTATTCATCAATTCAAGCAAACTCAAATTATACGAATCAAATATTACTGCATTGTTTACTTTAGGGAAAAAATTCTCATTTCTTTCTGCTTCTACTCGTTTACGAGGAAGATCTGAAAACGCATATACTGCGAAAGGAATATTAGTTTTCTTACAGAAGTCTGCGAGAATCAAAGTCTGTTCAATAGTATCATCCAAATTTTCGGACATAGAACCAGACCAATCAATAAACATCACCATCCCATGGTTTTTGCCCTTAGGTATTTTAGTAACTCGTTTGAAAATATCATCTTTAAACTTATATGACCAAACTTGTTCTACGTCTAACTCACCAGTTTTAGATACACTTGCTCTTGCATATTGAGATGCATTACGACGAAGTTCAAACTCTTTTACAAGATATGAGATGTATTTACTATTACGTTGTTTATATTCGTTAAGAACTTCTGTACCAGAAATAAACCCAATATCGTCGTTTAATCCCCAGCTTTTAACTTCTGCTTGAATATTATCCATTTTTTCCCACAAGGATTTTCTATAGACAAACTCGTGAGGAACAATACATTCTTTCCATTTAACAGGTAAAGCTAGATCAGCATAAACATATGGACGCAGTTCATCTGAGATAAGAGATGCTTCACGTTTTCTAAAAATAGAATCGGTTAAAGATTTGGGATCCCTACCTCGTCCACCACCTCGACGACTTGTCTTTTTACTGTCGGGATTACCATCCTTGCCTCCTTCTCTTTCGGAGTCACCATCTATGCCTTCAGATTCATCTTCAAACTCATCATAATACTCACCATCATCATCCCATTCGCTTGAATCACCTTCTTCGTAATGAAGGTCATCTCCCATGTCGATCTCTGTCTCTTCTTTACGTTTCTCGTAAAGTTCAAGTGCAATCTGTAATACTTCATCCCATGAAGTGATATTGTTGATGCGATCCAAATACACTTTTTCTTCATCTTTGAAGGGAGTATTGAGAAATGCCCCCAGTTTATAATGGACATTGATTCGATCGATCAACGGCAATCTATTGATATTGTATTTAGATAAGCCAAAGAAATCCCGTTGATGCAGATCATTATATGCTTTGTAGAATGATGAACGTAGACCAGGATAACGATTCTTAATAAGACGCTCAATGCGAGCATCTTCAATAACATTAAGATATGACCTGAAACCTTTAGGTTGATTGGTTACAGCATGATGCCAGCCCTCAGGTGGAGTTTCCCAAGCATGACCAACCTCATGACCAACCAAAAGGTCATAAAGATCGTTGGACATATCTTTCCAAATGGGGAGTACAAGTACTCTATTCTTGGGATCAAAATATGCTGTTTGGACTCGGCGATGCTGTACCGAAAGATTCTCTTGCGCTAAGAGCTTAGCAAGAACCGACTTACTATTTGCAACATTTAACATAGTGCCTCCTTAACATACCTATATTATATAGAGTATTGGCACCTTTGTCAAGAGAAATGCTAAAAATAAATGTATTTGAATTTCAATGACTTACTAAACTTCAGGTCTATTTTCAGAATTTTTGGCTATATCGACTAGAATTTTTTTGGTATATTTCTTGACAATCTTTTCTTTTTTGTTCTTGAACTTCTTAATTGCCATAGCCCATTTCATAGGGGATACTCTTTTCTGAAATGTTATTCCCATCATATGATCGTATTCATGTTGAAATACTCTAGCAGTTAGTCCTGATAATCTTTCTCTGATCGTCCCACTATTAATATTTTGATACTCTACTTCAATCCATAATGGTCTTCTAATATCTACAGATATACCAGGATACGTTAAACATCCTTCGCTAAAATTGGATTCCTCTTTACTGTATTCTATAATCTTAGGATTAAACACATTGAATCGAATATTATCTAACCCCATGACGAATATTTTATAGTTAAGACCTAATTGATTAGCAGATAACCCAACTCCACCAAGTTCTTGCATCTTTTCAAAAAGAACATTGGTTATAAACAGAGGTTCTTCTTTATCTGAAAATACATATGGTTCAGGAGGAAGATGCAGTATCTTGTCGCTAGGCGGGACTAATTTTAATAGGTCTTTTCTAATTATCATACTACCCTCGAGAAATTTTGATGCTTTTCAAATTTAAAAACAGATGCGAACTTATCTTGCAATTGATCACCTTTGTGACTAATAACAAATACGTTTGTATCCTCGCCTATAGTGCTTAGAAGATTCATGACAAATTCTGTACCATTTGCATCTAAGCTACTATCAAACACTTCATCTAATAACAACAGATTTGTAGATGCACTATTTTTCATCTTAGCAATAGTGCGCCAAGTAAATAATAATGCAAGATCTATACGTTGTTTCTCACCTTCACTAAACGATGCATAACTAAAATCGTCTCGGTGTCTTGATTTTATTGATTCGTTGAATGCTTCATCAAGTTCAAATGAGACAAAGAAGTCCATTGCAGACAAATATTTATTTACTAACTTATTAATCACGGGAAGATATTGACGAATAATTTTCGTTTTAATCCCGGTGTCCTTGAGTAATGTGGCAGCGGCTTCATAATAATACGAGTTTTCTTTGAGCTTACTTTTACTTTCATTAACTTGAAGCACTGCTTTTGCCATTTCTTTGAGTTTGTCTCTGGCATTTTGTATGCTTTGAATATCTTGCGAGCTTGAATTTTTAGTTTCCTGTAGTTTCCTAATAATTCCTTGTTCGGTAATGATTGAATTGTTAATGGAGACAATTCTTTGTTGGATATTGACCATCTCTTTTTTGATACGAGTGATCTCATCAAGTCTATTTTCAATCTTTTCGATTTTACTGTTGATAGTATCAATTGCTGCATTGACTTCTTCGATCTTGTGTGAATGTTTCTCAACTGCATGTGTTTTAAGATTTGCAGGTAAGTGTTGATCGCATGTTGGACAACTGTCGTTTTCTTCATAGAAGAGTATTTCGTTCCTTGCTTTCTTAATTCTATCAGATAAGCCTTTAAGAAGAGTTCCGAATTCTGTGCGTTTGTTTGCTGTATCCAACTCGTCCGAAACTTCGGATTCAAATATGTAGTAAGTATTCTGGAGGTCTTCAAGAATACTGGTTTGATTTTGTATTTTGGCAGTTGCTTCTTGTATGTCCGCTTCAACATCTGTTTCCCTTTTCTTTTTATCTTCCTCCAATTGATTTATATAGTCTTGTTGCAATTTAACTTTTTGCTTACCAACTTCTATATCGGCTTCTATGTCCCTCAATTGTTCCTTTAATTCATTCATTCTATTCTTTAACAACTGATTCATAGTTGTAAAGATTTGAATATCAAGAATATCCTCAATAATTTCTCGTCTATGCCCTTGCGGTAATTGCATAAAAGGAGTAAAAGATGCAGACCCAAGAATAACAATCTGAGTAAAAGACTTGTAGTTTAATTTTAAAATCTTATCCTCAAAATAATTCTGGTAGTCTTTTGATGCGGCATCCTGAGATAGCAATTGACCATCCTGGTAAATTTCAAATATACCAGGTTTCATTCCTCTGATGACTCTATATTCTTTTTTACCGATAGTAAATTCTATTTGTACTTCAGTATTTTTATTATTAATAGAATTTACGAGCTGTGGTTTATTGATGTTTCTAAATGCCTTGCCAAATAGAACAAAGCACAATGCGTCAAGAATTGTGCTTTTGCCTGCTCCGTTTTCACCTATAATTAAAGTGCTTGGTGTTTTGTCAAGTTGTATCTCAGTAAATTGATTGCCGGTTGATAGGAAATTTCGCCATTTTATATTTGTAAATCGAATCATGTTTCCTCGTAATCATGCGCCTCAACATAAAGTTCTTTTAATATACCTTTAAGTCTTTCTTTATCTGCATCTGTTTCTATTCCATCTACATACTCAGATAGTAGCGTCATAGTATCTTCTAAATTAATATTGTCATCAAGTGCAGATGATTCAAACTCTGTTAAATCCTCAATAATTTTTACTTCCACTGGATTATGTTTGTAGATTGCGTCAATAAAATTATCAAACATACCAAAGTCTTTTTTATCTACTACAATCACCTTAACAAATTTATCTTCAGCAAATGATTTGTCTACACTACGTGGATCTTCTTTTTCTTCATTGTAGTAGTATTTAACAAACATCTCATTAGGATTTTTTATAAATTCAATTTCAAGAGTGTCTGTATCTAAGACGTAGAATCCTTTTGGGTCTTGGAAGTCATTCCAAAACAATTCATAAGGCGTCCCAAGATAAGTGATATTCCCAGAAGAGGAACGAGTATGAAAATGACCAGAGTAAACTGCATTATATCTTTTAAAAATATTTCTGTCGAGACCTTCATGGTTTTCTACTCCCTTAGATAGTTCGAAACCTTTTATCTCAAAATGACCTACACATACTTTACTGGTACTATTAACAATAAAATCGTATACATCTTTCTCATTTTCTTTGCATATCCATGGGACAGCATCTAATTCAAAACCGTATATATCTAATGTGGTAGGCTCATTAATTAAATTTACATTAGAATAATCTTTCAATAGCAAATCGGGCGAATTAATAGAAAGACTTTCCTTCCAGAAAATATCATGATTGCCGATCAAAGCATATAACTCAATATTTCTTTCGTAGAGAGGGTCAAAGAAGTACCTACGGGATTCGGATAAAGAAAGAAAATTAATATACTTACGACGATCAAAAAGATCACCAAGCTGAACCACAGTACTAATTTTATGCTCATCGAGATAAGGAAATAAAGTATCCCTATAAAACTTTTCGTAATACTTGTGAAAAGCTTTAGAATCATTTCTAACTCCGAAATGTGTATCACCAAGTAAAACAATCTTATTCATTCATCCACATCGCAGAGTTAGAAGGTGTTTCCATTACCTTGACCATACGAAGTTTTACTCGACCATCATTATATCCATTCTCTTCCATCCAGATCTCTTGAATATAATCAGCTAGCCATTTAGATAAACCTTCACATCCAGTACGTTCTACTACAACCATCTTACATAGTTTCTTTTCATGTAGCATTTTAAATGTATCAAACTCTGGATCATCTTCAGCAACAAGCAAAGTATGATCAAACCAATCATCAAGTTTTTCCTTCAAAGATTTGTAACCACCAAAATCCACACACCAATTACGACGATCTAATTTATCCTCATCACACTCAAATTCAAAGTGAAATGCTAAAGCATACCCATGGATAAGATTACAATGAGTATCTGCTCTCCATTGTCTATAAGCTACAGCATATCCACGCTCATGCCCATAAGTCTTTGTACTAATAAATTTACCCATTTATTTTAAATTCCTAAATGTTCCAGTGTTATACCAAATATTAAGATGTTCAACAATATCATT
>SXGQ01579735.1_pt1 | contig 24074 bp, 16 predicted proteins | sample 3178371 | NCBI WGS metagenome assembly SXGQ01 (sample SAMN11356859, study PRJNA531348) | freshwater metagenome | isolation source: freshwater sample F1-20 | place: China: Fuxian Lake, Yuxi | collected 2017-12-25 | reverse complement strand
CGAGGCGATGAAGGATGGCACCGACGCGGTGGCCGATTGGGCCATCCTCAACGCCATGGTCAACATCGCCTCGGGCGCGTCGTGGGTCAGCTTCCACCACGGTGGTGGCGTCGGCATGGGCTACAGCCTGCACGCCGGCCAAGTGACCGTGGCCGATGGCAGCCCCGAGGCTGCCGCCGCCATCGAGCGCGTCCTGACCGCGGACCCCGGCATGGGCGTCATCCGCCATGTCGACGCGGGCTACGACGAGGCGCTGGCTTGCGCGCGCGCCAAAGGCGTGGACATCCCCGGCTCGACGCGCTGAGTTCCGCCAAGCCGCAGGCAGCGACCCCGGGGCTCGAGTCCCCGTCGGCGACTCAGCGCAGCTGCGGATCGAACGGCAGGCGCGCCAAGACGCCCGTGCGTCCGAGGAGCGCTTGCACGCGCTCGGCCATGCGCGCCGCCTGCAGCGCCGGATGGCCTTGGATGCGCGCCAAGTCTCGGCGCTGGTCCTCCAGCACGTCTTCGATCATCTGTTCGATGAAGTCGAGGTGGGGACGCTCGACGCGCACCGCGGCCTTCTTCTTGCCGCACTTTTCGCGCGCCAGCTCGATGGCGACATCGAGATCGCCCAGCTCGTCGACCAAGCCCAGTTCCTTGGCCTTCGTCCCCGACCACACGCGGCCTTGGGCGATCTCGGCGACATGGGGGCGGTCGAGCTTGCGACCGGCGGCGACGAGGTCGAGGAAGCGCTCGTAGATCTCGTCGACATGGCCTTGGATCAAGGCCAACTGTTCGGGCGACTTGCGCCGCATCAGCGTGTCCCATCCGGCCAGCGGGCTGGTCGAGACCGTTTCTTCGCGCAGCCCGTGCTCGCCAGCTAGGCGCTCGACATTGGGCAGCATGCCGAACACGCCGATCGAGCCGGTGATCGTCTCGGGTTGGGCGACGATGGCGTCGGCGTCCGCGCTGATCCAGTATCCACCCGAGGCCGCGACCGCGCCCATCGACACGACGACGGTCTTGCCTGCGGCCTTGAGTGCCACGATCTCCTGGCGGATGACATCGCTCGCGGTGGCGCTGCCGCCCGGCGAGTCGACGCGCATGACCACGGCGACGACATCGTCGTCGAAGCGCGCGGCGCGCAGCCGACGGGCCAGGTCGTCCCCGCCGATGCCGGCCGCGGAGGAGCCGTCGACGATCTCGCCTTGGGCTTGCACGAGCTCGATCAAGTCGCCGCGCGGCTTCGGGTGGCGGATCCGCCGGGCGTAGGACTCGAGCGCGACTTGCGGCAGGTCGTCCCCTTCGTCGACCTCGGCCACCTGCTTCAACGACGTCAACACCTCGCCGAAGGGTCCGATGCGGCCGATCCACTTGCGCTCGAGTGCTTGCTTGGCCGTCACGATGCCTTCGGTGCGCGCCGCGGCGCGGATCGATTCCAGCTCGAGCCCGCGCGCCTCGGCGATGTCGCCGTACACGCGCGCTTCGATCTCGGCCAAGATCCCCGCGAGTTGCTCGCGGTTCTCGGGGCTCATGTCCGAACGCATGAATGGCTCGACGGCCGACTTGTACTTGCCTACGCGCGTCACCTGCACCTCGACCCCGTACTTGGCGAGCATCTCGCCCATGTAGGGGACATCGATCGAGAACCCGTCGACCAGCACGCTGCCCAGGGGATCCAGCCAGGTTTCATCGGCCACGGAGGCCATCCACAGCGCGCGCTCGTCCAGCGAACCGTAGGCGGCCACCACGGGCTTGCCGTTGCGCCGCGCCTCGTCCAGCGCGTCGCGCACGCACGACAGCGCCGAGTACGAACCCGACACGCCACCGTGCAGGAGGATCGCGGCGATGTCCTCGTCCTCGCCCGCCTCGCGGATGGCCGTGGCGATGTCGCGCGCCGGCAAGGGGTGCGACATCGATCCGGCCAGCAGCGCCTCGAGGCCGGCTTCGTGGGCCTTCTCGGTCACAGGCAAGGACAGGTCGACGGTGAGCACCGTGCCCTTGGACACACCGCTTTCGGAGCCGAGCACGAGCGCCAGCACGCCCGCGAAGAGCAAAGCCAACACGGCGAACACGATGAACAGGATGACGAGCGTCTTCTTCATGGTCGGGAGCGCGCAGGCGGCAGGCCGCGGCGTCGAAGGGCTGGATACGAGGCGTCTTGGCGAAGATTCACAAGGAGCACGATCCAGGCCCGCGTGGATCGCCGCACGTGCCGCAGCCGCCCGGAGCTTGGACGGCGGCCGCACCCGCAGTGGCGGACTTGGCAGGGTTCGCAGTGGCGAAGGTGGAGAAGCGCCGCTCGACCTTGGTGGCGCGGCACACTGGACATTCGATGGCTTCGTCGCCGCGCACGAGTTCCTCGAACTGGGCTTGGCAGGCGTGGCAGACGTACTCGTGGATGGGCATGGCGGCATTGTAGGACGCCGCCCGATGCGCCGGACGGCCCGGTCCGGCGGGGGCGCAGGACGGGGCTCCCTGCGAGCCGCCCGGCCGCCATCCGGCGACCTGCCGCGCTAGACTGACCGGGGCCGTTCCATGTCCTCCGCCTCCCGCCAACTCGGCTCTCGCGCGCAGCCTCGCAGGCTCGTTGGCTGGATCGTGCTGCTCGCCTTCGCCTGGGGCTGGCTCGCCGGGTTGGCGCACCTGTGCGCCGAGAACCACCGCCTGTGCGCCGCGCACGGCGTCGTCGAGCACGCCTCGGCCGAGCTTCCACAGGGGTCGAGGGCGGCGCCGCGCGCCTGCGACGACCACGAGCACGCGCTCGCCGAGGACCCGCGGAGCGAGCACGACGAGGATGCCGGGCCGCGCGACGACGACGCGGGGCACGAGGCGTGCTCGCTCCTCTTGCTGGCCCAGGCCAAGGGCGCCGTCGTGGCCCAGTCGCCCACGCCGGTCGTCTGCGCGGCTCCCGCCGCGTTCGTGCGCGTCGGCGTCCGGCTCGTCGTTCCAGCGGCCGTGGCGCGGCCGCCCTTCACCTACGCTCCCAAGCATTCGCCGCCCGGCGCGGCCTGATTGCCGCGCGCGCCTCGTTCGGCGCGCCATCCCTTGGCGACGCGGGGACTGCCGGTCCGCGCGCCGACGCATGATCCGCGCGCGCCGCCGCAGGCGCGCCGCTGTCTAGTTTGCTTGACGCTTCCCCGTCCGGCCCGCGCTTCCATTCCATCCTCGACATGCAGCCCGACCGCTTCGACGACCTCGCTCCCTCGACGGAGCAGGCCCGTTTCCACCAGAACCAAGCCCCCGCGCACGCCGCTTGCGCTCACCACGCGCCACCGCATCCCGATTTGCGCGGCGGCTTCGACTCGTTAGTGGCGCCCCACCTCGAGCACCTGCACAAGGTGGGGGAGTCCATCCTCGGCAGCCCCGACCTTGCCTGCGACGCGGTGCAGGCGGCGCTCCTCACCCTGTGGCGCCGCAACGACGCTCCTCCGCAGCCGCGCGGATGGCTGGTGCGCGCAGTCGTGCACCATGCGCTGCATCTCCTGCGCCACGAGCGTCGGCGTCGTGGCCACGAGCAAGCCTCGATGGCCGAGCGCGCCGAGGCTTGCCCGGTGTGCGACCCGGCCTTCGAAGTGGAGGCGCGCGGCGAAGAGGCTTGGCTGCGCGCGCGCATCGAAGCCCTGCCCGACGACTTGCGCGAGACCTGCCGTCTGCGTGGCGAAGAGCTCGACTACGAGGACATCGCCGCCCGCCTGCACGTGCCGGTGGGCACCGTGCGTTCGCGCCTGCATCGCGCGCGGGCCGTGCTGGCCGAGGAGCTGCAGCAGCGCGTCAGTTGATCTCGCCGCCCAGGCACCTGGCGCGCCGCGCGGCAGTCACGAGTTGCGCCGGCGATTTTCGCGAACTTCGGCACGGGCGCGGGGAATCACTGGTCCCGCCATTGCGCATGGCGGGCCTCTCGAGGAAGTGCTCCCGCCTGCCGCCCTAGACGGCAGGCGGGGGTCTCGGTGGAGGCGTCCACGCGCCCGGAACGCGCGCTGGAGCGCCGCGCCGCCGCAACTTCGCGGCCTCGCCAAACCAATTCAAGAACCACGCGCCTTGCGCCTCTCCTCCATGAGCCACAACCGCCTCTTCCCCGCATCCCTGCGCCACGCCATCGTGGGCTACTCCTGCGCCGCTGTAGTGCAGATCGGCCTAGGTTCCATCGCTTGGGCGGGCGATCCCCAGCGTCTCGACATCATCTTCGTCGCCGACCCGGTGCTCGACCAGGTCTACGAGCTGCGCGACTGGAACCTCAACGGCGATTGGAACAGCGCCGTCCCCGACTGCGAAGTGCTGTACTCCGCTGCTGGTGGTTCGGTCGCCTTGGTGGAGCCGGTGGTCGTCACGACCGATCCCGATGATGCCGCGTATGTGGGCGACACCGCCTTGGACCACATCGCGTACCTCAACGATCTCGATGGCGATGGGTTCCTGAATGGTCCCGGCGAAGCGCTTGTCTATTTTGATGGAGCGGCGGGCGGCAATGCCTCGGGCCTCAGGCTCGCGCGAGTGACCGGCTTGGACCTCGCGTTCCTCGGATTCGTGTGGGCGTCCAGCACACGCGACGCCGCCGGTGAAGGCCTCGAGGGTGTCGTGTTGCTGCGCGATCTCAACGCAGACGGCGACGCCAACGATGCCGGCGAAGCGCGCGCGTTCCACCAGCGCCCGCCCGCGCCGTTGGGCACGCATGCCACCTCGACGGTGTGTTTGGGCGTCGACAACAAGGTCTACTTCGTTGACAACGGCACGACGCCGGCGCGGGGCGTATGGCGCCTCGTCGACCAGAACGGCGATGGCGACGCCGACGATGCGGGCGAGGCGTTGCTGTTCTGGTCCCCGCCGACCAGTACCGCCAGCGCGGATTGGACCGGATTGGATCAGGACGAGAGCGGAGCGTTCTACTTGGCCGATCGCGCGGGACGCCAAGTGTGGCGCGCGCGCGACGACAACGGCAATGGCGTGATCGATGGCCTCGAGGCGGGCCTCTTCTGGACGCTCGATGCTGGCCGCGAGTTCAGCGACATCGCCGTGTCCAAAGCGGGTGCCGTCTACATCCCCGACAATCGCGCCCACGACGTCATCACCCAAGGTCTCGATCTCGACGGCAGCGGCGGCGTCGATTCGAACGAGCAGCGCAACGGCTACGACGATCTGGTGTCTCCCACGAACATCGACGAGGCAGCGGGCGTCGCCATGGACTTCCACGGTCACGAGGAAGTCGGCACGCCGTATTGCGACGGCACGAGCGGCTTGTGCCCCTGCGGCAACAACGGGGCTCCTGGTCGCGGCTGCATCAACTCGACCGGTGCGGGGGCGGGCCTCGAGGGCGCTGAGACGGATGGCATCACCAACGACGATCTCGAACTGACCGTCTACAACACACGTCCGGGCGCGAGCGTGCTGCTCTTCCACGGCTCCGCCACGGTGGCAGGAGGCTCGGGCCTCGTCTTTGGCGACGGGTTGCGCTGCGTCGGTGGATCCGTGGTGCGCATGGGGGTCCAGTTCTCGAATGCCACGGGTTCCGTGACCTTCGGGCCAGGATTGGCTGCGCAATACGGCTGGTCCGTCGGCCAAACCGTCTACTTCCAAGGCTGGTATCGCAATGTACTCGGGCCGTGCGGTTCGGGCTTCAACCTCACGAACGGCCTGCAGGTGACCTTCACCCAGTGACTGCCGAGAGGTCCGCGCAGGACGATCCGCAGCGAGGGCCGGGTCGGCGCCGATCACATCGAACGCAAGAAAGGGCGCAGTCGTCCCCTCGGTGGGAGGCTGCGCCCGCTTCATCCAGGTCAGGCGTCGCGCGCCATGACCTTGAGCACGCGGCCCACCTCGTCGAGCATGCCGCGCAACGCGTCGTAGTCCTCGTGGCGCATGCGCACCCAGGCGTTGGCCATGTAGCCGGCCTCCACGCCTTGCGTGCGGGTGCCGGCGGGCGGCAGGTGGGCGTCGATGACATGCGGGCCGAAGCGCTGCTGCAGTTGCTCGACGCCTTCGTAGCGCTCGATCACGCCGTCTTGCGTGGGGCGCAGAGCGACCAAGCCCGCGGCGTAGCGTCGCGAGGGGCGCGAGTGCACGCGACCGAGCACGATGGCCTCGGCCCAGGCCTTGTAGATGTCGAACTCGTTGGCGGCGGCGTACAGGTCCCACGTGCGCACGCCGGGCGGGCGGCAACCGATCTCGCTGAACTTCAGGCCCTTCTCGCCGAAGAACCACTCCATGTGGGTGGCGGAGGTGCCGATCCCGAGCGCCTGCACCGCCTTCGCGCCCATCTGCTTGAGCTCGTCGTAGCTGGCGTCGCCGCTGCGGTTCGACAGCACGATCTGCGGGCTGATCCAGCGCGTGCGCATCGCCTCGAGGACGTTGGGGTAGTAGTGGCAGGCGAAGTCGAGCACGACGGCGCCATCGACGGAGAGCGTGTCGTAGAAGCCCTCGTGGCCTTCGATCCACTCCTCGACGGCGACGCTCGCGCCGCGCGCGACGCCGCACGCTTCGATGGCGCGCGCCAACCCCGCTTCGTCGTCGACGCGCATGGCGCCGGATGCTCCAGCACCCGCGCGCGGCTTGACGCACAACGGATACCCGACCTCGGCCGCGAAGCGGCGCAGGTCCTCGGGCGAGGCGGCGGCACTCGAGCGCGCGCACGGCACGCCCGCGGCGCGCAAGGCTTCTTTCATCGCCGGCTTGTCGCGGCACAGCCAAGCGGTCTTGGTCGTGGTGCCTGCGACGCCAAGGGCCTCGCGCACCTTGGCCGCCGGCTCGACATGGGCTTCGACCACGGCTTCGAGGCGGTCGATGCGCGCGAGGCGTCCGACGCGTTGGCAGGCGTCGTGCAAGGCTTGGATGTTGGTGACGCTGTCGATGCGCTCGTAGTGCGTCAAGTGGCGCTTGAGCTCGGGGTCGAGGCCCTCGAGCGGCCGTTCGCCGATGCCGGTGACACGCGCGCCGACCTCGGACAGCGCGCGCACGAACTCGCGCTGGTTGCGCGGGAAGGCGGGTTCGACGAAGACGACGTGCACGGAACGCAGTCTAGCGCCGCAGCGCGTGGAGCGAGCGGTAGAGCTCGATGTACTCGTCGATGCGCGTCTCCCACGACCAATCCAGCGCCATGCCCTGGGCTTGCAGGCGGCGCCACGAGTCTTGGTCGCGCCAGGTGGCGAACACGCGCTCCAAGGCGGAATGGAAGCTCTGGGCGTCGAAGCGCTCGAACACGAAGCCCGTGCCCGTGCGCGCCGCCGGGTCCCAGTCCTGCACGGTGTCGGCGAGCCCGCCCGTGCGCCGCACCAGCGGCACGGTGCCGGCGCGCTGGCTGTACATCTGGTTCAGGCCGCACGGCTCGTAGCGGCTCGGCATCAAGAAGACGTCCGAGCCGGCTTCGATCCAATGCGACAGTTCTTCGTCGTAGCTTTGGAGGTAGGCGACCTTGCCGGGGAAGGTCTGCGCCAACCAGCCGAAGAAACGCTCGTAGCGTTCCTCGCCCGAGCCCAGCACGACGAGGCGCATGTCCTCGCGCCGCAACAGCACGCTGATGGCGTCATGCACCAGCTCGAAGCCCTTCTGCATCGTCAGGCGCGACACGATGCCGAAGACGGGCGCGGTGGTGGTGGGCGGCAAGCCCACGCGCTCGAGCAGCGCCGCTTTCATGCGTCGTTTGCCGTCGAGTTCGCCCAACGCGTAATGATGCGGGATGCGCGGGTCGCTGGACGGATCCCACTCATCGGAGTCGATGCCGTTGACGATGCCCTTCAGGCGATCGGCGCGCGAGCGCAGGATGCCTTGCAGGCCGACGCCGTGCTCGTCGGTTTGAATCTCCTTGGCGTAGGTGGCGCTGACCGTCGAGAGCATGTCGGCCCACAAGAGTCCCGTGACGAGGAAGCCGACGCGGCCTTCCTGCAGGTGGTCTTGGTGCAAGAGATGGCGCTCGTCGCCAAGGCCCAGCTCGTCGATGGCCGTGGCCGGGAACCAGCCTTGGTAGCCGAGGTTGTGGATCGACAGCAAAGACCGCGCGTCCTTGAACAAGCGGTCCCAGGCGTAGTGCGTGCGCAACAAGAGCGGCGCCAGCGCCGCGTGCCAATCGTGCGCGTGCACGACATGCGGAGCCCAACCCGTGTGTTGGCACGACAACAACGCCGCGTGCGTCAACAGGGCGAAGCGCTGACCCTCGTCCGCGTCTTCGGTGTAGAGCGACTCGCGTTCGAAGTACTGCGGCGCGCGCACGAACCACACTGGCGCCTTGGAGCGCGGCGCGTCGGCTTGCCAGATCGAGAACCACTGCTCGCGTCCACCGAGGCGCACCTTCAGATCCTGCAGGCCTTCGACGGGTCGCAGCTTGGCCTTCTGCTTGACGCGTTGGTAGAGCGGCAGGACGAGGCGCACATCGTGTCCCGCGCCGGCGAGGTAGCGGCTCAGCGCGGCGCTCACATCCGCCAAGCCACCCGTCTTGGCGAAGGGCGCGCACTCGGCCGAGATCTGCAGGATGCGTAGGGAGGGCATGCGCGGCGCGTGGGGGGATGCGCCGCGCCGAAGCACGGAGCAAGGAAGTTGTCCGCGGCGAAGTGTAGGATCGGGGCATGAAAAACGTGTTTTTCGTGGCGCCCGTGGCCTTGGAGGCGACCCAGCGCTTCCTGAAGGCCGCCGCGCGCACGCGCGAGCTGCGCTTGTCGATCATCGGCGGCGACGGCCCGGAGCGCCTCGCCCCGGAGATCGCCCGCAAGGTCGCGGCGCACGAACGCGTTGACGACTGCCACGATCCGGCGCAGCTCGAGGCGGCGGTGAAGTCGCTGTGCGCCCGCACCGGCGCCGCTTGCGACGCGTTGCTGGCGATCCTCGAGCCGATCCAGGTGCCCGTCGCGCTCGTGCGCGAGAAGCTCGGCATCCAAGGGATGGGCGTCGAAGCCGCGCTCAACTTCCGCGACAAGTCGCGCATGAAGGATGTGCTGCGCGCCCACGACTTGCCGTGCGCGCGGCATCGCTCGTGCCAGTCCGCCGCCGAAGCGCGCGAGTTCGCCACCGCCCAGGGTTTCCCCTTGGTCGTCAAGCCGCAAGCCGGCGCCGGCGCCAAGCAGACGCACAAGGTCGAGACGCGCGAGCACCTCGAGCAGATCCTGGCGCAGACGCCGATCGCCCCGCGCCAGCCGCTGTACATCGAGGAGTTCGTGCAAGGCGACGAGTTCAGCTTCGACTCGGTCTCGATCGACGGCCGGCATGTGTTCCACTCGGTCAGTCGGTACTTGCCGACGCCCTTGCATGTCTTGACGAACCCGTGGATCCAATGGGTCGTGCACCTGCCGCGCGACATCTCGGGTTCCGAGTACGCCGCCATTCACCATGCCGGACCCAAGGCGCTCGACGCGTTGCGCGTGGGCACGAATCTGACCCACATGGAGTGGTTCCGCCGGCGCGACGGTTCGATCGCCATCAGCGAAGTCGCCGCGCGCCCGCCCGGCGCGCAGTTCACGACCCTCTTGTCGATCGCGCACGGCATCGACTTCTACAAGGGTTGGGTCGAGCTCATGGTCCACGGCCAGTTCGCGCCGCCGTCGCGCGTGCAAGCCGTCGGCTGCGCCTACCTGCGCGGCCAAGGCAGCGGCGTGATCAAGCGCATCGTCGGCATGGACCAGGCCGTGCGCGAAGTGGGCCCGTTGTTGTACGAACGCCACCTGCCCGAGATCGGCGCCACGCCGCGCGACAGCTACGAAGGCGACGGCCACGTCATCCTGCGCGGCCCCGACTCCAAGGCGGTCGAGCAGGCGCTGGCGCGGGTGGTGGAACTCGTGCGCGTCGAGTTGGCCTGAGGCGCGCGGTGAGGGTGGCGCTGGCGCGGGATCGTCCGCCACGCTCGTTTGCGCGCAGCACCTAGACCACGGCACAATCCCGTCCCATGGACATCCTCTTCCTCTCCCCCGGCTATCCGGCCGAGATGCCGCTGTTCGTGCGGGGGCTCGCCGACGTCGGGGCGCGCGTGTGGGGCGTGGGCGACCAGGCCAAGGAGGCGTTGCCGGAGGAGGCGCGCAAGGCGTTGGCGGCGTACCTGCCGGTGAAGGACCTGTGGGACGAGGAGGCGACGATCGCCTCCGTGCTGAACTGGCTCGGCGGGCGCAAGCCGGACAAGGTCGAGTGCTTGTGGGAGCCGGGGATGATCCTGGCGGCCAAGCTGCGCGAGCGGCTCGGCGTCGCGGGCATGACGGTGGCGCAGACGATCCCGTTGCGCGACAAGTCGGTCATGAAGGCGCGCCTCGAGGCGGCGGGCGTGCGCGTGCCGCGGCACGGGCGCGCGACGAACGAGGCGGAGCTGCGCGCGCACGCCGCGCGGATCGGGTTCCCCTTGATCGTCAAGCCGGTCGCGGGCGCGGGCTCGGACGACACCTACGAGGTGCGCGACGACAGGGAGCTCGACGCGGTGCTGGCGAAGACGCGCCACGTGCCCGAGGTGGTCGTCGAGGAGTACATCGAGGGCGAGGAGCACACCTACGACACCGTGTGCGCCGGCGGGGAGGTCCTGTTCGAGAACGTCGGCTGGTACAGGCCCAAGCCCCTGGTCGCCAAGCTCAACCATTGGATCAGCGCGCAGGCGGCGTGCCTGAAGGACATCGACGCCGACGCGCCGAGGAAGGGCCGCGAGCTCGGGCGCAAGGCCATGGCGGCGCTCGGCGTCGTCGACGGGTTCACGCACATGGAGTGGTTCCTCACCGCCAAGGGCGAGGCGGTGTTCGGCGAGATCGGCGGCCGTCCGCCGGGCTCGCGCCTCGTGCACGTGATGAACTACTCGTGCGACGCCGACTTGTTCCGCGCCTGGGCCGAGGCGACGGTGCGCGGTCGGCTGTCGCGGCCCATCGCCAAGAAGTATAACGCCGTGGTCGTGTTCAAGCGCGCGCACGGGCCGGGCGGACGCATCCGCGCGCACGAAGGCCTGGATCGGCTGCTGGCGCGCCATGGCGAGCACGTGGCGACCCTCGAGCTGACGCCGGTGGGCGGCGCGCGCGCCGATTGGAAGAAGTCGCAGGTGGGCGACGGCTGGATCGTGGTGCGCCACCCCGACCTGTCGCGCGCGCTGGAGCTGGCGGACGAGTTCGGCTCCGAGTTGCGCATCGTCGCCGGTTGATGCGATGGCGCGGAAGATCGTCCTGATCGGGCCGCAGCGCCTGCAACCCACCTTGGCGGCGACCGTCGAGTCGCTCGGAGTCGCGGGGCGCATCGCGGCCGTGACCGCCGGTTGGGAGGAGCGCGAGGGCGAGGATCGCGAGCTGCATGAACACCTCGGCGGGCGCACCACGAACCTCGAGGCGTGGACGCGCGTCGAGGATGTGATGTCCGCCGATGGCGAGCTGACGGGCATGATCCGCCAGCGCGCCGATCGCCTGCGCGCGGCGCACGAGCTGTACCGGCTGCGCCTGGCGCACGCCCTCGATGCGGCGCGCGAGTTGCTCAAGCGCGAGCCGCAAGCGGGCTTCGAGGACTTGTTGGAGGCCGAACGCGAGGCGGCCTTGCGCGCAGTGCGCGTGGTCGACGCCTCGCACCTCGAGCGCGTTTCGGCCATCCACGCCGAGTTCGGCGCCGAGGCGCAGCCAGCGCGCAGGACCTCCATCAGGAAGCATCGCGCCGAACTGGAGGCGCAACTGAAGCCGTGCGAGCTCCTGTGCATCGCGGGCGGACACGTGGTGGTGTTGTTGCATCGCCTGGCGCTGCTCGACGTGCTCGGCTTGTGGGGCGAGCGCCGGCCGATCGTGGCCTGGTCGGCGGGGGCCATGGCGCTCGCCGAACGCGTGGTCTTGTTCCACGACGATCCGCCGCAGGGCGCCGGCAACGCCGAGGTCTACGAGCCCGGCTTGGCGGCCTACTCGGGCCTCGTGCCCTTGCCGCACGCGCGGCGGCGCCTGCGGTTGCACGATGGCGTGCGCGTGGGCTTGATGGCTCGGCGCTTCGCGCCCGACCGCTGCGTGGCGCTCGACGCGCTGACGCGCGTCGAGTGGGATGGTTCCGCGTGGCGCGGCGAAGCCGGCACGCAGCAGCTCGACCGTCAAGGACACTTGACGGAGGTGCGCTCGTGAGCGGCTTCGTGGCCGAGCTCGAGCAGGAGGCCCGTCGCGGCCACCACGCGCTGGAGGCGTTCCTGCGCGGGCGCCGGTTCCCGGTGGTCGACGGCCGCAGCGTGACCTTCGTGTGGCGCGGCGAGGCCGACGAGGTCTTGCTGCGGCACTGGATCCACGGCTTGCCGGGCGGGTTGCCGTTCCACCGCGTGCCGGGCGCCGGATTGTGGTTCCTCGCCATCGACGTGCCGGAGGGTTCGCGCGTCGAGTACAAGATCGAGGTGGCGCGCTGGGGCGAGCGGCGCTTGATGGCGGATCCGCTCAACGAGCACCACGCCGCCGATCCCTACGGCGCGAATTCGGTGGTGCACGCGCAAGGCTACGCGCCACCGGAGTGGATCGCGCACGACGCCGAGGCCCGTGCGGGCGAGCTGCGCGAGCATGCGGTGCGCTCGCAGGCCTACGGGGGCGAGCGCCGCGTGCAGGTGTACCTGCCGGCGCGGTTCCGCACGACGCGGCGCTATCCGTTGCTCGTCGTGCACGACGGCGAGGACTACCTGCGCTTCGCTGCGTTGAAGACGGTGCTCGACAACCTGATCCACCGCCTCGAGCTGCCGTCCATGGTCGTGGCGCTGACCCAGTCGCCCAATCGCCTCGAGGAGTACGCCGACGATCCGCGCCAGGCGCGCTTCCTCGTCGACGAGCTCGTCCCCGAGCTCGAACGCGCCTACCCGCTGGTGCAGAAGCCCGCCGCGCGCGGCATGATGGGCGCGTCCTTCGGGGCGGTGGCGTCCTTGTCCGCCGCTTGGCGCCACCAGGGCGTGTTCGGGAATCTCTTGCTGCAGTCGGGCTCGTTCGTGTTCACCGACATCGGCCAGCACGACCGCGGGCCGCTGTTCGATCCCGTGGTGCGTTTCGTCAACGCCTTCCGTCGCAACCCGGGTCGGCCCGCCGAGCACATCTACCTCTCGTGCGGCGTGTACGAGTCGCTGATCTACTACAACCGCTCGTTGATGCCGCTGCTCTCGAAGTCGGGCATGACCGTGCGCTTCAGCGAGAGCCACGACGGCCACAACTGGGAGAACTGGCGCGATCGCTTGCGCGAGGGCCTGTCGTGGCTGTTCCCCGGTCCGTTGTGGATGGTGTACGAATGACGCGCGAGGTCCGTCCATGAGCCGCGTCCGTCGCGGCGAGGTCGAGCCGCGCATCCTCGACGGACGCGGCTTCGCCTTGGCCGACCACGATCCCGCCGCGCGCCTCGCCGACGCCGAGGAACGCCTCGAGAAGGGTGTCGCGCGCCTCGCGAAGTTGCAGTCGCGCTTGTGGGCGCAGGATCGCTGGTCGGTGCTGCTCGTGTTCCAGGGCATGGACGCCTCCGGCAAGGACGGCGTCATCAAGCATGTCTTCCGTGGCGTCGATCCGCTGGGTTGCGAGGTGACGGCCTTCAAGGCGCCGCACGCCGAGGAGCTCGACCACACATGGTTGTGGCGCGTCGTGAAGCGCCTGCCCGAGCGTGGCCGCATCGGCGTGTGGAACCGCAGCCACTACGAGGAGGTCGTGGCGGTGCGCGCCAACCCGCGGCTCCTCGCGGGGCAGAAGCTGCCGGCCGAGGTGGTCGGGCCGCGCCTGTGGGACGAGCGCCTAGAGGACATCGTCGCCTTCGAGCGGCACTTGGCGCGCAACGGCGTGCTCGTCGCTAAGTTCATGCTGCACGTGTCCAAGGACGAGCAGCGGCGCCGCCTGCTGGAGCGCATCGAGGATCCGGCCAAGAACTGGAAGTTCTCGCTCTCCGACCTCGACGACCGCGCGGCGTGGGACGCGCACCACGCGGCCTACGAGCAGGCGATCCGCGCCACGGCGGCGGCGCACGCGCCGTGGTGGGTGGTGCCCGCCGACGACAAGCCTTCGGCGCGCGCCTTGGTGGTCGAGGCGGTGGTCGAGCTGCTCGAGGGCCTCGACCTGGCCCTGCCCGCGGCCGGGGGCGCCAAGCGCGCCGAGCTCGAGGAAGGCCGCCGGCGGCTCGGCGCCGAGGGTTGAGCCGGACCAGCGCCCCGCCGCGCTAGACTGTGCGCGGCGCGCGCGCCCCGCGCCCGCCGCAAGAGACCACATGGCCGAGACCACCCGCCGCATCGGACTGTCGCTGGGCGCCGACTTGTGCTGGCCCAAGTGCTACGAGGACATCCTGGCGCGCCTCGATCTGCGCTTGAAGCTCGGCAAGGAGACGGTGCGCTTCGCCTGCGAGCGCGTGCGCATCGAGCCCTACGACTTGTCCGAGCCGTGCGGGTGGGACCTCGTCGTCGACCGGTTGACGCACTGGTACCCCTTGCGCCGCGAGTGGATCAAGAAGGCGATCCTGCTCGATGGGTTGTACGTGTTCAACAACCCCTGGGCCGTGCAGTCGATGGAGAAGCACACGACCTACGCGGCCTTGATGCGCCTCGGCATCCCGATTCCGCGCACGCTGATGCTTCCGCCGCGCGAGTACGACGACAAGCCCGACCTCAAGGTCACGCTGCAGCGCTACGCGAACCTCTTCGATCTCAAGGCGTTGGGCGAAGAAGTCGGCTACCCGAGCTTCGTCAAGCCCTACGACGGCGGGGGTTGGCAGGGCGTCGTCAAGGTCGACGACGCCAACGAGCTCAAGAAGGCCTACGACGCCTCGGGCAAGTCGATCCTGCACCTGCAGGCGGGCGTGGTGCCGTACGAGCGCTTCGTGCGCTGCATCGGCTTCGGCGCGCAAACGCGCGCGATCCTGTACGACCCTTCGCAGCCCCTGCACGGCCGGTACACGAACGAGAAGGACTTCATCTCGGCCGAGGATCAGCGGCTCCTCGAGGACATCACGCTGACGATCAACGCGTTCTTCGGCTGGGACTTCAACAGCTGCGAGGCGTTGTTGAAGGACGGCACTTGGTGGCCGATCGACTTCGCCAACCCCTGCCCGGACAGCCAAGTCACCTCGCTGCACGCGCACTTTCCGTGGCTCGTGAAGAGCTACCTGCGCTGGAGCCTCTACTGCGCCGCGACCAAGCGCCCGATGCGGGCCTTGCCGGCGTGGGACGAGTGGTTCGCGTTGGCCGAGGAGGGCGGCGAGTGGAAGCAGCGCGTGGCGCGGTACGGCAAGAAGGCGCGCGCGCACTTCGCCGAGGACGAGTTCCGTTCGTTCTGCGACACCCACCTCGCGCACCTCGACGAAGTGGCCAACGACTACTTCGGCACGCCCGCCGCTCGCGAGGCCGTGCGGATCAAGGTCGCCGCCTTGTACCCCGCCCACGAGGTCGAGCCGTTCACGCAGCACTTCTGGCAGGCGATCCAAGGCTGGCGCGAGGCCGACAAGGCCGAGCGCGCCGCGGCTGCGGTCGCGCCGAAGAAGCCCGCCAAGGCCGCCGCCAAGAAGACTTGACGCACGCCTGCGGCTCGGCGCGCGCCGCGCCAACGGCTCGACCCACGCACCCGACATGACGAAGGACCACTCGAGTTGGCGCAGCGAGCGCCTGGACGACGCCGAGGTGCGCTTGACGCGCTGGGGCGTCGTGGGGACCCCCGTGCTGCTCTTCCCGACCGCCGCCGGCGACTCGGAGGAGTGCGAGCGCATGAAGATGGTCGACGCGCTCTCGCCGCTCATGTCGGAAGGGCGCATCAAGTTGTACTCGGTCGACTCGGTCGCGGGCCGCTCGTGGCTCGACAAGGAGACGCCCAAGCACCAGGCGGCGCGCATGCAGAACCGCTTCGACGCGTTCGTGGTGCACGAGGTCCTGCCGGCGATCCGCGTCGACTGCCGCACGAGCGACCTCGACATCCTCGTCGCCGGCGCCTCGATCGGCGCGTACAACGCCCTGGCCTCGATCTGCCGCCACCCGGACCTGTACGCGGCCGCCATCTGCTTGTCGGGCACCTACGACCTGCAGAAGAAGTTCATGGACGGCGAGGGGACGCACGACTCGTACATCAGCTCGCCGCTGCACTTCCTGCCGCACATGCAGGAGGGCGAGCATCTGGCGCGGTTGCGCGAGCGGTTCATCCTGCTGGCGCACGGCAAGGGCCGCTGGGAGAGCCCGGAGGAATCGAGGCGCGTGGCCGACGCGCTGGGCGCGCGCGGCGTGCCCAACCGGGTCGACGAGTGGGGCACCGAGTGGGACCACGATTGGCCGACGTGGCGCAAGATGCTGCCGCAGTACCTCGGCGAGTTCATCGAGAAGCTCGCCGAGCGGCGCAAGCTGGCCCCGCAGGCCGCCACGAGCGTGGCCAGCGGCGCCGCCTCGAAGGGCAATCCAGCCGCGGCGTCTGGCGCGGCGACCACCCCCAAGTCGCCCCAGCCTGGCGCGGGCATCGCCGGCCAGGACGAGCAAGGGATGGCCAAGTCCGCTGCCAAGTCCAGGTCTGCCAAGAAGTCGCGCTGACGCGCCTCGGCCCCGGAATCGCCCGAGAACGAAAGCAGCCCCGACCTTGCGAGCGGGGCTGTGGCTCGATGGGAACTTCGCGGACAAAGGATCTTGCCACTGAGAAAGTACCCCGAGGGGAACGGAGTGCAGCCTCCTTCGAATAGAAAGTTCGTAAAAGACGACGCGGCCAAGGGGGGGCGCTTAAGGGAATATCAGCCGGGGTCGGTGGCGGGTGGGCGTGGTTTTCAGGGAGGAGCATGGTGCAAGCGTATGTGATGAAGAGACTTAAGGCCGTGCTTAGGGGGCCTGTGCCGCGCTGGTTGCGTCCGTCCGCAGGTCTCGTGACCTGCCTGTTCGTCGCTTGCGTCGCGGGACCGGCGAGCTCCGTCGCCGACGAGGCAGCGCGCCCGCCGAACGTCCTTTTGGTGTGCGCCGACGACCTGGGCCTTGGGGAGCTCGGCTGCCAAGGGCAGACGCGCATCGCCACGCCGCACATCGACGCCCTCGCCGCGCGCGGACGCAGGTACGCGCAGGCCTACAGCGGCGCGCCGGTGTGCGCGCCTTCGCGTTGCATGCTCCTCACGGGGCGCTCCAGCGCGATGGCGCAGGTGCGCGACAACCGCGAGCTCCCGGGCGAGGGACAGCAGCCGCTCGTCGCGGGCACGCCCAACTTGGCGCGCGCCTTGCGGGCGCAGGGCTATGCCACGGCGCTCGTCGGCAAGTGGGGACTCGGTCCCGTCGGATCCAGCGGCGACCCGCGCGCGCAGGGCTTCGAGCGCTTCTTCGGCTACGCCTGCCAGCGCCATGCGCACGACCACACGCCGGCATGGTTGTGGGAGGACGAGCGCAGGGTCGAGCTCGCGCCCGGAACGTACGCGCCCGACCTGTTCCTCTCCCGCGCGCTCGACTTCGTGCGCACGCGCGGCGACGAGCGGCCGTTCTTCCTCATGTACGCCACGACCATCCCGCACATGGCGCTCGAGGTGCCGGAGGATTCGCTGACCGAGTACCGCGGCCGCTTCGAGGAGACACCGTACGCCGGCGGCAAGGGCTACACCCCGCATCCGACGCCGCGCGCGGCCTACGCGGCGATGATCACGCGCTTCGACCGCGACCTCGGCGCGTTGCTGGCCGAACTCGAGCGACGCGGGGAGCTCGGGCGCACCATCGTCCTCGTGACGAGCGACAACGGCGCGACCCACGACGTGGGCGGCGCCGACACCGCGTACTTCGACTCGACCGGCGGACTGCGCGGCAGGAAGGGCAGCCTGCACGAGGGCGGCTTGCGCGTGCCGCTGGTCGTGGCCGGACCGCGCGTCGCGCCGGGCGTGTCGCAACGCGTCGTCGTGGGATGGGACATCCCCAACACGATCCTGGAGCTGTGCGGCGCTTCGCCGCTGGCGGGCGAAGGCCTCTCGCACGCCGTGGAGCTCGCCGGCGGATCCCAGGCGCCACGCGGGCCGATCGCGTGGGAGTTCCCCGGCTACGGCGGACAGCGCGCGGCGCGCATCGGCGATTGGAAGGTGGTCCAGCGGGGGCTCGCGCAGCGGAGGGATGCGCCGATCGAGGTGTACGACCTGGGGCGGGATCCGGGGGAGACGCGGGATTTGGCGGGAGAGCGGGGGGATGTGGTGGAAGTGGCGAAGGGGTTGTGGACCGCGACCACGCCAAGCAACGTCGACGGCGGCTCGCGGTGAACGTGACGCACGCTGCGCGCCAGCCCGAGCGCGCCGCGCAGCGTTCACGGCCGCGCATGCAAGACCGCGACACCATCCAAGGGGTGATGCCGCGGTGCATGCAGGTGCTGGTCGCGCGACGCGTCGAGTCCAGCACTACTGGCAAGGCTGCAGGCGCACGCCATCGGTGAGGTTGAAGTCCGCCCCGGGAATGGAAGCCTGCCGGTACCAGGCTTGGAAGTACCGCGGCGAGCCAGCGTTGATCTGCTGCAGCAGCGGATCGCCGGCGAGCAAGGCCACGTCGACCTGTCCCGACTGCGTGTTGGCGACGCCGAGTCGCACGATCGTGCCACCGACACAACGCACGCCATTGCCGAAGGGCGCTTGCGCCTGCGTGGTTCCGGCGTAGACGAGGCATGGGACGTTCGGCGGCAGGGCGTACGCGGTCACGAGCGCACCACCGAGGATCGGCCTGGCCGCGATGCGCGCCTGGGTGGTGGTGCAGTATTTTTGGGCCACGGGCACCGCCGCGGCCTACGACATGATGTAGGAGTGCGCTTCGTTGGTGTTGAAGTTCCAGTACGTGATCACCTGCACTCCGAGCGAGGGAGGCAGCTGCTGCGTGGCGAGGTTCTTGGCCTGCTGCAGGGCTGCTGCGGGAAAGGTCTCCGAACTGCAGGGGATCCCCCCGCGTAGCGCCACGATGTAAGCGGAGGCGGTTCCCGGGTTGCAGGACGTGAGCACGCCAGTGACCCCACAGCACCAGCTGGATTGGGCTCGCGTGGGCATGTCGAGCTCGACCATGGCCTGCGCGACCGCGATGTTGTCCGACGCGGGCAAGCCGCCCGGGTGGAGGGTCGCCAGGGACTGGGTCACATGGTTGGCGAAGATGGTTGCGTAGTCGGGCTGTGAGCCTTGGCGGGCCTGCGCGTGCGTGGCGACGAGCGCGCAGATGCAAGCCAACGACTTGGCGAGATTGAGGAGATGTTGCATGGGTGTGTTGCGCGGGTTTGGAGCCGGGCGGTGGTGCCTCGGCGGTGATGCAAGCGCGTGGGGGAGGTGGATCTCGCGCGGGAAACGCGAATTCCGATGCTGGTCCCTGTCGCTGTGCGCGATTTCCTCGAGCCTAGGGCCGATTTGTCGAAGAAATCGGGCCCAAACGCCACGCGCGGAGCGCGACGCGCGTCCTATTTCCAATAGGGTGCGCGCACTCGAGTGCTCCTAGGCTCGCAGCATCGGCTCGCTGGACCCTCCGTGCGGCTCCATGGACGCCCTGGAGGCGCTTTCCTGCAACGCGAGCTGCGACAGGTCTCGAGAGTCGTGGCGTCGCGCCTGCGCGGTCGCTTGGGAGCTTCGCGCGTCGTCGACCCGTCGCTTCGCGCCACGCGGGCTCCGCCGGCGCGGGACAACCCGCGGCGCCTGGTCGACGGTGGACTCGGCCATCACCCGTGGGATCGCGCCAAGCGCGCCTCGCCACGGACGTTGGCATCCATCTCCTTGGCCGTGCTTGGCCGTTTCCAGCCCTCGGCTTGGTGCGACCCTGAATGAGGCTGGACGCGCGGGTGGGCTCTTGCGTGGCGGCTGGTGGCGATATTCCCGTCGTCAACTGCTCGCGCAGCGCACAACGAACGGGACCAGCATCGGAGACAAGCAACCGGGACCCGGCCCATAAAGACCGAGTCCCGTTCATCCTCTAACGCTCGCGCCACCCTCGCCGTGGCACTCTCCCCTTCATTTCGCGCCGCGAGCAACGAGCCCCGCGCACAACGAAGGGGACCAGCATCGGATCAGTACGCCGGGATCCAATGCACCACCAACCCGTTCGTCAGATTGAAGGTGCTCGGCGTGCAGAACGCCGACGCGTTGCGGTACCAGACCTGGTACGTGCGCGTCGTCGGGCCGGTCAGGCCGCCGCGGGTCGACAGGGAGGCGGTGCCGGCCGGCGGGCAGAGCAGGTTGCCGCCGCTCGAGGTGCCGGTGCCGAGGCGCACGATGGAGCCGTTGGCGCAGCGCAGGCCGTCGCCGAACACGGTGCCGTACGAGGTGATGCCGCCGCTGGTGAGCTGCGCCACGTTCGTGCCTTGGAACACGAGGCAGCTGGTCGTCGGGGGCAGGCCGCCCACGATGAAGACCAGGGTGTCGTTGCCGGCTCCGAGCGCGGCGTTGCCGAAGGGCGTCAGCGTGGCGCCCGAGGTGGCGGAGTTGGGGCAGCCGGCGTCGGGCGTCGAGCTGCCGGTGCCGGCGCTGCCGCAGGGGCAGGCGGTCGTGCTCGACGAACCCTGGTTGCACTTCACCTCGATCATCGGGTACGCGTTCCACGAGGTCAGCGCGGCGAGGACATCGCGGCCGGTCGTGGCGGCTTGCGTCCAGCTCGCGCACGCCTCGCGCTTGGCCCCGCCCGAGGAGTACTTGGTGGCGACTCGCATGGCCGATTTGGCGTTGGTCGAGAAAACAGCCAGGGACGAAGTCCAGTACGCGTAGGCCGAGCCCGCATCCGCGTGATCGACCGTCATCAGCTTGTACGCCTGCTGGACCCAGGTCTGTCCATCGGGGCGGCGGCCGACCCAGTTGAGGACGGTCGTCGAATCGTCGCAGTCGAGCGTCAAGTCCTCGACGAAGTTGGTGGGCTGGCTCGGCGTGCTGGTGCGGGTCGCGCTCGAGTTCGCCTCGTTCATGTACTCGTCGAGGACGGCGGTGATGGCCCAGTTGAAGCTCGCGCCGACGTTGATGCGCGACGGATAGCCGATGACGAAGCCGCGTTCGGGGCTCGTGGCGGCGTAGTGGCCCAGGTTGCCGATCGAAGTGCGTGCCCCAGCGGCGCGCTCCCACGTCAAGGCCAACTGCGGCTGGACGCGGACCTGGGCCCCGTTCCAGCTGATGGAGGCGAAGCCCACGCCGTGATCGCCGCGGCTCCAGGACAGTCCCCAGCGAGTGGTGCCGTTCGAGTTGCTCACGCTCGGGTGCTCCCTGAGTTCGTCGCCGGAGTCCACGAAGAATTGCTCGGTGGCGGGCGAGCCGGTGTGCTGCAAGAGCCTGGCCCTGATCGCGTGCCGGGGAGAGAACTCGGTCCGCTCTTCCTTCCACGTCACGCAGAAGTACGAGACTTCGCCCGGCGCACCTTGGTACGGGTCGCCGCCGATGTCGGGCGACTTGGCGGCGTTTACCGCGGGGGCGGCAACGTAGAACCACGGCTGCCAACCGGTGCCCACATCCCACACGCGCCCCAAGACGTCCGGGTGGCCAAGGTCGTTCACGTGGCTGGCCTCGGCCACGATCATGTACAGGTGTTCGGTGCGTTGGTAGGCGACGCGCGGGGCGCGCCAGCTGAACGCCGTGCCGACTTGCGCGTAGCCCACCTCCTGCAGGGTGCCGTTGGGCAGGCGGCGCCGCGCGTACACATCGCTGTCGGTGGCGCTGAAGACCTCCTCGTACACGTGCAGCCACGAGTCGCCCTCCGGATCGTAGGCCACATCGGCGTCCAGGTTGTCGAAGCTCGTGTCGTCGACCGCGTAGGTCGCCAAGACCGGGTCGACGACCAGCGGGAAGCCCGCCGCGGCGATCAAGTCGGCCGGCACGACGATGACGAGTTCGTCGCCGTCCATGCTGGCCGCGAGCGGCTTCTTCGAGCCGTCGGCGAGGCGCAGGAAGGCCTTGCCACAGCGCACGCCCTCGCCCTTGGCGTTGGCGAACAACCAACCGTCCGGCGTGGCGACGGCCGCCAGATCGCCAGAGAAGGCCACCTTGAGCGTCAAATCTCCTTGACGCGGCAGGGACTCGACCACGAAGGTCTGCTCGACCTCGCGCAGGCGCAACTCCCAGACCTCGTCGACGAGGCCGCGCTCCAGCGCCACGGCGTCGCCTTGGCGCGCGTGGCCGAAGGCGCCCACGGCGAGCTCCTCGCCGCCGATCTCGGCCGCAACGAGGCGCGCCGACAACGGCCAGTTGCGCGGCTCGTCGCTGCCGAGGAAGGGGACGAAGGTCGCGCCGGTGGCGTCGAACGAGGCCTTGTAGTCGGCCCCGCGCACCCACAAGGCTCCGTCTTCCCCGGTCCAGCGCAGGCTGTCCAGCGGATTGGACAGGGTCGCGTCCGCGGCCTCGCGCGGCGCGTGCGCGGCCTGCGGGTGCAGCGCGCGGGACAAGGCCTCGGGAGCCACGTGCGCGCGCGGCGTCAGGGGGCCGTCTCGCAGCACGATCGGCGGCGTGGAGTTGGGCCTGCCCTCGGCGTGCACCTCGTGGACGAGCGTTTGCCCATCGGCGGCGAGGCGCGTGGTTTCGATGGGGGCGGCGCGTTGGGCTTGCGCCCAAGCGGAGGAGGTGCAGGCGACGAGCGCCAGGAGGGTCGTGGGGTGGAGGCGCATGGCAGTGCTCGCTGTCTTGGGCTGGCTGGCCGTTGGAAGGGCTTTGGGCGGTGCTTTGGGCGGGAGCGGATGCGGGCGGTGGGTGCCGCCTGCACACGGACACGGAAGTGGGGAAAGGCGACCGTCACGAAATTGGCAGCTTGTTCCTAAGTGGTTGCGAAAAAACGACTTGAATGATACGGCTGCTTTTGGCGGGGGGGGGCTGCCTAGGCCTGGCGGGTTATAGGATCGTGCAATTGGGTGCGACTGGCCCTCGCCGACTCCCGACGCCCCCGTCGCTCCTGCGCAGGGGGGGGGAGGAGGCACGGCGGAAGCGCGCTGCGCGCCCACGGCAGCCTGGTGCCTGGTGCAGGCCCTCGTCGGCGCGATCCGCGCCTCGAGCGGCTCCGGCCGAGCGCCCAACCAGTATCCTCGCTCGCATGTCGGATTGGGACTACACGCCGCCTCCGCCCTCGAGCCTCGGCGACCACGCCGTGGCCTTGGAGGGCACGCACCTCGCCGGCCGGCGCGTCGCGCTGCTCTTGTCGGGCGGCATCGCGTGCATCAAGGCGCCGAGCCTGGCGCGCGCCTTGCGACGCCAGGGCGCCGAGGTGACGGCCTTCGTCTCCGAGGAGGCCCTGCGCTACACGACGCTCGACGCCTTGGAGTGGTGCACCGAGCGCAGGGTCGTCGACCGCCTGTCGGCCCAGGCCGAGCACCTGTCGGACTCCGCGCCCTTCGACGCCTACCTCGTGGCGCCGGCGACCTACAACACGATCAACAAGCTGCGCCATGGCATCGCCGACGGCGTCGTCACCAGCGTGCTGTCCTCCGCGCTCGGGCGCATGGAGCGCGGCCAATGCGCCGTGCTCGTCGCGCCGACCATGCACGGCACGATGCACACGGCGATCCTGTCGGAGTCGCTGCGCTGGCTGGCCGACCACGGCGTGCGCGTCGTGCCGCCGCGCATGGAGCACGGCAAGCACAACCTGCCGGACGAGGACGTGCTGGTGGCGGAAGTGTGCCGCGCGACGTCGCGCTCGCGCCTGAAGGGCGTCCCGATCCTCGTCACCGGCGGCCCGACGCCCGTGCCCATCGACAACGTGCGGCGCATCGTGACGCGCTTCACCGGGCAGTTGGGCTTCGAGATCGCGCGCGAGCTGCACCTGCGCGGCGCCGCGGCGCACCTCGTCATGGGCGGCGCCGGCCTCAAGCCGCCCGCGTGGTTGCCGCACTCGATCGCGCCGACCTACGACGACTACCGCGCGGGGGTCCTCGCGCACCTCGCCGCCCATCCGACGCGCTGCGGGATCTTCTCCGCCGCCGTCGCCGACTACCGCCCGGAGACGGTCCACCCCGGCAAGATCCCCTCGGGCGGCGCGCTCAAGGAGATCAAGCTCGTCACCACCGCCAAGGTCGTCGACGAGGTCCGCATGGCCCACCCCGCCCTGCACATGGTGACCTTCAAGTACATGGAGGGCATCGCGCACGACGCCTTGATCGAGCTGGCGCGCGAGCGCCTGCGCCGCGGCGACAAGCTCGTCGTCGCCAACCGCGGCGAGGACGTCGGCCCCGCCGGCGAGCAGGTGGCCCACCTCGTCGCCGCCGACCAGCCGCCGCAACGCGTGGCGGGCAAGCGCGCGATCGCCTGCGCGCTGGCGGATCGGCTCGAGGAGACGTTGGGCGCGGGGT
>SXGQ01811801.1_pt1 | contig 24077 bp, 39 predicted proteins | sample 3178371 | NCBI WGS metagenome assembly SXGQ01 (sample SAMN11356859, study PRJNA531348) | freshwater metagenome | isolation source: freshwater sample F1-20 | place: China: Fuxian Lake, Yuxi | collected 2017-12-25 | reverse complement strand
TCTCTTCCGTCATGTTCATGACGAACCACCAAGAGACCGTCTCTCTTCAATTCATCTACATAGACGACAGGGATTGAACCGCCTGCGACCTGTGAGATGAGATCTTCTTTTACTTGTTTCCACCCGAGATCATCAGAGACGTCATCGATCGTAACGCCCGCTTTCTTTTTAGAAGAATAAGAGAATAAGTTAAGTTCGATGCAATCTTCTTCGGTCAAATATTGTCGTAAGAAAGATGCATCGTAGCACACTTCTCTTGCAAGGAAACATTCATCCATACCATGTCTCTCTTTTATCTTTTGAAAGAGATGAAACCCAAGATGGTATGGATTAATTGCCCCGATATGAGGACGAACAACTGCGTTGTGCATTTTAACGATTGGAAGGTGAAGTTCACCTGGTAAATCTAATTCATGGCATAACTCGTAATGAGTCATACTAGCCCATCCCTCATTCATTATCTTGGTTTGAATTTGTGGCCAGAAGTATTGACCTTCGTCCCTACACACGTGAATGATGTCACGTTTCCAATCAGGAATCTTGGCATTTTCTTCTATGAAACCTAGAAGATCGTAATCAGGTTCTATTGGAACCATATCAATGTTAAAGTTTTTATATCTTCCGTCTTTGTCGTTGTTGATGAGATCGATGTATTCTGCTTTTATCTCGGCATGTGGACGTCGAACTTGACCATACTTTGTCGTTTGAAACTGAAGAGCCTGACATGCGTCTAACGTTCTTTCTACTGCATCAATTCCGATGTGCGGGTCTTCTACGTACTTTTGGATTCTCTTCTTTGCAGAACGCAAACGTTGGATCACGGATTCAGGACGCGTGTTCTTGAACATCCTATTGTTCTTGAAGAAATCTGAATGTCCAACGCAGTGAGCCATGATGAGAATCTGGAGGTATAGTGGATTTTCTCTCATGAGATAAGCAAGAGAAGGATCGCTGTTGATGATTAACTCGTAGGGCAAGCCTTCGGCTCCAAGGTTATAACGATTCATTGTCTGTTCGAAAGACTTGCCGAAAGACCAATGAGAATACATGGACGGCATGCCATGATGCACCATGGCACCGATCATTTCTTGGTAGTCGATGACTTCGTAATCAAGTTCGTACCAATCTAGGTTGCGCTTTTTTGCGAGAGCGACGATTCGTTCGTCCCACGCTTTTAGTTCTTCTAACTTATAATCCATGTCAATCCTCTACTTGGGTTCTGCCCATAAGGCTCATGAATGCAGGCCAAACGTCTTCTCTTTTGTTGATTCTGACTTCTTTTAACTTATTGCTTTGAAGAGGTCGAAGCAGCTGATAAAGTTTCCCAGAATCTGCCATCCAACTCATTTCAGGTTCAATTTCGCAGTATCCATAAAGTTGTGCGACAGATGTTATTTTTCTTGCTTCATCAAGAAACTTTTCATTATCTTCACTGAAGTTATCACCGTCAGAACACTGGAACATGTAAATGTTCCATGATGAAGGATGGAATCGTTTGTCTATGATACTGTTTGCTAACTCTAATGCTGTTGACGCCTTCGTTCCACCGGTCGACGCCTTTTCAAAGAAGTCTTTCTCTTCGACTTCTTGCGCCTCGGTATCGTGCGAGATGAAAACGATCTCTATTGTTTCGTACTTGAGACGTAGGAATTGATATAGCAAGAAGAAGAACGACCTTGCCAAGAATTTTTTCTCTTGTGACATTGAACCTGAAACGTCCATCACGAAGAAGATGACCGCATTAGTGCAAGGTTTCTTCGTGATTTTATAATGACGATATTTTAAATCGTCTTCATGGAATGAAAAAGTTTCTCCTTCTTCAACTTTTTCAGGGTCAAATCCTGCAGCCTTCATTCTCTTGATTCGAGCGATGGCTGATTTTTTTCTGTCCAAACGAGGCATAATGCCTTGTGGACGGTATCCTTTACGCTTCAGTTTTTCTGTGTTGATGTTACTCAACTGTTTTCGCTGAAGGTCAGGAAGATTAAGCTCTGCAAAGAGATATTGAGCAAGTTCTTCGTGCGTGATCTCTACATCGTAGTATTCTTCGCCCTTGTCACCGCTGGCTTTGTCTGGCTTCCCACCTTGACCCTGCTGTTGAGGGTCTCCAATTTTTTGACCACGTTTTACGTCTTTGCCAGGGGCGGAACCAACTTGTTTTCCATTGCCACCGTAAACAAAACGGTATTCCTTTATCCCTCTAACCGGAATACGATATTTTTGTTTACCATCTTTTGATATGATGCTTTCATCTGCAACAATGTGATGGATTCCATCTCTAATTGCCTTTTCGATCTTTTGCTTATGACGACGTCTGTCAGAAGCAGTACGATCAGCTACCGTTTTATGCTCTCGAAAGATGCTCATGATCTTTGATTATAAGTACACAATAACGTTCGATATATTCAAGGATAATTGATTAATTCCAAAAATGAAAATCTTCGGGAGGATTTACACGTCTATTTCCTGACAAAGACGGCCGGGGGATTGATTTATCGACTTTAATGTTTAGAGTTCCCCAAAACAAAAGGAAACTTATACATGCAATGATTGTATGACAAACTAACATCATCATAAAATAATCACAAAAGTTTTATTTGTTTATACTCAACGTTTTTGGATAACCCTTTTGACCAGGTTTTAGACGAGGCTTGCCTGCCTTGCGTCGCGCGCGCATATTATGCCACAAACCTTTTGGTTTTTTCTTTTTTGCTTCATGCATCATTGCATCGTCTAGATTTAGAATCATCATTCCGTCATCATCGCAGTGATCGTCGTGAGATTTAGACTCGATATATCCGAACAGATCATTTAAATCGTTGTATGCTCTTCCTAGCTTATATTGAATCCACCCAGGCAACTCGTCATTTTCTTCTATGATGTCTAGAAGCATGTTTGCCATGTCAGATATCCTGTGAAGTTGAGAAACTGCCATTTCTCCTTCATGATCTGAGTGTCCTTCATTCCAATCGCGCCCTATAGGTTTTAAATCTTGATGCATATCTGTACCTTGTAGGATATATATCAAATATTATATGAAGATATCTGTAAGACAATTACGAAGATTAATTAGAGAGGCAATATCTCAAATCAATTATCCACCAGGGAGACCCGAATACACGACTGGAGAGCCTCATGATCCTGAAGAATTAGATCAGCTCTATTACGATGGATTTTTTGATGGAATAGAAGAAGATAGCGTTCAAGGCGCCCTTGCAACTCCTGCGAAAGCTTCAAAAGGTTTTGCTTTAAGTTCAATAGCAGAACTAGAAGAGGACGATGAGGCATGAAAATCACTCAGAATGTATTTTTAGAAATCATTAAAGAAGGCGTTATGCTGGCACAGCTTGGCGTGCTTGATCAATTCGACCTTGACTTAGAAGCAATTTCAGAAGAAGTCATCGCTGAAGCAAAGTACAAAGGTAGACAAGTCAAACTTGGAAAGCCTATGTCAGGTGACATAAAGAAATATAAGGTTTATGTTAAAGACAAAAAAACTGGTAATGTAAAGAAGGTTGAATTTGGCGATCCAAATATGGAGATCCGTAGAGATAATCCAAAGGCAAGAAAGTCTTTTAGAGCAAGACATGGGTGCGGAACTCCTAGAGCTTCTGATAGAACTAAAGCTGCATATTGGAGCTGCCGCATGTGGTCTACAAAACCAGTTTCAAAAATTCTCAAAGGAAAATAATCTTCCTGCTTAGATAGATTGTAAACATTTTTCTTGTTGTGATATAATCATTGGCAACATCTAACATAGATGGTATCGAAAGGTAATAAAATGTCAAAGAATTTATTCGCAGTTTTTTGTGTCGTTGCTCTTTCTTCTGGTTGTGAGAAGTCAGACTCAAGTTCATCTTCAACCGCAGTTGTAACTGCTTCTGGTGTCGGAGGTTCTGGTCAAGGTGGAACCGGGGGCGAAGTTGGAGCAGGCGGCGAGGGTGGAGCTAAGTCAGCTTCATCAGCTGGAGGTTCACAAGGTACCGGAGGAGCTGGTGGGATGGGTGGATCAACAGCTGCAGTAGGTGGGATGGGCGGAAATTGAAATCCGCCAACCGCTAGCATAGGTAAGGCCCTGGGAAACCGGGGCTTTTTTATTTTGTTTGTTGCTGAATGATAGAATTGTTTTTTTCTGGGCATCCAATGTAAAAGTCTGCTTCAGGATCGCATACTAAAGGTATTTCTTGCCTGATTATTTCCCCATTAGGTCCTTTAACTTCGATCCATTCAGTTCCGCAATTCCAATAATGCTCATGTTGAGTAGGTTCTGTTTCTTGCGGAGGATTTTTCGGATAATGTCCGTATCCTTCTCCACCAGATGAACTTTGCTCATCTTGTATTAAGATGTCATCTACATTCATCGTGCATGAGATTATCGTTAGTAACGAACAAAAACTCACAAGGCGGTAATTTTTCATTAGTCTACACCTCAAGTATAAATATTTGCATGAACAGAGAAGAGTCATTATTGAGAAAACTTATCGTAGAATTTATCAAAGCTCATGATGTTAAAACAGGTTCACATCCAGAAGAAAGCTATGACAAAGAGCTTTTAGATGATTCTGCATTCAATGCAGGAAGCGTCTATGTTCCAGATGATATAAAAAAGAAAATAAAAAAATGGGCAAAAGATATGGGTCTATCAACTAGCAAGAAATAATTAAAATCATGCCATATACAATTCGTAAACAAAAATGCAAGCAATCAGACGGAGATTCGGGCTCTTATGTCCTTTCATATACAGACAAGAAAGGGAAGAAGCATCGAAATTGCCATACGTCACGTAAAAAAGCGCAAGGACAAATAGCTGCAATTGAAGCTGAGGGTGCAGAAAGAAATTCAACAATGAAAATTAAATTATCAGAGTTAAAACAATTAATTAGAGAAGCCATCACAAGTTTAATGAGTCCAGAAGGTAAAGAGGCCGCATTTCTCTCTTCACCGACAAAAAAAGATGGAGCTCTTTTTCTTTCAAAAGACAAGTTAGAGGATCACATCTTTGAAATCCCAGGCGCGTATGATGATGCTGTTCTCTATAATACCCTTGAAGATATGCTTTCTCGTGATGATAAACTAAGCCCAAAATCCCCATTGAAACTTGATCCTGAGTTTAGAAAAGACATCGAAGAAGAAGTTGCTCAGTGGCATATGAACACTGACCCAGGTCGTGGAGAAAGTCCTGAAGATGAACGATTCTTAAAGACACTCATTCAAGGAACGTTATCTAGGTTATACAAACCAGAAGTTGAAGAACCGTCTAAACATATCGCAGGATATAAAAACCCAACGCTTTCTGCTGGTCAACAATTCCAAATGCCTGCATCAAAATTGTCTCCAAAATTCTTGGAATCAATCGACATCAATGATCTAAAGGAAATGATTAAAGAAGTCATGGAAGAAGAAGAAAAAAAGTCAGATGAATTAGACGTTGATGACGATGGAGACGTTGATTCTGCTGACTACAAGATGAGAGTATACATGGCTGGAGGAGTACAAAAAGAAAAAGCTCACAAAATGTCAAGGAAATATAATAAAAAATAATATTTATTTTTTGTGTAATTGCTTCAAATATTGATTTAATTTATAATCATCTTCTAAACGTGAAGATAGAGAATTAGGACGAATGTTTGAAACACCTACTACTTATAACCAAGAATCTTTAAAAGGCGATAAGCTTAAGTTAAAAATGCGTACCAAGAGCACGGTCGGAAAGAATGTAAAGATAGAATCGTGCACTGAGTTTTCGTTACACGTCAGGCAAAAGAATATTTCTTCAAAGAAGTATCCCGTTGATTATTCTGAACGTAAGCTAGAAAGATATATCGATACAATCAAAGATCCTCAACAAAAGATGGTTCTAATCGCATTGCTACATGATTATCTCAAGGGAGATGTAGCTGTTGCTTGGAGAAGAGGACATCCTGTCTACATCCAAGTCGTAAAAGAATGATCTTCTATGTACATTTTGTGTATTGATTTTAATATGATGACATATGTCATCTGATTTAGAACAAAACGTTGGAATTGTCTTCTCTAAGGAAGCAAGAAAAAAGCTTTATAACGGATTAAGACTTGCTGCAGAAGCTGTCAGCTGTACGTTGGGTCCAAACGGTAAGACCGTCCTAATTCAAAATGGAAATAATTCTCCAATCATTACGAAAGATGGAGTAACAGTTAGCAAGTCAATAAAGCTTCCAGACCCTTTAGAGATGATGGGTGCCCAGCTTCTTAGAGAAGCTGCATCACAAACAAATGATGTAGCTGGCGACGGAACAACTACATCTACTGTTTTAACTCATGCATTAGTAAAAGAAGGAGTAAAACTTCTTGATGCAGGGTACAATTCGAAGAAGCTTTGCCAAGGATTAGACATAGCTTCGAAGACGATAGCAAGTTTCATATCGTTGATGTCAACGCCCGTCGAGTCTTCTGAAAAAATCAAACAGATTGGCACGATCAGCGCAAACGGTGATGAAAAAATCGGAGAAATACTTGCAGCTGCAATGGAAAAAGTAGGCAAGGATGGAATCATTACTGTAGAAGATGCAAAAGGCACTGCAACGACCTTGGACATCGTTGATGGAATGCAGTTTGACAGAGGATATCTTTCTCCATACTTTGTTACTAACAATGAAAAAATGCACGCGTCCTATAACGATGCATACGTTCTTGTGACGGATAAGAAAATTTCTACGATCAAAGACATACTTCCTATCCTTGAGAGGATCCTTGAAGTTAGAAAACCCCTTTTGATCATAGCTGATGACGTAGACGGCGAAGCATTGCAAGGGTTGGTTTTGAATAGAGTAAAAACTCAACTACAAGTTGTTGCCATTAAAGCGCCAGGATTCGGGCCTTCAAGGACTGATTATTTAAATGATATATGCGTTTTGACAGGAGCTACGTTGATTTCAAGCATCAACGGAAATTCTCTTGATAAAGCTTCATTAAGTGAATTAGGAAAGATGAAGAAAGTCGTGGTCGATGCAAAGTCAACAACGATCGTCGGCGTAGAATCCACTCAAGAAAAAGTAGCACTACATGTTGATGATCTAAGAAACAGATCAACTGATATTACGTTAGGGCATGATGAGCTTTCAGCATTGAAGATGAGAATTGCTAGGTTGGCATCTGGCGTCGCTGTCATTAAAGTCGGAGGAGCAACTGAAATTGAAATGATTGAGAGAAAATACAGAATTGAAGATGCTCTTCATGCAACACGAGCAGCTGCAGAAGATGGTATCGTTCCTGGGGGTGGATCTGCACTTTTTTATGCTGCAGAAGAAGCCAAGACGGTTCTCATGACATCGGATCATGACAGAGATACCTTGGCTGGAATAGAAGTTGTATTAAAGGCATGTAAAGCTCCGTTGCGAAGAATTGTAGAAAATTCAGACAAGTCGCCTGACGTAGTAGAGGAAGAAATGTTGAGAAACAAAGACCAGAAGTTGGGTTATGATGCAGCGACAGGAAGGTTTATTAATTTAACTGTAGCAGGTATAATTGATCCAGCGAAGGTTACAAAGACTGCTATAAAGAACTCAGTATCTGTTGCAAAACTATTTATGAATCTAGATGCAGTCGTTTTAAATGATTCTAAGGCGTAAAATTTGTTAAATAAATTTAATAACGGAGATTTAGTATGTCACATTTTTAAAACAAAATGTGGTATTGTTATAAGTTCTAAACCATCGAACAACTATCCTAGCAAGCATGTAGAAAATGTTTCTGAAAGCTATTCATTAAACCATTATGTTCTTTTTGAAGATTTAATAGAAGGGCCTTTTCTTTCAAGCGAGCTATCTAAGGTAAGTTAATGGTTGACAATAATACTTCTTATTCAGTTTTAGGCGATTGTGAGTTTGATCTACCTCCTTACATGAAGACCCTTGACGCTTTCTATGATGATGGATCTCATGCAATTATTTCTTGTGGAATTCATCCATCGACGAATGAACTAGTTCTTTTGACTTCAGAAGGAGTTTTGAAAGAATTAAATTTGGAAGCTTTTTTTCTTTCAAAAAAGAATATTTCAGATGTTTATCCTATTTTGAATGGGTCTGTCTTGGAGTTCGTATCTGAAGACATGATTATTACCGTAGATTCTGAAGATATTTTAAGTTCTTCAAAAGAATTACAACTCATGAATCTCGAAATAGGTATGAAACATGAAGATAAAAATATCGACGCTACGAAAGATCATCAAGGAGGAAGTTGAAAGAAACCTCAGATGGTCTGCAGGCATCTCTGCTGATGGAGCAAAATTAAATAAACCCAGCAAGGGAATTAACTACGGAGTTCCACCAGGTTTGGGAACAGATTCTGGTGAAGAAGAAAACGAAGATAAGGAGAATGAAACGTTAGATTATGAAAAAGAAAAATCGTCATCAAATGATGGATGATCGTGAAGATAGAATGGAATTGATTGGCAAAGTTGTTGAGTCGTTACCAGGAACTTTATTTGAAGTAAAAACTTCAACTGGGCAGACCATTTTGGCAACCTTGTCGGGTAAAATGAGGCAAAACCATATCATGGTGCTCCCCGGCGATGATGTTATTATTGAAGTGTCGCCTTACGACACGACTCGTGGGCGTATCATGAGGAGAAAATAAAAGATATGAATATTTGGATAGAACAACATCCATATCTTTTTATGATCTTGATGATGTATGCGATTACTTCGTTGAATCATTGCATCGTTAAATCAGCTGCATACAGATCTTTAAAAAAAGATTAGTTAAGCATAGTTATCTAGATGGAAAAGTATGATGAATCAACTTTAAGGTACTACATACGTTGTATCTTAAAAGAAGCATATGCTAGCAACGTAGATGGACCTCATCTATCGAATGTTATATCAACTCATCTTGCGCAAAAAGATGAGATTCCTTATCTTGGAAAAAAAAGAAAAAAAGATGAGGAAGAGATATCTGCACATTTGATGGAACCTGAAGTTGATATGGATGATTGTTACGGTCCTGTTCCTCCAACGACAGAAGAGCCAGGGGTTTTTATAGATCCATACACAAAAAACTGGCATGTCATTCCCTCAGCAGATCATCGTAGATAGGCTATGATCTTAAACCTGCGCCATAAAGCAAGAGTCCTTCTTTCAAGGATTCGAGAAAAGAAGAAAGAAAGAAAGCGATCTCCTGATTGGTCAGAAGTGAGAGATAAGTTTCTTTCTTTAAATTCAAAGTGCGCAGCATGCGGAGGAGATGAAAAGCTTCAGGTTCATCATATTATTCCTTTTCACGTCAATGAAACCCTTGAATTAGATGAAAAAAATCTAATAACTTTATGTATGGGAAAAAACGAATGTCACCTTTCGATAGGACATGGAGATTCGTGGAAATGTTATAATCCCCGTGTAAAAGAAGATGCAAAGAAGTATCTAAACTCAGACATACATCATAGAAGCTTCTTGATTCAAGAAGTTAAAGCAAGAAGAATCCATTCATCAAAGCAATAAGACGCATCCTGTCTTATGCAGAAAATTCCCAAGCAATTTTAAACATTTTTCTATGGAAAGCAACAAGCTGATTAACAGCAGGTGGATTTGATCCCAGCATTTCTAATCCAAATACTTGCGAATCATCTAGAATGAATTGTTTTAATTCTAAAATTATATGTGGATCATTATCTGAAATATTTTCTAAAATTTTACAATCAGGCACGGAGAACAAATAAGGGCCGTATTTTCTAGGTACAAACAAGTCACCAGGGTTTGAGCATCCGATTATCATGAAAACGTCTTTTTCATTGGGTTCTTGATGGAAAAATCCCCAACTATTCATGTCGTCCGACCAAACCCTGGATCTTATGTTTTGCTGTTTTATTTTTTCTCTTGATACTCTTCTTATTAAGTCTATTCCATGAATCTCTTCGAGACTTCTCATGGAATAAATAAATCATACGACCATTTTATACAAATGTGTTTCTGTTCCTACTGCAAAACCAGATGCATTTGAAGATGAAAGTCTTATAGAAGTTAAGTTATTTGAAGTATTGGACCATCTTATTAAATAAACGGCACCAGGAAAATGAGAAACTGCAGTTGCAGCAAGGCCTTGTCTAGAATATTCAATTAAAATCAATCTTTCTGCAGACTTTTCTGCGTATATCGTCATTGTAATGTTTACGACATCATTTGCAGAGCTAGAATGATAAATCGAATTTGCAGTTGAACCAACAGAGATTCCCGAGCTGGCACCTCCTGATGTCGTATAATATGGAACGTGATATTGTCCTGCTAAATTTGTTGAAACCGCATTTGGTAAAAAAGAATATGAATAACTGCTCGGTCTATTTACCTTCATTAACCTTTGTTTAATCACATAGATTCTATCAGAGTCTCCATCCAAATTTGAAAAGTCTATGTTTTGACCTGCTGTTGCCTTATAATCGCTAGCTAGTAGGATCATTGCACTAGTACCACCAGCTGCAGATGCCCCTTGAGAGCCTTGCGGTCCTGCAAGACCTTGTGCTCCTGCAAGACCTTGCACTCCTGAGAAGCCCATGTCTCCTTGGTGCCCTTGAGGCCCAACGATACCCTGCGGTCCTTGGGGTCCTTGAGGCCCCATTTGTCCAATATCACCAAAAATGCCTGGATTTCCAGACGGACCAGACAGCGCAGATGAAACTAAGGACCATGCGCCGCCGCCTGCGCTTTTATAGACATTTCCATTTGTAGAATGCCTTGCAAGCGATCCGATGGGTGCTGAGATGCCATTTGGGTCTGCATTAACTCTTAAAATTTCTATATTTCCGAAGTTTTTTCTAAATAAAACGGTCATATTCATACCTCATATTTGTAAAGATAAAATTCGCTACCAACTGCTATTGAAGAAGATGAATCATTAGTTTCAATAACCAGCGACGTTATATTTGTTGAAGTTTGACTCCACATTCCACCGTATCTAGCTGCTATATGTGTTGGATTACCATTCGAAGCTATATAATACATGCTTGAAGTCGTAGAAAAAAGTCTAGCTCCGCCTGTTCTAGCATTAATTTCTGTTTTTGAGCTAGACTCTGTTCCGCTATATCCATCAGCAAGGATAGCTAACGTTGAAGACAATTGTGATGGAGATTGAGTTGTTGAAAATGAATAGAGAACGGTAGAGGACAAGTTTGTTGTAAGCCCATTAGGTTTGAATACTATAATTTTTTGTCCAGAAGCTGCTGTAATCTTTATAAAAGATTTCAAAACATAGTTTTTATCGACGTCACCGTCTAATCCAGAAAACGTAACAGATGAGACTGCTGATCCTGCTATAACTTGACTGGAAACAAGTATTAGACCATTTCCGCCACCACCACCGGCTGCTCCTTGAGACCCTTGGGTTCCTTGATCTCCTTGATGTCCTTGATGTCCAGAATATCCTTGAAGTCCTTGTAATCCTTGAGGTCCTTGATTACCTTGACCACCTTGAACTCCCTGGCTTCCTTGGACACCTTGATATCCTTGAGGCCCTTGATATCCTTGAGGCCCTTGAGATCCTGACCCTCCTATGTTTGGATTTGAAGAAGGAACTAGAGGAGAATTTTCTGATAATAAAAACCACGAAGTTCCTCCTACATTCTTATAAGTACCGACGTTTGATAGTTTAGCGAGTGATCCTATCGGAGCTGCAACTATTCCATTAGGAGACTGACTAACTGTAAGAACGCTAAGATTTCCTAAGTTTTTTGTTGATATTATTGTCATGATCAAACCTCGTACCTGTATAAATGAAATGCGCTTCCAACATTGATGATTGAAGCGCTCGACGCGTCGCTATCAAGATGCCCTGTGATAGTAAGAGATGTTAAGTTGTCGGTCGTGTTAGACCACCTCGTCGACGAATCAGAAAGGAATGTAGTCTCACCAGCCGTATACCCTCCGCCGACAGTATATTCATATCTAGCAAAACCGCTCTTTGCTCTTATTTGAGTTTTGTTTAAACAAACAACACCTCTTCCAGATGCGTATTTGTTTATTCTATCATAAAATCCTTGAGTATTTGAAGATCCTGCTGCTCTAGTGTATATTTTATAAACATATGCATCAGGTGCAGGAGTGCCGTTAAAGTTTAATGTTACATAATGGTCAACCGCTGAAGCTACGAAGATGATTCTACTGATTAGCAGGTATTCTTTATGAGAATTTCCGTTGAGGCCTGAAAATGTTACGCTAGAAGTTGCTGAATTGACATACTGGCTTGAAACGTGTATTAAACCAGATGAGCCGTTTCCTCCTGTAGTTGCTCCTACAAATCCTTGGGAACCCTGAGAACCTTGGGAACCTTGAACACCTTGATGTCCTTGAACGCCTCTCATTCCTTGATGGCCGAAATCTCCTGTGACGCCAAGATTTCCTTGTGGACCTTGAAGACCCTGAACGCCTTGAGGACCTTGAGATCCTTGGGTTCCTCTTGCACCATCTGAACTACCTGATGAAGCTAAAGGAGCAATAATTGTAGCATCTTCAACCAATGTCCAAGAAGTTCCTCCGATGTTTTTGTAAACAGCGCTTGAATTTGATAATCTTGCTAAAGATCCTGATGCTGCAGAAATTGATCCATTCGGGTTCGCTGAAACCTTCATTATTGTCAAGTTTCTAAGCTTTGTACTTGATAAAACAGCCATGATCAAATCCTTTCAAAAAGAAAGTCATGCTAGATGCGTTGACAATCAACACATCAAACTATGCTTAGAAATATTTATTAATTCATCACAGCAATTTTAGATGAATCTTACGAAAATTAAAAAAAATGTTCGTCAATCAATCAAAGTATTTCACATTCCTAGATGCTGTTGCAACATTGAATATAGAGCATTTTTTACTTGATCATATAGTGTTTGGTCAAATGTCAAATCAGTAAAATTTACATTTTCATATTGTTTTGGAACGTATTGACCATTTTCATCGTTGTACCCTTTTGAATACTGAATCATTACTGTTGAATGCTGAGGGCTAACTGTAAATTGTTCGATTCTAACCTTGTCTAAAGTAATCGTGCTAGGCGCAACGTCTAAGGGCATATTTTTCTCCGATTATGCTAATTTTAATAATTCTGTAAGTTCTTGAATAGTTAAGATTTCACCACTATCCATCTTATTTTTTAACTCTTGCTTTCTTGCTTCTTTTGCTAAGTCTGCAGCAAATTCTGCTTCTATGATTTGCTGGTGTTGTTGTTCTTTATCTAACTCAAATTGTGAAGGAACTACCAATGTCTGTAAATAAATGCCATTTTCGTTTACAACCACGCACCATTCTCCTCTTTCATCAACGACGTGACATCTTTTACCTTCAACTGTTGTTATGACTGCCACTGGATTACAGTTACAGGGTAAATAATTCATATCATCCTCTTCTTAATTTGTAAAGATGGAATTCGCTTCCTGAAACGAAAGTGTCTATTTGATTACCACGTATTTCTAGTGATGTTAAATTTGTTGTAGAGTCATTCCATCTACCTACGACCTCATTTTTTGCGTACCCGAACACGGTAGCTCCAGCATTTGGAGTATCATATGCATGAGAAATGTTAAACATTCGTGTACGTCCTGTAGCGGCCACAAAATCAACTCGAACAAGACCTTGCGAGCCAGAAGCAGTTGGAGAACCATAAGTTATCTGGGTTGAATATGAACCAACTTGATGCATTCCAGTGCTGGCAACGATGTGATAATAAGCTGACAAGTTTGAAGTAGTTCCATTCGGTCTTATTTCATTTTGGGTCGAAGAAGAGCCTTGATATCTTTTCATGTAAAGAACGTAAAACACGTCTCTATTTCCATTTAGATTTGAGAAAGTAACCGTTTGTGTGTTCGCACTGACGTACTTGCTTTCTATTAACGTTAATCCGCCGAGATCAGTCAACGTTATACCATCTGCATTTCTTTCATCATAAAATTTTAGACTTGAACCGCTCAGTTCAAGCTTATTCGTCGATGAGCCGAATTGAATGTCATTAGAAGTAAGCGTTATAGAACCTGACCCAATTTTCAATGAGCCGCTTATTCTAACGTCGCCACCGAATAACGCTTTACTCATTGAAGAATTATTCAGCGTAGCTGATCCGCTAACATAGAAAAATACGTCTGAGCCTTTATCACTAGCAGAGCTTACAAATTCGCTACCTTTAAATGCAGCAGAACCAGAAGTAAATATCGAACCTGCGGTCGTTGAGTCGAAGTAACTTGTACCGCCACCTCCACCTCCACCGCCTGTTGCAGAGCCTGATATTGCGAGGTATTGTATTGAACCTGATGTACCGATTACGTTGACGGTGATGTTGTCACCTGCAATTATCTTTGTAGAAAGAAAATCAGGAGTAGAATCATTCGTCGTAACTCTAACTTTCGTTAATTCTTTTTCTAAAGAATCTTCGACGTCAGAAGATGTTATCGTACCATCTTGTATTTGACTGCCTTTTATTTGTGTCGTCGCCACGGGAATATGTATCAATAATTTTAAAAAGTTGTATTTTAATACAATAATTATAACGAACAAAAAATGAGCGATAACTCTAAAATAAAACTTTTAAGAAAATTGATAAGAGAAGTTCTCTTATCTGAAGATGATACTCCTGGCGGAGGATTAACTAATTTCGGTGCAAAGTACAAAATCCAGCAATCCGACGCCATCGCCGACGCAATGAAAGCATTGGCTGGGTCTGATGGAAACGCTGGACAAGCTGCTAAAACGTTAGGGATTAGCAAAAGAAGAATGTACGATTACATTCAACAATCTCCGAAGCTAGATTCTGCTCAAGACAGATTTCAAGACGAAGAAAAAAGCAAAGAAGAACGCCAAAAGAAGACTTCTAGTTCATCAGACGAAGAAGATTCAGACGATTGATCATAGATCCTCTAGCCTCTTGATTAACTTTTTTAAGCATCCTTGATTCATCTTATCAGAGAGCCTTACTTCACCTTGCTTTCCTCCTCCAAACCAAGTTCCTTTTGGACATAGAGAAAACAGCGTGTTAAATGTCCTTGGATCATCTTTTGAAAATCCTTGCCAAGATGTCTCGGATGCGACGAACAAGAAAACAGAATTTCCATTGATTCCTACGCTTTCGAAGATCTTGATTCTTTCATTGAAAGCATTTTCCCATTCTTTTCGGGCTCTACCGAGACTCGTCTTGCATTCAATCACACCGACGATCTTGTCGCCTCTCCAAATTGCGACATCTGGTTTGACATATTTTCCTTTGTCAATTTTAATGTTATTTTCTGATGTCACCTTGAGGTTCTTGCGAATGAATTTTGGAGATCGCAGAACCGCATCGACCGTCATGATAGTACACTCTGTAAAGACCTCAGAAAGGGGAGGCTCTTTAACCCTATGAATCACCTCTGATAAAGCTCTAGACCGGCGAGCTGATTCATCAAGGTATTTGCACATTCCAAGCTGAAGATCATCAGCAGAGATAACTCCATTTGAATATGAATCGCACGTAACAGCAAAAGAAATCATCTCCTGGGCTGGAGATAATCCATCTTTCAACATAGAGCTAGAAATTCTTGACAGCAATGGTTCGTTCATAGATCTATCTTACCATTGCTGGAAGGCAAATTACATCAATCAATCCTAGTTCTTAACATGTCTGAAACAGCTTGTTTAGAAACGCCACCTGAACGAGCAAACCTATCATCTAGGTCTAGAGCGCCTGAAGACTTATCTGCATTAATTTCTTTTCTAAACTTCGTGATGTTTCCCAACAACTCATTGGACATCTTTGTGCCTTTTGAATATCCATACATCTTAAACAAATCTGCGAGGTTATTCAATCCAGGTTTATCCGAAACGCCATATGTCGCGTCTAGCAAACTTTTCATGACGCTCATAATGATTCCATCATCAGCTTCAGGAGCTCCTCTTCCTCTTATCGTGATCCTCATTCTGTCTGCTAGATCATTAATGAAACCTTTTGAAATTGCTTTTAACATGAATGATGGAACTTTTTCGTTGTCTTCACCGTAATTTAAGGGTTCCGTTAACGCTGCTCGAATCATCTTTAAAGATCTTTCATCAGGCATCATCTTCTCAGAAGAAGAGTATATTCTACCAATTTGATTCAAGTTATCCTCTAAATAATCAACCATTTCATCAAAGTTGATTCCATCTGACCATGTTACATCTTCGTCGACGTTATAGTCTTTAAAAATTTTTATAAGCTTGTCCCTGCTGATTTTAGGAACAGACCTCATTTCAACTTCTGAAATGATTTGCTCTTTGATGAGCTTTCTTAGAACAGACAATTTAATCTTCATCGTGTATTAAATATTACCACAAGATGAAGTATCTCATAACAAAATATCAATTATTTCCTGCGGCAAGTCCTTCCAACGTGGAATAATCTCCAGTATACCCTTCATCAACTTCAAAAACCTTCATCGTTCTTGGGTCAACGATGGTACGAAGTGGCGTCGCAAATGTTGATGAAACAGCAAAAGTGACACCTGGATCGACAACGACAGTAACATTCTTTAATCCAAATTGAGACTTCCATTGAAGCGTTGAAGAAGCATCAGGTTTTCCATTAGATGAGTTGTTGATCAAGAGAACAACAACTTTGATTCCTTTCATAGTTAAATTCCAGCTTTCTACTTTTTTCTGTAGCTCAACTGATTCCTTCGAACAAGCAGAACAATCATACTTTGAAGTTAAAAATAGAATTGCATGAATTCCTTTGCTACCGTCAGGATCATACCACTGGCTTACTGGAATATTGTCGAATGTTAAAGGGTCAGGTTCTCCTTCAGGATACCCTCCCCAAGATAATCCTGTAGGTAATTCCTTGCTAACATCATATCCAACGTTGTCCTGCGGCCACATGGGAACCTGGTCACCCGTCGCTGCAGAAGAAACAACGGCTGAACTTGTCGCCCCTACCGTTTGAGATCCAAAGATGTTTTTATCTTCAAAGTCCCTGTTCGGTCCACACCCAATCAAAAACCCAATCATTCCGTAGATAAACTTGTTTTTCATTGCATCCTCTTCTTTGAAACATAATCATACATTGCGATCGACGAAGCAACACCAACGTTCATGCTTCTAACAGATCCAAAATTTGGAATCTCCACCAAAACATCACACATGGAAAGAATATCTTCCGGAACACCGTTACATTCTTCCCCGACGACGATGCATGGTGGCTTAGGTAGTTTCCAGTCAAATTGGTGAATCGAGATGGTTCTAGGAATATTATTTTCTAATCCGACCAGTGTATATCGATCCTTTAATTGTAGAATATTCTGGATGTTTTCTAGATACTGCATCTTTGTGTAGTTGTGTACGCCGACGCAACCCCTTCGATCAAACTTTCTTCGACCGCAGTAGAAAAAGTCTCTTGCACCATGAAAGTTTGCGGATCTCAAAACTGTTCCGATGTTAAAATCTCCACTGACATGCGTCATGAGAACTGCAAATTCATTCGACCTTTCATCAAGACGCTTGCAGATTTCATCATTCGGCAACTCCTTAAATTCATCGATGACATTTCTTGTCCATGCAGCGAATGGGCTTTCAGGGTCGTATGGCATGGTATCATCATATAAAACGATCCATCCATTTTGCATTATTTCTCATCAAAAATAAATTGATGTATATCTCTCGCCTCGATCACACAACATCGTCACAACAATTCCTTCAGGATTATTTTCTTGTATCCATTTTTCAGATGCAACTAAATTAGCTCCCGAGCTGATTCCAACCAACAATCCAGTTTGTTTTGCAAAAGCTTTTGCTCGATTTATTGCATCTTCTGTCTTCACATGAATTATTCCATCCATATCACTCTGCTTGGCAAGAAAATCCCTTCCATCTCCTATGCCTTGAATTCCGTGGGGCGATTCTGCTGGAATGACCATACAAACTTTTGTAGCTTCTCCATTGTTTTTAATAAACCCATTTGGTGTTTGAAGATACCTTCTAATTCCTTCGATGGTACCTCCCGTACCAGAACCGTGAATAAAAGCTGACCATTTTTTATCCATGAGCCATAATGCCATGGAGATTTCTGGTGCAGTGTTGTTCTGATGACATTCTATGTTTTCAGTATTGCTGAACTGCATCGGAGACCATGATCCGGGATTTGCTGCAATGAATTCATCTCTCATTCGAATTGCAGCTTCAAAATCGCTCGGTGGCGCTTCGATAATTTCAGCACCATAAATCTTCATCATCTGTTTACGTTCTTCAGACATATTGCTCGGCATGAAGATGACGCACCACAAGCCCAAGCTGGCAGAAATTGCAGCCAACGATATACCAGAGTTCCCGCTCGTCGCTTCACACATGATCGTATTTGAAACAATCTTTCCACATCCCAAAGCCTTGTCAACAACGTATGATATCATTCGATCTTTTACAGATCCTGTAGGATTAAAAGTTTCTAGCTTAGCATAAAGCTTCTCTGATATCTTTATAAGTGGCGTATTTCCACAAATCTTTTTAAACCCTGCGCTGTTCGACATGATCAATTTTCACTTTTATGAGGACGACCGACATACGGTAACACAATCTTATAATCTCCGGGGCGTTCTAAAATTACTTCGATCTTAACTTCATCAGGCATTTGTAAACCGAAATGCTCCTCGATGGCTTCCTTTGGATTTTTTACTAGATGCGCCTTGAATACAGGGTCATCCACAGTTTTTTGAATAATCTCCCATTCAATCTCACTTCGAGACGTTGACGACAACAATTCTTGCCACCTTCTAGCACGACGTTTACTTTCTTTTGAAACGGCTTGTCGTTGTTTCTGATTCACAGAATGAACTGGATGATCGTTCAAATTACCTTGTAACGGCCAGTTATAGAAAACATCACGGCGTGTTGTGACAGCATTAGGATTGAGAACCTTACCATATCCATCGTCCTGCATCAACCAATCACACATCTCTTGCGTAGGATTATCTCCGTGGTAATAATCCCAATTGGAGTACCAATCACCCACGCCAATTCGTGGTTCATTCGTCGACACACCGTTATTTGGGCACCCAGCGCAAGACCCATCTTGGTCAGGCCACCAGACTAGAAAAACCTCTCTATTGCTATTGACTTGATCTTGGGCAAACTTACGAGCGTCGTCGTCCGTCCATCCATCCCAAAATTCATTCTTCGGATCATGGAGGATGGACCACTTCTTGCCCATCTCCATCTTCGTAATATTGTATCGAGATGATACAATCGTCTTGCCCGTCAAATTGTTAAAAGCATCAGGATTGAAGAACTGGGTGTTTGCATATTCTGGATCTTGTGTGGGAAAGAAAACATTTGCATCAGCGAGGTCACTCACTGTGAAGCTCTTTCCAGAAACTGGGTCTGTGTAAGTTTCGTTCCAGTGCTTATCAGGATTCTGGGAGAAATCCCCAAAGTCAGACTGAGCTTGCTGAAATGTGGCACCAAATCGACCCCAAAGATCTCCGAATGCATTTTGCAGGCTGCCAGGAGTATTGTCCTGATATGATCCCATCAATGATTGAATTGCATAACCTGTAATTGCAGCACCAGGGAAATCGACGTCACCAATTCCAGCGAAGATGAGGTCCATGATGTTTGTCATTACATGCTGACCTGGATCTTCGCTAGATTGGCTCAGCTTGTCATATATCTCATTGATGACATCAGCAAGCTGAAGATGAGCGTGATCGAGCCATAATGAGATGAAGTAACAGTTCTTTCTAAGATGATCAATTTGTTCTGGCGACGGCGGCATCTTACAACTTAATATATCATTGTTTCTTAAATTGAATTAACAAAAAATTCATGATATTACTCTTACATAATCAGAATACGTCCATCCAACGTCTTCTTCAACCATGATTCGAACTTGGTAATATTCTCTTTGAGGTTCAAATTCCAACACGTCAATGACGAGGCCGACGACGTAATCCTCCCATATCATATCGATCGGATCTTCTTCGGATTCAACTTTGTCGGGTGAAGAAAATAAAAACTCGCGATCATCAATGGGGAGAACCAGGTCTCCTACTTGAATCATTCCAAACATTCCGACCTTCATAACAACTATGGATCCAATCCTTTGGACACATAGCCCTCTACAGATAGAGCATAATATGGTAAAACAGTTATTCCCTTCCTACCCGCAACGCGATACCTAGGTCCTATCCTTGCGCCGCTGGGAGGTTCTTCTCCCAACACAACGACGAGTTCACCACTCCATATCAATCCTCCCAACGGCAAGACTCTAGCCAAGCATCCGACTTGTATGCCCCACAACACTGTAGGTTTTGCCCACGACGGCGTGCTCATCTCATTTGAGTCGAAGCTACCACTGGGTATGACGGTGCAACCCATATATTTACGTATTCGCTTACGATCTTTTTTTTACTCTGCGAGCCTTCAATTTTGAACGACCCATCTGGTCGTACATATCGCCATCACCCTGACGGTTCATCTGAGCAACGTCAGGATCTGCAGGGTCTTCATGGCTCTCTTCAGCGTACTTGAGAGCTCAGGCTAGACGTGCTTTCACTTTTGGATCTTTAGACCGCGCATCAGCGCCGCGAACTCGCTGGTGGATCATGGGACTGCCTAGCATGGGACTTCAACTTGAAAGATTTCTTGGTGAGCGTGTCTCTAATCGCGTCGGCAGAAGAGAACTTCTCGCGTGGCGGGCACGCCAGTCACTCAAGCTACCAGAAGAAGAAAGCGAGGAATGATTGTTTCAGGCACGTCCGCTGTTATCTCGATCAAGCTATAAGATCATTCTTGAAAATAATATCACAGATCAAACGTGCAACAGCCGTGTCTGAAGGATAATGGAGCGCTGTAATCTCTCTTGATCGAGCAATCTTTAAGCCTAAAGCCTTCAATCTCTTCGCGAGGTGAGGATACTTTCTTGAATAATACTCGCTCATGACGAAACCCACGAGAGCATGCCCACTAGGATAAGAAGCTGTCATCGCATCCGTTCGAATCAGAGGATACAAGGTAAGACCAAAATGATCAGCGAGCTGGTATGGTCTCGGGCGGTTGACAACGTCTTTCAAGTGAAAAAGCAGCGCCAATGTCTGGTTGTCCACTCTGTAGTACTCTTCTAAAGATTCATCGTAACCATTCTCTGAGAGGAGCCTGATGAACAACTTGGCGATGTTGTTCTCGTCATCCACAAATCTAGCATATGCCACTTCGCTCTGCGTGACAGATCGCGTCAACTTGAGAAGTACGTCGAGATCTTGTCGAGTGACTTCACTGTTGTTAAGAGGCGCTGAAGACTCCAGCTTATCGACCCAGCCGTTGCTCACGAACCACTCCTTAATCGGATCGTCAACCTTCTGAGCCAACTTAACGAATTCTAACGCAGCATGTCCATAACGTATAGAATTGGCAAGGGATTGATTCTCTGAAGTTACAGAGACTTCCTTAATAAACTTCCTTAATTCGCTTAGACGGATCTTCATGACAAATAACTATATGTTAGATTCTCTCATTCGCTGGGTTTTACGTTTCGAGGCCTCTTTGCGTTCCTCAGCATACTTTAATGCCCGAGCTAACCTCGCCTTTACCTCAGGGTCTTTCGCCCTCTTGTGTGCAGCACGGACTCTCTGATGAATCAGGTTGATGATCTGGGACTGCCTAGCGTGGGACTTCGACTTGAAAGATTTCTTGGCGAGAGTGTCTCTAATCGCGGCCGCAGAAGAGAACTTCACGCGGACCGTGTCCGAAGGATCCTCGTCTGTATAGAGGCGCCTGTCAGAACCTGTTGGTTTGCGGCCACGACCCGTCTTCGGATCTGAAGCTTCGTGGAGAAGCACTTCTCTCACAAGAATCCGCAGAAGATCTAGATCAACATCCGTAGACATCATCCAATCAATTCTCCTAACCGTATCTTCATAGGGAATAACTATACGTCGACCTCACGGAGACAAAACAAAAATACTCAGTAACTAAACAACGCAACTCCACACAACATCAGCACAACGGCAACCAACCTCCTCAACGTATACTCTTCTCCCAACAATCCCCAACACAACAATCCGGTCACCACCGGGTACATCGCAGTCAAGGACGTGATAACCCCAGGAGAATCACTCGACTTCAACAGGCTTCCCAACAAAGCCGCACCAACCACGTTCATCACCAAACACGCCACACCATACCCGACCCCGACTCGATCGTAACTCCCAATCAAAGGATTACGACCAACCAACCACAACCAAATAGGAATCTGAACCCCGTAGACAAAACCCGCCACAACCTGAAGCTGGTACGGATGGATCCGATCGACGGACATCTTTCTAAAGTATCCGGCAAAGCCATATGCCACAACCGCGCCCAATATTCCCAACACCGTCAACATAGATGATCAATTATATATCACACTCGAGGGCGGACAAAATCAAAAAAAGCCTCACCGCCCAACAACATGGACAAAATCGCTGTACGTCCATCCAATATGACCACCAACCATCACACACACACGCCGATAACTCGTATCAACATTCCGATTCGGCAATACCTCAACCACTAAACCAGGAACAGACTCCCATACCACCTCGACAGGATCAAAGTCAGGATCCATCCCGGCCGGATGAACAAATAAAAACTCCTCATCATCACAAGGAAGCACCAAATCACCAACATACACACTCATACTACCACCAACCAATCCATCCATGTCCATCCAACAACACCACTCTGACTCATCACAAATACGTTCTCTTCCTCTACTTCCAATACCACCACAACCTCACCACATCCAATATGTCCAGTCTCAGGCACAGTCCTACCACTAAACCAATGACTCACCCATACCCCCCGCGGAGCCTCATCATCAACATACGCCAAATCACCAACACAAAACCCAATCACAACTCCACCAACCGACTCATCCATGTCCACCCAACAACTCCATCTCCACCTATAATACGCACGTTCTCATTCCTCGTCTCAAGCACAACCACCAAACCATCAGGCGGTACCCATACACTACTATCACTACTACCTACATCAATCTGGCTCCTCAACCATATGCCACTATGATACCCGGGATCAATCATCGCCAAATCACCAATACAAAAACGCTCCTTCACTCAAACACCCCCCAATACAACAACCCACTGTATCGTTTCAGGAGTCTCGACACACTCCCATCCATCATAATCTACTATTCGATACCGATCGGACTCAATCTCAACAACCCCCAAATCACTCCACTCACCATCGGCGGCGTCTCCCAACGTCTCAACCACCAACACCAAATTCATGTCATGCCTCGGCAACGTATAGTAATTGTCTCGATCCACATGACCACCACTCAAACGATTCAACATCTCAATCGCCCGATCAGATAAACCATACCCACCATAACTGGCATTGTACACAACCTTGATCCCCATAAACACACACAACATTACACCACTTCCTACCACTCTATACCACTTCCTACCACCATACACATCATCACACCACTCCCATGCTCACCCAGACTCTCAAGAACCAACAAAACCCTCCCATCTCACGCGACAAGTGGACACGGTATACGGACACGCCACGGCCGGGGAGACACCACGGAAAATAAAAAAGCCCTCTAGGGAACTCCTAGAAGGCTGGTGAGATATGTTGTACTTAGCCCTAAAGAATACTAACTATTCGTCACCGAATAAAAAAGACCGCTGAAAATGCTGCCGCTCGTCACTTTTTTTCTGGGTTGTGTGAGTCTGTGAGCCGTGACCGCCGCCGAGGATGGGTGAGCACCGTGATGGATTCTGTCTCAGTTTCGTGCTAGTGGAGGTGAGAAAGAAGAGGGCGGAGTGTCCGGCTGTGATGTGTTTTTCTCTACGCGTCCCAAAGATGGGTGAGATGTCGATTGCTCGGGTCCGCCCACAGATAACTATGCAACATCGACTGAGAACGATGTAGTTTCGACGTTCGTTCTATGCGCGTTAACGCACCCGTGTACGTGCGTGCGAATTGCGTATCGCGCGCGGGAGGGATGTCAGGGATTTGGTCCGTTGAGCGATGACGCCGTGAGGGCTGAAGCTGGTAGGATCGAAGCCCAGGCCGAGTAGATTAGGGCCGATGGATCTGGTGGAAGGAATCCGAACCAAGCGC
>SXGQ01887731.1_pt1 | contig 24093 bp, 16 predicted proteins | sample 3178371 | NCBI WGS metagenome assembly SXGQ01 (sample SAMN11356859, study PRJNA531348) | freshwater metagenome | isolation source: freshwater sample F1-20 | place: China: Fuxian Lake, Yuxi | collected 2017-12-25 | reverse complement strand
GCTCTCGTCCATGAGGGTCGACACCGGCGCCCGAGCCTCCTCGATGATCGGTACGGTGATCGAATACCCCTTCACGGGATAAACCGGTACCCGAATGCCGAGAGGAGAAAGAAGCAGAGGCGAATCGCTACCGAGAGCGACGAGGTAGGCGTCCGCACCTACTGTGCCCAAGTTGGTTTCGACGCCTTGGATCGTGCCATTCTCGATCGCGAGACGTCGGATGGTACGGCCGTGGAGAAACGTCACATCCTTCGCTTTGGCCATGTCGGCTAGCGTATTGGTGAACTTGAAGCAGTCTCCGGTTTCGTCATTGGGTAGTCGCAATCCGCCAACGAAGTGAACGCCGCTGCTCGCGAGACCGGGCTCGGCAGCGATGCAGCCTGCGGCATCGAGTACCTCGAAGGGCACGCCATCGGCTTTAAGCACCGCGATATCTTTGCCTATGCCGTCGAGTTGCTTTTGTTCGCGAAAGATTTGTAGCGTACCGCGGCTGCGCTCGACGTAGGTAATGCCGGTTTGGCGCCGCAGTTCGATCAGGCAGTCTCGACTGAACTCGGCAAGGCGAACCATGCGGCTTTTATTGACGGCGTAGGCGCGCTCGGTACAGTTGCCGAGCATCGAAAAAATCCAGCGCGCCATTGCCATATCGAGATGCGGTCGCAAGATGAGTGGTGCGTGTCGCATGAAGAGCCATCTCATAGCCTTCACTGGAATACCGGGAGCGGCCCAGGGCGAGGCGTAACCCGGCGAAATCTCGCCCGCGTTGGCGAAGCTGGTTTCCATTCCCGGGCCGGGCTGACGATCGATGACCGTCACTTCGTGACCTGCCGCCGCGAGATACCACGCGGACGTGACGCCGATGACACCGCTACCAAGAACCGCGATTTTCATAACATTATTTTTTTGAGGACTTTTTGGTTCGGGGTAGCGGGTCGCGATGATATTCCTCCGAAGCCCCGAATTCTAAGACATCCGAACTTTGTGATCACCGTATCCCATCAGCAAGAAACTCAGCGCGATGCGATTGGCGGAACACGCTCGCAAAGCGCGTCGACCGCGTGATCTGCTGCGTCTTGGAAGGGCTCGATGACCCAATCGGCGCCTGCCTTGAGCATCGTGGGTACCTCATTCGGATCATGTGAGGTGACTGCGATTTTCCCTTTGAATCCGGCGAGGCGAGCAATCTGTATCAGGGTCGTGCGCGCATCTTCGTGACTCAGTCTCGTGGGATGTGCGGAGACCGTCGAAACAAGCCACTTCGTCTGACCAAGTTGCAATTCGGAAATGAACTCCGGATCGGTGGCGTCGCCAAATTCGGCTTCGAGACCGAGTTCTCGCCCACGACTCACGGCGGCTGGATCGAAATCGATACCCAGAGCTTTGATACCGCGCTGCTGAAGGCGTAGACCGATAGCCGTGCCGAAGCGTCCGAGTCCGAAGAGGATGATTGGATGATTCGCCTTTTGGTGCGTAGTGGATTCGTGCGGTTCCCGCGGTGTCCCCGCACGCTCGAATTTTCCGAGTAGCGGCTCGCATATCGAATAAAGTTGGTGCGAGTACGTGATCATGTACGTTGACGCCGCGATGGTAACGAGGCCTACCAAAGTCACGAGACCTAGCGTCTCTTGATCGATGTGGCCGAGGCTTGCCCCCATCGCCACTAAAATGAGTGAGAACTCGCTGATTTGCGCCAGTGTGATACCGGCGAGAAATCCCGTTCGCTTTCGGTATCCCATCGCCCCCATTATGATGAGTACGATGAGTGGTTTGCCGATAAGTACAAACAGCGACAACATCACGCCATAGAGGACGTTACCACCGAGAACAGAGAGATCGATTGCCGCTCCCAAGGCGATGAAGAAAAACAAGAGCAGAAAGTCTCGCAAGGGCGCAAGTCGGGCAGCGATGGTTTCGCGATAGGGCGTGGAGGCGAGTGCGACTCCAGCGAGCAGCCCGCCCACTTCCTTTCCTAGACCCGTCGCGTCGCCCGCCGCAGCAAAGATTGCAGCGAGTGCGATGGCAAACACCACGAGCAGCTCTGGAGCAAATGCGAGCTTTTCGGTGATAGGGGTGGCGAGGTAACGCACAAAGCCCATGACGAACAAGATGAGTACGAGGCTGGAGATCAGCAGTGATTGAACGGTAGCACCGCCGTGGCCGTCGGTTCCTGCGCTGATACCGATGGCCGACAGACCGATCATGGCGATTACGACGATCAGGTCTTGAACGATCAAGATGCCAAGCGAGATCTTTCCGTGCAGAGAATCGCTTTCTCGTTTATCGGAGAGCAGTTTGACGATGATGATGGTCGATGAAAACGCCAAAGCGGCAGCGATATAGAAGTTAGTCAGCGGGTCGAGACCAAGTGCGAGGCCGATCGCATAGCCAATTAATGAGGTAAACGCCACCTGTCCGAGGCCGGTGAGTAATGAAACCGTTCCGAGCGATCGAATGAGAGCGAGGTCGAGCTTGATGCCGACCAGAAAAAGCAGCATGACAATTCCGAGCTCAGAGAGGAGAGTGATCTCGGCATCCGAGTGCACCAGATCGAGTGCGGAGGGGCCGGCGATCAGTCCGACGATGATGAAGCTGACGATCAGGGGTTGCCGCAGCACAAGGCCGACAAAACCTGTCGCGGACGCCAGGGCGAGCAGTGCGGCGATTTCGCTGAATGTCGAGCTGATGGCGGATTCCATGAATACTCTCGAGAGAAGCACCTTATGATAGGGCTCTCGTGGTTGTTTTCAATGCGGTCGAGCCGCAGTACCGACCTATGGACTACTTTTATTCTTTGCTTATTCCGTTCGGAATCTTTTGGCTTGCTCTGGCGATCCGTCCGCACGATCGAATGGTGTGGGCGGCCGAGAATCTGCTAACCGTCGTGACGATCATCGCGTTGATTTGGACTTATCCATCCTGGCCACTCAGTAATCTTTCATACAGTCTGATTATCGTGTTCCTGGTGCTGCACACCATCGGTGGTCACTACACCTATGTGCGAGTGCCCTACGACGAGGTCACTGATGTCATCGCAGGTGTGAGGCTTTCCAAGGCGTTTGGCTGGGTTCGTAACCATTACGACCGATTGGTGCATTTCGCGAACGGTCTGTTGGTGGTGTACCCCTTGTTCGAACTTCTCGAGTCCTATGCTCAGCCGCTCGGAATCTGGAGTTACGTGTTGTCCCCGGCATTGATCATGGCGACCAGCATGATCTTCGAGGTGATCGAGTGATGGATGACCGAGCTCCTGGGGGCTGGGCAGGGCGCCGCTTACATCGGTGCTCAGGGCGACGAGTGGGATTCTCAAAAAGATATGGGGCTTGCCGCGCTGGGTTCCATTATCGCGATGGTTGCGACCGGCATTTTGGGTTGAGCGCTGTACGTAAAAGCCCGCGCGCTGCGGCAAGACCCCAACGCACGGATAATTCGTCAGGGACAGGACTACTGCGCAATAGCCTCAACGGCGATGTCGATCCGCACGTCGTCGCCGACGAACGGGGCGTACTTACCGGCGCCGAACTCCGAACGCTCGATGACCGTATACGCATTGGCACCGATCGCGGAAGTGGAGGGTGTGCCCAAGGCAGACGACATGATTCGTCATCTCGTCGCTGCGCAGGAGGCAACCGCTCGTACGGCTCGTAAGTTGTTTCCGCTAGTCGACGACGCTAAGGACCAGCCGACTGCGGATGTTCTGACCCAGCGCATCGACGTACACGAAAAAACCGCGTGGATGCTACGGAGTTTGTTGGAAGATTGACGGGGGGTCACCCGACCGTCGTTATCTGGGAGAGGCCTTCCCAGGCTCTCTCCATGAACCAGTATGTCGCGACGATGCCGCCAGCATATGCCGCTGTTATTCGAAGTTTTTCTTTGGACGATGTGGCTGTAAGGGGGCTATTGGGGGACAGGAGTATTGGGGTGGCTTTCTGAATGATCACGCCGATCATGACTACGGCGACGACGAACGCGATCTGGCCAAGTTCGACGCCGATGTTGAACATTAATAAAGCCCAGAGCTCTTCGTTTTTCGGTAGGCCGACTTCACGCAGATAGCCGGCGAAGCCAAACCCGTGCAGTAACCCAAAGAGGGTCGAAACCATCACCGGATAACGAAGCGTCAGCGTTGTTCGGCCACTTTTTAGGGATTCGACGGCCATCAGGACGATACTTAGCGCGATCATCGATTCGATGAAAGGCGCTGAGGGAGTGGCGACACCGGTGGAAGCAAGCGCCAGAGTGGCGGAGTGTCCTAACGTAAATCCCGTGAGAGCACGGAGCAGGATCCAGCCTGTACCCGTAATCAACCATAGAAAACTCAAAAAAATCAGATGATCGGCGCCGCGCAGAATGTGGTCGAAGCCAATCAATGCATAGGATCGAGCCTGCAATGCTTCCGGTTGTGGTTCGGATAGGATGATCGAGCGACTACCAGGAGAGCCTGTCATTCGGATGACTGACCCGTCTGCGCGAGTCAGATTGAGCAGTGTGGGCAGCGACGGGTTGTCATTGGGGTAAGTGATCTCGACGCGTAGTGGCGTGGAAAGATCGTCGCATCGGTACGTGACTTTATTTAAACTTGTTTTCTCTTTGGTGTCTGCCCTGCAGTCGGCCCCCATCAGCTCGACGAGAGGCTGATCTGATGAGCTCAGGATGGGTGAGGGTTGCCAGCTGAGAACGTATCGTCCACTAGACTCTTCGCTGACGCGGACGAGAAGGGGGCGGTAGTCATGCGCGTAAGCCGTCGTCGCTATCGATGCCAGGCCTAGCAGCCCGGCGGCTATCGGTGCGCATTTCACGGGACTCTCGACTCCACACGGTACTCGTTGATCAATCCGCGGACACGTTTCTCAAGTCTTTCTTCCGCCTTCGCGTTGCGCCAGTCACTGATCACGATGTCTCTGACCAATGCGAACTCCGGGGTTTGCGAAGCCGTGCGTTGGCTTACCTGAATCAGGTGTAGGCCGTAACGTGATCGGTACGGTCCTTGCCATGAAGTAGTTTGTGCTTTCCCGAAGGCGATATCGGCAATTGCGGCGCCCAAATGACTCTCGATCAGCAGTCGAGTTTCTGTAGCGTAGTCGTTGAAGTAGGGAAATCGATCGCTGCGAGAAAGGGCCTCTTCAAAGCTCATTACTTGTGCGTTTAAAGAGTCAAGAACGGACTGTGCTCGTTTTTCCGCTACGGGCTCTCCATTGGCAGTATCGAAAAAGACGTGTCGAAGGCTCACGCGCTCTGGACTCTCGTAGCGCTCGATGTTCTTCAGGAAAAAATCTTGTAATTCTTTGTCGTCGGGCGGCGGAAGGTCTTCATCTGGGGTACCGCGCAGGATGTATTCCATCGTTTGAGCGAGCCGACGACGAATGACGTAGTCGGTGTTATCCAAGCCGAGAGAGAGTGCCTCGCGGTGCAGCACCTCTTCTCGGACGTAATCCTCGATGAGCGCGGATTTCTGCGAAGGAGTCATGGAGCTCAGCATTTGATCTAGCCGATTCTGCGCCGAGTCGGAAAACGTTTGATTCCGGTATTGCATGAACTCGAGCAGGCGTGCTTCCGTGACTACGATCTGACGAGAGGATTTCTCATCATCGGGAGCTAACCAAGAAAGCAGTCCGAAGAGGCAAACCCCGATTAGAGCGAAATGCACAAGGGGTTCGCGAAGCATTCGAGTCACAGTTCTGCTCGAGGAGGAGCCCTCCGTCATGGTTTGTACCAAATAGGCGAGGTATAGGCCCGTTCCACGGTAATGCTCTTCACGCCACTCGGAATGGTGGCGCCGAGTCGTTTTGCATCGTACGCAGTCCATCGCGGGGTTGGAATTTCAAGAACGCGTACGTAATAAAATGCGCGAAGCTTCGGGTCGAAGTCAGGGTCGCGCCATACCGCATCGAGAGCCTCCGTCCCGATCGAGTTGGAGTAAGTGGCGTTTTCGACATCCACGGTTGAACCGACGAGAGGTGTTTTTCCGCCCTGGCCTGCTGCTCGACGATTTCCCGACAGCGCGACATCGTAGATCTTTTCGTGGGTTTTCCCCGAGGCGTCGAGCCAGCCCTTGATGACCTGAATGCGGTCTAGGTTGGCTTCGTCCGGATCTTTCGTGGCGGTGATCATCAGAACCGGCGCCTTGCTTTTGGGGGCTGCACTCAAGGTTCCACCCATCGGAACGCCCTTCGAGTAACCGACGGCCGCGTAGTCGGCGCGCTTCACATCACCCGCATTAAAATCCCAGCCGCCAAAGAGGCGGACTGTTATTCGATTGCCTGTCGTCGCATAAACCTCTTTCCTCGCGAGCGCATCGAACAACTCCTCCCGAGTGTTGTCGGTAGCCCAGACGGCAGCGAGACCGGATGCGGCGAAATCTGATCCAGGTACAGGGAAGCCAGGAGCCATCTGGGTGGTCATGCGGTTGATGGCTGGCTCCGATGATACGAATTTGCCGAAAAAGTTATCTTCTGTAGTTGTTGAAATGCCGATGTGCGAGTCGGTGCTTCCGATCATGCCGAAGGCGAACGGGTTAACGCCCAAGCGTGATTCGTGCGCGAGCCCTTTGGCCAATGCCGAGCGCGCGTACTCGTATTCGAGCATCCAGGGTTCTTTTTTTCTCGTTCCTGCGATATTGGTTTTATCCCACCGTTCATAGTCAGCGAATTCGTCGTTCGGTGAGAGGTAGGGATGAGTCTCACCATCGCCCTTTACCTGCGTGACTTCGTAAATCGGCTCCCATCGCGAACGGCGCGCGGCGTAATTCGTGGATAGCGGCTGGCCAGCGATCGTGGTATCCGCGAACATCATTCCATTACTACCGTTGCCATTGTGGGGGATAGCTAAGACCCGTCCCGCTGTTTCTTTTTCGTATCCTTCGAGCGCTTTCCATAAATCTTCCGGATCGATGCTGTCCAGTGAGGAGTAGGGAAGATGTTTAAGCGTTTTCTCCGGTCCGTCTCGAAATAGCACGACTCGATGCAGGTTATTGCCATCGACCGCTGCGCTCCATTCGTATCCCACTAGCGTAGTGAAGCGACCCGGTTCATTGAAACGCTCAGCCTCGTTCACGAGTTCTCGCCATACGAATCGCTTGAAGAAATCTGGAAGCCGAGAGTCTTCCCTCGCGCCTCGTCCCACGAGCGCGTCGGCAAACTCGGTAAACAATTTTCGATCCTCTCCATTGGCGAGGTAGCCGGCCCACCTTTCTCCGACGGAGGTCCTCATGATTTCCGGTGTGCGCTTACCTGCGTGGAAGAAAGCCCCGAGGTACTCCGCGTGATCGGTCACGGCCAGAAAATCGAGCGGACGTTTCAATCGCGCTGGCTGACCGGTTTCGGTTTTCACGGCCTCACCACGGGCAAACCGAAATGCATCGGCGGGAGTCATATGTCGTGTGCCGAGGCTATAGGCGTCGGCGGAACACTGCGTGTGCAGGTGTAGATCGCCCCAATAAACCCGTCGCGGCTGCTTTGAGGACACTGCCGGTGAGTAGTTCTCTGTCGAGGGAGGTGATTGCGCGATGGCAATCGACGAACAGCAGATCAACGCGCTCAGCAAAAAAGTTGCCCATCGCTTACTCATCTTTCGGCACCTCATGACTACTCGGTGGAAGGTCGACACTCTGTAAACAAACAAGCAAGAATGTTTTCGACAGCTTTGCTTGTTTATTGAAATCGTAACTGATAGGTTCGAGTGAAGGGGAAGTTCGGTCGAGTGCGCGCATCAGTTGGTCGCGCTCTTGGTCGGAAGCCTCTAGGCAGTAATAACTATATTTTTTTCGGGGGTCGACGTATGAAATTCGCTATGCGAGTTCCTGTGTTTTCCGCGCTCGTGTCATCTGCGCTGGGCTTTTCGTCCGGAGTGATGGCTCAAGAATCTGGTGCGTCCCAGGGCGCTTCGTCGCTCGAAGAGGTGGTGGTGACGGGAACGCGGCTTAAATCCGATGGATTCGAGGCGCCCACGCCCGTAACCGTTGCCACGGTCGAATCTTTGGTAAACGCTGTCCCGACCAACGTCGTTAACGCGTTGCAGGAGCTGCCGCAGTTCCTCGGTTCGGCAAACTTCTCCTCGGGTGGAAAACTCGGTATCGGAGAAGGCAGAGGACAGTTCCTCAGTCTGCGCAATTTCGGTGCCGGTCGAACATTGATCATGCTGGACGGCGTTCGCGTGCCTCCGACGACCTACGACGGTCGAGTCAACTCCGAGATCTTTCCGCAAATGCTGCTGAAGCGCGTCGATGTCGTCACGACTGGCGCGTCGGCGGCTTATGGCTCGGACGCGGTGGGAGGTGTAGTCAACTACATTCTCGATCACGAGTTCGAGGGTATGAAGGTCGATACCTCGGCCGGCATGTCGAACCGTAGCGACTCGTTCAATTACCGTGTGGGCGGAGCCTTCGGCGCGAAGGTGGGTGATCGCGGTCATCTGCTGTTTAGCGTGGAGCGTTTCGAGAACGAGGGTATCGAGCTTGGCGATCGTCCTCTTGGTCAGGAGGCGTATATCGCGGCGGGTCGTTCTCCGGGCGGTGGCCCGCAGGGCACAGCCAATAATCCGTTCGTCATTTATAGTGGTGCGGTATGGAATAACCTGAGCGCTGGTGGCCACATCATGGCGGGCCCCCTTGCCGGCACTTATTTCACGACGGCCGGCCAGTGGCGACCGTTTGTCGCAGGTAGACCAACGGGTGCGTCAAACACGAGTATCGGCGGTGATGGTGTCGCGCTGCAGCGTGAACAAAGCGTCTCTGAAGACGCTGTGTCGACTCAGGGTATGGTTCGGTACGAATACGCGTTGACGGACAACGTCAAGGCCCACGTACTCGGTCTTTACTCGAAGGCTGAAGTCAGCATCAATGGCGGCTTCAACTACTTCGACTTCGGGCACGCGATTTTCAGCGACAACCCGTTTATCCCCGCCGATATTCAGGCGCGGATGACGTCGCAGAACATCGCTTCGTTCTTCTTGCAAAAGTATGTGACGGACTCGCCGATCTCTCCAGCGACCGACGACACTCGGCACTACACCATCATGGCGGGTCTCGAGGGTAGTTTTGATGTGGCCAATCGCAGCATCGGTTGGAATCTGACCTACGCACACGGAGACACCCAGCAGGAAGCAGCTGAAATCAACACCCCCGAACTTCGGAAATTCCATGCGGCCGTCGATGCTGTTCGGGATTCTTCGGGAAACATCGTCTGTCGAGTCGCTGTAACCAACCCGGGGCTCTATCCGGGCTGCGTTCCGTTCAACATTTTGGGTGAGAAGGTGGCATCTCAGGCGGCCGTCGATTACATCCACGGTACCTCCCTCTATGGTACGGAGACAAAGCTTGATCAGATTTCGCTGGCGTTTCAGGGAGAACTCTTCGAGTTGCCGGCGGGTGCGGTCGCATTTGCTTTCGGCGGTGAATATCGCAAACAAAAGCTTGTGATGACCAGTAACTCCGACCCCTCCGTGGTCCGGCCGGTCGTTGGTCTGCGTAGCCTCGTGGTCACACAGCCGCGCTTCTGGTTCTCGAATAGGGCAAGCGCGAAGGCCGATCTGTCGGTCAAAGAAGGATTTGCCGAGTTGAACATTCCGCTACTCGCCGATGCTCCGCTTGCCAAGAGCCTCGATATCAACGGTGCGATTCGATTCACGGACTACAGCACGAGCGGAAACGTCAAAACGTGGAAGGGTGGTGTGACGTGGCGTCCGGTGGACGAGGTGTTGTTCCGCTTCACCAAGTCTCGTGACATTCGTGCGCCATCGCTGTTCGATCTCGGTGCTTCGGGCTCTGCGGGTCGCACCACGCTAGTCGATCCTTTGACGGGCCGATCGGACGTCGTCCTTACGGCGGGTGGCGGTAATCCGGGTCTTGCCCCTGAGATTGCCGATTCGATCAGCTACGGAATCGTCTTGCAGCCGAGTTTCATCGAAGGTTTGAGCATCGCTGTCGATGTCTTTGATGTCGAGATCCTCGATGCGATCACGACTCTGTCCGCTGGAAATATCGTCAATCAGTGCTTCTTCAGCGGTGGTGTGGATCCGATTTGCGGCCAGATCGATCGGCCGATTTCGGCGACGAATACGACTGCGGCTAACTTCCCGTCTCTTATTCGTATCGGACCGACCAACAGTTCCTTGATCGCCACGAGTGGTGTTGATATCGAGTTGGCCTATGCGACGGAGTTCATGGGTGGGCGCTTGAATTCGCGACTGCTCGTGTCGAAGGTCAACGACTACGATACGAAGGCGAGTCCGTTCCTGCCGGTAGTCCAAAATGCCGGTACGAACATCCTCCCTGATCTCAAGGCGATCCTGCAGCTGCAGTACAGCCGTGGACCGTTCTCGATCTCGGTGCAGGAGCGCATGATCGGTGAGATTAGGCTCGGACAGTCTCCGAACGCGATCTGGGCCGAGCCGCCCATCGCTGCTCAGTACTACACCGACGTCACTGCCCGCTACGATTTCGAATGGCGTGATGCGTCGCTCGAGACCTTCGTGACGGTCAAGAACTTGTTCGATCGTCAGCCGCCGCTCGTTCCGAACACGGCTGCTCCGCGATTCAACTTCCCGACGCTGCCGTTCTACGACTTCATCGGGACGACGTATACGGTGGGCGTGCGCAGCAAGTTCTGACAATTGATTGTTTTCACGAGGGTCGGCGCGATGAGCTTTGTAAAAAAGCGAAATCGCCCGACCCTTGTTTTTTATAAATGTTTTTCGGGAGGATTGGACCATGTGCTTTGACAAACTGAAGACCGTATTGTTTGCCATGAGCCTTTCCTGGTTGCCGCTTTCGGTACTCGCAGCAACTCCGAAATTTGATCGATTGCCGGTCGGGCAACCGTCACAAATCCCATTCATCGCCTGGCATGAAGATCTTGGGAAAAACGGATATGTGGAGGAGGAGTACCTCGCCAAGGGTCAGGCTAATGTGTACGAATACGTTCGAGCAGGCGATCCGAACGTACAAGTTAAGTTACCGTCGGTTCCGTACGTGACTCGAGTGCTCGTCCGTTATCCGACGGACCGATCGAAGTTCAACGGAAGCGTTTACGTGGAAGTATTGAACGCGACTGCGGGGTGGGACGGTGATCCGACCTGGCAAGCCGCTGCAGACTATTTGATGCGTAGCGGAGCCGCGTGGGTGGGTGTCAGCACCAAGCCGGTAACCGTCGACTTCCTCCGTGATCGTTGGGGTAGGGATAAATATCCGGCTCGCGATACGAGCCGATATGCATCCTTGTCGATGCCGCACTTCGGTCAGGTCTGGGACATGATGACCGATGTTGGCAAATGGTTACGTACATCGGGCGAATCCAATAATCCGCTAAACAACTACGCAGTGAAACGACTGTTCATGGTCGGCTTCTCGCAGTCAGTGGCGTACCAAGTGACTTACGCAAATAGCTTCCACTCCCGCGCCCGGATGCCTAACGGGCAGCCGGTATACGACGGTTATTATCTCGGTGCCGGTGGTTCACGAGCCAAGGACGTCACAGCGGCGACGCCGCAGACAGAGAGCTTGGGCGAAGGGGATCCGAGAAATTTTATTCGTGTTGATGTGCCGGTCGTTCGTCTTCAAACCCAGACGGAAGTCATCGGATTCGGTTCCTACCGCGTTCGCCAGAATGACAACGAATTTCCACTCGTCAGAACCTATGAGGTTGCAGGCGGATCGCATGTCGACGCGCATCTTGACGAGGTGGGTGGAATCGCATTGGCGCGCGATCTCGGGCTTCCTCCGAGTTTCTGCCCAAAACCAGATGCCGCCTACAATCCAGTACGCACCGGCTTCTATCAGGCCGCCGCGCTCGAAATACTTGATAGTTGGTCGCGAGGCGTTTCACCGCCGGCGAGTCGGCTTTATTCATTGACGGACGAAGGCGGCAAGACCGTCATGGCAAAGGACGCCGTCGGAAACGTGGTGGGTGGTGTCCGTCCGCCCGAGCTTGAGGCGCCCCGAGGTGTGTATCTAGAGTCGAACTCGGGTCCTGGCTTTTGTCGGCTTTACGGTGGATTTATCCCGTTCAGTGCTGAAAAGCTCAAGGAGATCTACCCCGCCTCTGGATCATTTGCTACCGCATTCGATGTGGCGATCGATCGGGCGGTTAAGGATCGATTCCTGTTGCCTGAGGACGCATCGCTGTTGCGGTCGACTAGGCCGGCTACGCTTGAGTGAAAATGTGGCGTTTAGATCACGGCCTCCACTCGACCAGTTCGACCTGATAGCCGTCGGGGTCGGCAACGTACGCAATAATCACGCTTGAAGATTTTGCGGTGACATAGGCCTTGGTTTCCCTGGCGGGACGTACGATTTTGTATCCCGCTGAGGTTATTTTGTTGAGTGTTTCATCGATGTTTTTGATCGAGAACACCAGCGTATGCAGCCCGGGATTATTCGGGGAAATCGCCCGCCCGGGCGTGTTAACGAACGTCAATCCGTCACGAAAATTCTGGCCGCCCCGGGTGGTGTAAACCTGCACCGAGCCCTCGGGCGTGGGCCGGGTTCTGATGACTTCTTGATAGCCGAGAAACTCAGAATAGAAACGCAGCGATTTTTCGAGATCGCCGACGTCGATTTTCGTGACCATGTACTCGAAGGGCGGCCCTTCATCGGCATGTCCCACGGGCATCAGCGACGTGATCGCGAGGGCAATCAAGAAGAGCCACGAAAGACCGATATCGCTTGGGCCCGTCGTCTTACGCCGAGTTTCGTGAAGATTTGCTGCATGTGCCATTTGACGGTCCCCTCTGTTATGCCCAGTCTTTCGCCGATTTCACGATTCTGTAGTCCTCCGGCGACGAGGTTCAGTATCTCACGCTCCTTGGCGGTTAAGGACGCTCCGAGCGCGTTTGATTCGTCGAGACGCTGAGTCTTGTCGTTTGCGTCGATGGCAAGATCTCCCGAGATGATCCTGATCGCTTTCGTTGCGAAAACGTCGATCTCGTTATTCTGGGTAGCATGTGCTTGATAGCTTTCGAGCAAAAGTGTTCGAACGGGCGGAGCCGAATCGACGATCTTTCTCAGAAAACCGCTCCTACCGGCTCCGGCCAACGATTCACGTAGCGATCGACGTGCGTTCTGAATGTCGCCTGATAATAGTAGTGCGTGGGTGCGAATGAGCTGCCAGCGGATCAGGGTACGAACCGCGAGATTCCCGGTACAGAAGGAGATCCACGAGTTAGCGAGTCGAAGTGCGTCGGTATGCCTTGACTCAGAGAGCAGAACCCGTGCCTTGGCGGCATCATAGATTTCCGAGTCACTATCTTTTACGTCCCTCCTGCCCGAAGGGGGCAACTCGAGCTCATCGAGGCTCGTCGGACTACCGAGTGAGGCAAATAAGCGAACCTTCTCTCCTTGCAGGCATCGCCGCAGTCGATCGAGCTGGCGCTCCTCCGAGAACCTCATTCCATCCTCGAGCGTCGCGATAGCACCGTCGATATCGCCGTCTGCCACACGCAGTTTGGCCAGAACGGCGTATGCCGTGACAAGCTGGTCCACCAGTCCAAAGTCACGCGCAGCGGGCAGGTGTGTTTCGATGAGGCGGGAGGCGCTGACTCGATCGTCGGCTTCATAACATAGGTCAGCCAGGTACAGCCCAGAGAGGGCGGAGAGGCCTGCGCGGACACCTTCGAATCGCGACGCATCTTTAAGGCTTCGCTCGAATAGTCGCGTGGCCACTGCGCTTCGTCCGTACTCGACGTGCGCCGCGCCAAGTTCGGCTCGCATCCAGGGCGTAAACGTCACAATGCCGCAGCGCTCGGCGAGCTCGGACGCCTGGGCTTCGAGTTTAAGTATCTCGGGGATTCTGTACTGTCTTCGGTAAGACGCAAAGAGCTGTGCGTACAGGTTTAATCGAAGACCGTCATTGTTTGTTTTCGAAAAATCGACGATCAGCCGGTGGCATTCTTGATCGCTGATGGGTGTTGCACTACGAGCCGATTTGAGTGTGAGTTCCCGATGTTTCAGCAGCGCGATGAGCTCTGCGTGCTTAATATCGTTAGCTCGGCTTGATCGTATCTCGCGAGCGAGAGAGGATCTTACAGATCCGATGAGTTCCTCCGCCTCGCCGAATCGGTACTGTCGTGTTCGCCACCAAGCGAGTACGAGTGATAGGCGCGGGAGGGTGCGCATCGCAGTTACCGGAATATCGGCAGCATACTTTTCGAGCCAACGGATTTCGCCGCGGTACACCATTTCCTCGCAGAAGCGCTCAAGATTTGATAGGTGAAATTTTAGGTTTCCCGCCAGTGCACTGTGCTTCAGCGCTTCAATGATCTGATCATTTTCTGCAAACCACCTACTTGCGCGCTCGTGAAGAATGTTTTTCTTTTTCGGAGGTAGCGATTGCAGTCGACGCTCAAGCAGTTCGCGAAAGAGCGGATTGAATCGATAAGTCCCAGAATTTGAGAGATCTTCGTGAATAAAAGCCCCGCTTTTTTTTAGTCTCTGTAGATGAGCGTCGCAGTCCGACATTTCCGACAGCGCGCGACAAAGGGATACAGTCAGCGCCTCCAGAATGCAGACGTTTTCTAAGAAAACCTGAGTCTTGAGAGGAATAGATTCAAGCGACGACTGCTCGATAACGCCAAACAGAATGCCCTGGATTCGACGAAGACTCTCTGCCGGGCGCTCATTGGGAGACTGGCGGGAACTAAAAGCATCTAAGGCGAGTTTGACGGCACCAGCCCAACCCGCGGTTCTGTCTCGTAACGATTCACAATCCGCACGATCAATGTGCGTGCCAGCAGCTTTCGCCATCGCGTCGATTTCATCGATATCCAGAGCGATGTCATACGCCGTGAACAGGCGGGTTCGTCCGCGTGTCCACACGGACGTCAGTTCTTTTGGTAAGTCGCCCCGAGCCGAGAGTACGAACATGAATTGCTCGGACGAGTTTCCGATCAGTGAGGAGAGTTTGGCTTGCTCGTCCTTTGAGAGGGCCGGGGCATCATCGATGAAAATCGCGGCCGTAGTACTTCGCTGAGTCGCCGCTCTGATGGCGGCTGGCATAGAGCGACCCCGCCGCTTCAGCTCTCGAGCCGAAATCCAGACCGTGAGAATTCCCCGCTCGCGGAGATCATCGTGCCATTCACGCAGCAAGGTTGTTTTCCCGAACCATGCCGGCGCTGACACAACAACCGTGGCAGGTAGAGGGGAGCCCATCCACTCAGAAAGCCGCGGTCGCCTAATGTGACGAGCCGGGAACGGGGGAGGGGGCAGGTCCCTCTCTTTGGGTTCTGTCGGCAGATTGGCCATCCAAATCCTCCGGGGCCAGTATGGCCTATTGGCCCTATCTTTAGATAGGTCACAGCAGCGTGTTCGGGTCACATATTCGGGGTGGGGGCGGCTGCCACGGGGGGCGAGATGCTGTCGATTCAAAAAAAAGAAAGAGTGACTGGCGCCTCGCGCCATTGGTCTGTTTTGTTGGCGTCGATGTCATTCGTGTCATCGAGCCTCGCGTTGGCACAAGAGGTTGCTCCGACTAAAGGTGCTGTCCTCGGATTTGTGGTGACTACCGAGGCTCCCGGACACTGGGAAAGTCCCGACGCTGGTCTCGAGTGCCCTGAGGGGCTTCACTTCACCGAAAAAGAAAACTGGGAGGCGATGGATCCGACGGAGCGTGAAGCGCGTCGGAACCTATTCGGACATCGCTGGAATCGTGGGCCAAACGGCGAGAATTCCACGGCGGTTCCCTGGGCCATCAAGGATCCACTGCCCATCCGATTGGTCAAAAGCGATGTGGCGCTCGGATTCAACCTGGACGGTACCGAGGACGGTCGCGATACCGCGAAGTCTTGCGGGCACGTCAAGTTCAAAGATCCGCAGACTGGCATGCCGGTCGACAACCAGCTGTATCGCGTCATGGGGTGCGCGAAGGGATGGCGATCCTCGGGTGCAGCGGCCGGCTATCGAATGATGGAGTTTCCCACGTACACGGCAAACCGCGTACTGCTCGAAATCTCCGGTGTCGATAACGTTGTTGACGATCCGGAAGTCGAAGTGGCGCTCTACAAGGGTTTCGATGATCTTCCGAAGAAGAACAACGGCGAGTTCCTGCCGGGACTTCCGCATCGGATAGATACGCGTTTCCCGATCATCGCGCGAACGACCGGAAAGATTGAGGGTGGTGTCCTCAGCATCAAACCCGTCGAGCATGCGCGATTTCCGATGCGTTGGAACGTGCGTACGGGAACCCGAGATTGGTACGACCTCCACCTAACGCTGCGTTTGTCGGCGGATGCTGCCGAGGGGTTGATCGGTGGTTATCAAGATCTCGAGAAATACTGGCTGATGTACCGAAGAGGTCTAGCTGTGTCTGTAGACAACTCCGCCTGGAGTCCGCCGGCGATGTATGCCGCGACGCAGGCGCTGGCGGATGGCCGGCGTGATCCGGTTACCGGTCAATGCTCTGCAATCTCCTCGTCCATGAAGTTGAAAGCCGTACGGGCTTTCATCGTGCATTCGGAAAGCGGATTCGATCAAGCACTTTTTGATCTGCGGGGTTATTGAGCGATGAAGAAGTGGAATTCAAGTTTCGTGGCGGGTCTGTGCGTCCTGTCTCTCGGAATGTCGACGGTTGCAATGTCTGAGAGTTCTCCCAGCCTGCGTTTGCTGAGTCAGGCGCAATACGCCGATAGCATCAGTGCGATCTTCGGCGCCTCGACTGTCCCGAACGTCAGATTTGCCCCGATACAGCGGGTCGACGGGCTGCTGAGCGCGGGAGCGAGAACAGCCGGGATCACGACGGGTGCCCTCGAACCGATGTTTCGAAGTGCGGAGGATGTCGCGCTGCGAGTCGTGGATCCCGAGTATCGGGATCGATTTATCCCCTGTCGTCCCGTCGACTCAAAGAAACGGGATGATGAATGTGCGAGGCTATTTCTTTCGGGGGTCGGTAGGCTGCTCTACCGCAGGGAACTCCGCGGTGTCGAAACTGATCGGATTCTCCGGATTGCAGGCGATGCAGCTGAGGAAAGCAGCGATTTCCATACTGGTATCGCTGCGGCGCTGGCTTACATGCTCTCGTCACCCGATTTCCTTTACGTTCGGGAGTCCTACGAACCGGATCCGGCCCGGCCGGGCCAATGGCGACTCGACGGTGCGTCGCGAGCGTCGAGACTGAGTTTCTTTCTTTGGAATTCAGGACCAGATGATCTTTTGCTTCGCGCGGCTGCCCGAGGCGAGTTGTACGAGCGCCGCGGTATCGAGCGGCAAGTAAAGCGGATGCTCGCTTCCGACCGAATTGAACATGGTGCAAGAGCATTCTTCTCAGACATGCTTGCGGCAGAGGGTTTTGATCTCGTCGCCAAGGATCCGATCATTTATCCGGCCTTCACTAGTCGGGTGGTAAGCCAGGCCAGAGAACAGCTTCTTCGAACCTTGGTGGATCACACGGTGGTGCGTGATCTCGACTATCGCGACTTGTTTGTTACGCGCAAGACGTTCATGAGTCGTGACCTGGCTGTGATCTACCAGGTGCCGGTGCGCGCGGCTCCGGGTCAGTGGGTGGAGTACGAGTTCCCGGAGGGAGGTGCTCGGGCAGGCGTTCTTACGCTCGCTGGATTTCTCGCGCGTTATTCCCACCCGGGGCGAACCTCACCAACCAATCGTGGTCGGGGTCTCCGAGAAACTCTGCTCTGTCAGCGAGTTCCGGATCCGCCGCCGAACGTCAATTTTTCGTTGTTCGAGGATCAAGAGCATCAATTCAAGACGGCGCGCGAACGGCTTGATGCGCACGCGACGAATCCGGTTTGCGCGGCCTGTCACCGACTCACAGATCCCATTGGTCTTGTGCTTGAGCACTTCGACGGCGCGGGGCAGTACCGAGAGACGGAGGACGGGGCCTTCATCGATACGAGCGGAAGGGTAGCGGGCATTTTGGTTCGCAATGCCAATCAGTTGGGTGAAGCGCTCAAAGGTGACCCTGCCGTCTCATCGTGTGTCGTCAAGAGACTGCTCTCTTTCGGCGCGGGTCGAAAAATTTCCGAAGCAGATCAGCAGTTGGTTTCACGACTCGGTACTGAGTTTGCTGATAACGGCTATCGCTTCAAGTCACTTTTGAGGCTGATCGCAACGAGTGATGAGTTCTTTTCCGCGGATTCGCCAACTCAACCATTGCCGAGGCAGGAGGTTGCACGTGTTAATTAAATCAGGACGACTCTTAGAGCAGGAGTCGAAGCTTTCGCGACGGTCCGTCCTTCGTGGCTTCGTAGGTTCGAGCGCCGTTTCGATCTCGTTGCCCTTACTCAACTGTTTTCTCTCCGACAGTGGGGCTGCATTGGCGGCGACCGGGCAAGCTCTTCCGGTGCGATTCGGCACTTGGTTTTGGGGTCTGGGAATGAATCGGCGCGTGTTCGTTCCCACCAAGACGGGGGCGGACTTCGATTTTCCCGAGGAGATCGCGGTATTAGAGCCTTTCCGTCGGCACCTAAATCTTTTCACCGGGTTTTCGGTCCCGATCGATGCCAATCCTAATCTTTGTCACTACTCAGGATGGGTTGCGCTTCGATGCGGCGCAACCCCCAAGTCCCGAAGTGATTTGCCCGGAGAAAGTCTGGACAACCCCATCGCCCAGGCCATCGGAGGGCGCACGCCATTCCGCATGATCAACCTGGCGGCTACGGGAAATCCGCGAGATAGCTACAGTTTCCGTGATTCCGACTCAGTGAACCCACCGGAGATTTCGGCGGTTGACCTTTATCAGAAAATGTTCACCAACGTATCGGGCGATACTGGAAGCGCCTCGGATCCTCGGATGCTCTTGCGTCGTAGCGTGCTCTCGGGTGTAGCTGAGGACGCACGAAGCTTGAGCCGTCAGCTCGGCGTTGATGATCGCGCTAAGTTGGATCAATTCATGACCTCGGTTCGAGAGCTTGAAACCCGACTTGAGTGGCAGCTTTCGCCGACTGAAGTCTCGGGCGTGTGCCCCAAGCCTTCGGGAGATCCGGAAGGAGTGGGTGTTGGGCTCGACTACCGACTCGTCGAGTCGAGGCACACCGCGATGGCGGATCTGCTCGTTCTGGCGTTAGCGTGTAATAAGACGCGCGTGTTCAACATGCTCTATTCGAACTCAGCGTCATTGATCACTCGTGAGGGGCTCGATAGCGTTCATCACAATATCACTCACGAAGAGCTCTACGATTCGAAGCAGGGAATCCAACTGCAAAGTTCCTGGTTCTTGAGGGAATCGTTCAAGGCATTTGCCTATTTCATCGATGCCTTGGCTCGTCAATCCGAGGGTGCGGGTAGCCTGATCGACAATGTGCTCGTCTATGCGCACTCGGACAACGAGGATGCGAAGACCCATGTTCTCAACGGCACCCCGATGTTCACCGTGGGAAGAGCGGGCGGTCGGTTACGCACCGGCTTGCACGTGGATGGCGGCGGTGACGTGGCTACTCGTCTCGGCTACACCGTTCAGCGTGTCATGGGGCTTCCCGTTGCGGAGTGGGGCGTGGCTTCCCTTCGAACCTCGCGCGAGATCACGGAGATCCTTGCGTGATTCTGAGAACTGTCGCGGCATTTTGTCTTTTCATCATCGCGACCTTTGGGGCGAGCGATGGCATCGCCGCGCCAATGGTCGCATCGCCGCTTGGGGAAGCTGATTTTTACGAGAGCCCTCCGCCGTCCGGGCTGGCGGTTGGGAGAGCGGATTCGGTTGGCCCGATTTACGTAACGGCGACCGGGATGACGCTCTACGTCAATGGTCTGGATGTGCCTAACGGTGTGTTCGGATGTACCGATGCCCGTTATGAAAAGACGGGAGGAGCAGACGGGTATCCGCTCCCGCGTGCGAGCAGTCGGCGAACTTGCCTCGAAAAATGGACTCCTTTGGTCGCGATGTCGGACGCAGTTGCCAGTGGTCCATGGTCGGTGGTCGTACGACCTGATGGACGACGACAGTGGGCCTACGATGGCCAACCACTCTATCTTTCTCCTCGTGATAAACGGCCGGGCGATGTCAACGGGACGATGGGGATGGCGCGTTACGGAGCATGGCGAGTACTGCCCGTCCCGCTGCGATTACCGTCTGGAACGAGACTGATCCGCAAAGTTGATGGGCTGATGCTGGCCTCTTCTGAGGACGGTCGGTTGTTACTCACTCCATCGACGTCGCGTAGTCGTGTAGTGCCGGGTTTAGCGCCAATGTACGCGCCTGAGATCGCGGTCGGATCGGATGTCGTAGTTCGTCGGGACGGTCGAAAACAGTGGGCGTTTCGTGGAGCACCCATTTATCGAGTGACGGGTGACTCGTCGGCGTCGCTGGTTCAATCGCTCGTAGCCTCCAAGAGTTGGCGACCGTTGCTGATCCAGCCGGCGAGTCCACGTCCGAAATTCCTGACTATGCACATGTCGGTCCCTGAGATCGGTTGGGTGTTCGCTGATTCGCGTGGACGAACCCTGTACGCAATGTATTGCCATGATCAGGTGCCGGACCGATTGTCTTGCGACGAGGTCGGTGACCCTGCTGCGCACTGGTCTGCCTTGTGCGGAGACGCGAAGGCTTGTGCGCGCGAGTGGCAGCCCGTTCTCGCCGACGTCGATGCGGTATCGATGGGCGCATGGGCGGTTGCGGACGTTCCCTATCCGCAGTTCGTCGAGCCAACGGGTGCTTACGGGGAAGGGGTTCCGACCGTTCGTGCATGGACCTACTTCGGGCGACCGGTCTACACCTTCGCGGCCGATGCGACTCCCGGAGACGTGCAAGGTCATGGCATTGAAGCGAAGGTCAGTGGATTCGGCGCGATCACTGTTCTCGCCGATGAGTTTCCGGTGCTGCCGTGAGTTTGGAGGGGGCTATGCGGATCATGAAATGGATCATCCTGTTGGCGTGCTTTTCATCGGTGAGTTGGGCAGTTGAGCCAGGCGAACAGATCGAGTATCGAAAATCGGTCATGAGGACTCTCGACGAAGGTCTGGTGGCCTACCAGACTGCGACGCAGTTGGGTGCGCCGCAGTCCGAGATCGCCCAGAATCTAAGGGTTTTAGCTCTGACGTCGGGCCAAATAAAAAAAGCGTTCGAGCCACGCATCGAGGGTGGATACGCAAAACCCGACGTTTGGAAAAAATGGTCAGAGTTTTCAAAACGAGCGGAGAGCCAGAGCTCGAAGCTTATGCAGCTATCGGCGTCGGCGGCGTCTGGGCCGCTTCCAAGTACTAACGATCTGAAGACGGCGCTCGGCTGTACCGGGTGTCACGAGGCTTTTCGACAGCCCGCCGCTAAGTCGTCATCAGCTTCGCGAGCGTCCTCCAAGACCGCTGATTCGATCGAGTATCGACAGCAGCTCATGCGTGTCATCGATGCGCAAACATCAGCGATTGGTCAAATTCTTTCAGGGACCATCCCTGAGGATAGTTTCGCAGTGCATCTGGAGGTTGTCTCTTTGACGGCCGTTTTGGCCACCGGGGCATTCGAGAGAGGTACACCCGGTGGAGATACTCTTCCGAGGGCTTGGCAAGAAAAAGCAAGGTTCTTGCGATTGATGGAGGACTTTTCGGGTAATGCGATCAAGGCGTCTCGAATCGCACGACAGGACGGTAAGGACGCCGCAGCTGTGATGGTCATCGATGCGTTGCCGTGTAGACAATGCCACGACGTCTACAGAAAAAAATAAGTGTTCAAGGGATGCGGTTACGCATCGGCTTGATAGCGGTGTCTCTTGCCTTGGCATCATGCGGGGATCAGGCACCGATGGTGGTGGGTGATCCGCGAGATGCGACGGAGCTCGACGTCGAGCACGGCCGATACCTCGCAGCGGTCGGCAATTGCGTGTCCTGTCACACGTCGCAAGATGCGCTGCCTCTTGGCGGCGGCGTCGCGTTTGCTGTGGCAGGAGGTCCATTTGATTCTCCTGTCGGAAAAATTTACTCAACTAACATCTCACCGGATGTTGAGATAGGCATCGGCTCGTGGACTCTCGACGAGTTTTCGAGGGCGATGCGCCAAGGCGTATCACGAGACGGGCGACATCTGTATCCCGTGTTTCCCTATACGCACTTTGCTTCTCTGACCGATCAGGATATTTTTTCCTTATATGTCTTTCTCAAGCGCGAAAGACCAGTTCGTTTTCGTCCGCCCGAAAGCGAGTTGCCGTTTCCTCTAAACATCAGACCGTTGCTTGCAGTCTGGAAATTTTTTTATCTGAGTGACCAATCGTTTGACCATGACGAATTGAAATCTGAGTCGTGGAACCGAGGGGCCTATCTTGTGCTGGGAGTCGGTCATTGTGGTGCCTGCCATTCGCCGCGAAATCTGATGTTGGCCGAGCGTAGCGATGCACGACTCGGAGGAGGCTCGATATTCGATGAAGTGGAACCTGGAAAGATCCGTCGATGGTCTGCCGTCAATTTGACGCCCGCCAAGGCCGGATTGCAGGCGTGGTCCACAAAAGATATCGAGAGTTACCTTCGTACCGGTCATTCATCCAAAGCAGGCTCCTTCGGGCCGATGAACAAGGTTATTGCGGGTGGTACGCAAAGCCTGACCCCTGACGATGCCGCGGCGATCGGCGAGTTTCTCAAGGGTCTTGCTCCCCTAGAGGAGGAGGTGCACCCACCGCCGTCGCTTGAGGTGGCGAAGATCGGTGCAAGTCTCTACGGTGAGCATTGCGCGGAGTGTCATAAGGATTCGGGTCGAGGCGGGTTCATGAAGGCGCTGCCTCTGGCGGGTAGTGCCATCGTCCAATCCGCAGATCCCTCCTCGCTAATCAACGTTGTGCTTTATGGGGCGCACCCGGACAGTCGGTTGCCCGCGCCCTTCGGGGCTTGGGAGTCGATGAAAGGATTTCAACAAAAGCTTAGCGATGCTGAGGTAGCCGCTCTGGCCTCTTTTATAAGAAGCGAGTGGGGGCACCAGGCCTCGTCTGTCGAGGCGAACGAGGTCAATCGTCAGCGCTGAGTCTGCCTGCTTGATGGCGGACGCTAAGTTCGAATGGCGCCCCCCTCCCGGCCGCGTGCTAGGGTAAGCACCCATGATTCAGTTCGATTTGATTCAGACGCTCGCTTTGGGCGGGATCGCGCTGTTCGTGGGTTTCTCGCTCGTCAAGGCGATTCCAGTGCTGGGACGGTACAACATTCCGGCGGCGGTAGTTGGCGGGTTGATCGTCGCGTTGCTTATCACCTCGCTGCGAGTCACCGACACCGCAAAGTTCAGCTTCGACACCAGCCTTCAGACGCCGCTCATGACGGCGTTCTTCACATCGATCGGGTTGAGTGCGAGTGTTGCTTTGCTACGGGCGGGGAGTGGTCAAGCGCTTCTATTTCTCGCGCTCGCGAGCATCTTGGCAGTTGCGCAAAATCTCATCGGTATCGGTGTAGCGGTGGCCTTCGGCGAGACTCCGCTGCTTGGTGTGCTCATGAGTTCCACCGCGCTGACGGGTGGTCCTGCGACGGCACTCGCGTTCGCTCCGCAGTTCGCTGCGGCGGGAGTCCCCGCTGCAGAAAGCCTCGCCATTGCTGCAGCCATGGCCGGCATCGTCCTCGGCGGTTTACTTGGCGGGCCGATCGCGACTCGGTTACTCGTTCGGCACGGACTCGAAAGGTCAAGCCGTCGCGTGACACAGGATGCGCCTTCGCGAATACCGGTACAGACGCCCGACGGTGAGCGAACCAATGTTGATGAGGGGGGCGATGAGGACGGCGTCCGAGATGCGCTCAAGGCGCTGGTCGTTTTGCTGGTGGCGATGGCCCTCGGCGGCTTTCTGAGCCTAGGGTTCGTGCAGGCGGGGCTGACGCTTCCAGGATATGTCGGTGCCATGCTCGTCGGCGCCGTGATCCGCTATTTGGATGACAGAACAGGCTGGATCGGCATACCGCACGATCTCGCATCAAAAGTGGGTGCAGTCTGTCTGACGATCTTCCTGGTGGTAGCGCTAATGAACCTTAAGCTCTGGGAGCTCGCGTCGTTAGCGTTGCCGCTGATCGTGAATCTCGTGTTGCAGATGATCGCCGTGGCGCTCTTCTGTGCGTGGGTGGTCTTTCGCGTGATGGGTCGCGACTACGACGCAGCGGTCATGAGCGGCGGGTTCACCGGCTTCATGCTTGGTACGACGGCCAATGCGATGGCCGTGATGCGAACGATCGTCGAGCGCTTCGGACCCGCACCGCGCGCATTCTTG
>SXGQ01783183.1_pt1 | contig 24099 bp, 25 predicted proteins | sample 3178371 | NCBI WGS metagenome assembly SXGQ01 (sample SAMN11356859, study PRJNA531348) | freshwater metagenome | isolation source: freshwater sample F1-20 | place: China: Fuxian Lake, Yuxi | collected 2017-12-25 | reverse complement strand
GCCTCGGCGCGCGCCTCGGCAGCACCGCGGGCGGCCTCGACCGCCTCCGTCGCCGACGGCGGGTCGACGCGCGTGCCGTAGCGGAGCAGCAGCGGCGACGCCGCGACGAGTCCCGCGACGACGTCGGCCGGCGCGGGAGCCATCGACCCCTGCGGCGCCCGCAGCCGGGTCCACGCCACGGGGGTGGGGGCACCCCGCTCGTCCATCACCGTGACGACGGCCTCGCCGATCGCCAGCCGGGTGAGCAGCTCGCCCAGGTCGTACACCGACGTCGGGTACGTCGAGACGGTCGCGCGGAGGGCCTTGGCGTCGTCGGGCGTGTGGGCGCGCAGCTGGTGCTGGATCCGTGACCCGAGCTGGGCGAGCACGTCCGACGGCACGTCCTTCGGCGTCTGCGTGACGAACACGATGCCGACGCCCTTGGAGCGGATGAGCCGCACGGTCTGGGTCACCTGCGCCAGGAAGTCCTTCGACGCGTCGGCGAACAGCAGGTGCGCCTCGTCGAAGAAGAACACGAGGCGCGGCTTCTCGACGTCGCCCACCTCCGGCAGGGTCGCGAACAGCGTGCGCAGCAGGTGCAGGAGGAACGTCGAGAACAGCGTCGGCCGGTCGACCACCGACGGCACCTCCAGCAGCGACACGACGCCACGGCCGTCGGGCGCCAGCCGGAGCAGGTCGGCGACGTCGAGCTCCGGCTCGCCGAAGAAGACGTCGGCGCCCTGGTCGGCGAAGGCGACGAGCTCGCGCAGGATCACGCCGACGGTCGCGGAGGAGAGCCCGCCGAGCTCCTTCAGCTCGGCCTTGCCGTCGCCGACGAGCCAGGTGAGCACCGAGCGCAGGTCGCCGAGGTCGACGAGCCGGTGTCCCTGCTCGCGCGCGTGGTGGAAGACGAGCCCCAGCGACGACTCCTGGGTCTCGTTCAGGCCCAGCACCTTCGCGAGCAGGAGCGGGCCGAACGACTCCAGGCTCGCGCGGACCGGCACGCCCGTGCCGAGTCCGCCGAGGGTCAGCAGCTCCGTCGGCGAGCCGAGCGGCTGCCAGGTCTGACCGACGTCGGCGCACCGCTCCGCGAGGCGCTCGCTCGGCGTACCGGGGACGGCGATGCCGGAGAGGTCGCCCTTCACGTCGGCCGCGAACGCGGGCACGCCGTGCGCCGAGACCTGCTCCGCGAGCAGCTGCAGCGTCCGCGTCTTGCCGGTGCCGGTCGCGCCCGCCACCAGACCGTGCCGGTTGAGCATGCCGAGCGGGAGGCGCACGGGCGCCGAGGGCACGGCCACGTCGTCGACGACGAGGGCGCCGATCTCCACCACCGGACCGTCGAACGCGTAGCCCGCGCGGACCTCCTCGACCACCGGGTCCTGGGGCCCACGGTCGTCCGGCACAGAGTCGTCCGGCACAGGGTCGTCCGGGACCGCGGCGCTCGCCTGCTGCTCGGCCGCAGCGGCGCGGGCCAGCTCGTCGGCGCGACGTCGGGCCTCGACGGCCGCCGCCTCCGCCGCAGCGGCAGCCTGCGCGGCCTCCGCAGCGAGGGCGGAGGCGCTCGCGTCGCCGTCGGTGGGTCGACCGTCCCCGTCAGCCGTGCTCATGGCGGTCAGGCTACCGCTGCGCGGCGGTCGTGCTGTCTACACTGACGTCGTGATCTTTCGGAGGGTGAGCGACGGTCGGCCGTACCCCGACCACGGACTGTCGCAGCGCGAGTGGGCCGACCTGTCGCCCACGCAGGTGCACCTCTCCGACCTCACGACCACCAAGACGCAGCTCGACCTCGCCAACCTGCTCGACGAGGACTCGACGTACTTCGGCGACCTGTTCGCGCACGTCGTCGCCTGGAACGGCGAGCTGTTCCTCGAGGACGGCCTGCACCGCGCCGTCCGCGCCGCCCTGCAGCAGCGGTCCATGCTGCACGCCCGCGTCCTGACGATCGGAGCCCGACGATGAACCCCCGCAGCGGAGCCGTCGGCCCCCTCGTCCTGCTCGGCTCTGCGCTGGTGCTCCTCCTGGGGCTGTTCGTCGGCTTCCGTCTCGTCACCGCCGAGGCCGACACCGGCGAGGCCGCGCCCACCTGCGAGCGCCGCGTGGTGGAGAAGGACGACCGCGTGACCAGCAGCCTCGTGAGCGTCGACGTCTACAACGCGAGCAGTCGGGCCGGCCTGGCGAACCGCGTCTCCATCAACCTGCAGCGTCGCGGCTTCCTCGCTGGCCAGATCGGCAACTCCGAGAGCAAGGTCCGCCCGCGGGTGGCCGCCGTGCTCACCGACGACCCGAAGGACCCGCGCGTGCGGCTCGTCGGCGCGCAGTTCGGCTCCCGCGTGCAGTACGTCGAGCCCGACATCCCCGTCGACGAGGGGTCGGTGACGGTCGTCGTCGGCGACGGGTTCCGCCAGCTCGGGCGCGACGTCCGCGACACCAGCAACGACCGTCGCTTCACGGTCTGCCTGCCCACGGTCCCGGCCGCCTGACGGAACCGGCACCACGACAGGTGGGGCGGGTCAGGCGGGGTCGGCAGCGTCCCAGCCGGCCAGTCGCCCGTGGCGGCCGACGTCGAGCAGCCGCTGCTCGGTGAGCTCGCGGACGTCGCGCGTGGCCACGACGAGCACGTCGTCGCCCCGCACGAGCCGCGTGGTGCGGTGGGGCACGAACGGCGTGCCGTCGCGCACGACGAGCGACACCGACGCCCCCGTGGGCAGTCGCAGCTCGCCCACCTCCACGCCCGCCAGCCGTGAGCCGCGCGGCACGTGGACCTGCAGCAGGTCGGCCGAGACGCGTTCGAGCGGCGCCGCCTCGACCTCGAGGTCGCGGACGTCGTCGCGCAGCACCCCGCACCAGCGCGCCAGGCGGGCGAGCGGCGCGGCCTGCACGAGCGTGTACACGACCACCGCCACGAAGACGATGTCGAAGAGGTCGCGCGAGCCAGGCACGTCGGCGGCCAACGGGATCGTGGCGAGGATGATCGGCACGGCGCCCCGCAGCCCCGCCCAGCCGACGAACAGCTGCTCGCGCCAGCCGACCCTGAACCAGGTGGCGCAGACCAGGACCGACAACGGCCGGGCGACGAAGGTCAGCACGGCACCCGCGACCAGTCCCGTCCAGAGGTGCCAGAGCGTGAACTCCGACGGGCTCGCGAGCAGGCCCAGCATGACGAACAGCCCGATCTGCGCGAGCCAGCCGATCCCCTCCACGAACGAGCGGGTGGCGACGCGGTGCGGGAGCTCGGTGTTGCCGAGCACCAGCGCGCACAGGTAGACAGCCGCGAAGCCGCTGGCGTGGCCGAGGACGGCGAGGCCGTACGCGAGCACCGTGAAGGCCAGCACGATGAGGGGGTACAGGCCCGACGCCGGGAGCGCGAGCTGGCGCAGCAGTCGCGCGGCGCCGAACCCGACCGCCAGGCCGACGAGCGCGCCGACGACGATCTCGAACACGATCAGCCCGACGAAGGAGAGGGCGCCGCTGTCGGCGATCTCACCGGCGCTCAGCGCGGTGACGAGCACGACGATCGGCGCGTCGTTGAGCCCTGACTCCGCCTCCAGCACGCCCTTCACCCGTGGGGCGATGGGGACGGCGCGCAGCACGGAGAACACCGCCGCCGCGTCGGTGGGCGTGAGCACCGCGGCGAGCAGGACCGCGATCTCCCACCGCAGGTCGAGCACGTAGTGCGCCGAGCCCGCGACGACCAGCACACTGACCACCGAGCCGAGCGTCGCGAGCAGCAGGCCGAGGCCCATCGCCGGGCGCACGTGCTCCCAGCGGGTCGTCAGACCGCCCTCGGCCAGGATGAGCACGAGCGCGCCGAAGCCGACCGCGAGGGCGAGGTCGGCGTCGTCGAACTGCACGCCGAGGCCTTCCTCGCCGAGCGCGAGCCCGAGACCGAGGTAGACGAGCAGCGACGGCAGGCCCACGCTGACGGAGAGCCGGACCGCGAGGATCGCCGCGATGAGGACGCCAGAGCCGACCAGGAGGAACACGTCGAGGTCGTGGACGTCCATGCACCGACCTCCCACCCTCGCCGAGACCCGATCCTATCGAGCGTCGACCGTGCATCGACCTGCAGGGACGCACACCGTGCGGTGGGATGGAGCGGTGCACCGTCGTCGATTCCTCTCGCTCGGGGCCGCCGCGGTCGGCACGGCGGCGCTCGCCGCCTGCTCCGGCCCCCGCGCACCCACGTCGGGCGGTGGCAGCATGGGCGACGTGGAACGCATCGCCTACGGCTCCGACCCGTCGCAGTTCGCCGAGCTGACCCGTCCCTCGGGAGCCTCACGAGGGGTCGTCGTCGTCATCCACGGCGGCTTCTGGCGCGCGCAGTACGACCTCTCCCTCGGCCGTCCGCTCGCCGCGTCGCTCGCGGAGGAGGGCTGGACCGCCTGGAACCTCGAGTACCGCCGGGTCGGGAACGGTGGCGGGTGGCCGCAGACGCCCGACGACGTCAGCGCGGGCATCGACAAGCTCGCGGAGGTCGACGGCCTCGACCTCTCCCGCGTCGTGACGCTCGGCCACTCGGCCGGCGGCCACCTCGCGGTGTGGGCGGCGGGACGTCAGCGGCTGCAGCCGTGGAGGGATGCGAAGGTCCCGGTGACGGCGGCGATCTCCCAGGCGGGTGTGCTCGACCTTGCGGGGGCGGCCTCGTTGGGCGGCGGGGCCGTGGAGGCGTTCCTCGGCCGGCCGGTCGACCAGGTGCCCGACGCCGACCCGACCGGCCAGGTCCCGCTCGACGTGCCGGTGCGCTGCGTCCACGGACGCGACGACTCGACCGTGCCGATCAGCCAGTCGGAGGCCTACGTCGCGGCAGCCACCGACGCCGGCGCCGACGCGACGCTCACGCCCGTCGACGGCGACCACTTCGTCGTCATCGACCCACGGAGCGAGGCGTGGGCGTCGACGGTGCGGCTGCTCGCGGACCTGTAGCGACGACCAGCCAGGTCCAGCCCGCGGCGAGCAGGACCATCGAGAGCACGCCCCACGGCCGGTACACGTGCTCCTGCCAGAACATCACCGAGCCGACGAGCGTGAGCACGGCGCCGGGCAGCGCCCGCACCACCCCGGCGCGGCTCGCGACGCCGACGGCGAGCGCGGTCGCGGCGATGTAGGAGTAGGACCCGATGGCGCCGAGGTCGCCCGCGACGGGGAAGACGATCCCGAGACCACCCGCCTCGGCGTCCTTGATCGCGCCGCCGGCGATCCCGGCGAGGATGTCGAGGCTCGTGTAGAAGCAGGCGTACACGTAGGCCAGCACCCCGACGACGACGCCGACGACGCGGTCGTGCCGGCGGGCGACGAGCCACGGGCCCAGCGCGAGGAGCGGGAAGACGGGCAGCAGGACGGTGTGCATCATCTGCCAGTGCGCGGCGTCCTCGACGGTCAGCACCGCCGGGTGCGTCAGCCCGAGCGCAGCGGTGAACAGCGGCGGGAGCGCCACGGCGCAGATCGTGAGGTAGCGGGTCATGGCCTCACGGTAGGCACGATCTCCCCTCCCCGCCGACGAGCACGAGCCGAGCCCTCCGCCTGCTCCTTCGTCACGAGGTCGACTACTCGACCAGCGATATCGCTGGTCGAGTAGCAGGGACGAGCTTGCGAGGTCCCTGCGTATCGAGACCACCCGGCAACGGATCAGCGCGACTCAATCTCCAGCGTCCGCTTGGAGTGGTCTCGATACGCCCGAAGCACGCTCGTGCCTCGCGGCTCCGCGCTACTCGACCAGCGAAACCGCTGGTCGAGTAGCGGCGACGGCGAGCGCCAGCGAGCTCGTCGCTGCGATGGAGCCGTCGCCATGGGGCGTAGCCGCGACGGAGCGAGACCACCCGGCAACAGCCCAGCGCGGATCAACCCCCAGCGAACGCCCACACTGGTCTCGATACGTCTCCGCCTGCTCCTTCGTCGCGGCGTCGACTACTCGACCAGCGGAACGCTCCGCTGGTCGAGTAGCAGCCGGGCGCGAGGAACGAGCGTCGCGGCTGCGATGGAGCCGTCGCCATGGGGCGTAGCCGCGACGGAGCGAGACGGCCCGGCAACAGCCCAGCGCGGACCAACCCCCAGCGAACGCCCACAGTGGTCTCGATACGTCTCCGCCTGCTCCTTCGTCGCGGCGTCGACTACTCGACCAGCGGAACGCTCCGCTGGTCGAGTAGCGGCGACGGCGAGCGCCAGGGAGCTCGTCGCTGCGTATCGAGACCACCCGGCAACAGCTCAGCGCGGGCCGGCTCCCAGCGACGGCTTGGAGTGGTCTCGATACGCCCGAAGCACGCTCGTGCCTCGCGGCTCCGCGCTACTCGACCAGCGAAACCATCCGCTCGGCGGAGGGGTCAGGTGGCGTCCTCGACCCAGCCGTGGGTGCGGGTGTGGAGCTCCTCGCAGACGGTGCGGTAGAACCGCTCGACGTCGGGGCTGGAGAAGTCGGAGGCACCGGCGAAGGTGTCGGACCTGGCCTGGAACCACAGCGCCGCGCGCAGCAGGGCGATGCCCAGGTCGCCACCCAGGTGCTCGCCGCGCTCGACGGCCTCGAAGGCGGGCCGGTACGCGAGCTGCACGATCGTCGCCGTGGACGACGACAGGAAGAAGGCCGCGTCGAAGGTCTGCGCGAAGGCGTGCAGCGCGGCCCAGTCGGCGTCGGGCCCGGGCACGCGCACGCGGCGGGAGACGGCGAGCTGCTTCTTGTGCGGGACGTTGCGGGGTCCGTCGCTCACGAGGCGTCCTCCCCCGTGGCCAGCGCGGCGACGAGCTCGCGGACCGCGCGACCGTAGCCCGCGACCCCCTCGCCGACGACGGTGACCGCGGCGACGTCGCTCAGGTAGGAGAAGTGGCGGAACTCCTCGCGGGCGTGCACGTCGGACACGTGCACCTCCGCGTACGGCAGCGCCACGCCGGTGAGCGCGTCGCGCAGCGCGACCGACGTGTGCGTGAGCCCGCCCGGGTTGATGACGACCCCTGCACAGTCCTCGCGGGCCTCGTGGATCGCGTCGATGAGCACACCCTCGTGGTTGCTCTGCAGCGCCCGCACCGCGTAGCCGAGCTCGTCGGCGGTCCGCTCGACGAGCGCGACGACGTCGTCGAGCGTCTCGTGACCGTACACGCCGGGCTCGCGCGTGCCGAGCAGGTTCAGGGTGGGGCCGTTCACCAGCAGCAGCCGGCGCGGGGGCGAGTCGCTCACGGGAGCACGCTACCGACCTCGTGCAGCCGACCCCACCGACCCGTCACTGCCAGGCGCGCACCCAGTCGACCTGGAGGGTGGCGGGGAAGGTGGTGTCCGCGGTCGGCTTGTTGCCGTCGACACCGAGCATCTGGGTGAGGTTGATCGTGTAGTCCTGGTCGAACGGCTTGCCCTGCTCGACCGACGTGTCGGTCGGGCGGATGGCGTGGTCGAGGCAGACCTGCCCGTCGTACTCGACGCGGATGCGCTCGCGATCCCACTCCAGCGCATAGGTGTGCCAGGCGGTCGGGTCGTCGACCAGGCAGAAGTAGTTCGTGTAGTCGCGGGTCGACGTCGCGTAGTGGACGGTCGGGATCAGGCGGTCCGGGTACTGGGAGTAGAACTCCGCGATGTCCATCTCGCCGGTGCCGAGGCCGTCGCCCCAGTACTGCAGCGTCTGCGGGAACAGCCAGAGGGCACTGTGGACGCCGGGGCCGGAGCTCGCCGGCATCTTCGCGCGGATCTCGACCCGTCCCCGGTCCATCGTGTAGTGGCCCCAGGTGGTCACGGACGCCGACGTGTAGGGCGTCGTGACGGTGGAGCCGTTGGCGGTGCAGGTGACGGGCTCGGACTCCTTGCGCGTCGTCAGGCGCAGGGCGCCGCCCTTCACCTCGAGGTTCTGCGGCCGGTCGACCCAGCAGTCGCCGTACGTCAGGCCGGTGGCCTCCGTCGTCGCCGGGCTCCACCTGCTGCGGTCGAGGGCGTTGCCGTCGAAGTCGTCGGCGAAGGTGCACGTCCACGCGGAGCCGTCGTCCTTCGAGCGGACCTTCCCGCAGTCGTCGGAGGTCGCCGTCGGCTCAGGGGTGGGCGTCGGCTCAGGGGTGGGCGTCGGCTCGGGGGTCGGCGTCGCCGTGGGCTCCGGCGTGGGCGTCGCCGTGGGGGTCGGAGAGGCAGTGGGCTCCGTCGAGGGGGCGGCGGAGGGCTCGACCGACGGCGTCACCGTCGGCTCGGGCGTCGCGACGGGATCCGGGCTGGGCGCGACCGTGGGCTCGGGCGACGGGGTGGCGGTCGGCGCCGGCGAAGGGGTCACGGAGGGCGTCGGCGCGGGAGCCGGCTCGGCTGCGGCGGCGGCCTGCTCGGCGCGCGACGTGGCGATCTTCGCCGCAGCGGCCGAGGCCGTCTTGAAGGCCCGCTGCCGGGCCTGCACCACGGCCCGCTTCCGTGCCTTCGTCGCCGCCTGCGCGCGCGCCCGTTGCGGGGTGGCCGCCTTGACGGTCGCGGTGCCACGACCCGTCGCGCTGCGCCGCACCGTCGCCTCGCCGCGGTGACCGTCGACGTGCACCACGCGGGTCGCGGTCTTCGCGACGGTGGCGGTCTTGGTCACGGTCACGCGGTGGCTCCGCGCGGCGTCGGCTTGGGCCACGACCAGCGTCGACGCCGCCAGGGCGACCAGGACGAGCGCGACCACCTTCGCGGTCGCGCTCGACGGACGTGCAGACGTCACCCGTTCCATGGTGCTCTCTCCCTCGGTGAAGGGATCCACGACCGGCTGCACTGGTGCCCACCTGGTTCTTCGTGGTCTCCCCACCGCGAAGAACGGACGCTGGTCCCTAACTAGTTGGGACTTTAGTCCTTTTGAGAGTCGTCTGCACCTCTTTGGTCCCGAATACTTCCGGGACGTCAGTCACTGTTCACCCGAGGCGACGAGGACACAGGTGCCCGGTAGCGTGGTGCCGGGGAGAAGGAGAACCACATGAGCACGATCGTCGTGGGCTACGTCGCGAGTCCCGAGGGCGAGGCCGCCTGGGCCTGGGCCGTCGACCACGCCCGCAGCACGTCCGCCCGTCTCGTCGTCATCGCGTCCGACGCGCCGCACCCGGACGTCTCTCCCGAGACCGTCGTGGAGCAGCTCGAGTCGCGGCTCGGCGAGGCCGGCGTCGAGCACGAGGTGGTCCACTTCGTGGGCAGCGGTGGTGCTGCTGACGCGATCCTCGACCACGCCACCCGTCACGACGCGTCGCTCGTCGTCATCGGCCAGCGCCGGCGCTCGCCCGTCGGCAAGCTGGTGCTGGGCTCCACCTCGCAGCGCATCCTGCTCGAGGCCGACTGCCCGGTCGTCGCCGTCAAGGCGCCGCGCTGATCCAGCGCACCACCCCCGACGCGCGACGCCGCCGTGCGGTCGCGGGGCGTGGCACGATCGACGGGTGAGCCTCGACGACCTGCCCGCGGCGATCGTGCAGACCGACCCTGACGTCGTGGCCGGGTTCGCGCACGACGAGGCGCGACTGGTGGAGCGCTCGACGCCTGCCGCGGTGCTGTCGCCGCGCGACACCGACGAGGTCGCCGCCTGCCTGCGGGCCGCGCGGGCGGCCGGGCTCACGGTCGTCACCCGCGGCGCCGGCACGGGGCTGGCCGGCGGCGCGAACGCTCCGGCGGGCTCCGTCGTGCTGAGCACCCGACGGCTCGACCGCATCGTCGCGATCGACGTCGAGGAACGGGTCGCCGTCGTGCAGCCCGGCGTGCTGACCGGCGACCTGCGCGCGGCGGTCGAGGAGGTCGGGCTGTTCTACCCGCCCGATCCCGGCAGCGTGGCCATCTCGACCATCGGCGGCAACGTCGCGACCGACGCCGGCGGCATGTGCTGCGTGAAGTACGGGGTGACGGGCGACTACGTGCTGGGGCTCGAGGTCGTCCTGGCCGACGGTCGGGTCCTGCGGACCGGACGCCGCACGGTGAAGGGCGTGGCCGGCTACGACCTGACCCACCTGCTCGTGGGCTCCGAGGGGACCCTGGGGGTGATCACCGAGGTCACGCTCCGGTTGCGGCCGTCCCCACCGGCGCCCGCCACCGTCGTCGCGACGTTCGCCTCGCTGCCCGACGCGGGTCGCGCGGTGGAACGAATGACCGCCCACGCGCTCGACGTGTCGCTGCTGGAGCTGCTCGACGCGACCACGCTCCGGGCGATCGACGCGCACACCGGCATGGGGCTCGACGCCGCCGCGATGCTGCTCGTCCAGTCTGACCAGCCCGACCCCACGGCGACGCTCGCAGCCGTGCAGCGGGCGTGCGAGGGAGCGGGAGCGGTCGACGTCGCGGTCACGACCGACGTCGAGGAGGGACGGCAGCTGCTCGAGGCCCGACGTCAGGCGCTGCCCGCCCTGGAGCGGCTCGGCGACTGGCTGCTCGACGACGTGTGCGTCCCGCGGCGCGCGATCGTGGCGCTCGTGCAGGGCGTCGAGCAGGTGGCCCGCGCCGAGGGGCTGACGATCGGGGTGTTCGGCCACGCCGGCGACGGCAACATGCACCCGACGGTGATCTTCGACCAGCAGGACCCGGAGTCCGAGGCGGCCGCCCGGCGCGCGTTCGACGCGATCACGGCGCTCGCCCTCGACCTGGGCGGCACGGTGACCGGCGAGCACGGCGTCGGCCGGCTCAAGGCCGGGTGGCTGGCTCGCGAGCTCGACCCCGTCGCGCTCGACGTCCACCGCGCCGTCAAGGCCGCTCTCGACCCGGAGGGTCGGCTCAACCCCGGGAGCGTCCTCGACGGCTAGCGCGAAATCAGGAGCCGACCAGGCCGGGCAGCGCCCGCTCGAGGATGGCGCCGGCGTCGACGTCGGCGTCGAGCGTGCCGAACGCCAGCCCGCCGCGCCCGTCGAGCCGGCTCGAGCAGAACGCGTCGGCCACGGCGGGCGAGGAGTGCCGCACCAGCAGCGACGCCTGCAGCGTCAGGGCCATCTGCTCGACGAGTCGGCGCGCCCGGAACTCGATGCTGCCGAGGTCGCGCGCGGCGGCGGCGAGGTCGGCGCCCAGCCTGTCGGCCGCGGCGTCGAGGCGGGCGTCGCCACCGCGGGCGAGACCGATCTCGTGCAGCAGGGCGTCGGCCACGGCCGGCTCGCGACCGAGCGCCCGCAGGACGTCGAGCGCGTTGACGTTGCCCGAGCCCTCCCAGATCGAGTTGAGCGGCGCCTCCCGGTAGAGCCGCGGCATGCCCGACTCCTCGACGTACCCGTTGCCGCCGAGGCACTCCATGGCCTCCGCCGTGAAAGCGGGCCCACGCTTGGTGATCCAGTACTTCCCGACCGCCGTGCCGATGCGCCGGAACGCCTGCTCGTGCTCGTCGCCGCGCAGGGCTCGGTCGGCGGCACCCGAGAGCCGCAGGGTGAACGCCGTCGCGGCCTCCGACTCGAGCGCGAGGTCGGCAAGCACGTTGCGCATGAGCGGCTGGTCGACCAGCCGGCGGCCGAACGCCGCGCGGTGCTGCACGTGGTGGCCGGCCTCGACGAGCGCCTTGCGCATGAGGGTCGCGCTGCCCGTCGCGCAGTCCAGCCGGGTGCAGCTGACCATGTCGATGATGGTGCGCACGCCGCGGCCCTCCTCCCCCACGAGCCAGGCGACGGCGCCGTCGAGCTCGGGCTCGGACTAGGCGGTGGAGCGGTTGCCGAGCTTGTCCTTCCACCGCACGACGTGGAAGCGGTTGCGCGACCCGTCGGGCAGGATCCGCGGGACGAGGAAGCACGACAGGCCGCCCGGCGACTGCGCGAGCACGAGGAACACGTCGCACATCGGCGCCGACGTGAACCACTTGGCGCCGTGCAGCGTGAAGACGCCGGGCTCCTCGGTCGGCTGCGCGACGGTGGTGTTGGTGCGCACGTCGGAGCCGCCCTGGCGCTCCGTCATGCCCATGCCCGCGAGCAGTCCCTGCTTCTGGGTGGGCACGCGCAGACCGGGCTCGTACACGCGCGACGTCAGGAGCGGCTCGTACACCTCGGCCAGCGCCGGGGCGTGCCGCAGCGCTGGCACGACGGCGTAGGTCATCGTGACCGGGCACCCGTGGCCGGCCTCGGTGTGCCCCCACACGAGGCTGCCCGCCGTGCGGGCGACGTGGGCGCCGGCACGCTCGTCGGCCCAGGCAGCGCCGCCGAGGCCCTCGGAGATCGCGGTGTCCATGAGCTGGTGCCAGGCGGGATGGAACTCGACCTCGTCGACGCGGTTGCCGTAGCGGTCGACGACGCGCAGCTCCGGCTCGAAGCGGTTGGCGTCCTCCGCCCAGCGCTGCGCCTCGGGGCTGCCCGCCAGGCGGCCGAGCCGGCGTACGTCGTCCTCGGCCCAGCCGGCGCCCTCCCGGTGCAGCGCCTCGACGAGCGCGACGTCGGCCGACGCGTCGTAGGGCGCGAGGGGCGGCGCCTGGTTGGCGTCGGCACCGGTGACCGTGCCGGGGCGGACGTCGCTGACGGTGCGGGGCGGGGTGAGGGTCATGGTCCAAGCATTGCATCATCGTGACAGTTGTCAAGGATCTGCAAGGCCGATCTGCAAGGATGGAGACTGTGCGCATGGACGTCCGCCCCCTCAGCGCCCGGTCGATCGTGCTGAGCCTCATGCTCGCGGTGCATCCGCCGGAGATGACGCCGGCGCAGCTCGTGGCCTCCGGCGAGGTCTTCGACGTCCCCGAGTCGACGCTCCGCGCCGCCCTGACCCGCCTGGTCGCGGCGGGCGACCTCGAGCGCTCGGGCGGCACCTACCGCATCGGAGCCCGGCTGCAGGAACGCCAACGTCGGCAGGACGCCGCCCTGGACCCGCCGTACCGGCCGTGGGACGGCACGTGGGAGACCGCGGTCGTGGTCGCCGCCGGCCGGTCGGCGCCGGACCGCGCCGCGCTGCGCCAGGAGATGGAGCGGCTGCGGCTCGCCGAGCTGCGCGAGGGCGTCTGGACCCGGCCCGCGAACCTCGACCGTCCGCTCCCCACGTGGCCCGACGACCTCGTCGTGGTGGCGAGCTCGCGTCCGATGGACGAGCGAGGGCTCACCGCGCGCCTGTGGGACCTGCCCGGCTGGACGGACACCGGCGCCCGACTGCTCGCGGCCCTCGACGAGCCACGACCGCCCGTCGAGCGCCTGGCCGTGGCCGCCGCGCTGGTCCGGCACCTGCGGACCGACCCGGCCCTGCCGCCCGAGCTGCGACCGTCGGGCTGGAACGCGCCGCGGCTGGTGGAGGCGTACGCCGCGTACCAGACCGAGCTGGCGGCGTCCCTCGGTCGCCCGAGCCCAGTCCGCGACACGGCGCGCTGACCGCTCGTGCGGGGGCAGGGTGCCGGACCTCACCCCCGCTCGGGTCGCGCGTCGCCGTGGGCGTGCCGACGATGAGGTGACCGTGTCCCGACGTCAGGAGTCCCCGTGCCACTCGTCCACCTGCACCTCGTCGAGGGTCGACGCACGCCCGAGGAGGTCCGCCGGCTGGCCGACGTCGTCCAGCAGACCCTGCTCGACGTGTTCGCCGCGCCCGAGCGCGACCGGTACCAGCTGATCTCCGAGCACAAGCCGGGCCACGTGATCGCCGAGGACACCGGGCTCGGCATCGAGCGCACCGACGACCTCGTGATCTTGCAGATCACCCAGCAGGGCCGCGACCTCGACCAGAAGCGCGCGCTCTACGCCACCCTCGCCGAGCGGCTCGAGGCCGAGTGCGGCCTCGCCCCGTCCGACCTGATCGTGTCGCTCACGGAGAACACCCGGGAGGACTGGTCCTTCGGCCACGGAGTGGCGCAGTTCGTGGAGGGCCTGCTCTAGGCGCACGAACGCCGTCGCCCGTCCCCGCGTGGGGACGGGCGACGGTGTCGCGGTCGTCGTCAGGAGCCGAGGTAGGTCCCGGCGACGCGGATCTTGCCGGGTCCGTCCGGCACGGTGCGCGTCGTGCAGGCGCCGGTGCTGGCGTCGCACGTCGTGACCTTGCTGCCCTCGACCTTCACCAGGCGCCCGTCGGGGGTCCAGCCGTAGGTGGAACCGTCGCCGGGCAGCGTGATGCGCCGGCCCGTGTCGAGGTCGGTCACGTGCACGACCGGGTTGCGGACCTCGTTGCCGTCCACCCCGTCGACGACCGTCCTGGTGCCGTCCTCGTCGGTGCTGACGAACGTCGTGGTGGTCTGGACGAAGCGGCCGTCGGGCGACAGCTCGTTCGAGGCCCAGCGCGCGTCTCCGGAGCCGACCGTGAGGTCAGCGGTGGAGCGCAGCCGCCGCGCGTCGCCGAGCTGGTACGCCGTGGACCCGTGGTCGCCACCGAGAGCGCGTCCGCCGCCGGTCGACGGGAGCTGCTCGCCCGGGACCTCGGCGACCGCCCTGCCGGTGCGCCAGTCGATCACCTTCTGCGCGTCGTTCGTGCCGACCACGACGTAGTCGCCCGTGAGTCCGATGGGCGGGACGGTCCAGCCGGCCCAGCTGTACCCGCCGTCGAACGGCACGACGGCCAGCTCCTCGCCGGACGACGCCTCGACGACGTGCACCTCGTACCCGCTGCCGGCCTTCGTCACGTACGCGAGGCGGTCCGCGGCGGCGTCGGCACCCGGCACGACCTTGGGGGGCAGGTCGAGCCGTCGCACCGTGCCGTCGGTGCCCACGTAGACCCAGCCACGCGGCGCATCTCCCGCTGCGTCGTCCGAGACGGCGGCGACGACGCCGTCGGCCGTGTAGAAGAGCGTCTGGACGTCCGTGCCGAGGTCGACCGAGTAGTCAGGGTCGCTGAACCAGACGGTGTCGCCCCGCGAGAACGCACCGCCCGTGCGGTAGGCGTCGGAGACGAGGGCGGCGTCGGAGGCGGAGATGCTGCTCTCGACCTGCAGCGACGGTGCACCGCCCCCACCCCCGCTCCCGACGGCGACAGCGGTGCCGGCGACGGCGCCGATGGCGAGGGTCGCGACGGAACGCCGGACCACGGCCCGACGCCGGCCGGCTCGACGACCGCTGCGGATCACCCCGTCGAGGTCCAGCTCGGGGACGGGCTGGGAGGTGGCGTGCTGCCGGATGAGGTCGGTGAGGTGGTCAGTCATCGTGGGCTCCTTCGGTGACGAGGTCGGCGCGGGCCCGCAGGGCTGCGAGGGCGACGACGGTCTGGCTCTTGACGGTGCCGGTGGACACGTTCAGGAGGTCGGCGGTCTCCTGGACGGACAGGTCCTCGAGGAAGCGGAGGACGAGCACTGACCGCTGCCCGAGGGGCAGGGCCCGCAGCGCGTCGGCGAGCGTCACGCGGTCGGCGAGGTCACCGGCAAGGTCGGCCGTGTGGTCTGCGGCGCCTCCGACGGACTCGTCGACGTCGCGTACGTCCTCGTGGTTCCAGGCGTGCTTGCGGAACCAGTCGCGCGAGACGGTGACCATCACCCGTCGGGTGTAGGCCCTCGCCTTGTCGGGCTCGCGCAGCCGGGGCCAGGCCAGGTAGGTCTTGACCAGGGCCGACTGCACGAGATCCTCGGCGAGCTGCCGGTCCCCGACGATGAGCACCGCCGTCCGGTAGAGGTGCGGCCACGCAGCTCGAGCGAACTCGCTGTAGGCAGCCTCGGTCGTCCGTCGCACGTGCACTCCTCGTCCCGTTGAACTCTGTCACCTCATAGACGGGATGGGGACGTGATCTGGTTGGGGACGTCGCACTTCTCGGCACCTCATCGTGCGTCGCGAGGAGCAGGACGGTCGACGAGGTGCCGGGACGCGGCCCGCGTCCCGGGCGTCGGGAACCATCGCCACACGACGAACGACTGGCCGAGCGTCCACACCTGGCTGGCGACCCAGTAGACGAGCAGACCGACGGGGACGAAGGTCCCGGCGAGCAGGAGCCCTGCGGCCGACAGGGTTGGCATCATCCGGGTGGCCTGCTGCATCGCTTCGGGCACCCCCTCGGTCGGGGTGTTGGGCATGACGAACAGGTGCTGGGTCGCGAACGAGACCAGCGCGGCCGCGGCCGCGAGCGTGAGGACGACGGCAAGGTGGAGCCCGCCGTGGCCGAGCATGCCGCTGTCGGCCAGACCGGTGCCGAACAGCTGGGCGCGATCGAAGAGCGCCACCTGCTCGGCGTCCATCGACCCGACCGGCGAGCCGGACGCGACGTCGGAGAGCAGGTGGTAGAGAGCGATCCACAGGGGCACCTGCAGCAGCACGGGCAGGCACCCGAGCCGCGAGACGCCGTGCTCGGCCGACACGGCACGTCGCTCCTCCATCATGGCGCGCACGCTCTCGGTGTCGGTGCGGCCCTTGTACCGCTGGGCGATCTCCTGCAGCTGGGGCCGGGCGAGCGCGGACCGGCGCGCGTTGCGGACCTGATGGACCGTGATCGGCAGCAGCAGGGAGCGCACCACGACGACGATCGCGGCGATGCTCAGGCACCAGCCGACGGCACCACCGGGGGCGGCCCCGAGGTGCGTGACGAGGGCGTGGGTGTGGGACAGCAGGGCGGACAGGACGTGCTTCAGCGGGTCGAGCATGGGGGTTCTCCTGGTCTGAGGATCGGATCGGGCTCGTCGCCCGAAGGCGACCTCAGACCAGACCGGGAGCGCGCGGACGCACCGGCTGCCGCACCGGGTCCGCGATGCGCGAGGAGAGCACGGGCACCAGCCGCACGGCCTCACCGGGCCGCGCCCCGACACCCGTGACACGGTGCTCGACGACGACGCGCGAGCCCACCGCCACCACCAGCGCCGCAGCGATGAGGACCGCGACGCCCGCCGCTGCGGTGGACTCCGACGGCGTCGCGAGGCACAGGACGAACGCGAGCAGGCCGGTCGCCCGGCTCAGCATCGCGGTCTCGAACACCTCGCCAGCATAGGCCTGTGGCGCGCAGGGGCGCGAGGACGACTAGTCCGGACGCACGGCTGACTGCGCCTGCTCGACGTCGGCCTTGGTGTAGCCGAACCTCTTGCGGAGGATCCTCGAGACTTCGGCGTGCAGTATGTGGTCGTCGCCCGTCAGCCCCTGGCGAACTGCCGCTTCGGCACGATCACGTGGCTTCAGCTGTGCGGCTCGCTCGATCAACGCGTACCTGGCGAATCCCAGGCTAGCGTCCGCGATCAGCTCCGTCAGGAGTGGGAGGTCGCTGTCCACGACTGAAAGATCCGCGATGGCGCCCGCGAGCGCCTCGCCCACCATCGTGTCGCCCTCGCCGCGCAGGAGGTCCACGAGCTCGTCGTAGACGGCGTGGGCCGCCTTCGTCCCGAGTGCTCGGGCCGCGCCTGTCCTGAGCACCTCGTCCAGAGACTGGATCGACGACCATCTCCATCAGCACGTCGATCGCGGGCGCCAGGTCGACGACTCCGCGGAGGGGATGCAGACCCCATGCCGAGTCCACGTCGTATCCCAGTCCTCGTAGCCTCGCCACGTACGGAGCCTCGGCCGCTCGACGCGCTTCGGCGATGCGCTCGAGTTCCGCCGTCTTGGCTTCGCGCTTCCGGACGTTCTCCGGGTCGTTCCAGCCCGGGATGTTCTCCGAGAGGAGGCGCTGAAGGCGCTCCTCCTCGGACTCACTCATCGCTCAGGCTCCTGGATCGATCGTCGGTCCGGTGGTGATCGCCAGGATCGCTTCCTCGAGGATCCTCGCGTCGCTCGTTTGGCCGCCCCTCTGGCGCAGGCGTGGAACCAGCATGGTCGGAGAAGGGTGGCACGACTGTGCTGACTAGCGAGGTTTCCCGGTCTTCTGTGCCTGGACGACCTCGGCCCGGCTGTAGCCGAAGGTCTTCTTGAGTGCCTTGGCCGCCTCCAGCTCCAGCTCGTCATCGGCGAGAGCCGCGACGATGGCGGCCTCAGCCTTCTCCTTCGGCCGCAGTTTGGCGATCCGTTCGATGAAGAAGAGTCTCTCTTCACCCAGGTGCTCATCGTTCAGGAGCTCGATCAGCAGCGGGAGGTCGCCATCGGCCACGGACAGGTCGGCGATCGCGGCCGCCAGCCCCTGTCCGACCTGGCCCTCCCCGTAGTGACGCAACAGGCTGACGAGCTCGTCATAGACGGAATGCCCGGCCTTCGTGCCCATCGCTCTGCCCGCGCCCGACCTCACCACCTCATCGACCGACTCGTCCTGGACCACCTCCAGCAGGATGTCCAAGGCATTCGTGAGATCCAGCGCTCCCCGCACCTGGACCAGGTCCCAGACCGATTCAAGGACGAAGCCGCGATCCCGCAGGAGCTGCACGTACGGCGCTTCCGACTCTCTCCTCTTCCGATGGATTCTCGCGAGCTCGTCGTCTCTGTCCTGCCGCTTCTTGACGTTCTCGGGATCGTTCCATCCCGGGATGTGTTCCGTCAGCAGTCGCTGCAGACGCTCTTGTTCAGACTCGGTCATGACACCTCTTGTCCCCGGAACTCGACGCATCTCGGCGGCTTGGAAAAAAAACGATCATCCTGCGCGACGCTCCGTCCTGACCTCTCGTGGACGCCGCGCGGGCCGCCCCTCGAGGCTCGACGGCAGCTCGACACGAGTGAACTCCACCAGCGTCGACCTGTCGAGGGTTCTCACACGTGACTCAGCCGAGCAGCAGCTGCGCCTCGCCGTTGACCAGCCAGGACCGGAGGAATGCCCTGCCGTCGTCGCTTCGCAACGCATCGAGAGACGAAAGCATCGGGACGACCTCATCCATCACCCCATGGAGGGTCTCGCGAAGCTCCGCTTCCTGGTCGGGGTGCTGCTCGAGCCAGTCGGCGTCGAGGAGCCGATCCAGCCTTTCGGGCGACTCCACCAGCTCAGTGGCTCGCGTCCGGATGTGAGTCGTGTGCTCCGGCGGAAACTTGGCGTGATCGATCTCCAGGAGCCACGCCCCCAGGTTGACGAAGTACCGCCGGGAGTAGTTCGACTTCTGGAGGTTGAGTACGAGTATCGACTCCGGTCCGGCGAGGTACCACGAGCCACTCTTCCGCGTCATGCCCAGATCCTTGGCCACGCGAGCCACCGCAACCTGCACGATCGTCACCATTGAGGCCCCTGCTGCTCTCGGGTCACCACTGCACCAGCTCGAAGCTGTCGTTCCACAGTACTTCTTGCCGGGAACGTCGGGGCATGGCGACGGTCGTCGTCGGTGGGGCGAAGGAGGGGGAGCACTTCGTCGGCGACGGCGCGCCGCCCCTACCGGACGAGGCCGTCCCCGTGGACGGAGAAGGGCCCCCGGCGCAGAACGCTGGGGGCCCTCTCGACGGCGGTGGCGGTGGGATTTGAACCCACGGTGGGTTTGACCCCACACATCATTTCGAGTGATGCACCTTCGGCCGCTCGGACACGCCACCGCGGGGTACCTTACCGGACCCCTGCGCGTCACCCGCCGGTGGGTTTGGCGAGCGGGAGCGACCCCGTGCAGGAGGAGGATGAGCGTCGTGGACCTCGACGAACTCGCCGCGCGGGCGGCAGCGCTGGCCGAGGCCGACCCGGCCCGTCGCGTGCTGCTCGGCCTCGTCGGCGCCCCGGGGAGCGGGAAGTCGACACTGGCCCGACGACTCGCGAACCGGCTGTCGGCGCGCGGCGTCCCGGCCGTGCGGGTGCCGATGGACGGGTTCCACCTCGCCGACGTCGCCCTGCTCGAGCGCGGGCTCCTCGCTCGCAAGGGTGCCGCCGAGACGTTCGACGCGTACGGCTACCTCGCGCTGCTGCGCCGCCTCCGCGCGGAGACCGACCACGACGTCCTGGCGCCGGGCTTCGAGCGCGACCTCGAGCAGCCCCTTGCGGCGTCGATCACGATCGCGCCGGAGCACCGCGTGGTGGTGACCGAGGGCAACTACCTTCTCGACGCCGACGAGCCGTGGCCCGACGTCCGGCGCGAGCTCGACGCCGTCTGGTTCGTCGACCTCGACGACGGACGTCGACGGTCGCGCCTGGTCACGCGGCACGTCAAGCACGGGAAGTCGCGCGAGGACGCCCAGGCGTGGGTCGACGACGTGGACGAGCCGAACGCCCTGCGCGTGATCGCCCGGCGCGAGCACGCCGACCTCGTCGTCCCCTCCCCCTGACCCCAGCGCACACCCCGCGTTCTGTGGACCTGATGACGGTTCCGCGCCGGAAAACCGTCACCATCTCCACAAAACGCGGGCCCAGGGGCGGCGGGGGGTGGGGTCAGGGGAGGGCGGAGGCGAGGCGGGTGACGATCTCGCGCAGCACGTCGGGCGGGGTGGCGTAGGTCAGGCGAGCGCGGCCGTCGCCGACGCGTGACGTGCCGCCGAACGTCGGGCCGGGGCCGAGGGCGACCCGACCCTGCTCCAGGAGACGCACGGCCGGGTCGTCGCCGACGTCGTACGCGCGCAGGTCGAGCCACGCCGTGTAGGTGCCGGGCCCGGCGACCAGGCGCGCTGACGGAAGGTGCTCGTCCACGAGCTCCTCCAGCAGCTCACGGTTCCCGCGCAGGTCGGCACGCAGGGCGTCGAGCCAGTCGCGACCGTCGCGCAGCGCCGTCGTGTGGGCGAGCGTGCCGAGGTGGCTGGGGCCGTGGCTGACGATCTCGAGCACTGCGGCCCGCTCGTCCGCGGTGGCAGCGCCGCCCACGACCACCGCAGCCTTCAGACCCGCCAGGTTGAACGCCTTCGACGCCGACAGCACGGCGTAGGCGTCGTCGGTCCCCTCGACCGAGAGGTACGGCACGAACGCGTCGGGCTCCCCCGCGACCGGAGCGAGCGGCGCGTGGATCTCGTCCACCACGACTCGCACGCCGTGCGCGGCGGCCAGCCTCGCCACGGTCGACAGCTCCTCGCGGGTGTGCACGACCGCGGTGGGGTTGTGCGGACTGCACAGCAGGTAGGCAGCGCCCGGGTGGCGGGCGAACGCGGCGGCCAGGCCGTCGAGGTCGAGCCGCCCGTCGGCACCGAGCGGCACCTCCACCCGCGCCCGTCCGACGTGCGCGACCGCGTCGTAGAACGGCGGGTACACGGGCGGGTTCAGGATGACGGGAGCGTCCGGGGCGTCGTGCAGCCGCAGCACCTCCTCGATCCCGACCATCACGTCGGCGACGTCGAGCGTGCTGGCCGGGTCGAGCTGCCAGCCCCAGCGGTCGGCCGCGAACGACGCCAGCGCCTGCGCGTACGTCCCGGCCTTCGGGTAGCCGGTGTCGCCGAGCACGACGGCCTCGGACAGCGCCCGCGCGACGGGCTGCGCGAGCGGCACGTCCATCTCGGCGACGAACGCAGGCAGCACGTCGGGCTCGTGGAGCGTCCACTTGACGCTCGTGCGGCGGCGCAGGTCGGCCAGGGTCAGCTCGTGCAACGGGTGCATACGACCCACCCTGCCACCGACGTCGAGCCTTGACACCGCAGTCGACGCCACGGGACAGTCACGTCGACCCCGAGCCCGGAGGTGGCCCATGACGGAGCACCGGACGACGGCGGACCCTTCGACGTCCCGGGGGATCGCCCTCGCATGGCTGTCCTGGGCCGCCGGACTCCTCGCCTACCTCTGGACGGTCGCCACCGGCTTCAGCCTCGACGGGCTCAGCCCGGCCGAGGAGACGAAGGTGCTCGTCGGCGTCACCGTCGCCATGGCGCTCACCACGGTGCTGCCGTTCATGGGACTGTGCCTCGCGCTCGTGCAAGGTCGCGCTCTCGCCGCCGTCGGGCTCGGCCTCGCGCTGGCGCTGGCGCTGGTGCCCGTCGTGGCCGTGGGCCCCGATGCCGCGCGCGACTGGCGCGACCGCTCCGCACCCGAGCCGACGCCCGCGCGCCCGAACGGCGGGTGCGCCGTGCACAGCGGCGGCACCAACACCTGCCCAGGCGGCTGACGCCCGGCGTCCTACCGTGGGGGCATGGACGCGACCCTCGGCTCCCTGCTCACCGAACCCGCCGCGCAAGAGGCCGTGCGCGTCGCACCCCTCGTCGATGGCCACGACGACCTCGCGTGGGAGGCGAGGGAGGCCGCCGGGTACTCCGTCGAGGGGCTCGACGCCGACCGTGCGTCCGACGGCGTCGAGCCGACGTTCCACACCGACCTCGCGCGGCTGCGCGCCGCGGGCGTCGGCGGGCAGTTCTGGTCGGTCTACGCGCCCTGCGAGCGGCGCGGGGCCGACGCCGTCACCTACACGCTCGAGCAGGTCGACTGGGTGCACCGGCTCGCCGCCCGCTACCCGGAGCGCACGGCGCTGTGCTGGACGGGCGACGACGTCCGCGCCGCCTGGGCCTCGGGGCGGCTCGCGTCGCTCCTGGGCGCCGAGGGCGGGCACAGCATCGACGGCTCCCTCGCGGTCCTGCGGCAGCTCGCCCGGCTCGGCGTGCGCTACATGACGCTCACCCACAACGAGAACACGCCGTGGGCCGACTCCGCCACCGACGACCCGCGGCACGGCGGCCTCACCGCGTTCGGCCGCGACGTCGTGCGCGAGATGAACGCCGTCGGCATGCTCGTCGACCTCTCGCACGTCGCCGCGACGACCATGCACGACGCGCTCGACGTCAGCAGCGCGCCGGTGATCTTCAGCCACTCCTCGTGCCGCGCCGTCACGGACCACCCGCGCAACGTCCCCGACGACGTGCTGGAGCGGCTCCCCGGCAACGGCGGGGTCGTCATGGTCACCTACGTGCCGTCGTTCGTCAGCGCCGAGTTCGCGGCCTGGTTCGAGCGGCACGAGACCGACCCCGCCACGGCCGGCGAGAAGCCCGTGGTCACCGTGCAGCACGTCGCCGACCACGTCGACCACGCCCGCGAGGTGGCCGGCGTCGAGCACGTGGGGCTCGGGGGCGACTACGACGGCTTCGACCACTTCCCGGTCGGCATGGACGACGTCACCGGCCACGCCGCGCTGCTCGACGAGCTGGCCCGACGCGGCTGGTCCGCCGACGACCTGTCCCGTCTCACGGGGCGCAACATCCTGAGGGTGCTCGACGCCACCTCCTGAGGTCGGGCCGAAGGAGGTCCGTCGTCGACGCGTGGCAGACTCGACGTGACCCAGCACACACTGCTCTCGGGGGGACCGATGACAGCCCGACCCAGCCACGCGACCGGCAGCACCGACGTCTCGCTGCTCGAGACCACCATCGGCGCCGACCTCGCCGCCACCGTCGCGCGCGTGCCCGACGGCGAGGCGCTCGTGGAGTGCGCCACCGGACGGCGCTGGACCTACCGACAGCTGTGGGACGACGTCACCGCGGTGGCGCGCGGGCTCGCGTCGCTGGGGCTGGAGAAGGGCGACAGGGTCGGCATCTGGGCGCCGAACTGCGCGGAGTGGACGCTCGTCCAGTACGCGACGGCGCGACTCGGCGTCGTGCTGGTCAACGTCAACCCCGCGTACCGCGCCCACGAGCTCGGCTACGTCGTCGGCCAGTCGGGCATGCGCGCCATCGTGGCCGTGCCCGAGCTCAAGGGCGCCTCGTTCGCCGACATGATCGAGCAGGTCCGCCCCGACCACCCGCACCTGACCGCCGTCGTCCTGATCGGCCCGCCCGGCGGGGGTGCCGGGCCGTGGGCGGCGAACAGCACAGCCTGGGAAGCCCTGACCGACGCCGGCCGCGCGAGCGACCTCGACGTCGACGCCGTGGAGGCCACGCTCGACCCCGGCGACCCGATCAACATCCAGTACACGTCGGGCACCACCGGCTTCCCCAAGGGCGCCACCCTCTCGCACCGCAACATCCTCAACACCGGCTTCGCGGTCGGCGAGCTCCTGCACTACACGGCCGACGACCGGATCGCGATCCCCGTGCCCTTCTACCACTGCTTCGCCATGGTCATGGGCAACCGCGCAGCCACGACGCACGGCGCGACGATGGTCATTCCTGCGCCCATGTTCGACCCTGCCGCCACCCTGCGCGCCGCGGCGCAGGAGCGCTGCACGTCGCTGTACGGCGTGCCCACCATGTTCAGCGCGATGCTGTCCGACCCGTCGTTCGACGAGCACGACCTGTCCGCGCTGCGCACCGGGATCATGGCCGGCTCCCCGTGCCCGGTCGAGGTGATGAAGCAGGTCATCGACCGGATGGGGGCCGAGGAGGTCTCGATCTGCTACGGCATGACCGAGACCTCGCCCGTCTCGACCCAGACCCGCACCGACGACTCGGTCGAGCGTCGCGTCAGCACCGTCGGGCGCGTGCACCCCAACCTCGAGGTCAAGGTCGTCGACCCGCTCACCGGCGACGTCGTCCCCCGCGGCACGGCGGGCGAGCTGTGCACGCGCGGGTACTCGGTGATGCTCGGCTACTGGGAGGAGCCGGCCAAGACCGCCGAGGCGATCGACGCCGACGCGTGGATGCACACCGGCGACCTCGCCGTCATGGACG
>SXGQ01056851.1_pt1 | contig 24104 bp, 23 predicted proteins | sample 3178371 | NCBI WGS metagenome assembly SXGQ01 (sample SAMN11356859, study PRJNA531348) | freshwater metagenome | isolation source: freshwater sample F1-20 | place: China: Fuxian Lake, Yuxi | collected 2017-12-25 | reverse complement strand
CCATCAAATAGTGATAGATGGGTATGCATTCCCGAGCCAGCATGCTCAGTAAAGGGTTTTGGCATGAAGGAGGCGTAGAAGCCTTGATCGAGCGCTACCTCTTTGACCACCATCTTGAATGTCATGATGTTATCTGCGGTGCTCAGCGCATCTGCATCACGTAAATCGATCTCTTGTTGTCCAGGAGCTCCTTCGTGATGGCTAAATTCGACACTTACTCCCATCGCTTCCAGCATGGTGATTGCCTGCCTGCGGAAATCATTACCCACTGCACTTGGCGTGTGATCGAAGTATCCGCCCGAGTCCACCGGAATCGGATGGGCGCCCTTCTCTGGTTGATTCTTAAAGAGGAAGAATTCGATTTCAGGATGGGTGTAGAAGGTATATCCCTTATCGGCAGCGCGCTGGAGTACTCGCTTGAGCACATGACGGGGATCTGCAGGCGAGGGTGTGCCATCAGGAAGAGTGATGTCACAGAACATTCGGGCAGCGCCAGGAGATTCAGTTCTCCATGGCAAGATCGAGAAGGTATTGGGATCTGGTCGAACCAACATGTCGGATTCATGTACCCGCGCAAATCCCTGAATCGCTGAACCGTCGAAACCGATTCCCTCATCAAATGCGCTCTCTAATTCAGCGGGCGCTACCGCTACAGACTTGAGCGTTCCGAGCACATCGGTAAACCACAATCGAACAAAGCGCACGCCGCGCTCCTCGAGGGTGCGCAGGACGAACTCCTGCTGCCTCTGCTTACTCATGGGCTAATCATCACTGGTCAACATTTCAGGGACGTTAACGAATATTTTGGTCGAGTGGGGCCAGTTATGGCGCCCATGTGGAGATGATGGGAAGGCGGCGGTCTTTGCCGAAGTTTCGGGCCGAGACCTTGGTCCCTGGCGGGTATTGGCGCCGTTTGTACTCAGCGCGATCAACCATCTTCATTACCCGCGCCACAAGCGCTGGCTCAAAACCAGCGGCAACGATCTCGGCAAAGCCCTGATCTAAAGTCACATAACGATGCAAGATTCGATCAAGGAGCGGGTAATCGGGAAGGGAATCGGTGTCGCGTTGCCCCGGGCGTAGTTCAGCGCTCGGTTCTTTCATGATTGAACTCTCCGGGATCGGAGGTACCTCACCACGGGATTGGGCGAGCGCGTTACGCCAGCGCGCCAATTCCCATACTGCGCTCTTCCATACATCTTTGATAGGCGCATAGCCACCTACTGCATCACCATAAATAGTGGAGTAGCCAACTGCTAACTCGCTCTTATTTCCAGTTGCTAGAACTAGGTGCCCCTCTTGATTGGAGATTCCCATCAATGTCGTACCGCGCACGCGCGCTTGTAGATTCTCTTCAGCGACTCCTGTGAAACCTAACTTCATAAGATATGACGAGACCATAGGTTCAATCTCTACTACTCGATAATTTAATCGCGTTCGCGCTGCAAGATCGGCAGCATCGCTGAGCGAATGGCTCGAAGAGTACTTGCTTGGCATACCCACGCCAAAGACTCGCTCTGCACCGAGTGCATCGACTGCGATAGCAGCAACGAGTGCTGAATCAATCCCTCCAGAGAGTCCAAGCAATACTGAAGGGAATCCACCTTTCGTTACATAATCACGAAGTCCAGTCACTAGCGCTGACCAAATTTCACCACCGCGATCAAGTGCCGGGGCGACCTTTGGGGGAAGTAATGGATAATCGGCCAATTCGCCTTCACTGATCACGACATCTGGGGTCGAAGTTCGAAGTCGGGCCTGAACATCAACGAGCATAGTGCCTTCGTGAAACTGTGGTGCGCGCGCTAAGACTTCGCCCATGGAATTGGCAACCAGAGAATCTCCATCGAAAACTAATTCATCTTGGCCGCCGACCATATTGACATAAGCAACCGGCGCGGAAATCTCACGCGCTCTTCGGGAAATGAGCGCTTCACGGGAATCATCTTTATCGCTCTCAAATGGCGAACCATTGATCACAAGAAGTAGGCCTGGATTCCGTGCCGCAATCTCTGGCATCACTCCACCGTCTTGCCAAATATCCTCGCAAATCGCCAGCGCAACATCTATTCCATGTAGACGCACGACCAGAGTGTCATGACCAGGAACGAAGTTTCGGAACTCATCGAATACTCCATAGTTGGGAAGATGACGTTTGACGTACTTGGCAATGATCTTTCCCTGGTGAATTACCGCGACTGCATTCTCGGGCGCTCCAACGGGAACACCAAGGCGAGCATGTCCGCTCCCATTCTCATTCTGGTCGAGATATCCAATGACCACGACGATGGTTCCCATTCCTGCATCTGCTAACGCTGCCGCCAAGTGATCAGCAGCGCTTCGGCTACTTACTCGGAAATCACCGCGGAGTGCGAGGTCTTCAACTGGGTAACCAGTCACCATCATCTCGGGGAGTGCGATGAGGTGGGCGCCATCGCGCCAGGCGCTTGCCACCGCATCAAATGCCAGTTGGCAATTGCCGTTGATATCCCCGACTATGGGATTAAGTTGCGCCAAGGCCAACCGGAGCGGGCCTTTCTCTCCTGCCATAGGGCGAGCCTATCCCGTGGCGAAGGAAGTAGGCTTTTTCTCCTAGAGCACAGGGACTGGCCATCAGACCAGCCTTGAGGCGTAAGGGGTTTAATCATGAACGATGCAACGTTGCCACAATCTTCTAGTAGCGCTTTATATGGTGGGTCAATCCATCGGCGAATTACCGTAAAAGATATCCAGAGAGCTAAATCGGTCGAGCGATGGCCGATGCTCACTGCATATGAGCAGTACACCGCAGAGATATTCGATACCTGCGGCATCCCCCTTCTCTTAGTGGGAGATAGCGCAGCCAGCAATTTCCTCGGATACGAAAATACGATTCCGGTGACGGTCGATGAATTGATTCCGCTCGCTCGCGCGGTAGTGCGCAGCACCAGACGAGCGATGGTCGTTGCCGACTTACCATTTGGTTCCTATGAAAGTTCGCCAGAACAAGCGTTGGCTACCGCAACTCGATTTATGAAGGAGAGTGGAGTGCAGGCGGTCAAACTCGAGGGTGGAGAGCGAGTTGCCCCTCAAATTAGAGCCTTGGTCGCTGCTGGCATCCCTGTGATGGCACATATCGGATTGACGCCACAATCTCTCCATCAACTGGGTGGTTATCGCGTGCAAGGCAGAGGCGAGGATGGAGCGCTCCTTAGAGAGAGCGCCTATGCAGTGCAAGATGCAGGTGCATTTGCAGTAGTCCTAGAGTTGATTCCGGCAGAGCTCGCTACGGCCATCACGCAAGCGCTCACTATCCCCACAATCGGAATTGGCGCCGGAAATCAATGTGATGCGCAAGTGCTCGTCTGGAGTGATTTGATGGGGTTGACACAGCAGCCACCAAAATTGGCGAAGGCCTACCGAAACCTCCGCAAAGAGATAAGTGATGGGGTCAATGAATGGGCGCGCGATGTTGCCCTTGGGCATTTCCCTGGACAGGAACAGAGTTTCCAATAAAACCCGATTCTTCTTGCTCTTTTGGGCGCTAGAGTCCTCTTCTCATGTGGACGAAAATCAAGGCACAACTAGCCGCCTCGGCAATCGATATTTCACTCCTTCGTACCAACCGGAATCTGGCAATCCTCTTCTATTCGGGGTTGATATCTCGCATGGGGTCGATGATCACTTACGTTGCTCTGCCATTCCAGGTAAAGGAACTGACCAACTCATTTCTTGCTGTGGGATTGATTGGCGCGGCTGAACTTATTCCACTCATCGTCTTCGGACTCTATGGCGGAATGCTCGCTGATGCTTTCGATCGTCGGAAATTGATTATCTTTGGTGAAGTTTCTGCGCTAGCGCTCTCCGTAATCTTGCTCATCAACGCCCAACTAGCAGAACCCAAAGTCTGGGTCCTCTTTTTCGTGGCCGCCGCCTTCTCGGCAGTCAATGGCGCAACGAGTCCCAGCTATAACGCGGTAATCCCCCGGATCGTCGCCCACGAGGATATTCCGAAGGCGAGTGCCCTCATGGGGTTACGTTGGCAAGTTGCCGTCATCACGGGGCCTGCTGCTGGTGGTTTCATCATCGCCTATTGGGGGGTGAGCACCGGCTACATCATCGACATCCTGAGTTACCTGCTCTCTCTCGCACTCCTCTCTCGCCTGACCCCCTTCACTCGTGGAGGCGAACGTAAGACCGCACCCTCCATCTCTGCGCTCATCGATGGAGTCCGTTACGCAGTCAAGCGCCAGGATCTGATGGGTACCTATCTCATCGACTTGGCGGCGATGTTCTTCGCAATGCCGACTGCGCTCTTTCCATTCTGGGCCGAATCACTCGACGCACCCTCCGCGCTGGGACTTTTATATTCAGCAGGAACAGTCGGCGCGTTATTAGTAACGCTCACTAGTGGGTGGACATTGCGGATCTATAACCACGGAAAAGCCATTATTTATGCAGCTTTAGCGTGGGGTCTGGCTATCGCGCTCGCAGGACTTATCGACTCAGTTCCATGGGTCTTACTCTGTTTGGTCATTGCAGGTGGCGCCGATCATGTGAGCGTCATCTTCCGTGCCACGATCTGGAACCAAACAATTCCCGATGAACTTCGAGGGCGCCTTGCTGGAATCGAAGTTCTCTCGTACACCGTCGGACCTATCAGCGGACAACTTCGCGCTGGTGGCATGGCAGCAATTACCGGGTTGCGAGGTGCGATTGTCGGTGGCGGTCTGCTCTGCATCGGAGCGGTCGCCGCGACCTCCATCTTCTTGCCAAAGTTCCGCAAGTACGACAGTCGAACCGATCCATATGCGCTCCATGAGCGTGAGGTGCGTGCTCGTAAGCCCGAATCCGAGGGGTAGTTCCGAAAGCACGAATTGATGAAAAAATTCGTCTGCGACACGACACAAAAACTTTATCTAAATGCTGGAACTTCCTCCGAATATAAGGAACCATTCTCTATAACAGGTCCGGTGACGGATCGGACCCTGCTGACAGGAGAAATACGTGGCTGCAGCCAAGAAAAGAGCAAGCAAGCGCACCGCAAAGAAGGCAGCTCCAAAGCGTCGTAAGAAAGCTGCTGCAAAGAAGGCAGCTCCAAAGCGTCGTAAGAAAGCTGCAAAGAAGGCAGCTCCAAAGCGTCGTAAGAAAGCTGCAAAGAAGGCAGCTCCAAAGCGTCGTAAGAAGAAAGCAGCTGCTGCAGGTGCAGCAAAGCCAAAGCGTCGCCGTCGCAAGAAGGCCGCTAAGAAAGCAGCATAAATTCCAGCATAAATTACTGGTAATTAACCCCCATAGCCTTACGGCGGTGGGGGTTAATTCATGTCCTGACTACTTGTCGCAGAGCGATAACTCTGAGAGCGAAACTGCTCGATTGACCTTAGTGAAAATCTTTTCTATCTGCGCTCGCTCTGTCGCACTTAAATGAGCAAGTAATCTCCTCTGAACACTTGCGCGATAGGTTGGCATAGTCTGCGCAACTTTCTTTTCGCCGCGATTAGTGAGCACTGCAAAGAGTCCACGCTTATCTTCGCTACATTGGATGCGATCTACCCATCCGGCTTCCCCGAGTACCTTGATCCGATGGGAGAGGCGAGAACGGGAGACCATGGCAATCTCGGCAAGCTCGCTCATTCGCATCCGACGACCAGGGGCCTGAGCCAGATGTACAAGTAACTCATAATCGGCAAGTGTCACCCCAAAAGCACTGAGATCTTCGTCGAGGGCGGCGGTAATTGCTCGAGTCGCAGATATAAAGGCATGCCAGGGCGCCAAAACTGATCCGCTCGGGAGCTTGCTCCCCACTTTCGCCATGGGATGAGGCTATCTACTCGGGGTAGTGGCAGGCGACTTCACTCTGGTCGACCATCTGCAAAGCGGGCTCCTCAATGAAACAACGGGCCTGCGCCTTCCAGCAGCGAGTATTAAAGACACATCCGGTCGGCGGATTGGCAGGTGAAGGTAAATCCCCAGTGAGCACAATCTGCTCGCGCGCACTCTCAAGGACAGGGTCTGGAATAGGAATCGCAGAGAGGAGCGCTTTTGTATAGGGATGATGAGGACGTTGATAAATCTCTTCGGTTGGAGCAATTTCGACAATCTTTCCCAGGTACATCACCGCTACCCGATCTGAGATGTGCTGGACAACCGAGAGATCGTGGGCGATAAAGAGATAGGAGAGGCCAAAATCACCCTTGAGGTCATCAAGGAGGTTAATGACCTGAGCCTGGATAGAGACATCCAGCGCTGAAACAGGTTCATCGCAGACGATAAATTCAGGACGGAGCGCAAGCGCCCGAGCTATTCCGATTCGCTGGCGCTGTCCCCCAGAGAATTCGTGTGGGTACCGGTTGTAATGCTCAGGATTTAACCCCACTCGCTCCATCAACTCCTGCACCGAACCCTTGATATCTCTCTTGCTGGAGGCAACCGAATCAATGCCATGGATAGTGAAGGCCGCTCCGATGATCTCTCCTACTGAATGGCGTGGGTTAAGCGAGGAGTACGGATCCTGGAAGATAATTTGCATCTTGGTGCGCAGAGGTTTCATCCTCCGAGATGAGTATCCAGAGATGTTCTCGCCATTGAAATAGATTTCGCCACCAGTGGGTTCGTATAACTTGAGAATCGTCCGCCCTGCAGTGGATTTACCGCACCCTGACTCGCCTACAAGGCCTAGCGTCTCTCCCCGTTCAATCGCGAAGGAGATGCCATTGACCGCCTTATTCTCACCCTTGACCCGCGCAAAGATGCTATTGCTAGTGATGGGGAAGAACTTTTGAAGATTCTTCACTTCTACAATCGGGTTCTCGCTCACAGCTTGGCCCCCTCGAGATGGCACCGAGCAAAATGTCCTGGCGTATGTTCAGTCAGCGCAGGCATCGAACTTTTACAGCGATCGGAGCCACCGGCAACGCGTTCGGTAAAAGTGCAGCGAGGGGCAAAGGCGCACCCAGCCGGTAAAGCAATCAACGAGGGGGGTTGCCCCGCGATTGCGCTCAATCGCTTCCCATGTCCCCGATCCATACGTGGAATGGATGCGAGTAAGCCATGGGTGTAAGGCATTAAAGGATTGGCGTAGAGCTCACGTACTCGTGCGCTCTCCACAATCTTTCCGGCGTACATGACATTTACTCTGTCGGCTGCTCCCGCTACAACCCCTAAATCATGAGTAATAAGGATGATTGCCATCTTCAGCTCTGATTGCAGCTCACGTAAAAGTTTGAGTATCTGTGCCTGAACTGTGACATCAAGGGCAGTTGTTGGCTCATCGGCAATCAGCAAATCGGGGCTATTTACTAAAGCCATTGCGATCATCACCCGTTGGCGCATGCCGCCAGAGAATTGATGTGGGAATGCCTTCAAACGATTCGACGCATCAGGAATGCCTACCATCTCCAAAAGTTCAATTGCGCGAGCGGTACTAACTTCGATATCCACCTCGTTATGTGCTTGATGGGCTTCGATGATCTGATCACCAATCGTGTAATACGGATGGAGCGAGGACATTGGGTCCTGGAAAATCATTGCGATATTTTTGCCACGAATTTTTCGCATTTGATCATCAGCAAGATCTATCAATTCGAGAGTGCTAGTTTCCCCTTTCATGATGGCGCTACCACTCAGACGTGAACCACGTTTCGAAAGCAGGCCCATAAGCGCCAAATTAGTTACCGTTTTACCTGAACCTGATTCGCCCACTATTGCTAAGGTCTCACCACGCTCGACGGTGAAGGTGACACCATCGACAGCTTTGACGAGACCATCGCTGGTAGGGAATTCGACCCGCAGGTCGGAGACTTCAAGAAAACTCATGCAGCAACTCGCACTCGTGGATCTATGAAGGCATAGAGGATATCGACCACAAGATTCATGACGATCACGATTGTGGCAGCCAGAATCGTAGTCGCAACAATTATTGGTAAATCAAAATCAATTACTGCCCCCAGTGAGAGGCGCCCTAGGCCGGGGAGATTGAAGACTGCTTCAGTGAGGATTGCTCCACCAAGAAGACCGGCAAAATCCAGCCCTGCCATCGTTGTCAGCGGAGCGAGAGCCGCGCGCAGGGTGTGTTTACGTAAGACAACCCGCTCACTCAATCCCTTTGCCCGAGCGGTACGGATGAAATCCTCACTCAACGTCTCTATCACTGCGTTCCGCACAAAGCGGGTATAGAGAGCGGCATATGCGAAAGCCAGGGTGATCCAGGGCAGAATCATCGTGTTTAACCACTCCAATGGGCTCTCAAAGAGTGGTGTGTAGTTGCCTGAGGGGTAAGGCAAGATTCGCCATTTCACCACGACGAAAACTAAGAGGAGAAGGCCAGTAAGGAATGTCGGCAACGAGGTGCCAATGAGTACGAAGATGGTGCTCCCCGTATCGGCAGCTCGACCTCGGTACCTAGCGGCGACGATGCCCAAGCCAACTCCTAACGTCAACCAAAGGACCAATGCACCAATCGCCAGTGAGAGCGTGACTGGTAGCGCCTCAAGGATTGAGTTGGTCACGCACGCATGCTCTTGGAAGGAATATCCGAAACTGGGTGCTGGGCAAAATATTGTTGCCGCTCCCTCACCAAATGTTCGACCGAGGAAAAGCCCTTTGAGAAAAATCAAATATTGGGTCCATATTGGAAGGTCGTAGCCAAGTCGCTTCCGATTCGCTTCGATGATTCCTGGATCATTACAACTCTTGCCGCACGTTAACGCTGCTGGATCGAAAGGCAAGATGGCAAAGATTAAGTAAACAGCAAAACTCACAGCAAATAAGATTGCTATCGAGATTGCAATTCGTCTTGCTAAATAATTAATCATCGGCACCTACTCTCGTAATTAAGTGTTGAGGTGAGGGATTACTCCCCCACCTCAACGAGGTACTAACTCAGGTCGTAAGAAAGGAAATTAATTACGACTTGACTTTGATATCACCAAAGGATGGTGCGCCCTGTGGTTCCCAGAAGAAGATGCCCTCAAGCTTTGAGCCCCAAATTTCTTGGGTCTTGGAGAAGACGCCTGGGATGACCCACATTTGGTCCATCACATATTGATTGAGTGCAGCCCACTCTGCGCCCTGCTTTGCGCGATCTGGCTCAGAGAGGTTTGCTTCTGCGCGTTGCTTGAACTCTGCATAGGCAGGGTCCTTGCCGACGTTTGATAGCGGGAATCCTGCGCCTTCAAGGAAGAGCTCTGGGATAACCGTTGATGCGTTAGCCCAGTCTGGAGCCCAACCAGCGCGAGAGAGGTCTCCCTGCTTGGTTGGATCAAGGACTACTGCGTAATACTGACCTGGCTCGATGAAGTTGAATTTGAGATTAATTCCCGTGTTCTTCTTCACTGAGTCAATCCAGATCGTTGCGGACTTCTTGTTGGTATCAGTATCTCCAACATCGAAGGTTAATCCTGGGCCAGTTGCTTTCGCATAGACATCAGGACATGCAGTCTTGGCCTCAGCCATGAGTGCCTGAGCCTTCTCTGGATTTCCTTCTGGTTTGAAATCTTCCAAGCCAGTCACTGGCTTGTAATCAAGACCCATCAACGGCTTAATCACGCCATCTGCTGGATCGCCACCAAATGCCGGACCGCCGCCAAGCTGTAGAAGGGCAGCGAAATCACGTGCGTAGTAGAGCGCCTTACGAATCTGAACGCATGGCACCTTGCCAACATTGACTGCGGTATAGGTGACATATGGGTCATAAACGTTAAGTGCGCGGCTCTTCCACTCTTCCTTAGGAGTTCCATCTTCATTGAAGACGGTCGCTAAGTTAGTTGGAAGGACTGAATCTAGCGAGAATGCGGCTGGCTCTGAATCATTCAAGATCAGCTGATCTCGGACTTCTTCAGCTACACCAAAACGAACCACAATCTTGTCTGGGTAGGCATTGCGGATTGGATCTGCATCCTTGCTCCAACTTTCGTTGCGAACCAAGACCATCTCGTCCTTTGCCTTGTACTTCTCGATCTTGTATGGACCAGAGGAGACAGGTGCAAGATCGTATTGATCGCCTGTGTCTTTCGCCTTTGGTACTGGGCTGAACGAGAGGTATGTGACGGTGTAGTTGAAGTCTCCGACCGCACGCTTCAAATTGAAGGTGATGGTCTTGTTATCTTCTGAGCAGGTAACAGCCTTGTCGTAAGCGGCGGTGTCATTTCCATCTGCCTTGTATGGGCCCTTGTAAACCGAGGAACCATCCGCTGCTGAAGGTATGTCAAGCATGCTGATTGCATACGTTGGACCATCGGTAATGACATCCGTAGCGAAGGTACGAGAGACGCCATACTTAACATCTTCGCAGGTGATATCGCTGCCATCCTCAAACTTCACGCCATCTCGAAGAGTGAACTCCCAGGTCTTATTTCCATTAGAAGAACGTCCAGTATCAGTCGCCAAATCTGGAACAACCTCTGAACCTGCAGCACCCTCTGCTCGAGCGTACGCAGTAAGCGTGCGGTGCATGTAAGAACCGAACCACGCGATGTGTTGACCGGTGTAGTTACGGTTTGGATCTGCGTGAGTCCAGGACTCTGAATTTGTTAAGAAGGTGAGCGTTCCGCCCGCCCCTCCACTTGATGATGAGCAACTCACGAGTACGCCGGAGAGTAGCGAAAGCGCCACTACACCGGAGAACGCGCGGCGCCCTCTGCGGGACGAACCCGTCTTTGTCTTGAACATATTCCTCCTCAACGATGGATATGTAGTTGGTTGTAGTTGGTTGTAGTTGGTTGTATTTAGTTATCTACCGTTGACTCAGCTGTTGCCAACGGCAATTTCATTAAGTGACCTCACTCCGTGGGTCGAGCGCATCGCGCACCGCATCACCGAGCAAGTTGAAGGTCAGCACCACTAAAATAAGTGCTGTTGATGGAATGAAGAAATACGTTGGATTGTTGATGACATACTTAATTGAATCAGAGATGAGTAAGCCCCAAGTAGCATCGGGTGGCTGCACTCCTAGTCCTAAAAATGAGAAGACAGCTTCCGCGGTGAGATATCCAGGCAATGAAAGTGATAGATAAACGATCACGACTGTCCATAAATTTGGCAAAATCTCTTTGAAGATGATGCGACGCTGTGAGGCGCCTAGGGCTCGAGCAGCCATGACGTAATCGCGCTCTCTGATGGAGAGCACCTGTGAGCGCATGATGCGCGCTAAATATGGCCAGCCAAAGAAGATGAGTATGAGCACCAAATAGGTCATTCGTGCCGAGTTACCCTCAACCAGCCCCGTCGCCTCTAATCGCTGAACCATAGGCAAACTCAAAGCGACAATCATGAAGAAAGCTGGAAATGCCAGTAAGAAATCGATGAAGCGCCCCAATGTGGAGTCGACTGCGCCGCGGAAATATCCCATAAGAATTCCCATGATCAAACCGATACTGACACTTGAGAGAGTCACGATGAGCGCTACGAAGAAGGAGGTACGTGCGCCAAAAAGTAAACGTGAGAGGAGGTCGTGACCAATCCCAGGTTCAAGCCCGAGTGGATGGGCCCAACTAATTCCATTAAAACCGCCGGTGGGAAACCCTTGGCTATTCATCAAATCGTTATAACGAGCGCGCGGATCTAGTCCGAAGATATCCCGGAGGAGTGTGGCAAAAACCGTGGAAAGTATGAGAAAGGTCGCTATCGATAGAGTGATAAGACCGGTTTTATTAGAACGAAAACGGCGCCATGCCAATTGGCGAGGACTTCGACCAATGACTCCTGAAGAGGTACTCTCCAGAAGCTCACTGCTCAATCTGACCCCCTTGGCGCTGCTACCGGGCGGTAGCCCTTAGCGGAACTTACTCCTCTATATAAGGGAAAAGTAGGGGAAAAACCACCACCTAGATCCGCCTAACCAGCCAAAATGGCGAGTTAACCAAAAGTATTGCCGGTAGATTGCCGTCGGTGAAGCGTGAAAAATGGGGATTTGCCGTAACCGGCCATGGTCGAAGAGAGCACTCCCGAGCCCGTCGCGCCACCATCTCCACTCCCCACGGCGAAATTCAGACGCCCGCCTTCATTCCAGTCGGCACAAAAGGAACGGTCAAAGCCCTCGCTGTAGAGCAAATTCGCGATAGCGGTGCCCAAGCAGTCTTATCTAATGCTTACCACCTCTACCTTCAACCTGGGCCGGCGATACTCGATCAAGCAGGTGGTTTAAGTTCATTTATGAACTGGAAGGGACCGACTTTTACCGATAGCGGTGGGTTCCAAGTTCTCTCGCTTGGCGTTGGATTCAAGAAAACCCTTGCAATGGATCCTGGTGAAGTTACCGCTGACGATGTCATTCAATCACCAAAGCTTCGATTGGCACATGTAGATGATGATGGAGTCACATTCAAATCACACCTTGATGGCTCTATGCACCGCTTTACTCCCGAAGTCTCCATGCAGGTACAACATCAAATCGGTGCCGACATAATTTTTGCCTTTGATGAGTGCACTACCTTGATGAATACGAAGGAGTATCAACAGATAGCTCTTGATAGAACTCTTGCCTGGGCACATCGGTGCATCGCTGAACATCAACGCTTAACCAACGAGAGAGTTGGTAAACCGTATCAAGCGCTCTTTGGGGTAATTCAAGGTGCGCAGTATGAGGATTTACGAAAAGAGGCGGCGCGGAGCATCGCTGCACTCAATTTTGATGGATTTGGGATTGGCGGTGCCATCGACAAGAGCGCTCTTAGCCAAATCGTTTCATGGGTAACAGATGAATTACCTGAGGATAAACCTCGACATCTACTTGGGATTGGCGAGCCCGATGATCTCTTTCGAGGAGTAGAGAGTGGCGCAGATACTTTTGATTGTGTTGCACCCACCCGAAATGCGCGTACTAGCGCGGTCTATGGACCCAGCGGGCGATTTAACTTAACGGTATCCGAGAACCGAACTGCTTTCTCGCCTATCGATGAGAATTGTAGTTGCTATACCTGTACCCATTACACAAAGGCATATTTACATCATCTTTTTAAGAGCAAGGAGATCTTAGGTTCTACATTGACCACAATTCATAATGTGCATTTCACGGTAAAAATAGTCGATAAGATTCGAGAACATCTAGATCAGGATAATTATGAAGATTTCCGTGATGATTTCCTGGCTCGGTATTACTCTTCGCGATGATACGTCGGCTCTACTCGCTTAATTGATGAGATTACCCGATACGTGATTGGTAGAAGTAAGACCTCTAGAGCTGTCTTATATAAATAACCGAGTATGAGATACCTGAAGAATTCCTCTCCAGTGATAACCCCATAAAAAGCGATAGTGCAGAAAGTTAGAGTGTCTGCAAATTCCCCAACGATGGTAGAACCAACGAGTCGGAACCAAAGCGCCTTCTCATCGGTGCGCTCTTTGATTTTGACTAACACGTATGCATTGAGGAGTTGTCCAACGAGGAATCCGCAGACGCTTGCAAGAACTATTCGAGGCAAGAATCCAAGGACTGACTCAAATGCCGCTTGATTCCCCCAACTTTCAGCGGGCGGTGCAGATTGGACTACCCAAAAGGTAAGCGAAGCAAGAATCGAGAGACTAAATGCGAGAAAGATTGCTCGTCGCGCTGCCTTCAATCCATAGACCTCACTGAGTACATCGCCAACTATGTAAACCAGTGGGAAGAGAAAGGCGCCACCATCGGTGATGAATGGACCGAATTCAATTAACTTCACTGCCCCGATATTCGAGATGAGAAGAAGAGCAGCGAATATCGCAATGACGAATGGATATACGCCATTAGATGGTGAAGCGAATGCAATTTTCTTCATCTTCCTCATCTTCTTACCCACATTCCTAATCCTCGCTTTTGAGTAACTCCGCTATCTTTCTCTGGATTTGTGGATCATTGTCGTTAATTTCAACTACCTTAGTACGACTAGTCTGACCCATCACAATCGAGACTTTCGATAATGAAACACCAACGGCTTCAGCAATTGCTCGGCAGACGGCAGTGGATGCCCGACCATCGATTGCCGGCTCGCAGACCGCTACTACGAGCGCAGGCGGGTCGCCAAAACTACCTCTCACCTTATTTCGAGATGCACCTGGCTTCACGCGCACAGTGACCCTTATCGCCATAGGTGGATTCTACTAAACTAAAGCAATGACGATGAGTAAGAGAATTTCATGGGAGAAGCTCTCCTGGACAGAGATTGCAGAACTCGATCGCGAGAGCACATCCATCATCATCCCGACTGGTGCTATAGAACAGCATGGACCTCATCTCACTATTGATACAGACATTTATAACTCTGATGCCATTGCGCGCGCAGTTGCCGAAAAGATCATTCAAGGCGGAAAGCAGAGGGTGCTGGTAGCTCCTCCCATTTGGTGGGGCACCTCTCCACATCACCTAGGCTTTCCTGGAACCATCTCGCTAAAGAATGAAACTTTCACCAGCATTCTTTATGACACTATCGCTTCACTCAAACCTCATGGGTTCTATCGATTCCTGATTCTTAATGGGCATGGTGGAAATATCGGCAACCTCACCGCGACAGTCTCCAAGATTGGCGAAGAGCTAGGTATCTCCATTCCTGCGCTCTCCTATTGGCAAACCATCACGGATGTACTCATTAAGGTGGGCGAGTCTGAGATTGGCGGCATGGGTCATGCTTGCGAAATGGAGACTTCGCTCGCATTATTTTTACGACCTGAAGATGTCAATATGGAAAAAGCCATCATCGATATGCCAAAACAACCGACATCATGGTCATGTATCGATTTTCGCCAACCCGGATTCTTAAATATCCCGCTTGATCTCAAGCGAGATAGCAAAGCGGGGATTATCGGTAATCCTGTCTTAGCGACTCGAGAGAAAGGTGAGCAGATTTTCAATGCCGCCGTTGATCGAATTGGTGCCGCTATTGAAGGAATGGCTCATTTGAAGAAAAGTGATCTCACAACTTCCAGCTTTTGAGTGCTCTTAATCCCCCGGTGAAAAGTGGCGTGACTGCACTAGACCGGCAGCCTCTCCTCTACTAAACACCGCCAGCGCCATCTTTCGAGAGGCTTCGTCAATCATCGCTGACTTATAGATAGCCGCTCCTTTCGCGCCGCCCGATTGTGAGGTGAAATATTCGTAGGCCTCGAGAAGCATCGCAGCCTCATCGAAACGGACCTGGGTTGGAGTAAAAATTCGATGGCATGCTGCTATCTGATCTGGGTGTAGAACCCACTTTCCATCAAAGCCCATAGCTGAGGAGATATCCGCTGATTTTTCAAACTTTGAAATGTCGCGAACTTCCAGAGTTGGTCCATCGATGGCAGCCACTCCAGCGGCTCGAGCAGCAACGAGAGTTCGCATTAACGCATATTCGTTGGAGGTGACCTCTTCTGCACTTGCTCCAATGTCAGCCATAAAATCGGCAGGGCCAAAATTTAACGAAGTGATTCGAGGGGCTTGGGCAATCTTTTCACAGTTGACCAATCCCAGTGCGCTCTCGATTTGGGCATCGATAGTAATACTGCCTTGCTCTCGCCCCGCCGCACTCTCGATTTGCGTAAGTAATCGACCAACCTCTACTACATCACTTTCTCGATGCACTTTCGGCACGATAATGGAATCAATCCAACGTGCAACACCGGATTTGAGCATTTCGACATCTTCAGTAAACCACTGACTGTCTAACGAATTTATGCGCACACTTACTGTGGGGGCTTTGAATTTCTTCTGCACTGCCGAACTTATCAATTCACGAGCAATTCCTTTAGCATCAGGAGCAACCGCATCTTCAAGGTCCAAGAAAACCTGATCGACCTGGAATTCCAGCGCTTTTCCAATCATTTTTTCGCTACTGCCCGGCACAGCAAAGACTGATCGTCGAGCTCGAGATCGTGACATCAGAACCTCTTCAAGTGGTGAGAAAAACGTTGCCAATAAGCCTTTGTGCGTACTACGGTACATCAAAGGAGGAGTAAATGTCAGGTCTTCGCGCAGGTGCAGCAGTAGTTTCGATTGAACCCCCGTTGCCATCAGATCCACAAGGTTTCGTTCGTCGTGCAGTAGCAGTTCGAGATTCAATCGATTCTTGCCAAGTTCGAGCATGTGTGATTCAAAACGATGATTACATCATTGCGGTCTTGGCGGCTGATGTCACTAATCTGGACACATACTTCGCTGACCGAGTCCGTAAAGCGATAGTCGCCGCTACAGGAATTCCCTACGACAACATACTTCTCAACTCCAGCCATACCCATGCTGGACTTTGGCCTCGCAAAGAGGGTGAAAAACTCCACGGAGAATTTGCCAGGTTGACTGATGCCGAGCATGCATATTTCGAAAAGATTCCTTATGACTACGCAAGCGCGTGCGTCAAAGCAATGTCACGGATGCAACCTGCACGAATCTCCGGCGGCACTGGAGTTGCTCCTGGCCTTGCAGTCAATCGGCGAGAGCGGGATGGTAAGGGCGGGACGATTCTTGGCTGGAATAAAGAGAACTTCATCGACGAGGAAGTACCAACTATCCGCATCGACGCCCATGACGGTAGCGCGATTGCAACGCTGATTGGCTTCGGTTGCCACCCGGTAGTCCTTGGTGGTGAAGTTCCTTATGCAGGTAGCGATTTTCTTGGGCCACTGCGCAATCAAGTAGAAATGCTTCGCGGTGGTACCTGCATCTTCTTCCAAGGAGCAGCGGGAAATATCCTGCCACTAGAAGCCTTCTTCGATCATCCTGGGCCAGAGATCGCTTTCGGACATCGCCTTGCACTGGAGGCGGTCCACGCGGTGGTTGATAAGGATCCGCGAGAGATTGATATTGAACATATCGCCTACGGTTCAGTCACTCCGATCTCGCTATACCGCAGAAAGGCGAGAAATCCTCAAGCCGCCCAACCAATTCTTGCCAAGCGAAAAGTGCTCACCCTTCCACTTAATCCATCGCTGACAGTGGCGGATATGGAACGGGAATTGCAGGAGCGGTCTAATGATTACGCCACTAAAGAGAAGGCTGGCGCAAAGCGCGATGTGCTCAATCCAATTCGGTACCACATCTCGTGGCTTACAGAGATGGTGAAGATGGCTGCGTTAGGTCCACTGCCCGAGGAGATTCCTGGAGAGATTTGGGTTGCGCGCTTAGGTGATTGTGCAATCGTGGGAACTCCTGGTGAACTTTTTACTGAGATTGGCGCCGAGGTCCGCCGAAGATCTCCCTTTGAAACTACCTTGTTTGCGGGATATTGCCAGGGCGTTCTCGGCTACGTATCGACCCCTGAAGAGTATCAATGGGGGGGATACGAGCCTACGGTTGCGCAACGTGGTTATGGTCATCCCGCTCCCTTTGCGCCAGAGGCAAGTCGAATCTTGATTGAAGAATCACTCACGCTCCTTAACCAATTAGGCAGAAACAATGGCTAATTCACAATTGGTAAATACCGTTCTTGGTCCAGTACCGGCCAATCAACTTGGTTTGGTGCTACCCCACGAACATCTCATCGTTGATACCTACGATGTTCGCCGCAGCGCAGAGATGGTGCTTCTCGAACCTGACACGATGGTTAAAGAAGTAGAACTGTTTAAAGCTGCTGGTGGTGGAACATTGGTGGATCAGACAATCTATGGCCTCCATCCCGACCCAGATAAATTGGAATACATCTCTAAGAAAACCGGGGTTCACATTGTCGCCGGAACTGGTTTCTATTGGGATGTCTACTACCCCGAATGGCTCCATTCGATGAGCACCGCTGATATCACCAAGAGGCTGGTCACTCACATAACTGAAGGCTTGCCAGGTACCTCAATCAAAGCGGGATTTATCGGCGAACTTGGTACTCATCACCGCACAATCAAAGCAACGGAAAAGAGAGTCCTTGAAGCAGCCGCGCATGCACAGAAGGAGACAGGGGTTCCTATCGGAACACATGCGCTCTTCACCGAAATTGGGATTGATCAACTAAATATCCTGGAGGCTGCTGGTGCAGACTTAGGTATCACCATTATCGGTCATTGCGATACAAACCGAGATTTGAATTACTCCCGCAAGCTCCTAAAACGTGGAGTGTGGATTGCATACGATGCTGTGGGTCAGTTTGATAAACAAACAGATGAATTGCGCGCCCAATCCATTGCCACGCTCATAAATGAGGGATATCTAGAGAAGATTTTGATAAGCACTGATATTGCTGCTCGCTCGAGACTAGCGATTCATGGTGGTAATGGATATGCCCACCTAATCACACATTTCTTACCAAAACTTAAAGCCGCTGGAGTGACAGATGCGCAGATAAAGGTTTTAACTGAAGACAACCCGCAAAAGATTCTTGCGGGAAAGCGCTAGTACATCAATCCGCCGCCACTGACGTTGATTGTCGCGCCGTGGATGAATGAAGCATTATCCGATGCAAGAAATAAAGTGGTTCTGGCGAGCTCTTCCGGCTCACCCATCCGTCGAAGCGGGCAGGCTGCAGCAGCATCAGCAACTATCTTTGGATCATTATCTACATGCTGCATAGGGGTATTGATCTGTCCAGGCGCGATGACATTCACTCGAATACCATATGGACCAAATTGTCGTGCGAAACCTCGTGCAAGAGATACGACGCCACCTTTCGACGCCACATAAGCATCTGAGCCCTTCATTGGTCCAATCATCCACGAAGAGGATGAAAAGTTGATGATACGACCAGGAATCTTCTTATCAATCATCACCTTTCCAACGGCGCGGTTAAGAAAGAAGGTGGCGCGAAGATTGACATCCAGTTGCACATCCCAATCCTCTTCTGTCACTTCGAAGAGATCTTTCCGACGTAGATATGCACCTATATGTGCAAGTACAAAGATACTTCCGTAACGCTCGTCTACCTCTGCAACTAAGGCTGCACACCCTTTTACATCTCGGAGATCCAAGACTCGATACATATGGTCGCCAACAGGCATCTCTTTTTCGAGCGCCTGCAATCCCTCGCTATCTCGCGCAGTGGCGCATACTTTGAGGCCTTCGTTTGCGAAGAGCAGCGCAGTTGCTCTACCGATACCACTTGAGGCACCAGTAACTATCGCAACTTTCCCTCGCAATCCTGCTCCTAGAGCCAATTCAGACATGGCTTATAAACCCTCCGGGAATGCAGGTTCCATATGCGCCACTGTGACCCATCCATCTGGCGCAGCCAAAATTCGCTGGATGGAATTTGCAACCATATTCTTCGACCCTACCTGCGAACCTATTCCTGGTTTGAGAGTGATCGTTTGAAAGACCTTGCCATCAAGGGAAAGTTCAATCTCATCCATCGCAGTTTTATTGATGCCAGCAAGATCTACATGGCCGTAGAAATGCGAGACGAACCATGGTTTACCATTCACGCTCGCGGTGTAGGTTTGATTCACGCCCGCGCTCTCTCCTGCAGCAATAATGAATCGGTTGGGTAGATCGATTTCATAATCCGTGATGAGTGGGAGTAATTCCTTATCCATAGAGTCGATCGTCAAACCCATCGCATCAGCAACCACGGTCATTGATTGCGGGAAGCCGGCGTGGCCAAGAATCTCCTCTTCCTTGACCCGGTGCGCAAAGACTTCAGGGGTAAAACCCATACCCAGACGACGTAAGACCGTTCCCCCAAAACCTGAGATGTTGACCGTGCGACGCACAGCAACAGTGCAGCCCCGCGGGGCGGCGCCCAATAACGTCAACACCAACGAGTCAAAAATCAATCCTGGATTAACGCCTGTTCCAGCGATGCTTACCTGCTTTGATTTCGCCAGTGAATCGAGTGAGTCAGCGAGCGCTTTATCAACTGCCCACGGATAAGCGCACTCCTCTGAAGAGACCAGCACATGCGAACCACTCTCGACTGCTAATTGAATATCTGCAGCAACATCTTTGAATTTAGTGGTAGTAGCGATGATGACCACATCCGCTCCACTTGTGAGAGCGTTGCTGCGCTGACTTCGTCCGAAGACTCCTGCGACTTTATGGTGAGGTACATCGGTTAGTATCTCTGCAACGGTGCTGCCGAGTTGTCCGGCTCCATAAATCGCAACCGTTGCCATGAGCGCTTTTTAACTCTCGCAAGTAGCGATGGGATCGCCGGTTTTGATCTCGTCACCATCTTTGAAAAGTAACTCGACAATCTTTCCTGCAACGGGTGAAGGTACCTCGACATTTGCTTTATCGGTCTCCACTTCCATCAACGACTCGCCTACTGCGACCGTATCTCCTGGTTGCTTATGCCATGAGACAAGGTAGACCGAATCCACAGTATCGCCTACACGCGGCATCTTGATTGTCATCTTCATCGGACTAGCTCTCCCTAGTTAATTCGGATTACTTAGTGAAAACATTCTCAAACATTGATGCAACGGTTGGGTCTGGTGCTGCTTGGCAGGTTGCCACTACACCCTCAATAGTCTTGGTCATATCCGCACGCAACTTCTCAATCTTTGCTGAATCAAGAAGGCCGCGCTTTACCAAATCTTCTTCGGTTAACTTAATGGGGTCGCGCTCCATCCACTTCTCTAATTCACCTTCAGGTCGATAGAGAGCCTTATCTGCTCGAGAATGTCCAGCAAAGCGATAAGTCTTTGCTTCAATCAGCGTGGGTCCGCCCCCGCTTCGAGCGCGGTCAACCGCTTCTTTGATTCCTTTACGTGTTGCGTGGACATCCATTCCATCAACTGCGTAATGGGCCATCTTGTAACTATCGGCACGCATATGGAGATCCTCGAGTGGAGTGGTCTTGTCGATTCGACTGTATTCGCCATACACGTTGTTATCGCAGATAAAAATCACGGGAAGCTTCCATATTGAAGCAAGGTTCAATCCTTCGTGGAAAGCGCCAATATTTGTTGCTCCATCACCAAAAACCGCAACTCCCACGTTATCTTGACCAAGTAATTGATAAGCCAATCCAGCGCCTGCTGCAATGGGTATGCCACCACCAACGATTGCAGAAGTTGGCAGAAGACCTAGGGTCATATCAGCTAGATGCATAGAGCCACCAACGCCGCCGCAGCATCCGATGGTCTTGCCCATAATCTCTCCGAGTACAGATTCTGGGGTCAATCCAAGAGCGAGTGCGACCCCATGGCCGCGATATGTTGCCATCACGGTATCGGTTGGGCGTAACTCGGCAGCAAGCGCGACATCCAGCGCCTCTTGACCTAGACAAAGGTGTGTCGTTCCACGAATCAAACCTGCGGCGAAGAGCCCGTTGATTTGATTCTCAAATTCTCTGATTTCGAGCATCCGCTCATAACCAGCAACCTCATCTGTTTGAACAGCTTTGCGACGTTCGAGTTGAATACTCATTATTTCAACCCCTCCATTTCCCACCAGGTTTTCGGAGTCTTGCCAGTTGCGATTACCTCTTTGAGTTGTCGAGCGACATCATCTTTCGTAGGGATGTATCGAGTCTCCAGTGGGCCGCTATATGGCACAGGAATATCTGGGGAGGTTATGCGGAAAGGCGCTGCTTTTAACTCGCTGAATAGTGCAGATGTGGTTGCAGCAACGATTTCACTGCCCCAACCTCCACTTAGTGGGGCCTCCTCAACAACCACGAGTCGACCAGTCTTCTTGACTGAGTTCAGAACTGTCTCTCGATCCCAAGGAATGATGGTGGCTAAATCGATGAGTTCGGCATTAACGCTGGACTCTTCGATTGCTGCTCGACACACATCGACCATCTGACCAGAAGAGACAATCGTGATCTCTGTTCCATCACGCAATACCCGCGCTTTTCCAATTTCTATCTTCACGTTCTTATCAACTTCTCCACGCTTCGCGTAGAGGATTCGTGGCTCAAGGATTACCACTGGATCTGGATCTTGAATCGCTGCTCGAGTAAGTGAGTAAGCAGCTTGGGCATCGCTCAGCATGATGAGCTTGAGACCTGGAGTTGCAGTAAACCAATTCTCGAGAGTCTGCGAATGTTGACTACCAAAACCTAATCCTGATCCACACGAAGCGCGGACGACCATGGGAACAGATAATTTTCCGTTGGAGAGGTAGCGCATCTTGGCCGCTTCCGTAACTACTTGGTCGAGTGCAACTCCGAGAAATTCAATGAACATAATTTCCACAACAGGTTTTGCTCCCAAAATTGCTGCGCCAACTGCCGCGCCAGTGAAACCCATTTCTGAGATGGGGGTATCGCGAACGCGCACTGGGCCAAACTCCGCGAGTAAACCTTCGGACGTTTTAAAGGGGCCCTCTGCTTCGGCAACATCTTCACCGAAGAGCATTACAGTGGGATCGCTTCGCATTTCATCGGCAAGCGCATTGACTATCGCCTGTCGAAATTGCATTGCAGCCATCAAATGCCTCCAGGTCTGCCTTCTACAACCCAACGGGAGTGGGGCTGGAATCGTTTGCTAGGGTATTGACCCACGAGCAACCCCGTCAAGGAGTGGCCATGTCGGCTTCATCACCAGCGCTACCTCTCGCTGGAATTCGCGTGCTCGATGCCACCTCCAATATCGCTGGACCATTTGGTGGCGCGGTACTAGCAGACCTTGGTGCGGATGTTCTCAAGATCGAAACCCCTGCTGGAGACCCATCGCGTTCGATGTCACCAATAGATGGTGATCGCTCTGCCTATTTCCATATTGTGAACCGGAACAAGGATGTCGAAAGCATCGATTTGAAATCTGATTCTGGAAAAGAACGATTAGATCAACTCTTGGAGTCCTCCGACATCTTCCTCACCAATTTCTTGCCTGATCGCCTCAAGTCATTAGGACTGGAACCTGACGCTCTCATGACCAAATATCCACGATTGATTTTTGCCAACCTCTCTTCTTACGGAACCACCGGCCCCGATGCTGCTGCTCCAGGTTACGACGCTACGGTGCAAGCACGAACGGGCATCATGCATGTAACCGGTGAACCAGATGGCAATCCAGTCCGCGCTGGTGTCTCGGTACTCGATGTTGGCGGCGGAATGTGGCTGGCTATCGGGGTACTTGCTGCCCTTTTTGAGCGAAGTTCGACGGGCAAAGGAAAGTTAGTCGAGACCTCGCTCTACGAGACAGGTGCGACTTGGGTCAGCTACCACTTATCTGCTGAACAACTCACAGGCGCACCATCTGTTCGCTCAGGAAGCAGTCATCCTGCATTCTCTCCTTATGGCATCTTCGCCACAGGTAATGGCACTTTGTGCATCGGTGTCGGCAACAACAATATTTTTGCCAAGTTATGCACCCTCATCGGGCGCGATGATCTCATCACAGACTCGCGCTTTGCCGACAATGTCGATCGCGTCAAGAATGCAAAAGTGCTCAAGAGTGAAATCGAGAGTTCACTAGCGCACCATAACGCCAAATACTGGGCGCAATTGCTTGGTCAAAATGGCGTGCCTGCCGATCGAGTAGCGTTGCCGGAAGAGTTGCATCACGACCCGCAAGGAAATGCGATCAATCTCTTACTCGATTATCCAGATAGCCAGTCGAAGGTGAAGAAGATTCCGGGGTTACCGTTGCGCTTCAATGGAAAACGGCCTCCCATTCGGAAGGCCGCTCCTCATAAAGATGAGAGATAACCTCTAGAACTTCTGACGATACTTATCGATGACCTCATCGATGATTTCGATTCCGAGGCCAGGCTTTCCTAGCGGCGGATAAACCCATCCCTCTGAGTGACCAAATGGCTCTTTCACGAGATCGTGCTGCATCGGATTTCGAAGTGGTTTGAATTCGAAGAGTCGGAATGCTGCGCTGCTGAAGGAGACAGCAAGGCTGGCTGCGGAGATGATTGCTGAAGACCAGGCGTGCGCATTTGCGGTGCGCTTATACGCCTCTACTCGCTCGGCAGCCTTCTTGAATCCAGTGATTCCTTCGGCGCGACCTGGGTCAATGCCGAAGACATCGCAAGTTCCGGTCTTGAGAATCTCCTCGAACCCAGCGACTTGCCACTCGCGTTCACCGTATGCAATAAGCGTCTTAGTCTTGGCGCGCAAGTCCGCATACCCTTGAGGATCCCAGGCACCTAGTGGCTCTTCAATCCAATCGATGTTGTAATCATCGAAGGCCTGAACTCGCTTCACGGCAGTTGCGACATCCCACTTGATTGCATAACCCAGGTCGATCATGATCATCTTCTCTTCGCCAAGTGTCTCACGCATCGTCTTTACATATTCGACATCTCGATTATGTTCATAACCAAGGTGGGCATGACCGCGCTTTCCAAAGCCAACTTTCATTCCCTG